>Ga0209084_1000557_pt1 | contig 35066 bp, 34 predicted proteins | sample C_130820_MF_Meta_FD_187309 | JGI IMG/M metagenome (GOLD analysis project Ga0209084, IMG submission 187309) | Freshwater microbial communities from Lake Croche, Canada to study carbon cycling - C_130820_MF_MetaG (SPAdes) (version 2) | ecosystem: Environmental > Aquatic > Freshwater > Lake... | reverse complement strand
GCCCAAACCCTCGAGAACAACCTCGCGTTCATCCATGGCGGCCCATTTGCCAATATCGCCCATGGATGTAACTCGGCGATTGCCACCACCACTGCCATGAAATTGGCCGACTATGTGGTTACCGAAGCGGGGTTCGGTGCCGATTTGGGCGCCGAAAAATTCATCGATATCAAATGCCGCAAAGCCAATTTACAACCCTCGGCGGTGGTGCTGGTGGCCACCGTTCGCGCATTGAAATACCACGGAGGCGTGGCGGTCAAGGAGTTGGGCGCAGAAAACCTAGAGGCTTTGCAAAAAGGCATGGTCAACCTCGAGCGTCATTTGGCCAACATCAAAACCCATTACGGCCTGCCATGCGTGGTGGCGATCAACCACCGCACCGAAGACACGCCAGCCGAAATCAGTTTGCTTGAAAAAGCTTGTGCTGCCTATGGTGCCCAGGTGGTGGTGGCCAAGCACTGGGCCGAGGGTGGTGCTGGCGCGGTCGAATTGGCCCAGGCTGTGGTGGCTTTGTGTGATCAACCCAACCAGTTTCAATTTGTTTACCCCGAAACCGCCACTTTGTGGGACAAGGCACAAACCGTGGCGCAAAAAATTTATGGCGCCCAAGGCATTTCAGCGGACGCCAAAATTCGCGGACAAATCGAGAAATTGCAAGAGCAGGGTTATGGGCATTACCCGATTTGTATTGCCAAGACCCAGTACTCTTTCTCGACAGACCCCAAATTGTTGGGCGCGCCTTCGGGCCACACCATGAATATTCGTGAAGTTCGCTTGGCCGCTGGTGCTGAGTTTGTTGTCATGGTCTGTGGCGATGTCATGACCATGCCGGGCTTGCCCAAAGTGCCGTCTGCGCATGCCATCGATGTGGATGCGCAAGGTAATATCACTGGTTTGTTCTAATCGGGTTTTTCTAGGAGGCTTGCGATGCGTAAATTCATTGGGTTGATTTCTTCGGTGACGGCCGCGTCGGTGTGCAGTGTGGCGCTGTTGGCAGTTTCTGTGGCAGGAGCTGCCAGCGATGACCAAGCTTTGCTAGACAAAGCCAAAGCCTTGTTCAAACCTTTGCCCGACAGCGCGGCCTTAGAAAATACCGCACTCACCCCAGAGCGTGTTGCTTTGGGCAAAGCACTGTTTTATGAAACCCGCGTTTCCAACGATGGACGCCAAGGCTGCGTGAGTTGCCACAGCCCCTCATACCATGGAGGCGACAGCCTGCCCTTGTCGATGGGGATAAACGGCAAGGTCTTGCCCCGCAACGCGCCTACGGTGTTTAATACGGCTTTGTTGGTAGCCCAACATTACGGCGGCAACCGTGCCAGTGTGGAAGAGCAAGCCGTCAAAGCGCTGACCAGTCCGGTGGCTTACGGCAACGCCACTTATGAACAAGCCGAAAACAAGCTCGCTTTGCTGGGCTACAAGCCTTGGTTCGAGAAAGCTTACCCAGACATGGACAAGCCTTTGAGTGCTGAGAATTGGGGTAAAGCGATTGGCGCATTCGAGCGCACTTTGCTCACGCCGGCTCCCTTCGATCGCTACCTCAAAGGCGACACGCAAGCCCTGAGTGCACAAGCCAAACAAGGCTTGAAAACCTTTATGGATACCGGCTGTGCAGGCTGCCACAACGGTGTCACCGTGGGTGGTCAAAGCTTTCAAAAATTTGGTATCACCCAAGACTATTGGTTGGTGACGGGCAGCACCGAGAAAGAGGCCTTTAAAGGCTATGACAAAGGGCGCTACCAAGATACCAAAAACGAAGCCGATGCTTTCATGTTCAAAGTTCCACAACTGCGTAACGTGGCCATGACCCCACCTTATTTTCATGATGGCAGCGCTGCCACTTTGCCCCAAGCGGTGCGCATCATGGGGCAATTGCAACTGGGCAAGCAACTGACTGATACCCAAGTCAGCGATATCGTCAGTTTTTTAGAAAGCCTCACCGGTCAAGTGCCCGCTGATTTTGCCAAGGCACCGGCGCTGCCGGTGGCTTCTCACTGAAGCGCTTGGGCTTTTTAGCTGACATGACACGTTGGCTGCCTAACTTTTTGTTCATGGTCCTTGGCTTCGGAGCGGGGAGTGCGCACGCGGCATGGACTTATATGGGGCATCTTGATGGTAATTCGGTGTTGATTGACCGCTCCTCCATCGTTTTAAAAAAACGCAATGCCTTGGTGTGGATGCTGACCAACTACAGCACCGTGACATCCCAACAGTTGCTTTCCAGCACCACCCATTTAGAGTTTGATTGCGACAAAAACAAAGTACGCTATTTGCAGATCTACGGCTATGAAGGTCAGATGCAGTCGGGTGCACGCTTGATAAGTGTGGTGCAGTCAGGCGCTTGGGTGGGCGTTGAATTTGGTACCGTTATGAAAAGCTTTCAGCAAATTGCTTGTACCCGTGGGCCCTTTATTCGCCCTGAAGGTGTGCTCAATAAACCGCCAAAGTAACCTCACCCAAGCCACTTATCTCAAAGCGCAGTTCTTGCCCCGCGCTCGGAAACTGAGACGCGACCCAACTGCCCGTTGTTACCCAGTCCCCCGCGAGGAAGCGCTTGCCCTTGGAGCGGAACTGGTTGGCAATCCAAGCCATCGCCGTCAACGGGTGCCCCATCACATCTCGGCTGTGCCCTTGTCCTATGGCTTTGCCGTTGATATAGGCCGTGGCTTTGGTTTGCCATAGCGCATCAAAGTCTTCGACGGCAATGGCAGAGCCCAAAACTACGCCATGGTTCCAAGCGTTTTCAGCGACCAAGCTGAAGAATCCTTTTTTCAGCACAGCGTAGTCGGCAAAGCGGTCGTCAGCAATTTCAAGTGTGGGGTAAGCACATGCCAAGTAGGGCGCGATGCTGTGGCGGTCCCAAGCATCTTCACGCTCGGGCAAGTCTTGGCCAAATTGCAGGGCCAACTCAAATTCCACAATCAGGTGTTGGAAATTCTGAAATGCCAGCTTGTGACCAGACGCATAAACGCTGTCAGCCAATACGCTGCCCGAAATGGCGTCATCAAAACCCACCAAAGCACGCATGGCTGGCGTGGTGATGGCTATTTTGTAGCCGCCCACCCGTGTGTTTCTTTGCGTCGCCAGTTGCTGAACAAAGGCGACTTGGGTGGTGTAGGCCTGGTCCAAACTGGGTGGTTCAAATGGGGCGGTTAAGGGTCTGAAAGTCTCACGCGATGCATGCTGTCGCACAAGCTCTTGGGCGGCGGCTTGCGCGCCAGACCATGGGGTTAAGGGGGTGGTGTTCATAGTCGCCAGTGTGGCACAGACAAACCTTGTTAAGCCGTGGCTTTGGGTAACATGCGTTCCATGCAATTTATTGAAACCGCGTTGCTGCGTATAGGCTACAAAGAATGGAATCCCGAGGGACAACACGCCATCGTGCTCACCCACGGCTGGCCCGACAGTCCGCGCTGCTGGCATGAAGTCGTGCCGCATTTGGTGCAAGCGGGGTACCGCGTTATCGCGCCTGCGTTGCGCGGTTTTTTACCCACTACTTTTTTGCGAGAAGACACGCCACGTACCGGGCAACTTTCCAGCTTGGGGCGCGACATGGTTGAGTTTGTGCATGCCCTTGGTTTAAAGAAACCAGTCTTGGTGGGACACGACTGGGGCGCACGCGCAGTGGCCAATGCCTGCGGGCTCGAGCCTGGCATTGCCAGTCACATGGTGTTGATATCGGTGGGTTACGGCACCAACGATCCCACCCAATCCTTGAGCATGGAGCAAACCCAGTTGTACTGGTACCACTGGTTCATGGCCACAGCGCGAGGCGAGCGTTTTGTGCGTGAAAACGCCAAGGATTTTTCTCAACGCATGTGGGACACCTGGGCACCCAAGGGCTGGTATTTGCCTGATGAGTTCGATCAAACGGCCTTGGCTTTTAACAACCCCGATTGGGCCGAGGTGGTGCTGCATTCTTACCAGCACCGTTGGGGACATGCGCCTAGCGACCCTTATTACGATGCCGATGAGGCTTTGTTGCAACCAGCACCCGTGTTAAATGTGCCCACCTTGATGCTGCATGGTGAAGTTGATGGCGTGAGCCTGCCAGCCACCTCGGCCAAGCGCGAGAAGTTTTTCACCGGCCCCTATCAGCGTCAACTGCTCCCTGGCGTGGGGCATTTCCCGCAGCGCGAGGCGCCTTCTAAGGTGGCGCTAGCCATATTGGGTTTTTTAAAAGCCACTGCTTGATAGCTCTTGCGTGGTGATAGTGCGGTGTTCTGCTTTTATTTCATTTTTACTTGTTCATAAAGCATGTTTTGTTCATGTTTTGAGTAGGTATATTGAAAATAACTCTATTTATTGGTAAATATATAGGTTTTGACCAGTTTTTTATCTTTACATAACTTGTGCATGAATTAAGATAACTAGGTCAGATAAATAATCGTTTACCCCAAAAGGAGTTTCAAATGAAAAAGCTATCCACCATTCTTGCTTGCCTTATCGTTTCCAGCATTGCATCGGCTGCCACAAGCACTGTGCCCGTGCAATTCGAAAAAGACCCCGATACTTTGTTGGCCAGTAACGACCATACTTGGTCATATGCAGGCTTCGGTTCAAAGTCCTTGGTGAATGTTCGTGAGTTTCACGATATGGGTCAAAGCGGTGTTCAACAAATTGACTATGTAGTCAATTGCAGCACCCAAACTATGGCCATGGCTGGTTTTCAGATCCTCAAGGGTCATGACATCGCTTCTGTTGGGTTTATTGCTCCCAAAACCCAGCAATTGAGCTTCTACAAGCCAGTTATCGATCACGACTTAAAAATCGCTAACAACGTTTGTGAAAAGCAAGTTGCCATGAACAACTCGGGCGCTTCCAGCAATTAAGGGTCTTGCAGCCACTGGCAAATAGGTCGCCATTGCAGCAAGTCTTTTTCTACCTTGCCCGGCGTGATGTCAAACATGCTCAAGCCGTGCGCTGCTAAGTGCAGATAGTGTTGGGTGTCGCGCAGATAGCCTACGATGGGCAAATCGAGTGAGTCCATAAACTCACGTAATTTATTAGCAGCCAAAGTTCGCTCATCGACCCGCATGCCCACCACGCCCACTTTGGTGCGGGTGTTGCGAACAATTTCACGCAATTTGGTGAGGAAGTTTTGCGCTGCATACATATCGAAAATGCTGGGCATGATGGGCACCAAGATTTTGTCGGCGCGTCCCAGCACTTCTTTGAAACGCCAGCCATCGAGCCCGCCTGGCGTGTCAATCACCACATGGGTAGTACCCTTGGGCGGCTTGGCTGTCAGCACCAAATCGGCTTGCAGTTCCCAGGTGGTGATGCGCGGCACTTGCTCGGGGCGCAGCCCAAGCCACAGGCGAGAAGACTGTTGCACATCGGCGTCGCCAAGCATGACCGCATAGCCTTTTGAGGCAAGAAAGCCTGCGACATTGGTGGATAAAGTGGATTTTCCAGCCCCGCCTTTGGGGTTGGCAATGACAACTATCGGCATATCAGGAAATCTCCCAACCCCTGTCGCTGTTGCAGTAGGTTAAGGCTTGGTTGTACAAAGCGGTTCCCCCCGTGCGTCCAGCTGCAGCGAGGAAATGATTCTGCAGAGGCATCATATCGTTGGAACGGGCGCAGTCAAACCCGTTGTTTTTGGTGCCATTGAAATACAAGACCACCCGTCCATTGGATTTAACGCTGCGCTGGCGAGCGGTAAGAAAACCCACGGCGCAAGCGCCCGAGCATATTTGACCTTCGGTTACCACGGCCTCCACACCATAGCGGCCCAGCAATTGACCCAACTCTATGCCTAACAATGGTTTGCCGCCATTGGAGTTGAGGTAAACCTGTGGCGGCACACGCTGGCCTTGGCTGTTGATGCATTGGGAGAGGTTGTGCAGATGCCCTTGCAAGCTCTGCAAGCTTACTGGGTCAATGGTGCCGGAGAACTCCACGATGTCCATAGTGCCCTTGTAGCAACTCTCATGACGCAAGGTACTGTGGCGGGTTTCAAAGCTGGCGCCTTGGGTTGAGCCCAGAACGGTCATTTTGTCTTGCGGGAAGCCAAAACTGTTGGAACCCAAGACCACCTGATGGGGGGTGGGGGCAAAGGGCGAGGTCTTAGGCGAGCCGGCAGCGCAAGCTACCAAGCTAAGCAACAGTAAATGAAGCCCTAGGGTTAATATTCTTTTCATACAGCAGTCCTGATGTGAATCGTCCGAATGTGGGGTTATCTAAGATCGGTATGGAAGGCGCAAACTTGAGGTTGACGGGCCTTGGAACCTAGGATGTTATTGTGACAGTCTTGGATTTTTTCAAATGAAATGATTATTTAGGGGGGTCAAAAGAAAATCTTATGAAAAAACTTATTGCCTGCGGCTGGTTATTGTTGAGTTTTTCGGCCTTCGCCGAATGGGTGCTTGTGACTGAAAACGAGCATGGAACCTCTCTTTTTGTTGATCCCAACATCAAAAAAACTGGCAGTATGCGCATGTTTTGGCACATCCAAAACTTGAAGCTCCCCGACCGACAAGGTGACATGTCTTACCGCGGAGTGTGGCAGTACGACTGCCAAGCAAGCCGCCAACGCAATATGCAGGTAGCGGCTTACCCAGGTCCTATGGCCACAGGCCAAAAATCCGAAGAAGCCTATCAACCCAGTGATTGGATGGAGATTGGCCGCGATCCAAGCAGCCAAGCCATGCTCAGGTACATCTGCGCTTTATAAGCGTTTTCAATTGACGAAGGTCGCTACAGGTTGGCCTTTTTCCACAAAGTAAGTGGCCAAGATTTTGCCCTTGCTTGAACCTATGTTGAGGGCGTCGTGGACGGTGTTGGCGGGCACCATGAATGCCTCGCCGGCTTTCACCACGCGGGTGGGTTGGCCATCAACGCGCAATTCAAATTCACCTTCCAACACGTAGCCCAATTCCTCGCCGGGATGCGTGTGGCGACCGGCAAAAATGCCGGGGTCGAACTCGGCGCGCGCTTGCACCCCCATGCGCCCGGGTACGCTCAGTTCATGCGACTGCAGAGCCACACGGGTGAAGCCCGGTTTTTGCGCTGACACCATGCCCATGAGGCCCGCACCGATCAGACACACCATCAAGGTAGAGATTTTCATTGCGATGACTCCTGGGTTTGAGAAAGACTTACTTCACCACCATTAAAGTGAATGGGTACACATAGGCTTGCAGCGAAACCAAGATGCCGACCAAACAGGCCAAGGCAATGGAGTGGAAAAACACATAGCGAAGAATGTCGCCCTCGTGATTGAACCAGCGCGTAGCGGTGGAGGCCACCACAATCGATTGGGCGTCGATCATTTTGCCCATCACGCCCCCCGAACTGTTGGCAGCGCCCATGAGGTTGGGTGACAGCCCCAGTTGTTCGGCGGCGACTTTTTGCATGCCGCCAAACAACACGTTGGAGGCGGTGTCCGAACCGGTGAGTGCCACGCCCAGCCAACCCATCAAAGTGCCAAAGAAGGGATAGAACACGCCGGTGTTGGCAAATGCCAGACCTAAAGTAGTGTCCGTTCCTGAGTAGCGTGTCAAGTAACCCAATGCCAACATCAAGACGATGGTGAGCAGAGAGTAACGAACCAGCACCAAGGTGCGGAAGAAGATGCGAATCATGTCAAGTGGGTTGTATTTCATGACCAGGCCACCCACGATGGCCGACAACAAAATACCGGTGCCAGTAGATGACAAAAGATTCAAAGTGAAAATGGCACTTTCAGTTTTAGGTACAGGAACCACCGGTGGCATCTTTTCGATGAGGTTGTGCAAACCCTCCATAGGAAACTTGGGTGCGAAAAAGCTGTTGAGCAAATTTTTCACATCGGGTTGTCCCCAAATGAAGATGAAGACGGTGAGAATGGCCCAAGGCATCCAAGCGCGAATGATGTCGTCGCGAGAATGCACTGCGACAGCGCGGGGTGCTTGCGCTTGGCCGCCAGTGGTTTCATGGCCTTTCAATGAAACTGAGGTCCAAATGGTTTTGGGTTGCCAGAAGCGCAAGAAGGTAACTAAGCAGGCCATGCTGACCACGGCTGCGATGATGTCGACCAACTCTGGGCCAATGAAGTTAGATACCAAAAATTGCATGATGGCAAAACTCAAGCCGGTAACCAAAATAGCAGGCCAAATTTCCCACATGGCACGACGTCCCGCAAAGGCCCAAATCAACCAAAAAGGTACTAGCAAAGAGAAGAAAGGCAACTGGCGCCCTACCATCATGGAGACTTGCATGGCGTCATAGCCGTGCACTTTGGCCAAGGTGATGATGGGGGTACCTAAAGCGCCAAAGGCCACAGGTGCGGTATTGGCAATCAGTGATAAGCCCGAAGCCGCCAAAGGCGAAAATCCTAAGCCAATCAAAATGGCAGCGGTGACCGCTACAGGCGTACCAAAACCGGCTGCACCCTCAAAGAAGGCACCAAAGGCAAATGCAATCAACAACAACTGCAAGCGGCGGTCTTCGGTGATGCCAGCAATCGAATCTTGCAAGATCTTGAAACTGCCGTTTTGCTCGGTAAGTTGGTGCAAGAAAATGATGTTGAGCACAATCCAACCAATGGGCAACAAACCGGTTAAGCCGCCATACAAGGCCGCATTGGCTGCCATTTCAGTGGGCATGCCATAAACCACAATCGCGATGATCAAAGCCGCAACCAAGCCCGCGCCAGCGGCAATATGCGCCTTCATGTGCAAAAAGCCCAAGCCAACCAGCATTACCACTACCGGCACGGCGGCCAACAAAGTAGACAAAAGCATATTGCCTAGGGGATCGTATATTTGTTGCCAAACCATGGGGAAGTCTCCGAGTCAAGTAAATCGAAAATTATAGGAAGATATGTTCGAGGGTTTTCCCCCGCTCGAATGACTGCAAACTTAGCTAATGACTTGTTGATGAAAGCCAAACGCGCCGCTTTCGCGGTCGGCGTAGAAAGCCCTTAAGGTTTCACGCACGGTACGAAAAGCCAAATCCTCCCATGGGATGTCGGCCTCTTCAAACAAACGTGCTTCCATGGTTTCATGCCCAGGGTTGAAACGGTCGCTATTCAACCTAGCAAGGAAAAAGAAATGCACCTGACCCACCTTGGGCACATCAATCAAGCTGAACAGCGATTGCAGCGTTATGTCTGCGCCGGCTTCTTCGTCGGTTTCCCTGGCCGCCCCTTGGGCCAAAGTTTCATGCAGTTCCATGAAACCCGCCGGCAAGGTCCAATAACCTTTTCGCGGCTCGATATTGCGTTTACACAAAAGTACCTGCGTGCCCCACACAGGGATGGTGCCCACCACATTCAAGGGGTTGTCATAGTGCACGGTGTGGCAGGCCGGACACACCGCACGCGAGCGGGTGTCGCCGTCGTCAGGCAAGCGCATGACAACGGCAGCGCCACAGTTGCGGCAGTGTTTGACAGGGTTTTTGATCAAGGGAATTCTTTAAAGGGGCATTCTGGGAAAAGAGTGTAGCGATTAGCTTAAAGCTAAATGACGTTTCAAAAAGCTTATCCTATGGGGATGAAGCTTTACTCATTTTTTCGCTCTTCTGCCTCGTTTCGTGTGCGTATCGCTTTGGCGCTCAAAGGCCTGAACTACGACTATGTGTCGGTGCATTTGGGTTCAGGCCAGCAGTTTCAAGACGATTTTGCAGCGGTCAGCACGGATGCTTTGGTTCCTGTGCTGGAAATTGACACGTTGTACTTGACGCAGTCTATGGCCATCATTGAATATTTAGACGAAAAGTATCCTCAACCAGCTTTGTTACCCAGCGACGCAGTAGGTAAGTGGCGGGTGCGATCCTTGTCGCAAACGATTGCGTGTGAGATTCACCCTTTGAACAACCTGCGGGTTTTGAAATACCTCACCGGCTCTTTAAAGCTGGACGAAGACACGAAAAACACCTGGTATCACCACTGGGTACGCTCAGGTCTAGAGGCGTTTGAAAAACAATTGCACCATCCTTCTTCTGGCAGGTTCTGTCATGGCGATCAACCGAGCATGGCTGATTGCGTGTTGGTGCCGCAAATCTTCAACGCTAATCGTTTCAAAGTAGATTTAAACGGCCTTGAGCGAACCATGCAGGTGTTTGATGCCTGCATGGCCTTGCCGCCTTTTATGCAAGCCCAACCTTCTGCATGCCCCGACTTTGAAGCCTGAGTTTTTTCCTCACATGCCCCAATGGTCAGGTGTGAAGACGTTTTGCACCACCCGAACCGGTGGCTCGTCTTTGCCGCCCTACGACAGCTTCAATTTGGGCGACCATGTGGGCGAAGATACGCAGGCGGTATTCAACAACCGGCAGTTGCTTGCTTCACATGTGCACCAGCGCCCCGTGTTCATGTGTCAAGTCCATGGCAGCGTGGTGGCGCAGTTGCACCATGACACGCCGGATGGGCAAACGGCGGATGCTTGTTTCACCCAAGAGGCGGGCGTGGCTTGCACCATCATGGTGGCCGATTGCCTGCCAGTTTTGTTTTACAGCCCCCAAAAAAAAGTGGTGGCTGCGGCCCATGCCGGCTGGCGCGGCTTGGCCGGCGAGCCTGAGCGCGGTGGGGTGTTGGAGGCCACTCGCCGCGCATTGGCCAGTGTGGGCGCTTTGCAAGATGTGCGGGTTTGGCTGGGACCTTGCATAGGCCCTAGGGCTTTTGAGGTGGGCGAAGAGGTAAGAGAGGTTTTTCTGGCCACTGATCCTTTGGCCGCTTCGGCTTTTAAGAATTTGTCCACCAAGGGTAAACACCTGTGCGATTTGGCGCTACTCGCCCGCCATCGTTTGGCCGATTGGCCGGATGTGCAGATAGAAGGCAATGACAGCACACCATCTTGGTGCACCTATCAAAACCCTCAGGTATTTTTTTCCCACCGCAGAGATGGGATGACAGGGCGCTTCGCCGCGGGCATCGCTTTGTTGGGTTAAGTAGTCGTTTGGAGCGAGTGCTTTGTCATAAGATAGATAAATACTTTTTGTCCACTCGCCATGCCCACCCATCCTCGTTCTCTTTGGTTGCCAAATTTGAATTTTCATGGCGAGCAACTCACTCAACTGCAGTCTACGTACGCCGAAGAAGCCATGGCTTTGTGGCAACAAGGCCTGCAGGACAACCCCAAACTGAAAGACCGCCGTTTCACCGCTGAGCCGTGGCAACACAACCCAGTGTCCGCGTTTTCTGCAGCCATGTATTTGCTCAATGCACGTACCTTGATGGCCATGACCGATGCCTTGGACACCGACGACAAAACCCGGGGCCGCATTCGGTTTGCGGTCGAGCAGTGGGCGGCGGCTTCATCGCCCAGTAATTTTTGGGCGCTCAATGCTGAGGCGCAGCAAAAAGCCATTGACAGCAAGGGCGAAAGCATTGCCAAAGGTGTGCAAAACATGTTGCATGATTTGAAGCAAGGCCATGTGTCCATGACTGACGAAAGCCTGTTCGAGGTGGGTAAAAACGTGGCCACCACCGAAGGCGCTGTGGTGTTTGAAAATGAGCTGTTTCAATTGTTGGAATACAAACCGCTCACCCCCAAGGTGTACCAGCGGCCATTTTTGTTGATCCCGCCTTGCATCAACAAGTTTTATATTTTGGACTTGCAACCGGCCAATTCACTCATTCGCTATGCGGTTGCCCAAGGTCACCGTACTTTTGTGGTGAGTTGGCGTAATCCCGACACTTCCATGGCTCATGTCACTTGGGACGACTATGTGGAAAAAGGTGCTCTCGCGGCCATCGAAGCGACACGGCGCATTGGCAACATGCCCCAAATAAATGCCTTGGGTTTTTGTGTCGGAGGCACCATCCTCAGCAACGCCTTGGCGGTGTTGGCAGCGCGGGGTCAAGACCCCGTGGCCAGCGCGACCTTGCTGACCACCTTAGTTGATTTCAGTCACACGGGGGTTTTAGATGTTTTTATCGACGAAGCTTTTGTCAAATTTCGCGAAGCCCAATTTTCCCAAGGTGGTTTGATGGCGGGTCGCGACATGGCGCAAACTTTTAGTTTTTTGCGTCCCAATGATTTGGTCTGGAACTATGTGGTGGGCAACTACCTCAAAGGGGAAACACCGCCGCCATTCGATTTGCTTTACTGGAACAGCGACGCGACCAATTTGCCTGGCCCCATGTACGCTTGGTATTTGCGCAATACCTATTTGGAAAACAATTTGGTCAAACCTGGCATTGCCTCAGTCTGTGGCGAGACCATTGATATGCGCCGTGTCGATATCCCTGTGTATATTTATGGCTCCAAAGAAGACCATATTGTTCCTATTGATGCGGCTTATGCCAGCACCCAAGTCTTTCAGGGCCCCAAACGTTTTGTCATGGGCGCGTCTGGGCATATTGCTGGCGTCATTAACCCGCCCGAAGCAAAAAAACGCAGTTACTGGACGCGCAAAGACACTGCTTTCCCCAAGCGCTTTGGCGACTGGCATGCCAAAACCCAAGAACATGCAGGCAGTTGGTGGACAGATTGGTCGGCTTGGCTCAAAACCCATGCCGGACAGCAAATTGCTGCCCCGAAAAAATACGGGCGCGGTGAGCTAAAGCCCATTGAGCCCGCTCCTGGACGCTACGTGAAATCGCGTGCCTGAAAAACACAAAAAACCAACCAAAGGAAACAAGAAATTATGAGTCAAAAAATTGCGTATGTAACAGGTGGCATGGGTGGCATTGGCACCGCGATTTGCCACCGGCTGCACAAAATGGGCTACAAAGTCATTGCCGGTTGCGGACCCAGTCGTGACTTTGACAAATGGCTGGGTGAGCAACAAGCCATGGGCTACACCTTTTACGCCTCGGTGGGCAATGTTGCCGATTGGAATTCCACCACCGAGGCCTTCAGCAAGGCTGTGGAACAACACGGCCCCATCGATGTGCTGGTGAACAACGCTGGCATCACCCGCGACCGTATGTTTTTGAAGATGTCGGTTGACGACTGGAAAGCCGTGATCGACACCAACCTGAATGCCATGTTCAACGTGACCAAGCAAGTTGTGCCCGGCATGGTGGAAAAGGGCTGGGGTCGCATCATCCAAATCTCGTCTGTGAATGGCGAAAAAGGACAGTCGGGGCAAACCAATTACTCGGCGGCCAAAGCCGGTATGCATGGCTTCACTATGGCCTTGGCGCAAGAAATGGCCAATAAAGGCGTGACCGTCAACACCGTCAGCCCTGGCTATATTGGCACCGACATGGTCAAAGCCATCAAGCCTGATGTGTTGGAAAAAATTGTCGCCACGATTCCCGTCAAGCGATTGGGCACACCCGAAGAAATCGGCTCCATCGTGGGTTGGTTGGCGGGCGATGAGTCGGGCTTTACCACCGGTGCAGACTTCTCCTGCAACGGCGGTTTGCACATGGGTTAACTTTAAAAAAGTGATGTTATGAAAGCAGCTTGGTACGAACGCAATGGCTCAGCCAAAGAGGTGATGGTGGTGGGTGAGCAGCCCACGCCAGAGGCCGGCGCGGGTGAGGTCAGGGTGAAGTTACAAACCTCGGGGGTGAACCCCTCGGATGTGAAGTCACGCATGGCCAGGCCTTTGGGCGGGCCCTTCATCATCCCGCACAGCGACGGCGCGGGCGTCATCGACCAAGTGGGTGCGGGTGTGGATGCTGCTCGGATGGGCGAGCGGGTTTGGACTTGGAACGCTCAGTGGCAGCGCCCCGATGGCACGGCTGCAGAGTATGTGGTTTTGCCGTCTGCGCAAGCTGCGCATTTGCCCGATAACACCTCTTTCGAGGCAGGTGCTTGCATGGGCATCCCAGGCTTGACTGCTTTGCAAGCCATGCGTTTGGCGGGGGACGTCAAAGGCAAACAGGTGCTGGTAACGGGGGCGTCTTCATCGGTGGGTCACTACCTCACCCAAATGCTGTCGCAAGCGGGGGCCACTGTGATGGGCACCGTGGGCAGCGAGGCCAAGGCCGCACATGCCAAGGCCGCGGGTGCCAGCCACACACTGTTTTACAAAAACAGCCACACGGTTGACGAGGTGAAAGCCCTGACGCAAGGGGAGGGCGTGGATGTGGTCATTGATATGGACTTCTCCACCACCGCAGGCTGGTTGGCCCAAGGTGTGTTGAAGCACCACGGGCAACTGGTGTGCTATGGCTCAAACCCGCCGCTCGACATCAGTCTGGCGTTCAGGGCCATGTTGTTTGGCTCATTCAATTTGAAATTCTTTTTGGTTTACGATTTATTGCCTGCCGACCGTTTGGCATGCCTGACCAGCTTGAACGCCATGCTTAAAGCGGGCAGTTTGCAGCACACTGTGTTGCCATCTTTCACACTTGACCAAGTGGTGCAAGCGCATGAAATGGTTGAGGCTGGTCAATCCATTGGCAATGTGATTCTGCAAATCGCCTGAGTAACCCAAGCCATAAACCAAATGGAATCAACACTTTGGCGACTCAGTGTGGCGCCCATGATGGATTGGACTGACCGTCATTGCCGGTACTTCCATCGTCTGCTGTCCAAGCATGCGCGGCTTTACACCGAGATGGTGACCACCGGCGCTTTGCGCCACGGCAGCGTGCAGCGCCACCTGCGCTTCAACGCCGAGGAACACCCGGTGGCTCTGCAACTGGGGGGGAGTGAACCGTCCGATTTGGCCCATGCCGCCAAGCTGGGCCAAGAGTGGGGCTATGACGAAATTAACCTTAACTGCGGCTGCCCCAGTGACCGTGTGCAGCGCGGCGCTTTTGGTGCTTGCTTGATGAACGAGCCGCGAACCGTGGCCGATGGTGTCAAAGCCATGCTGGATGTGGTGGATGTGCCGGTGACGGTGAAGCACCGCATTGGCATTGACCGCGTCGAGAGTTACGACTTTGTGCGCGATTTTGTGGGCGAGGTGAGCGAGGCCGGTTGCAAGGTGTTCATCGTGCACGCTCGAAACGCATGGCTCAATGGCCTATCCCCAAAAGAAAACCGCGAAATCCCGCCGCTGCGTTACGAGCTGGCTTACCAGCTTAAAAAAGATTTTCCATCACTGGTGTTTGCGGTGAATGGCGGTATCAAGACCAACGAAGACATTGCGCTGCATTTGCAGCATGCCGACGGCGTGATGGTGGGGCGCGAGGCCTATTACAACCCTTGGCTCCTCAGCACTTGGGACGCCACTTTTTTTGGCGATGACCGCGAACTACCCAGCCGCGAAGCGGTGGAGGAGGCCATGGTGGACTACATGGAGCGGGCCTATGCCGAAGACGGTTGCCCTTGGTATGCGATTGCCCGCCACATGCTGGGCCTGTACCACGGGCAGCGCGGCGCACGTTTGTGGCGACAGGTTTGGAGCGACCACAAGCTCAAACCCTTGCCGCCGCGTGAAGTGTGGCAATTGGCCCGAACGGCGTTGGCGCGTGGAGCCGAACAATTGCAAACAATTGGGGTCTGACCCCAATTAATCGGCGATGCCGCCCACCACTTGGCTGAAGCCGCCGTCCACATAAGTGATTTCAGCGGACACGCCGGCTGCTAAATCGGACAGCAAGAAGGCAGCAACATTGCCTACGTCTTCAATGGTGACGTTGCGGCGAATCGGCGAATTGCTGGCGACCACCTCCAAAATCTTGCCAAAACCTTTGATGCCCGAGGCTGCCAATGTTTTGATGGGACCGGCGCTGATGCCGTTGGCGCGCAGACCACGGTTGTGGCTGCCCAGCGACTCGGCCAAATAACGCACCGAGGCTTCAAGAGACGCTTTGGCCAGACCCATGGTGTTGTAGTTGGGCACGGTTCGCAAAGCGCCCAAATAGCTAAGGGTGAGCACCGAGGCCTTGTCGTTGAAGAAGGGCAACATGGCCTTGGTCATGGCGGGAAAGCTGTACGCGCTGATGTCGTGGGCAATCGCAAAAGCTTCACGGCTCAAGCCGTCTAAAAAGTCGCCTGCGATGGCTTCGCGGGGCGCAAAGCCAATGGCATGGACAAAGCCGTCGAACTTTGGCCAAACCGCAGACAAGCCGCTCACCAAGTCGGCGATTTGCGCGTCACTTGATACATCGCAGTCGAACACCATTTTGGAGCCAAAATCGGCGGCAAACTCGGTGATACGCTCTTTGAAGCGCTCGCCTTGGTAGCTGAACGCCAACTCCGCGCCCTGGGCGTGGCAAGCGCGAGCGATGCCATAGGCGATGGATCGGTTGGACAATACGCCCGTGATCAATAATTTTTTACCGGCTAAAAACCCTGTTTTTGGCTGCATTTTTAAGGCTCCTGAAAATCTTGCAGAATTGTCGCATGCGAACTTTTTTATTTTGCTTGAGCTTTTTGTTTGCGCCCAGCGCTTGGGCGGCCCATGCCTATGCACAGTTTGGCGACATCAAATACCCTGCTGGTTTTGGCAATTTCAGCTATGTCAATATCGCCGCACCCAAAGGCGGCGAGATCATCATGGTGGCGCCCAGCCGTGCCTCCAGCTTTGACAAATACAACCCCTTCACTTTAAAAGGCACCGCACCACCGGGCTTATCGCAGCTCATGCTGGAGACCTTGCTTACCGGCAACAGCGACGAGCCAACCACCGCTTACGGCTTGCTTGCCGAGGATGTGAGCGTAGCCAAAGACAAACTCTCAGTTACTTTCAGGCTCAACCCCTTGGCGAAGTTTCACAATGGCGACTCTGTACTGGCCTTGGATGTGAAATATTCGTTTGACCGTCTCACCAGCAAGGAAGCCGCGCCGCAATTTCGCACTTATTTCAGCGAGGTGGCCAGCGTGGTGGTGCTCTCCGAGCGCGAGGTGCGATTTAATTTCAAGCGAGCCAACGCCGAGTTGCCCCTCATCGTGGGCGGCATGCAAGTGTTCAGCCACACATGGGGTGCAGACAAGCCCTTGGACAAAGTCATCACGGATGTACCTATTGGCTCTGGCCCCTACAAGCTGGGTAAAGTTGATTTCGGTAAAGATATTCAATATGTCCGCGACAACAACTACTGGGCTAAAAACTTGAACGTGCGAAGAGGCATGTTCAATTTCGACCGCATCAGCTACCGCCTTTACAAAGACCCCACCGCGCAGTTTGAAGGTTTCAAGGCCGGCGAATTTGATTACATACAGGCTTTTGTGGCGCGGGAGTGGGCTAGGGGTTACAAGGGCAAACTGTTTGACAACGGCACCCTGATTAAAAAAGAGCTCCAGCATGGCAATGCCGGCGACTTTCAAGGCTTTATGTTCAACACGCGTTTACCCAAGTTCAAAGATGCGCGGGTGCGACAAGCCATTGGTTTGGCCATGGACTATGAGTGGATGAACCGCCAGCTGTTCTACCAAGCCTATACCCGGGTGCGCGGCTATTTTGTGGGCAGCGACTTCGAAGCCAAAGATCTGCCCGATACCGATGAGCTCAATTTACTCGAACCCTTGCGCGGCAAACTCGATCCCCATATCTTCACTCAGCCCGTGCCGCTGCCACCCATCACAAGCTTGGACTCGGCCTCGGGCCACAGCTTGCGCGACCACTTGCGCCAAGCCCGCGACTTGCTCAGCCAAGCTGGCTGGACTTACCGCGATGGTGCTTTGCGCAACGCCAAGGGCGAGCCCTTCACCCTAGAATTTTTGGATAACTCCGGTTCTATGGGCCGCGTAGTCACGCCGTTTGCCAAAAACTTGGAAAAACTCGGTTTCAAAGTGGTCTACAAAGTGGTGGATTTCGCCGTCTTGCAAAAGCGCATGGATGTGTTTGATTTCGAACTTGTGAGTAACCGCATCGGCGGCAGTGAAGCCCCTGGCACCGAGTTGCTCGAGCGGTTTGGTTCCAAGTCGGCCCACACCGAAGGGTCGAGCAACATCATTGGCGTGAAAGACCCCGCAGTCGACGCGTTGCTTGACAAAGTGGTGGCGGCGCAAACCCGTGGTCAACTGGTCGCTGCTTGCAAAGCGCTAGACCGTGTGCTGCGCCATGGTCACTACAGCGTGCCGCACTGGTATGGCAGCGTGCACCGTGTGTCATGGCGGGCAGAGCGTTTTGAGCAGCCTGTGATCACCCCACGCTACTATCAGCCTGAGAGCTGGATTCAATCAACTTGGTGGGCCACGCCCGCCAATCTGGCAGGAGACCGCTGATATGTTTCTTTACATATTGAAACGACTGTTGCTGATGATCCCCACCTTGTTTGGTATTTTGTTATTGACCTTTGCGGTCATTCAATTCGTGCCCGGTGGGCCGGTCGAGCAAATGGTGGCGCAATTGCAAGGGCGTGACAGCGGCGGCGAAGGTGCGGCCGCCAGTGGCGCGGGCTACCGGGGTCGCCAAGGCGTGGACGCTGCGCGTATAGAAGAAATCAAACAACTCTATGGCTTTGACAAACCGGCTCCCGAGCGCTTTTGGCAAATGCTGGGGCAGTTTGCACGTTTCGATTTAGGCAAAAGTTTTTTCTATCCCAAAGATGTGTGGCAACTGGTGAAAGAAAAACTCCCTGTGTCTATCAGCTTGGGGTTATGGACTTTTTTCCTGAGCTATTTGGTTTCGATACCTTTGGGCATAGCCAAAGCGGTACGGGCAGGTACGCGCTTTGACACCCTCACCAGTTTGGTGGTGTTGGTGGGCTATGCCATTCCCGGCTTTGTGTTGGGCGTGGCTTTGTTGGTGGTGTTTGGTGGTCAGTTGCAATGGTTCCCCTTGCGCGGGCTCACCTCGGCCAACTGGGAGACTTTGAGTTGGGGTGCCAAGGTGGTGGACTACCTGTGGCATATCGCCATGCCTATCACGGCCAGCGTGTTGGGCGCGTTTGCGGTCACCACCATGCTCACCAAAAATGCGTTTCTAGAAGAAATTGGCAAGCAATATGTGTTGACCGCACGCGCCAAAGGTTTGAGCGAAAACACCGTTTTGTGGAAGCACGTCATGCGCAACGCTTTGATACCTTTGGTGACGGGTTTTCCGGCGGCCTTCATAGGTTCCTTCTTCACCGGTTCTTTGCTGATTGAAACCCTGTTCTCGCTAGACGGTTTGGGGCTCTTGAGTTTTGAGAGCGTGATGCGGCGTGACTACCCCGTGGTGTTGGGAACACTTTATTTGTTCACCCTGATTGGTTTGGTCACCAAACTCATCAGCGATCTTTGTTATGTGTGGGTAGACCCACGCGTGAAGTTTGATTGAGCGCCATGGCCACTGTGTCCCTTTCCCCCTCCGCCATCGCTTGGAAGCGCTTTAAGCGAAACCGCTTAGGTTTTGTCAGCCTCATCTTGTTTGTGTTGTTATTTGTCATGAGCTTGGCCGCCGAATTGGTCAGCAACGACAAACCTTTGGTGGCCAGCTACCAAGGCAAGCTGTATTTCCCTATCGTGAACAACCCGCCCGAAACCGAGTTTGGCGGCGACTTTCAAACCCCTACCGATTTCCTAGACCCCTTTATTCAGCAGCAGTTTGCCAAGCCTGGCAATTGGGCGGTCTACCCACCCAATCCTTACCACCACAGCACGCTGAATTATTTTGCTAAAGAGCCCAATCCTGCAGCGCCCTCATCGGACAACGTATTGGGCACCGATGACCGCGGCCGTGATTTGTTCGCCAGACTGTTGTACGGGTTTCGGGTGTCGGTTCTGTTTGCGTTGGCTTTGACCATCACAGGAACCATTTTGGGTGTGGTGACAGGTGCCATCCAAGGTTTTTTTGCCGGCAAAACCGATTTGGCGTTTCAGCGCTTCATTGAAATATGGGGCGCCATGCCCGAGCTTTATTTGTTGATTATTTTTTCGGCGGTGTTTGAGCCCAGCATTGCTTTGTTGTTGATCTTGCTCAGCCTGTTTGGTTGGATGGGTTTGTCCGACTATGTGCGCGCTGAATTTTTACGCAACCGCCAACTCGACTATGTACGTGCTGCACGCGCCTTGGGTTTGTCTAACGCAGCGATTATTTGGCGTCACATTTTGCCCAACAGCATGACGCCTGTGGTCACGTTTTTACCGTTTCGCATGAGCGCGGCAATTTTGGCCCTCACCAGCTTGGACTTTTTAGGTCTGGGTGTGCCACCGGGTACGCCGAGCCTGGGCGAATTGCTCGCGCAGGGCAAAACCAATATCGATGCATGGTGGATATCGCTCTCCACGTTTGCCGTGCTGGTCATCACCTTGCTGCTGCTGACCTTCATGGGCGACGCTTTGCGTGACGCGCTTGACCCGCGCAAATTGCATCAGGACAACCCATCATGAGTACGCTACTCAAGGTTGAAGATTTGCACATGTCCTTTCAAGGGCGCGAGGTGGTGCATGGCGTTTCCTTCGATATCAAGGCGGGAGAAAAACTCGCCTTGGTGGGAGAGTCGGGTTCAGGCAAAACCGTCACCGCTTTAAGCCTATTGGGTTTGGCTCGCGGCGCTTGGGTGCGCGGCAGTGCCATGTTTGAAGACGCTGATTTATTGCATATGAGCGAGGCGCAACTGCGCGGGGTGCGAGGCGGCGACATCGCCATGATTTTTCAAGAGCCCATGACGGCGCTCAATCCGCTTTTCAGCATTGGTGACCAAATCGCCGAGGTCTTGCAACTCAAACGTGGCATGTCTGCGGCTGAGGCTTGGAATCAAGCCATAGAACTGTTGACCGACACAGGTATCCCTGAGCCAGAACGGCGCATCCACAGTTTTCCGCACCAGTTGTCTGGCGGACAGCGCCAACGCGCCATGATCGCCATGGCTTTGGCCGGACAACCGAAGTTGCTGTTGGCCGACGAGCCCACCACTGCGCTGGATGTGTCTTTGCGCCAGCAAATTCTCGATTTACTCGACAGTCTGCAGCAAAAGCATGGCATGGCCATTTTGCTCATCACCCACGACCTGAACATGGTGCGCCGCTTTGCCGACAGGGTGGTGGTTTTGGAAAATGGTTATGTGGTCGAGCAAGGCGTTGTGGCGCAAGTGCTGGCCCAGCCGGTTCATCCCTACACCCAAAAGTTGGTCAACAGCCAACCCGAACGCAATGTCTTGCCTGCGTTTGCCAGTGCGCCCTTGGTGATTCAGGCCAAAGGCATTCATGTGAGCTATGCCGTGCCGCGCAGCGGTTGGCGCGGCTGGTTTGGCAGCGGCCAATTTGTGGCGGTGCATGGCTTAGATTTCGATTTGCGTGCCGGCCAAACGCTGGGCGTCATTGGTGAATCGGGTTCGGGTAAATCTTCTTTGGCTTTGGCTGTTTTGAACCTGATCCCTTTTCAAGGCAGTTTGACGATTGACGGGCAAGCTTGGGCCTCGCAGGCCGCTGCCGACTTGAACCTTCGCCAAGCCGTGCAAGTGGTGTTTCAAGACCCGTTTTCATCCTTGTCGCCGCGCATGACAGTAGAGGAGGTGGTGGGTGAGGGCTTGCAGCTGCATCAGCCGGACATGAATCCCCTGGACCGTCAACGGCATGTGCTGGCCACTTTGACCGAGGTGGGCTTGGACGAGGCTCAGTTTCCAGGCCTGTTGGCACGTTACCCCCATGAATTTTCAGGCGGGCAACGACAGCGACTGGCCATTGCACGTGCACTCATTGTGAAACCGCGTGTGTTGGTGCTCGATGAACCCACCAGTGCCTTGGATGTCACCATCCAAAAGCAGGTGCTCGATTTGTTGCAACGCTTGCAGCGCGAACATGGGTTGAGTTATCTTTTGATCAGCCACGATATGGATGTGGTGCAAGCTATGGCGCACCAAGTGCTGACCCTCAAGGATGGCCACGTCGTCGAATCAAAATAATCGGGGTCAGATCCCAATTAAGTTACAATGTCGCAAAGAAAGACAACGGGCGGAATCCCAACCGCCCGTTTTTTTTGGTCGGACGAAAAGCGGTGGCATTGCAAAACATCATTGAACAAACGGTTATTGGTCTGGGTTATCAGCTGGTGGACGTTGAGCGTTCAGCCGGTGGTTTGTTGCGCATCACCATCGACAAAATTTGGCAGGCGAATGAGCCCGAGCAGTTCATCCAAGTTGAAGACTGTGAAAAAGTCACTCGGCAATTGCAATTTGTGTTGGAAGTGGAGCAAACGGCTTACAGCCGCTTAGAAGTGTCCTCGCCGGGCATCGACAGGCCGCTCAAAACCGAGGCCGACTTGGCCCGCTTTTGTGGTGAGGTGATTGATATCAATCTCAAAGCGCCCATGGGGGCTGCTGCCGCAGGATTGGTTTCGGCCAACCGCAAGAAATTTCGGGGTGTATTGGAAGTCACTGATACCCCCCAGACTTGGCAAATCACTTGGCGTGATGAACCTGTAAGCAAACCGGGAATGCGAGTTGCCAAAGTCAAAAAAGACACGCCGGTTCAGGCTTTGCAGTTCACCTTGAGTGAAGTGCGTGAAGCCCGACTGGCACCGATTGTGGATTTCAAAGGCCGTAGGCCTGCAGAGAAGAGGAGTAACTAGTCATGAATCGCGAAATGCTCATGTTGGTAGACGCCATCTCGCGCGAGAAAAATGTCGAGCGCGATCTGGTGTTTGGTGCGGTTGAATCTGCGCTGGCACAGGCCACCAAAAAACTCTACCCCGGTGACGTGGATATTCGCGTTGCCATGGACCGCGACAGTGGTGAGTATGAAACCTTCCGCCGTTGGTTGGTGGTGCCCGATGAAGCGGGTTTGCAAAACCCCGATGCCGAAGAAATGTTGATGGACGCTAAAGATCGTTTGTCGGACATTGAAGAGGGTGAATACATCGAAGAAAGTATTGAATCTTTGCCCATCGGCCGTATTGGTGCCATGGCAGCCAAGCAAGTGATTTTGCAAAAAATCCGCGACGCCGAGCGTGAAATGTTGCTGGCCGACTTTCTGTCACGTGGAGACAAGATTTTTGTGGGCAGTGTCAAGCGCATGGACAAAGGCGACTTGATTGTTGAAAGTGGTCGTATCGAAGGTCGTTTGCGCCGCTCAGAAATGATTCCCAAAGAAAACCTGCGTAACGCAGACCGCGTTCGCGCCATGATCATGGAAGTCGACAACACCTTGCGTGGCGCGCCCATTATCTTGTCGCGCTCTGCGCCCGAGTTCATGATTGAGTTGTTTCGCCAAGAAGTGCCCGAGATCGAACAAGGCTTGTTAGAGATCAAATCTTGCGCTCGCGACCCTGGTTCACGCGCCAAAATTGCCGTTATCTCCTACGACAAGCGCGTTGACCCCATCGGCACCTGTGTTGGTGTGCGCGGTACCCGCGTCAATGCAGTGACCAATGAACTCGCTGGCGAGCGTGTTGATATTGTGTTGTGGAGCGAAGACCCTGCTCAGTTTGTGATCGGTGCATTGGCACCTGCCAATGTGTCTTCCATCGTGGTCGACGAAGAAAAGCACGCCATGGATGTGGTGGTTGACGAAGAAAACTTGGCCATGGCCATTGGTCGCGGCGGTCAAAACGTGCGCTTGGCTTCCGACTTAACCGGTTGGAAAATCAACATCATGGACGCGGCAGAATCCGCACAAAAAGCCGCCACCGAAACCCAAGGCCTGCGCGAGTTGTTTGTGGAGAAACTCGACGTCGATCAAGAAGTTGCTGACATCTTGATTGAAGAAGGTTTCACCAGCTTGGAAGAAGTGGCCTATGTGCCCTTGCAAGAAATGCTGGAAATTGAAAGCTTTGACGAAGACACGGTTAATGAATTGCGTGCCCGCGCCAAAGATGCACTGCTCACCATGGAAATTGTGCGTGAAGAAAGTGTGGAGGAGGTCTCGCAAGATTTGCGTGACCTAGAAGGACTGGACGCTGAACTCATTCTCAAATTGGCCGATGGCGGCATACATACCCGAGATGAGCTTGCCGATCTGGCGGTGGACGAGTTGGTGGACATCACCGGCCAGTCTGAAGAAGATTCAAAAACTTTGATCCTGAAGGCACGCGAGCATTGGTTCGCGGGTCAAGCGTAACGGTCATGAAGAGGAATACCACAGATGACCAACACAACGGTTGCAGAGTTTGCCAAGGAACTCAAAAAATCTCCAGATACCCTGCTTGAGCAGTTGAAATCTGCGGGCGTGCCCAAAGGCTCTCCCGCAGATGAACTGACTGACGCAGACAAACAAAAACTGTTGGGTTTTTTAAAAGCCAGCCACGGAACAGACACGCCAGAGCGCAAAAAAATCACCTTGGTGAAAAAGTCCACCAGCGAGATCAAACAAGCCGACTCCTCGGGCAAGGCGCGCACTATTCAGGTGGAAGTGCGTAAAAAACGCACTTTTGTTAAACGCGACGAAAACGACACGGCTGATATCGAGGTGCCAGAAGCGCCCGAACCAGTGACATCCATTCTCGACCAAGCCGAGCTTGCTAGGCGCGAAGAAGAAGCCCGCCGTCAAGCTGAATTCATTCGCCGTCAAGAAGAGGAATTGGCTGAAAAGCGCCGTTTGCGCCAAGTCCAAGAAGACAAAGAGCGTGAAGCGCAACTGCAAGCGCCTGTTGTTGCCTCCGCGGATGAAAATGCCGCTGCTGCTGCACAAGCGCTCGCCGATGCTGCCGCCAAGCGCGAAGCTGACTCTAAGGCGCAAGCAGAGGAAGATACGGCCAAAGCCAAAGACCTCGATACACGCAGGCGTACTGCATTGGCTGAAGCCGAGGCGATTCGCACCATGATGAATACGCCTAAAAAGGTATTGGTCGCGAAAAAACCGCCTGAGCCCGAGAAGGCCCCAGCCGCAGACGCCAAAGCTATCAAAGGCACTTTGCATAAACCGGCGGCCAGCGCAACAACTGCCAAACCGGCCGGCACGACGACCACAGCCAAAGACGGTAAGGAAGTTAAAAGCGCCAAATTGTCTTCTAGTTGGGCCGACGAGCAAGCCAAGAAAAAAGAAATTAAAACCCGTGGTGACGCCAGTGGAGGCGTGGGTCGCAACAGTTGGCGCGGTGGTCCGCGTGGACGCCGCGACCGTGACCGCGATGAAGCGCCTACACAAGCAGCGCCGGTCGAGGCTCGCATCATCGAGGTGCACGTGCCCGAGACCATCACTGTCGCCGAGTTGGCGCACAAAATGGCAGTCAAGGCCTCTGAGGTCATCAAGCAACTGATGAAGCTAGGCCAGATGGTCACCATCAACCAGCCTTTGGATCAAGACACCGCCATGATCGTGGTGGAAGAAATGGGCCACAAGGCCGTGATTGCGGCTTTGGATGACCCCGAGGCATTCACCGAAGAAGAAGCGTCTGGTCTGCACGCTGAATCTGTGACCCGCGCCCCAGTGGTCACGGTTATGGGTCACGTTGACCATGGCAAAACTTCTTTGCTCGACTACATCCGTCGTGCCAAGGTGGCCTCAGGCGAAGCCGGTGGTATCACTCAACACATTGGTGCTTACCACGTGGAAACACCCCGTGGCATGGTGTCGTTTTTGGATACCCCTGGCCACGAAGCCTTTACCGCTATGCGTGCGCGTGGTGCGCAGGCCACCGACATTGTGATTTTGGTGGTGGCGGCCGACGACGGTGTCATGCCCCAAACCAAAGAAGCGATCAAGCACGCCAAAGCAGCAGGTGTGCCCATCGTGGTGGCTATCAACAAAATCGATAAGCCCGACGCCAACCCCGACCGCGTGAAAAATGAATTGGTTGCCGAAGAAGTGGTGCCCGAAGAGTTTGGTGGCGAGTCGCCTTTTGTGTCGGTCTCGGCCAAAACCGGCCAAGGTGTCGATGAGCTTTTAGAGCAAGTGCTGCTTCAAGCCGAGGTGTTGGAACTCAAAGCACCTATTGAAGCCATGGCCAAGGGCTTGGTTATTGAGGCCAGCTTGGACAAAGGTCGTGGTCCTGTGGCCACCATCTTGGTTCAATCGGGTACCTTGAAAACTGGCGACGTGGTGTTGGCAGGACAAACCTATGGCCGCGTTCGTGCCATGTTGGATGAAAACGGCAAATCGACCAAGTCGGCAGGCCCGTCTATTCCGGTGGAAATTCAAGGCTTGACCGAGGTGCCGCAGGCGGGCGACGAATTCATGGTGTTATCAGATGAACGCCGTGCCCGTGAAATTGCCACCTACCGCGCAGGCAAATTCCGCAACACCAAATTGGCCAAGCAACAAGCAGCCAAACTGGAGAACATGTTCTCGGACATGGCTTCCGGTGAAGTGAAAAACTTGCCCATCATCATCAAAGCCGATGTGCAAGGTTCGCAAGAAGCCTTGGCTGCGTCTTTGCTCAAACTCACCAACGAAGAGGTTCGGGTGCAGTTGGTGTATGGCGCGGTGGGCGGCATCAGCGAGTCCGATGTGAACTTGGCGATTGCCTCCAAAGCAGTCATCATTGGCTTTAACACCCGTGCGGACGCGGGTGCCAGAAAGCTTGCCGAAAACAACGGCGTAGAGATTCGCTACTACAACATCATTTACGACGCTGTGGACGAACTCAAAGCCGCCATGTCGGGTATGTTGACCCCAGACAAGCGCGAAGAAGTGATTGGTTTGGCCGAGATTCGCCAAGTCTTCCGCATCAGCAAAATCGGCGCGATTGCAGGTTGTATGGTCACCAACGGGGTTGTTCGCCGCAATGCCCGTTTGCGCTTGCTGCGTGACAACGTGGTGGTCTTCACCGGTGAACTTGAGAGCTTGAAACGTTTCAAAGACGATGTGCGTGAAGTCAAAGAAGGCTTTGAATGCGGCTTGAACCTCAAAGGCTATAACGATATCAATGAGGGCGATCAACTTGAGTTCTTTGAAATCAAGGAAGTTGCACGGACACTTTAAATTTGCATGGCTGCTAAGAAGTCCTCCACACCTCACCGCGGTTTTCGCGTTGCCGACCAGATTCAGCGTGATCTGGCCGAACTCATTCGCGACTTGAAAGACCCGCGACTGGGGATGGTGACGATTCAGTCGGTCGAAGTCACGCCCGACTACGCCCATGCCAAGGTCCACATCAGTGTGTTGGTGGGTGACCCCGAAGCTTGTCTGGAGGGCTTGAACCAAGCTGCAGGTTTTTTGCGCAATGGATTATTTAAGCGTTTACATATTCACACCGTTCCTACTTTGCATTTTTTGTATGACCGCACGCCCGAGCGCGCTGCAGATATGAACGCCTTGATTGCCCGCGCCGTGGCTTCACGTGCCAAGGAATCCGACACGCCATGAAAACGCCGCGCACCAGGGTGCAACGGCGCCCTGTGCATGGGGTGTTGTTGCTCGATAAACCACTAGGACTGTCTAGCAATCAGGCTTTGCAAAAAGCCAAGTGGTTGTTGCGTGCTGAAAAAGCCGGTCACACCGGCACACTCGACCCCATGGCCACAGGCGTGTTACCCATGTGTTTTGGGGCTGCCACCAAATTCAGCCAACTGCACTTGGATGCTGACAAAACTTACGAAGCCGTGCTGCGTTTAGGTCAACGCACCAGCACAGCGGACGCTGAGGGTGAGGTCATTGCCGAGGCAGAAGTGAACTTCACGCCAGAAAAATTGTTAGAAGTACAGGCCCTGTTCACTGGCCCTTTGCAGCAAGTCCCGCCCATGCACAGCGCCTTGAAAAAGGACGGCAAAGCGCTGTACGAATACGCCCGTGAAGGCATTGAGGTGGAACGCCCAGCGCGCAGTGTCGTTATCCATTCTTTGGAGCTCAAAGAATTGCCGGAGCTTGATGGCGTGAGAAGCGTGTGGCTTAAAGCGCATTGTTCCAAAGGAACCTATATACGCACTTTGGGCGAAGACATTGGCATTGCCTTGGGTTGTGGAGCTTTTTTAAGTGCTTTGCGCAGAGTGAAAAGTGGTCAATTTGAGATAGATGCCTGCATCACTTTGGAAGCCTTGGAAGCCTTGCCCGAGACCGAGCGCCACCAACCCTTGCAAGCTGTCGATGTATTGCTCGACAGTCATCAAGCCATCATTTTGCAAGCCGAAGATGCAGGACGTTTTCTCAGTGGCTTGCGCCGCCGTGGCGATTGGCCCGATCACCATCAGGTGGCCGTCTATGGCACGAGCCCCCATGCTTTGTTAGGTACAGCCCATGTTCGCGCTGGGGAGTTGATCCCCGAGCGCTTATTGAATCCCCAAGAAATCCAATCCTTACTCGAGAGTGCAGCATGACATTACAAATCAGAAACATCGCCATCATCGCCCACGTTGACCATGGCAAAACCACCATGGTCGATCAGTTGTTGCGTCAATCCGGCACCTTTGCCGACCATGAAAAAGTGGTCGATACCGTGATGGACAACAACGCCATCGAGCGCGAGCGCGGCATCACCATTTTGGCCAAAAACTGCGCGGTGAGTTGGCAAGGAACGCACATCAACATCGTTGATACGCCCGGGCACGCGGACTTTGGCGGCGAAGTAGAGCGCGCCTTGTCTATGGTCGATGGTGTGGTGCTGCTGATTGATGCGCAAGAAGGCCCCATGCCGCAAACCCGTTTTGTCACCAAGAAGGCTTTGGCCTTGGGTTTAAAGCCCATCGTGGTGGTCAACAAGGTGGACAAGCCCGGCTCTCGTCCCGACGCGGTCATCAACGCAGCTTTTGAGTTGTTCGACAAGCTGGGCGCCAATGACGACCAACTCGACTTTCCCGTGGTTTACGCGTCTGGTATCAATGGTTGGTCATCTCTGGTGGAGGGCGAGGCGGGATCGCAATGGGGCCCCGATATGTCGGCTTTATTTGATACGATTTTGAAGCATGTGCTGCCCCAACAAGGTGACCCTGCTGCGCCTTTGCAATTGCAAATTTCAGCTTTAGATTTTTCTACTTTTGTGGGCCGCATCGGTGTGGGCCGTATCAGCCAAGGCACTATCAAGCCCATGCAAGACGTGGTGGTCATGGAAGGCGAAACAGGGACACCTGTCAAAGGCCGTGTCAACCAAGTGTTGAAGTTTCATGGTTTAGAGCGTATCCAAGCCACCGAAGCCGGCCCTGGAGATATTGTGTTGATCAACGGCCTGGCTGATATTGGCATTGGTGTGACCATCACCGACCCGCTGAACCCCAGCCCATTGCCCATGCTCAAAATTGACGAGCCTACTTTGACCATGAATTTTTGCGTCAACACTTCACCCTTGGCAGGACGCGAAGGCAAGTACGTCACCAGCCGTCAAATTTGGGACCGCTTGCAAAAAGAGTTGCAACACAACGTGGCCCTGCGCGTCAAAGAAACCGATGAAGACGGCATTTTTGAAGTGGCCGGTCGAGGTGAATTGCATCTGACCATTTTGTTGGAAAACATGCGCCGTGAAGGCTACGAATTAGCCGTGTCCAAGCCTCGCGTGGTCTACCGTGATGTGGACGGTGTGCGCCATGAGCCTATTGAGATGGTCACGGCGGATATTGAAGAAGGCCACCAAGGCGGCGTGATGCAAGCCTTGGGCGAGCGCAAAGGCGAACTGGTCAATATGGATCCCGATGGCCGTGGCCGTGTGCGTTTGGAGTACCGCATTCCAGCGCGTGGTTTGATTGGTTTTACCAATGAGTTTTTGAACTTGACCCGTGGATCGGGCTTGATCTCCAATATCTTTGATGGCTATGAGGCGCACAAAGGTGATATTGGTGGACGCAAAAACGGCGTGCTGATTTCCATGGATGACGGTGAAATTTTTACCTACGCTTTGGGCAAGCTCGACGACCGCGGCCGCATGTTTGTCAAGCCCAACGATCCTGTTTATGAAGGCATGATTGTGGGTATCCACAGCCGTGACAACGACTTGGTGGTTAACGCCACGCGTACCAAGCAGTTGACCAATTTTCGCGTCAGCGGCAAGGAAGACGCCATCAAAATCACGCCGCCTATTCAGCTCACCCTAGAGTACGGCGTAGAGTTTATTGACGACGACGAGTTGGTGGAAATCACGCCCAAAAGTGTGCGTCTGCGCAAACGTTTTTTGAAAGAGCACGAACGCAAACGTGCCAGCCGCGATTCCTGATTTCCTCCTCAATGCCCTTTAAGCTCAGCCACACCCAAGCCTTAGGCCTGATGGTGTTGGCTACTTTGCTGTGGTCTATGGCAGGGCTTGTGTCCAGACAAATGACCCATGCCCAAGGCTTCGAGTTGACGTTTTGGCGGAGCTTTTTCACGCTGGTGTCGCTGACTTTATTGCTACCCCTGCTCAAAGGCCGCCAGTTGTTACGCGAACTGCCTTGGCGTCAAAAAACTTTTTGGTTGTCAGGTGTGTGTTGGTCGGTGATGTTCACGGCCTTCATGCTGGCTTTAACCATGACCACAGTAGCGAATGTGCTCATCACCATGGCGGTGGGGCCCATGCTTACCGCCTTGTTGTCGCGCTTTGTCATGAAAAAACAGCTTGCTGCCCACACTTGGTGGGCGATGCTGGTGGCGGGCTTGGGGATGGCTTTTATGTTTATCAGCCAAGTGAAAATCGAAGACGGTCAACACCTTAAAGGCATGATGGTCGCCCTGTGCGTTCCCTTGGCAGGCGCGGTTCAATGGAATGTGGTGCAACATTTGCAAGCCTCTGAGCAACCTGCAGACTTCATGCCCGCCGTGTGGGTGGGTGCTTTGTTGTCTAGCCTTTACACCGCGCCATTGGCTTTGCCGGGTAGTGCCAGTTCAGCTGACTTGGCTTGGCTGGCGGGTCTAGGTTTGTTTCAACTGGCCTTGCCTTGCTTGCTGGCAGTCTGGGCGGCGCGGGTGCTTAAATCGCATGAGGTGGCCTTGTTGGCCTTGCTTGAAGTGCTGTTTGGGATTGCCTGGGCTTGGTGGGGTGCAGCAGAACAGCCTGCTTTGTCTGTGCTGTTGGGCGGTGTTTTGGTTTTGGCTGCCTTGGCTTTAAATGAAGCGGCTTCTTGGAGAGTAACAAATGAATGAATTGGCGGTCTTGACGCATGGTGATGTGCTGGCCGAGGTGCAAGGGAAAGTGGGTCTCATCACTTTGAACCGCGCCAAAGCTTTGAATGCCTTGTCTTTGGACATGGTGCGCAGTATTTCGGCTGTGCTGTTGGCGTGGCAAAACGATGATCGTGTGAAAGCGGTGGCTATGCGTGGCATGGGCAAAGAGGGCGCTTTCGGGGCTTTTTGTGCCGGCGGGGACATACGTTTTTTTCACGCTGCTGCTTTGGCTGGCGATCCACGTTTAGAAGATTTTTTCACCGAAGAATACCGACTCAATCACCTGATTCACCACTACACCAAACCTTGTTGGGTGTTCATGGATGGTGTGGTCATGGGCGGGGGCATGGGTTTGGCACAAGGTGCGGGTTTGCGTATTGCTACCGAACGCACCAAGATGGCCATGCCCGAAACCATGATCGGTCTGTTTCCGGATGTGGGCGGTGGTTATTTTTTAAGCCGTTGCCAAGGTGCTTTGGGCGAGTATTTGGGGCTGACAGGACACATGCTCAATGGCGCTGAAGCGGTGTATGCGGGTTTGGCAGACGTCTTGTGTGAAAGCCAGCAGTTGGGCCAGCTGTGGGCGCAGTTGCCAAGCTTTGATTGGACTCGGCCGGCTGAGGCTTTAAGGCAGTTCACCCAAGGTTTTGAAGCTGCAACACAGGCCGCTCAACATCACCAGCCCGCTTGGTGGACAGCCAGCTTGAACCAAGCATTTGCCGCGCCGGATTTGCCAAGCATTGCCAAAGCATTAGAGGTCTCTAACGACAAGCATGCTTTGGATGCTTTGCATAAACGCTCACCGCTGATGCTGGCCGTCACGCTGATGCAAGTGCGGCTAGCGCGGCATATGAACCTGAGTGACGAGTTGCGCATGGAGCGCGATATGGTTCGCCACAGTTTTCACCCCAGCCATTTGCAACGCACTGCAGCGCAAAGTGACACCGTCGAAGGCATACGTGCGTTGGCGGTAGACAAAGACCATACGCCGCGTTGGTCACCTGCACACATAGATCACGTCAGCCCTGAAATGGTGACGCCGTTTTTCACCAGCCCTTGGCCCTTGTCTGCACACCCTTTGGCAGATTTAAAAGCGCCAGCGGATTGAGTTTTCAAAAGGATTACACATGGCCAGCCCGATTAAAGTTTTGTTTGGATTTCACGCTGTCGGGGTGCGCCTGAAAACCACGCCAGCCTCGGTGATCGAGGTCTTTATCGACCCGACCCGCCGCGATGCACGCATGCGCCAGTTTCAAGAACGCGCCAAAGAAGCCAAAGTGAAATTGGTGGAGTCCGATGCTCCGCGTTTGGCACAGTTGGCTGGCAGCCATGGTCACCAAGGAGTGGTGGCCCGCGTGTATGCAATCGACATTGCCAAGTCTTTGGATGCGTGTTTGGAGGCTTTGCCCTCCGATGTACCGGCCTTGTTGTTGGTGCTTGATGGCATCACCGACCCGCATAACCTGGGTGCTTGTTTGCGGGTGGCCGATGGCGCAGGTGTGCACGCGGTCATTGCCCCCAAAGACCATGCAGTGGGCATCAACGCCACCGTGGCCAAGGTCGCCAGCGGCGCTGCTGAAACCGTGCCTTACTTCATGGTCACCAATTTAGCGCGCACCTTGAATGAACTCAAAGAGCGCAATATTTGGATCACCGGCACCAGTGATGACGCGGCGCAAACCCTTTATGACGTAGATTTAAAAATCTCCACCGCTTGGGTTTTGGGTGCCGAGGGCGATGGCCTGCGCCAACTCACCCGAAAAACCTGCGATCAACTTGTGCGCATCCCCATGGCCGGCGGCGTAGAGAGTTTAAATGTGTCGGTGGCCAGTGGTATTTGTTTGTATGAAACGGTGAGGCAGCGCATCAGTCTTTAAGCAGCGCCCAACGTTGGTGGTCTCGCCACTCGCCGTTCTTTTTTAAAAACTTGGGACTCAAACCTTCTTGTTGAAAACCGCAAGCTTTCAACAAGTCAATTGACGCCTTGTTATCAGGTTGCACATTGGCTTCGAGTCGGTGCAGTTTCAAAGGGCCAAAGGCTTTGGCAATCACCTGCTGCACGGCTGTTCTCATGAAGCCTTTTTGTAACTGTCCCGCAAAACCGTAATACACAAGGTAGGCGTTTTGAAAAGCGCCCCTGAAAATATCTTGCAACTCAACCACGCCCACCATGGCTTGGCTGTCGCTGCAAATCACCACATAGGCTTGGTCATCTGGGGTGTTCATGTCTTGCACATAGCGTTGAAATGCTTTGCTGCTGGTAGGCACTTGCACCCAAGCGCGGTGCAAGTCGCGGCTGCGGCGGATATGAGATAAAAAAACCTTTTCATCATCGGCTGTCAAATGCCGAAGGGTAATGCTTGGCATGGGCTTCATAAACCCAAGACTGCGCCCAAAACCGCACCACCCAACATCAGCCATAGCAGGTGAACTCGGGTTTTCAACACCAGCAGCATGCTGAGGGCGCATATCAGCAGCAAGCGCCAATCCATGGTCGGATTGCTGGCGGTTTGCAACAACCAGCCTGCTGAAAGCATGAGGCCCATGACCAATGGCAGCATGCCCGATCTGAAAGCCCTCACGCTGCGCGCATGTTGGTGCAGTTGCAACCACTTCACCGTGAAGTAACTCAGCAGCGAGGAGGGCAGCACCGCTGCGATGAGCAAACTTGTTGCCATCAGTACCCCCATGCCCATGGCAGTCCAGCCTGCTTCAAACCCACCCGCCGCTTGCAAGCCAATATTCCAACCCATGACAGCCACCAGCAAAATGTTGGGACCCGGCGCGATTTGGGCCAGGGTCACCGATTGACTGAAGGTGGTTTCCGTCAGCAGTTGCAAGTCGGTGACCAAGTAGCGGTGCATCTCGGGGACGATGGCCAACGCACCCCCAACGGCTAACAGCGACAACATGCAGAAATGCATAAACAGGTCTAAGAAAAGCGCCAAAGTCATGTACTGTCCTTGGCTTGCAAGCGCCACCATGTGAGGCCAAAAGAAACCAGACCCACCAAGCCAATCACTTTGACCAGTGGCCAGTGCATCAAGGCAGCCAACACAAAACTCACCACCGTCAAAGCCACTGCCAAGGGCCGGCCTATGGGGTGCTGAAGAAGGCTGGGCCCAAAGCGCCAACCTGCGGCCATCACCATGCCCGCAGCGGCCACGCCCATGCCGTGCAGTGCTGAAGCCACCATAGGCACATGGGCAAAGGCTTGAAAGCTCAGCACAATGGCCAGCATCAGCAGTCCGGGAAACAATAACAAGCCCGCCATGGCTGCCAAGGCACCGGTGGGGCCAAAGTGTTTGCCGCCAAACATCACCGACAGATTCACCACATTCGGGCCAGGCAGGGTTTGCGCGAGCGCCCATTCCTCGGCAAATTCCGACAGCGTCATCCACTGTTTGCGGTCGACGATTTCACGTTGCACCACGGCCAACACACCGCCAAAACCTTGCAGGCCCAGCCATGTGAAGGATACAAACAAGTCGGTGCGGGAGCGGGGGGCTTTGGATACAGCCAAGCTTTCGAAGGACATTGGGCATATGTTAGAGGCAAAACACCTGCGCCAACTAGAATCGGTGGCTAATGAATGCCCCCATAGACGTCTCCTTTTTCCAGCGCATTGCCAAGCCACTGACCAGTTACCGTAAATACTGGGCGGCTCGTTTTGGCACGGCGCCTTTTTTGCCTATGAGCCGCGCCGAGATGGCCGCTTTGGGCTGGGACAGTTGCGACATTATTTTGGTCACGGGCGACGCTTATGTAGACCACCCCAGTTTTGGCATGGCGGTGATTGGCCGTATGTTGGAAGCCCAAGGTTTTCGCGTGGGCATCATCGCCCAGCCCGAGTGGCACAGTGCCGAGGCCTTTCAAGCGCTTGGCAAACCCAATTTATTTTTCGGTGTGACCGCTGGCAATATGGATTCGATGATCAACCGCTACACGGCAGATCGCAAAATCCGCAGCGACGACGCTTACACAGCAGGTGGTGTGGGCGGTAAGCGCCCTGACCGCAGTGTCTTGGTTTACACCCAACGCTGCCGCGAAGCCTACGCCGAAGTCCCCATCATCATTGGCGGCATCGAAGCCTCGTTGCGCCGTATTGCCCACTACGACTATTGGCAAGACAAGGTGCGGCGTTGCATTTTGGTCGACGCCAAAGCCGACTTGCTGCTTTATGGAAATGCTGAACGCGCATTGGTGGAAGTCGCGCACCGAATTGCGGCCAAAGAGCCCATTGCCAATATCACCGATGTGCGCGGCACCGCTTTCTTGGTTCGAAATACGCCTGCGGATTGGTTTGAAATCAACAGCACAGAGGTAGATACGCCCGGGCGCATTGAAGCCCATGTGAACCCGTATTTGATGGTCAGCGAACAAGCCCAAGCGCAGGGCGAAACTTGCGCACGCGACGACGAAGCCAAG
>Ga0209084_1000556_pt1 | contig 35071 bp, 34 predicted proteins | sample C_130820_MF_Meta_FD_187309 | JGI IMG/M metagenome (GOLD analysis project Ga0209084, IMG submission 187309) | Freshwater microbial communities from Lake Croche, Canada to study carbon cycling - C_130820_MF_MetaG (SPAdes) (version 2) | ecosystem: Environmental > Aquatic > Freshwater > Lake... | reverse complement strand
TTAGGAGAGTTTCATGAGTTCGCATCTATCCACGTTCGATACCCTGGCTTCCGCAGAGAGCGTCCACCGCACAGTTGAGGCCCTGAAAGCCCACAACATTGAGGCTTTTTCGTTGAAGACTGCCGCCGAGGCCGCCAAAAAAGTCCTCGAACTTCTTCCCGCCGGCGCAGAAGTGCTCACGAACTCGTCCACCACCCTCGACCAGCTTGGATTGACCAAAGAAATCAACGATAGCGGAAAGTTCGTCTCGCTCAAGAACAAGATGTACGCTATGGATCGCGCCACCGAGGGTCGTGCCATCGCCGCTCTGGTTTCGGCTCCCCAGATTGCTGTCGGTTCGGTGCACGCAGTGACAGAACAGGGATCCTTGTACATCGCTGCGATGTCAGGTTCCAACCTCCCCGGCTATGCCTTCGGCGCCGAAAAGGTGGTTTTCGTGGTCAGTACAAAGAAAATCACCCCAAACGCTGAGGAAGCCCTCAAGCGCCTGTGGGATCACGTTTTACCGCAAGAATCGATTCGGGCCCGAAAAGCTTACGGATTGCCGGACACCTTCCACTCGAACCCCAACACGGTTCTCAATATTAATGCCCAGCAAGCGCCGGGTCGGGTGTATGTGGTCTTTTTCAACGAAGACGCCGGGTTCTAGGAAACCGGACTTTCCGAACAAAGCAGCCATTGATGGTTAACCGCGCCACCTTCGCTGGTTGGGCGTCGTCTGCTCCTTGCCGCGGTGCTCACGTGCACATCGCACGCTCCGCGCCGGGCTTCCTCACAGCCTAGCCCAGCCACCGAATCTGTCGTGGAAAGTCCGGTTACTCGTCGGTGACACGCCGGTTTTGTTTGTGGGTGGACGACACCTTTTTTGCGGTGAGACGACGTTCTTGGGACGCCCGAGTCGGTTTAGTTTTGCGTCTGGGCTTATCGCAGTGGAGGGCCTTAGCCAGTCTGTCGAGCATCCGTTCCACGGCCAATTCTCGATTCGTGAACTGGCTTCTTTCGTCTTGCACCACAACCATCATCCGCACAGGTAATCGAGAATGCTCCTGCTCCGACAAGCCTGGCAGGTCAACTGTGTTGACGGCCAATTGGACCCTTGAAGATGTTTTGTTGACATGCTGACCGCCAGGCCCCGAAGCCCGTGAGAACATCAGCTCGCCATGCGCTTCCAGATAAGCCCGAATAACGACGGCGTCCATAGTCCGGAGACTATTCGACGGCCATCACGTCCTTCATGGCCTTGAGAATCTGCGGCTTGGGAAGGGCGCCCATGCTCATGCGGGGGTCGCCACTCTTGGGAACAAACAACAGGCTAGGAATGCTCTGTATTCCGAAGGCCTGCGAAAGTTCCTGCTCTTCGTCGGTGTTGATCTTATATACGTTAACCTTACCAGCATATTCTTCGCTGATCTGCTCCAATATGGGCGAAACCATCTTGCACGGACCGCACCAGTCAGCATAAAAGTCGACAATGCAGGGTAAGTCCCCTTCAAACTTCCAATCGGTATTGGCCTGAAAATCGAAAACTTTCTTCTTGAACTCATCGGTTGTCAGTTTGGTGCTCATGTGGACCTTCCTTCCCAGCTATATCAGGCAGAATCTATATAGGTTACAAAAAGTCGGGAAGAAAGGCAAGCTCAGGACTTGCCTTGGTGAAGCCGTTCGAGCCGTTCTGCCAACATGCGACTGAGAAAGAATCCGTAGTGAGGTTTCTCCTTGAGGCGACGGTCTCCTTGGGAGCATTATTCGCAAAAGGAACTGAGCAAGCCAACGGCGTTTGTTGAGCGCAAAGGTCTAATCTGCGTACCTATGAACCAAACCCTGCAGCCAAGACAAATCGACCGCACCAACTCTGCGTTCTACCAGGCGACCAGAGGGATCGAACACGAGCGTTGTCGGTACCACTGTCACGCTATAGGCCTTTTGCAGGGCACCTTCATCGAAGAGTTGTTTCCAAGTCATGCCATGGTTCTTGATGTAGGCCAACACGGCTGACTGTCCAATGGTCTCGGTGGCAGTTAAATCCACGCTCCAAAGCGCCACTTTCGCTGGCAGGCGCTTGGCAAAGTCCTGCAGCTCAGGTAGTTCAGCCTTGCAAGGTGGGCACCACGTGGCCCAGAAATTAACCACCAGCACCTGGCCCCGCGCTTCGACGACGGCAGTTTTTGTGCCGTCTGAGGCGGGCAGAAGCATCTGGGCGGCCTCGGAGCCAGTTAACTGCACAGGATTGGTCCAATAGGGGTCGGCAGCCAGCAGGACAAGAACGAAGGCGCTCGCAACACTAATCGGGGTCAGAAGCCGCCATCGAGCCACAGGATGAGCCTTGCGGGCCTGCCAAAGGCTCAAAGCGGCGATGGTGAGGCCCATCACCAGACCGCCGAGCACAGCCGCGAGGCCACCATTCATGTAGAGAAGGAGCAGGGGATTGTCAAACACCGTGTTCCATCGAATGAACAACGGGGTAATTTTCCAAAGGATCAAACCCGCCAATAAGGCAAAGCCGATCCGAAGGTCCCAAAACCTCCGGACAAGCTTTTCCTTCACGAGGGCGAGAGTTGCGAGGCGGAACACAAAATAGCCGGCTAAAAAGTACAGCGGCGTTAAGGTCATAGGCCCCACCCCGTCACGAGGCCAGGATCTTCGCGTCCTCGTCGCTCAAAATTTTTTCAACGTCGAGTAGGATGCGCACGTCTTCTCCTACCTTGCCGAGTCCAGAAATGTAGCGGGAGTCTGCGGTATCGCGCTTGAAATCGATGGGTGGTTCAATATCTTTCGGGAGAATGTCGTGGACTTCGGCAACGGTGTCGCAGATAAAGCCTACCGATCGTTCTTTGACCTTCACGATGATGATGCAGGTCCGGTCGTCGTAGTCGCGCTGGCCGAGATGAAAACGGCTACGCAGATCCATCACCGGGATAACCGTTCCGCGGAGGTTGATAACCCCCTTGATGTAGGCGGGCATGTCGGGAACTTCGGTGATTTTCTGGAGCTCAATAATGTTGATCACGTGCGAAATGGGTATGCCGTAAATCTCTGTACCTAGGTTAAACAGCAGATACTTGTTGGCCTGGGTGTTTTCTCCATCTTCTTCCCAAAGATTCTCGTCTGACATGATTGGAGCCCCCTTCAGGCCCCATTATAACCGAAGTTCTTGCCTCCACAAGGCTTTTCAGTTTATGGTTCGGCCATGAAAGCGAAGAGGAATTTTGGCTTGGGTCATGACCATCAGGACCCGGCTGGCCGGGCCCAACTGGTGGGCCTGCTCAATCTGAAACTGGCAGCTCTTGGTCAGCCCGTCTATCAGGCCCCCGAAGGAACTTTCGAGGTTCCCTCTTCGTGGGATCTCGCAGGAGACCTCATCCGGAACTTCCGTGAAAAGAACCGCCTTCTCGAGGATTATCTGCCGCCGGCCGACCAACGAATCCAAGCCTGGCTCGATGTTTACCTTTCAGATGTGGGTCTGGGACCTACTCCTCGTCTGCCGCGAAACACGCTGGTTCTCGACCGTTACGGGCTGGCAAGGGAGCTGTCTCTGCCGCCCCACGCGCAGGTGTTCCAGTCGGGAATCTTGACCAGTTACCGCGTTAAGCAGGGCGTGCTCCACAATCCCCTGAACGATCGGCGGACCACCAAGGGTGTTTTCCACATTGCCGAAGGGGGTCTACCGGTCCCTACCGACAAGAAGTCGGTTCCGAAAGCTGTGTTTGCCCGGCTGTTGCAGGCCGCTGTCCTGCCTCCGGAAGATCTGGCTACCCTGCCCTTCACGGCCCTGCAAACCGACAAGGCTAAGGGATTTGCCAGTTTGCTTCTCAGGCCGCTGGTGAGCCCCGAAGTGACCGGCTTACTCGACGAGAAGTCGATGGAAATCCGCTTCTTTGCCCCTGGAAATCTGGTGAGCAACCTCGACTTTGTTGAATCTATCTTTGGCAATGCCGGCGACCCCTACTTGCCAGAAAACGACGCTGCGCTCGATGTACCACACTGGACGGGCCACTCCGGATGTATCATTCTTGCCACTCACCTGACCCGACTCAAGAAAAAAGACCTCGGGCTACCGCGTTGGACCGAAGCCACCGAAAGGCAAAAGCGCGACGGTATGGCATGGAAAGACCCAGAGGAGTTCTACAACGATGGGAGTCCTTTCAAAATCTGCGCCCGTGATGAGGCCGGGGTGATGGTGACGCTCATCGCTGACAACTATTACGGGTACTCCAAAAAAGAAATCAAGACGCAGATTAGCTACTCGGCTAACCTTCTGGGGCTTGCTGAGGAAGAGCACGCTGGAGGCGCATTGGCGTTTCCGAGGTCCAACCTGGGAATGCGGTTCTTCCCGGGGGATGAACTGCGAAAGAACGGACGCACGTTTGTGGAGGTCTGCCACCTCCTCGGTGATACTATCGAGGTCAAACACGAGGGTTATGCAACCGACAAGACTTTCCCCGACATCGTGTATGTACCCGAAGATGCTGTGATCGACCTTGACGACCAGACCGTGGGTTGGCATCGCGAAGGCAGACCTCACAGCATTAAGGTGTTGCCCGAGCGCACCTATGTGCACCCGAGCGGCTATAAAGTCCACATGGAGAAACACCCGGCCACCACGGCTTGGCGTTTGGTTGGTACCGCTGCGGAGGGAACTCTGTGCCACAAGCCGAGCACCGTATCGGGTGGTGGCAAAAGTGAAATCAGCAAGTCCATTATGGACGCCATCCACTTCAATCCTATCATCATCGGAGACTTCGACAAGGACATGGCCGTCGTGGAAGGTATTATTGAACACGACTACAGTGTTGTCAGCCCCGGCAAAATCAAGGAATTGCTTTCAGAAAAATTGTCGCTGAATGACGTGATCAAGTTACTGACACCCTCATCAAAGTTCGCCACGGCCCATAACACCTGGCTGGAAACGCTCCCTAGCCGCATCAAAGCCTTGGTCTATCTGGTCAAGCGGTTTCATGCCATCACCCCCGAGTTTCGAGGTGACTGGAGGGAACCCTTCTCGGTTGACGTGGTAAACGGCACCGCAGGGAACATCTTCAAGTATCGTGGCCGACCGGTGATGGGAGCGTACCTTCGCATTGGGGTTCGAGGCAACGGGACCAGCTGGACCTACAAGCTGCGTCAGGACTTCATGCCCGCCTTCAAGATCCAGTGGGAAGACGATATTAGCGCCAGTGTCACGGTGCCCACCGCCCGACTAGAACACCTTAATCCTGACTACCATCAACACAGCGTGAAGTTTACGCAAAACTGCGAACACCGCTTCTTTCAGAGGCCCGATGAGGCCGTTCATCGGGGATATGACAAGCAGGCCGAACACGACCTTTCGACTCCTGGTAACTTTATCAGCAACTTTGAACCCTTTGAACAGGAACAGGCCCGCGACTTCCAGGAAAATGTGCTCGACTTCACCGAATACACAAAACCCGTTCAAGACCTGATCAACCTCACAGCGGCCGATAAGCTGGGAAAGTATTTCGTGCTCTCGTCCCACCCGCGAATCGTGGACGGAGCCCCTTCCAAAAATCCCCGCTACCTCCAACTTGACCCGAACTTCCTTAACCCCCGCGACCGTTACCTCGCCGATATCGGTGTGCGACTGACCCGAGGGATTCCGGTGGGAAAACCCGTATATCACCCCGTGAATGCCATGTTGCCAGGGCGCCGGAACAATCCCGCCGAACCCAAAGCGGGAATCCGGCCCTTGGCAGTCTATAACCCTCTGCATTATCAAGAATTACCAGAACTTTTCATGGATTTTATTTGCTCACTGACGGGAAAAAGTCCCTCCACCACCGGGGCCGGCTCAGAAGGCGCGCTTACCAAGGGCCCCTTCAACGCGCTGGTACCGACCACCGACCTGAATAACACCTTGCTGAGTTTTATCCTTACTGGCTATAACGGATTTTCGAGTGCTGCAGGGCACATTGGATCCCGTTACAAGGTGGAGCACGACGTCTCACTCCTGGTGCCCGAACTTTGGTGCCGGATGAAGGAGAGCGAACGTGATCCGCACAAGCTCATCGACGAGGGGTATCTTGAACCGCTGAATGACTTTGTCTATCAGGGCAGGCAGATTCCGGCGAGCCGCCTTGGATACCGCATCACCTACGACTTCGCCACCCACTTCCTGGGACGCCTATTTGACGACCCCGGAATTGTCTTCAACCAAGAGATTCTGAAGCCAGAGCTACAATCGATGGACGAGTTTGTGGACGGCATTGAAAATATCGCCTTGGCGCAGAAAAAGGTGGCCCTCGAGTACTTTGAAGACGGGAGTGTGGAGTCAGCGATTCCCCCGCTCAAAGCGCTCTTGAACATCATGGCCAACGGCCATTTTGAAGGCAAGCAAGCGAGTCACCCCGAGGTTAGGTCGCTGTTCGACCGGGATTCTGTGATGGCCTCCGACTGGTACTATCAGCGGTTGGTGCGCTACCGTGACCTTCAAGTGACCCTCCACCAGCGACACCGCAAGGACTTAAAGGCCTTTCTCTCCTCGGCCCGCCATGAGGAGGAGGCCCGCCGGCTGGGCCTTGCGGCGCTGCTTCAACAGGTCGAAGACACCCTCAAGACGTTGGAGACCAAGGAGTTTATTGAAAGCCTGAGGGGCACCTTGGGTGCCGACCGAGTGTTTGGGAGCCAATTCCGATGACCAAGGGGTACTCCCGAGGCAAAACCGTCCTTTAGAGGTAACCTTGGGTTCCATACACCGCCCAACCGACAACCTCGCGAAGAAGAATTTGGGTGGTCTCGAGGCATCCTTCATCGGGAAAAAAGTTTAACGGCCAAGCGCGACGGCTTTCACGTGTATCAACCGGCCAAAGGGCCAGCTTGAGGCCATTCTGTGTATAACCCGCCTTGCGGAACACCCCGGCAGCGCGCTTCATGTGCCACGCCGAGGTGATAAGAACTGCGGATTTCCAGCCTTTGTTCTTCAGCAACGGCAAACTAAGGCTCGCGTTTTCGCGGGTATTGCGTGACTTTGACTCAACAACCAGATCAGCCGGCGAAACCCCCCATTGCAGAGCAAAGGCAGCCAAGTCGGGTGCCTCGGTCGCCTCCTGGTTCATCAGATCACCACTCCCTGAAGTGATCAGTAGCGCCGAAACCCGGCCAGCCTTGTAGAGATGTATTGCTTCTAACAACCGTTCCGAAGACGAACCAAACTCAAGATGCTCCTTATTGGAAGTTAATGCGTTCGACATTCCGCCAAGGACGATGGCTACGTCGACGTGTGCGGGCAACTCGACGTCAGCTTTGCGGGGCTCTTCCCACCAACGCGCCAACTGATCAGCGAACCAAGGAGTACTTATCGTCCAGAAGACAATGGCTGAAAGCAAGATCCACCGGGAGCCTGAACTCCTTCGCACTACAATCGAAAATACCATGAGAAAAAGAAGAAATAGCGGAAGCGGATTAAGAAACAAGGGAATGGTCTTTGATAGGCTGAAAAAATCCGGCATTAAGCTCTCCTGAAGTTGGTATTTCTGTGGATTGAGAGTATCATGGACTATAGCCACGCTAACAAGGAGTTCCTACATGTCAGACGGTCCTGGACCCAAACGCCAACGCTCAGCGATCAACGCCCTAAAAATCCTGAACAAGCTGCGGGAAGAACGCTCTTTACCCAAAGCGAAAACCAAGGTTAAGGTCACCCGGAAACCCAAGAAAGTTTTGATCACGGCCGAAATCAAAGAAGTGGTCACCCTTCAGGAAATCCAGCGCTTGTTTCCTGAGGCACTTACGGCCTCTTCTTACGTGTTCAACGACGAGCAGAATAAGAAACTGGTCAAAGAAGTGGAGTTCCGCTTGAACCGGATCCGCGCAAGCAAAGAAGACGCCCCCAAGCACAAATAGACCCTAGCTCTTGAAGGCCTGAGCTTAGTTGCCTAGCAGTTTGCCGTTTTTGTCGAAACGGGCCTCGAGCAAACGTGAGCCGCCGGGGCCCACACGGAAGCGTTTGATGGAAGCGCCAGAAAGGTCCTCTGTGGCTTTTTCGTCGATGCCGAAATGGCTCTCTTCGAGCAGATTTCCGTACTTGTCGTACTTCCAACGGTAAATAGCCACTCCCTGAATGTCCTCTTTAATCTGAGCCAGAGTCCCAAGGTTTGTCTGCTGAATCTGCATCCCTCGTGAGTCGTAGGCCCACTGATAGGTGGCGACGCCGAAAGAATCTTCCTTGAGAGCAGATCCGAGGCCAAAATTATGCCTTCGCGCCATGTTGCCCCTCGCGTACTCCCAGCGAGTTGTTGCGGTGCCCGAGCGGTTCTCCAGCGCGAGCCCTGGGGAGGCAAAATAGGCCTCTTCGACGACCAAGCCCTGATTGTTGAATTGGCGTTTGATCACTGGCACGCCCATTTCATCGGGAGCGGGCAGGAGGTCGCTGGTCCAAGTCTTGAGTTCGACTTCGTTTCCGTCTGGATCAAAAGAGTGCCGGGTAACCGCTATTCCACGAAAGTCGTCCTTGAGGAGGTAGCGTTCTTCGGCCTCTTTTTGTGCCAACGACAAGCCGTCGTAGTAAACGTTGAGCGCTAGGCCATAGGTGCGAGTTTCCAATTCATTGGTCTGGTCGTACCAAATGTCTTTGGAGAGGGCAATTCCATTGTCGTCGAGTACAAGCTGGTCTTCGGTATCGAGGCGCGACACTTTGACCGAATGGAGGCGGTCGTTCCAGTCGGTCTTGTAGCGTGCCACGCCCGAGCCATCGGGAACCGCTCTGCCCTGTAAGTCCCAAAAGGCAGTATCGGTGGCACGTCCGCGCTTGTCGTAAGCCCAAGTGATGCGGCTAATTCCTTGGTAATCGGAGCAGTTGCTGTGTTCGGTGTCCAGTCGAGTTTCAGCAACAGGGTTAGCGTCTGAATCATAGAGCCAGCTATAACCGGCAACCCCATTGTTACCTTCCATCGGGGCTCCGGTGGCATCGAGAAAACGAGCTTCCACAAGGTTTCCTTGGGGGTCATAGCGACTCTCGACTTCCCACACACCGTTGCGGTCGGCAGTTCGGTTTCCACCCTTGTCCAGCCGGAGCGATCGCTTGCGTTGGCCCTGGGCATCGGGTATCCATAGGTAGGCACTCACCCCAGCCGCGTCTTCTTTCAGGTTTCCCGCCAAGTCGTACTGGAAAAGATTGACGTAGAAGCCGGCCTCGTTTTTCTTCAGCCGCTGGCGGGCAATCCCGTCTACCCCGGCAACCTTCAGACCACGGGAGTTCAGCCAGGTACGGACTTCAAACTCCCCATCGTTAGTAATCTGGATGCGTGATGCATGAAAAACGGGATCTGGCATGTTCCGGCCACGGCGGTAGTAGGCCACCTCGGTGAGACCGCCTGCCTTGTCGAGGGTGACGGCATACGCATCGAGGGTGGCCAGATTGCGGGCCTCCACCGCAAACCGCCCGGCAAAATGGTACGCCCCGTCGAGCTCAATCTTCTCGAAGTACAAAGTTTCTGCCCACACAGGAACCAAACAGAGAGTTAACACGAACAGCAAGCCGGGCAGACGAAACCGTACCATGAGATTTCAGGCTAGCACGGATTGACAGGGGGCGCAACAAACGCTGATCCTGCCACGAGGAGTACCTATGGATGTGATCGATCTACGCAGCGACACCCTGACCAAACCCACGCCTGCGGTAAGGGAAGCGATGGCCAAAGCCGAGGTGGGCGACGATGTTTATGGTGAGGACCCTACCGTCAATAAGCTCCAAGACGTTGTGGCGGAACTCGTGGATAAGGAGGCCGCGCTGTTCCTTCCTTCGGGGTCGATGGGCAATTTGATCAGCCTGTATTTGCACGCTGGTCGAGGAGGCGAAGTACTGGCGCACCGAGACAGCCACATCCTTCACTACGAGTTGGCCTCCGGTTCTGCCATCGCGGGTTGCCAAATCTTAGGTTTGCCCGGCCATCGGGGTGTGCTCACACCAGAAGTCCTTGAACCGGCCCTAAGAGGCCCAATCTACTACAACGCCCGCACGAAGCTGGTAGAACTCGAGAATACCGGCAACCTCGCAGGAGGGACTTGCTACTCCATGAGCGAACTCGAGGCCTTGGGAGCCTGGGCCCGTAGCAAGAACCTTCCTGTGCACCTTGACGGAGCGAGACTGTGGAACGCGAGCACGGCCACCGGCCTGAGTCCCGCTGCCCTTTCGGCGGTGGCGGATACCGTTACGGTATGCCTTTCAAAAGGTCTTGGGGCTCCGGTAGGAAGTGTTTTGGCTGGGACAAAAGTTTTTATTGCGGAGGCGCGGCGAGTGCGCAAGATGCTCGGTGGCGGCATGCGGCAAGCGGGCATACTCGCGGCTGCGGGTTTGTTCGTCCTGGAAAACCACCGCGAGCGAATGGCAGACGACCATGAGCATGCTCGGCTTCTGGCAGTCGCTCTCAATTCCACCTCATGGGCCCGCGTGGCAACACTTCCAGAGACCAACATCGTGTTTGCCGATACGACGTTGGCGGCGCACGTAATCGTGACAAAACTTCAGTCCCAAGGCGTGTTGTGCAGTGCCATGGGCGAAAACAAGGTTCGGTTCGTTACCCACCTCGATGTAGGAAGATCTGCTATTGACAGGGCCTGCGAAATCCTCGCAAAAATTTCTTGAAGTTCTTCTTGCCAATTCCCAAATCAGTGATAAATTCGTGTTAGGGAGGTTCAATGAAACAAAACAATCAAAGCGGGAGACCGCTCCAACGCGGACCGTATGCCTTGCTGGTGAGCCCCTTCTGAAAAGCCTTTGTTTTCAGAAACAATGATTTAACTGTGGGGTATTTGATCCTGTATCAAGCGCCTACGTTGTTGACCGCCCCAAAAGGGCGGTCTTTTTTTCGCTTTTTCATTCCTAGGAGGAGCACAGATGGATCCACGCGTCGAACTAATTCACGAACAAACAGAACGGGAGTTTCGAGGACACACTTTCAATGGAAAGTCGCTGATGGAAACCTGTCGCGCCCTTACGGCAGCACAGGCGTTTGATGCCAATACCTATGAAGGCTACACAGCCTGGGATAACCTTGCGCATAGCGTGTATTTTAAGTTCGTGTTGCTGCGCTACCTCGGTGGAGCCGCACCCGTGGAGCCCTACCCGTGGAAGGAGGGCTCATTCCCAGAAGCTCCCGAAGCCACCGCCAGCTCTTGGGAACACTCGCTGAGCTATGCTGAGACGGTGCATGATGCGTATCAGGCCACATTGGCCTCCCTAAAGGGCTCACGCTTGTCAGAACGTTTCGAGCTCTGGGAGTGTTCGGTTGGCGAGGCTCTTCTGTGGGTGGCTACCCACGATACTTACCATACGGCCCAGATCCGCAACATGGGTCTCGAGGCTTTCCGTACGGCTCGAAAAACCTAGCTTTCCGCCAGCTTCGGATTTCGCTTCACACGTGCGAAAGTTTAGGCCAAAACAGCGGCAAAGGAAACACTCGGCGCACCAGATCATGGTTTGCCCACTCGGGGGAGAGGCCTTCGGGAGAAAAAGGACCAAACAACAGGCGAGTCCATGCTGCCCGTGGGAGCGCTAGCTCGGGCAGACCAGTTGCTGAGCCCGCCAGAGTTGAGGTCTGTCCCTGCAGGCGTACCCGTTCCCCTGTCTCGAGGAGGTGAAATACCACGTCCCAACGGCCGCCGACAGACCGCCGCGAGATGATTGGAGCATAGGCTTGCAAAAGTGTCAGGAGACTGAACACACGAACCTGCCCTGTTGGCGAGGCGTCGTAGTACTCCGCGTATCGCTCGAGCACCGCTTCAAGAGGGCCAGACCCGTCGGATGGGGGCAACTCGACTCTGAGCCCGCCCTTCACTAAATGGCCGATAAGGAGGGCTTCGAAGGTATGCTGGTGGCCTCCGTATTCGACAAGGATTCCGTTGTTTAACGCCCCATAAGCGAATCCCTGGTCGTCTTGGTGGACCCAAACCTGTACTCCCGCGCGCCTAAGTACCGCCGGAAACAACACGGGCCCTCGGGATTCCCGATAAGGTTGAAGGGCCTGAGCCCTTCCAATGCGCCGGGCGGTTTCATTGTCGCCCGTCCAACGAATCGGTGGCTGGCTGGAAGAAGAATCGGCCGCCGTACTCGAGGGTGAGCCTTCGAATGGTCGGGTTGCCAGCGACAAACGCCGGGAAAAACCGGCGAGTTCCCAGCCGTAGTTGCGGTAGCGCCGGCGGTCACCGTTGAGGAAGCTTAAGTGGTAACCCCTCGACTCCATTTCAGAGATAACTTCTTTAAGGAGCGAAGACATGAAGCCCGCCCCTCGGTAAGCAGGAAGGCAAAACACCTGGCCGATGCCCCCGGTTTTCAATGTCACCTCGCCCCCGATGACGAGAGTTTGGGGAACGATTTGAATTCCAGCGACCAGAGCACCATCGTTTTCGACAAAACGGAAGCCTGACAGGCACTCAGCATCCGGCCGAAGGATATCGGGATACAGCTCATCAAAAGCCTGTATGCCCGGGTTGTCGGCTCCAAAGGCTTGCAAAAGCGCCTGAAGTACCTCTTGGTAGTCCTCCGCCCGTCCGGCTCGGATCAGGTTCATCGGGTCAGCCTTTGACTACGATATTGACCAGTTTGTTGGGCACTGTGATGATTTTAACGATGTGTCTTCCTTCTATCAGCGCGGTGATGCGGGCATCGCTGCGGGCCAGTTTCTCCATCTCGGCAGAAGCCAGCCCGGCTGGAACCACCAGTTTAGATCGGATCTTGCCGTTGATCTGGAATACCATCTCAATTTCGTCATCAAGGGTGAGTGCTTCGTCGAACATTGGCCATGGCTCGCGGGCAAGGCTGGAGGTGTGGCCCAAACGTTCCCACAGCTCTTCGGCCAGGTGAGGCGCCGTGGGGCTAAGTAGAATCACGAACCTCTGCCAAACCGAGAGCGGGAGTTCGCCTGCACTCCCGACTTCGTTGAGGAAGATCATCAGGGCACTGATAGCTGTGTTGAACGCCAAGGCTTGGGTATCGAGAGTGACCTTCTTGATGGTGCGGTGTAGCACCTTGAGCTGCTCTTTGGTGGGCTCGGCTGTGGTGAACTTCGTCTCCTCGGCAGCCCGCCAAATGCGCTGTAGGAAGCGGTGAACTCCCACCACCCCGTTGCTGTTCCAAGGCTTGGCATCTTGTAGCGGACCCATGAACATTTCGTAGGCGCGCAAGGTGTCGGCCCCGAAGTCACGGACAATTTCGTCGGGGTTGACCACGTTGCCTAGGCTCTTGGACATTTTCTGCCCGTTCTCCCCCAGAATCATCCCCTGATTCACGAGTCGCTGAAAGGGTTCCTTGGTGCTAACCAAACCTAGGTCGAACAGGACTTTGTGCCAAAATCGGCTGTAAAGCAGGTGCAGGACGGCGTGCTCGGCGCCGCCAACATAGAGGTCAACGTTGCCCCAGTAATCAAGCTTTGCCTTGTCGGCAAAAACGTTCTTGTTTGCAGGGTCAATGTAGCGCAGGTAGTACCAGCAACTGCCTGCCCACTGGGGCATGGTGTTGGTCTCACGTTTTGCGGGGCCCCCGCACTCGGGGCAAGTGGTGTTGACCCAGCCCTCGATGGCAGCCAATGGGCTTTCGCCGGTGCCGGTGGGCGTGTAGCTTTTCACATCGGGGAGCAGAAGCGGAAGTTGATCATCGCGCAGGGGTACAATGCCACACTTGGCACAGTGGACTACAGGAATCGGCTCACCCCAGTAGCGCTGGCGACTAAAAATCCAGTCACGCAGTTTGTAGTTGACAGCCTTTTTACCCAAGGCCCTGCTTTCCAGCCAGGCGGTGATCTGCCTCTTGAAGTCCTCACTCTCCCAACCTGTGAACTCCCCGGAATTGACGGCCATGCCAGGCCCCGTATAGCAGGCCTTGAGTCCACCTGCGGTGGCCTTCCCGCCGGGAGCTATCACCTCGATGACGGGAAGGCTGAACTTTTGGGCAAAAGCCCAGTCTCGCTCATCGTGGGCCGGCACGGCCATGATGGCCCCGAAGCCATAGTTGGCCAGCACATAATCGCCGATCCAAATGGGCACCTTGGCACCGTTGACCGGGTTGATGGCGTAGGCTCCTGTAAAAACCCCTGATTTTTCCTTGTTGAGTTCGGTGCGTTCCAAGTCGCTCTTGAGGCGGGCCTGCTTCTGGTAATTTTCAACCGCTTGTTTTTGCCCGGGCGTAGTAAGCTGATCAACCAGTGCGTGGTCAGGGGCGAGCACCATGTAGGTTACCCCAAACAGAGTGTCGGGACGAGTAGTGTAGATTTGGATCATGGGTGGCTGCTGGGGTGAGGGGCTCCCGTCAGCGGAGGCTGCAACCGCAAAGCTAACGTTGGCGCCCTCGCTGCGGCCGATCCAATTGCGCTGCATAAGCTTGATGCTTTCAGACCATTCAACTTCCACCAAGTCGTCTTCCAGCCTGTCGGCATAAGCGGTGATCTTAAGAACCCACTGGCGCAAGTTGCGCCGTTCCACCGCAGCTCCACAGCGGTCGCAGTTCCCGTTGTCGACCTCTTCGTTGGCAAGCCCGGTGAGGCAGCTCGGGCACCAGTTGATGGGCATCATGGCTTCGTAGGCCAGCCCCATGCGGAACAATTTCAGGAAGATCCACTGGGTCCAGTGGTAGTAATCTACCGTGTGAGTGCTGATTTCCCGGTCCCAATCGTAGCTGAATCCCAGGCTTTTGATCTGGCGACGAAAGGTTTCAATGTTGGCCTCGGTGGTTGCCAACGGATGAGTTCCCGTCTTGATGGCATAGTTTTCCGCCGGCAGACCGAAGCTATCGAAGCCCATGGGGTGGAGCACATTGAAGCCTCGGTGGCGCTGAAAGCGGCACCAGATGTCGGTGGCCGTGTAGCCTTCGGGGTGGCCGACGTGGAGGCCCGAACCCGAGGGGTAAGGAAACATATCGAGCACATAGAGCCGCTTGTCGGCCGGAAAACTCGGGTCTTCCACGGCGCAAAAGGTCTTTTCAGCAGCCCAGCGGGCCTGCCACTTAGGTTCAATCTCGGTATGCGGATACTTGCTCATGGCGGTGAGGATAGCGGGATTGGGCTGGGTCAATCAAGCCGAATGGACGCCTTCCCTGTCTGGTTGAGGAAGGAGTATTTTAAACAGGTGTCTGACCTCGACTCGCTCAAGAAAGCCTACCGAAAGGCCGCGCTGGAACTCCACCCAGACCACAACCCCGACCCTGTGGCACACCACAGGTTTCGCAAGCTGACCGACGATTACCAGCATCAACTGAAGTTCTTCCAGGCGGCAGCGGACTTCCGGCGGTTGCGGACCCCGCGGGCCAACGACTTGACTGCAGAGGAACAATTGAGGCTGCTTCACAATGACTGGAGGAAAGCCCTTGCGCGCTGGAACGAGGCCGAAGCAGCCCAAGTCGTGAGGGGCCTTCCCCGTCGGGTATGGGCACTGGCAGCGCTTGCCTCCGAAGACTGCAGCATGACTGCGCTGCGTTCGCAGCGGGAGGCGTGGGCGCTCGTGACTCAACCGACCCACTCTCGTGACTGAATCGGTCAACGAAGGTCAACGTTACCGACATTCTATTCGGGAAGCTGCAAGTGAGAAACTTGACGACTGCTCCGCGGCGCCATATTCTGAATTACGGTTCACTATGCCCAAAATCATTCCTGACCTGTCAAACCGGATTCTCGAAGCCGCCTCCCATCACTTTGAGGCTAAGGGTTATGAGGCCACCGACATGAAATCGCTGGCGGTTGAACTTGGTATCAGTGTCGGGGCGTTGTACAATTACCACCCCTCCAAGCCCGAGCTGTTTGTCGCGGTAGCAGCGCGCTGGAAAGCCGATTTAACCAGCCGCCTTCTCGAAAACCTAGCTTCGCCGTATCCTGCCGACCAGCGTTTGCGTAGCACTTTGATGATGCTCTACGAGAACATGGAGGCCTTCACTGGTATCTGGCGGGAGTTTCTGAGCACGGGTGAGCGCTTTGCCCATGACTCGCCTCAAAATCAGGGATTTCGCCGAGACAACAAGGAGCTCAACCAGCGGCTGCAGGCCCTGTTCCAAGAAGTTTGGGCCCAACGCCCTGAGGCTTTGTCCCTCGTGAAAGATCCACAGGATCGTCTGGCTCAAATTGTGACCGGTAGTATCATGCAGCTGGTCATGAACGGGCACGATGATCATCCCGGTACGCGTGCTTTCGTGGAGCTTTGGGTAGATTTTCTGGCGCCGGCGCCACCCCAGTGAAGGGCCCCTTCGCTCTATTTCCCCGCAACACCCGCAACAGCCTCCGTCTAGAACCGATGTGGGCGCTCTTTGGTGGGGTTATTTTCTACTTTGCCCCTCTTTACATGAAGGCAGTGGGCCTCACGGAGCTCGAAATGGGCGTACTCACCTCGGTGGGACTGTTCGCCTCGTTCTTTTTTCTGATTTTGGCGGGCCCTGTCACCAACAAGTATGGACGACACCTCACCTGCCTGGTGTGGGATGTGGTGAGCTGGACGGCCAGCATGCTACTATGGGCGTTTGCGCAAAACTACCTTTGGTTCTTGGTTGCGGTGCTGTTCAACTCGGCTGCCAGGGTCACGATGGTTTCCTGGAGCCTTTTGGTCACCGAAGATGCACCCCCGCAACAGCAAGTAGGTATCTTCGCCTGGGTTACCGTGCTGGGACAACTGGGAGGAATACTTTCGCTCGGTGCAGGTCTACTGCTCGATATCTTCGGTGTCATACCAACTATGCGTGCTACCTATGGCCTAGCGGCAATCTTCATGACCAGCATGTTTGTTATTCGGTACTTTTTCACCCAGGAAACTGAAAACGGAGTAAGGGTACAGGAACTTTCCCGCCGTACCTCGCTGGCGAGACTAGTATTCGAACAGGGACGAAGCCTTCTGCATGCGGCCAAAGACGGCCATTTTTCCGTGCTCGCCCTAGTGTTTATTCTCAACATGGCGGTTCAATCCTTCACGTTTTTCCAGATTCTGCGGTTGCGTGAGACTTTGGGGTACACCAACACCGAACTTGCTATCATCCCGGCGGTGAACAGTCTTCTCACACTTCTGCTCTTTGGTGTCGTGATTCCCAGGGTGCCGGCTCAAGCCGAGCGACTGGGATTAGCGGTGGCCTTTCTGCTCTGCGCCGCGAGCGGCTTGGCCTTTCTCTTCCTCAGCTCGGGGATGTTGGTCGTTGTGTTGATCGTTCAGGGTCTCGGCGCGGCCGCCTATGTGCTTTTGGCCACCTACCGCGATACCGTGTTTATGAACAGCGTGCCCGAGGCGAAAAAGGCCGAACTCTATAGCTTGCTCCACATGATTTCTATGGTGGCGTCGATTCCCACGGGAGTGCTGGCTGGCTGGCTTTATACCCTTAATCCGCTTGTGACTTTCGGAGCGGTCGCGGCGCTGTTTGCTCTGGGTTTCTTGGCCTCTTTGAGCCTCATGCGACAAGACTCCTCCAATGCTCCTGCAGTCTAAATCCTACTCCTTCGCTTGGTGATTGTCACCTCGAATTGGTGTATGATGGGGACATGAGAACCATAGACGTAGGCCCGAATGCTCTTTCCGTTTCCGAGATTTCCCTGGGATGCATGCGCATCGACCAACTAGAAACTTCAGCTGTCGACAAGCTGATCTCAGCGTCGATCGACGTGGGCATCAACTTCTTCGACCATGCCGATATCTACGGCAAAGGCAAGTGCGAAGAAGTGTTCGCCGCCAGCGTGAAACGCCTGGGACTGAAGAGGGATAGCCTCCTATTGCAGGGTAAATGCGGAATTAGGCAAGACGTTGGGACGTTCGACTTCAGCAAGGAACACATCCTGGCTTCTGTGGATGGAATTTTGAAGCGGTTGAACGTCGACTACCTCGATGTGCTTCTCCTGCACCGTCCTGATGCCTTGATGGAACCCCACGAGGTGGCTGAGGCCTTTGGCAAGCTCCTGGCAAGCGGCAAGGTGCGAAACTTCGGAGTGAGCAACCAAAATCCTACGCTCATGGAACTTTTGCAGAGAGCGCTACCGATGAAACTCTTGTTCAACCAGCTCCAGTTGAGTGTGGCGTTTACCCCGTTGATCGACGGCAACATCCACATGAACAACAAGGATGACGCAGCCGTTATGCGCGATGGCGGGGCCCTTGATTACTGCCAGCTCAAGGGCATCACCGTGCAGGCGTGGTCGCCGTTCCAGTACGGTTTTTTCGAGGGTGCCTTCCTTGGCAACGCGAAGTTTCCTGAGCTCAACAAGGTGATCGACCGCATAGCGGCAGACCACAAAGTGACCAACACGGCCATTGTCGTGGCTTGGATCAGCCGACACCCAGCGCGCATGCAGACGATTTTGGGAACAACGACGCCCCAAAGGGTCCGAGACAGCGCCCAGAGCCAGAGTTTTCAACTCACCCGGGAGCAGTGGTATGAGATCTATCGCGCGGCTGGCAACGTACTGCCGTAATTCGGCCTCTGCCGTTGGACGCGCAGTGATCACTTTACGCTGGAATCTCTCCCTTTTGGCGCCCCCGGCTGGCTGAGGTACTCGCGTACATCCCAGGACACCTGCGTTTCTTGCCTCGCCGTTTGCGTCAGACTCGTGGGTGACGCAGGAGGAGAAACAACACCACGAAACCGGCTACCTCGGCGACAATCGATACGGCGCACAGCGCCACCACTGACACGTCGTACAGAAGCCCCATGGAGACGCCGGAGGCCAAGAGCCCGACCCCATTGATCGTGTTAAAAATGCCGTAACCGGTGCCCCGTTTCTCCAGCGGAGTGAGGTCAGCAATTCCGGCTTTGAGAATGGTTTCTTGGATGCCCAGTGAAAAGCCAAAAAGCACGATGGCTAGGACCAAGAAGGGCGTGGTGCCGCCGAGAAAACCCAAAAGAGTCAGGGGAATCGACAGCAGTGGTACCGCATAAAGCACTTTCAGGCCATGGCGGTCGTAGAGAACTCCCACTGCATAGGCAGCCACTGCGTTGGCAGCCATGGCAAACGCATACCAAAGGGGAACGGCAGCGTCGGTAAGCAGGTGGGTCTTGACGGCGTGAAACGCCAGAAGCGTGAAGTTCACAAAGCCCATTCCCACCAGGAGGGTAAACAGACTGTAGATCCAAAATGTTCGGCTCAGAACCTCAGCCTTGGGTTCCCCACCTTGCAAGCCAGGGTCGGCTTCAAGTTCTTCTTCGAGCTTTTCCGGATGGGGGACGGCCCTCTGGCCCAGAAAGGCAGCCACAAGAACCAACGCTAGCGGTACCCAAAGCAAAGCATAGGCCTGCTGATAGCTTACTAAACCCTGAAAGGCATTCCCTAAGACCCCCGAAAGCACCAAACTCATCACCAAGGGACCCACAATAGCTCCGGTTTGGTCCATCACCTTATGAATGGCAAAACCACGGCCCGTTCCTACGCGCTTGGCGGCCATCGACAGTAGGGTGTCTTTGGCTGGTGCCCGCACGGCCTTGGAGGCCCTTTCAATGACAATGAACAGGGCCGCCACCTGCCAGGTTCCGGCCAGCATCATCAGCGGCACGGCAGCCACCATGCCGTAGCCTGCGAGGGTAAAACCCCAGTAGCTTCGGGTCCGGTCGACCAGCGAACCGGTGAGCAGGCGCAAGGCGTAACCAATAAACTCGGCGGTTCCGGCTATGAGCCCCACCAGCGCGGCGTCGGCCCCGAGCACTCCCAGCAGAGGCCCATTCAGGCTCCGTCCCGCTTGGTACACCAAGTCGCTGAACAAGCTGATGAGGCCAAACATGACGATGAGCAGCATGGCACGTTTGTAGCCTGGTTGACTCTTGTCGAGCCCAGAATTAGCGGTCAAAGAAAGGCCTTGAAGTGGAAACCTAGGCTCTTGGCCACCCCTTGGTGCACCGTGGTGCCCTTGTACAGGTTGAGGCCCTTGGCCAGATCAGGGTAGCGGCGGACGCTGGCCTCAAGACCTTCATCGGCGATGCGCAGCCCATACTTCAAGGTAGCCGAAGTGAGGGCCACGGTACTGGTAAACGGCACCGAACCGGGCATGTTGGTAACACAGTAGTGCACTACCCCTTCTTCCAGGTAAGTAGGGTCGTTCTGTGTTGTCGGCCGGCTGGTTTCGGCCAGGCCTCCCTGATCGATGGCAACATCGACGAGCACACTTCCGGAACGCATCAGACGCAAATGCTCGCGGCGAAGAAGTTTAGGTGCCGTTTCTCCGTGCACAAGAATAGCCCCTATGATCACATCGGAGGTTTTAAGAATCTCCTCGATGTTATGGTCGTTGGAATACAGGGTATCGACACGGCTCCCAAAAAGGTCGTCAAAAAACGCCAGCCGACGGGCATCGACGTCGAGCACCGTCACCTTGGCCCCGATGCCGGTGGCGATTTTGCAGGCGTTGAGGCCAACCACCCCGCCCCCGATGATGGAAACATGCCCACGGGGCACCCCCGGAACCCCGCCAAGCAGGATACCGCGCCCGCCAAAGGCTTTTTCAAGGTACTTAGCCCCTTGTTGTACCGCCAGGCGGCCTGCAATTTCGCTCATGGGAGTCAGACAAGGCAGGGAACGATCGGGGGTCTCGATGGTCTCATAGGCCACCGCGCGCACACCGCGCTCGAGCAGCGCCTCAGTGAGGTCGTGGTCTGCGGCAAGATGTAGGTAGGTGAACAGGATCTGGTCTTTTCGAATCGCCTTGAGCTCGTCACCCACGGGCTCTTTCACCTTGACGATCATCTCGGCGGTGGCCCACACCTCAGCGGCATCCTGAAGTATTTGGGCACCGGCCAGCACGTACTCGGTGTCGGTGTAGCCCGATCCCAGGCCTGCCCCCGCTTCTACCAACACCCTATGGCCCCGTGACACGTAAACTTTGACATTGGATGGGGTAAGCCCAACCCGGTATTCGTGAGTTTTGAGTTCTTTGAGGGTTCCAAGAATCATAATGCTTTCATTCTAGCTGAGAACCGACCAAAAGAACACGACCCGAGGCTTGACGAACAGTTTAGGTATGACTAAACTATCGGAGTGATTCCTTTAGTACAAACAAACAAAATCTTGTCAGAATCGCAGGAAGACTACCTCAAGCAGATTTACCTGCTCACCGAAGAGGCACTCCTCGCGGGAACTCAAGCCCTGGCCGATAAACTGGGCGTGGCGCCGGCCTCGGTGACCGTGATGGTGCAGAAGCTGGCCGAGCTGGATTTGGTGCATTACGAGCAGTACAAGGGTGTGAAGCTTTCCGAAAACGGTACTCGGGCGGCGCTTGAAATTTTGCGTCACCACCGCTTGCTAGAAAGCTTTTTGCAAAAGGCCTTGGGCTACAGCTGGGACGAGGTACACGAAGAGGCCGAGAAGCTGGAACACTACATCAGCGAGCGCTTTGAGTCGCGCATGGCCGATTGGCTTGGGCATCCGTCCCACGATCCCCATGGCGACCCTATTCCCGACGCGGCTTTGGTATTGCCCGAGGCGGGCCAGAGGGTCCGACTGGTCGATCAGGAAGTGGGATTTCAAGGTTCCATTGTGCGGGTGTCTACGCAAGATGCCGACGAATTGAACTTGTTCCGCCAGTTGGGCCTCATTCCGGGTAATCCCGTAGAACTCACCCAGGCGGGCTTGGAAGCCGTCAGGGTACGCGGGAAGAATGGGATTTTCCTCATGCCTCTCGATCTGGGGTCCAAACTTCAGGTGGTTGTATCACCGCGACTTGGAGAACGAGAGTGAGCCCCCGCGAGGACAAGTTCCAGATTCGGGCTGCCCAAGCGCTTGACGACCCGCGTTTTCGTTGGAAACAACTTTTACCCTTTCTGGGACCGGCGTTTCTGGCCAGTGTTGCCTACATGGACCCAGGGAACTTCGCCACTAACATCTCTGGAGGCGCCCAATACGGCTATTCGTTGCTTTGGGTGATTCTGGCGGCGAACCTCGCCGCCATGTTCATCCAGTACCTCTCGGCAAAACTCGGAGTTGTAACAGGTAAGAACCTTCCTGAACTGATCCGAGAGCGCTTTTCCAAACCCGCCACCTATTTGTTCTGGGTGCAGGGCGAGCTCATTGCGATGGCCACCGACTTGGCGGAGTTTCTCGGGGCAGCTCTGGCCCTGCATCTTCTTACGGGAATACCGCTCCTGTGGGGCGCGGTGTTGGCGGGCGTGATCTCTTTTCTGCTTTTGGGGCTCCAAAACTGGGGCTTTCGGCCTCTGGAGGCGGCCATCACGGCCTTTGTGGGCGTCATAGCCGTTTGCTACGTCATTGAGTTTTTTCTCGCTCGTCCCGACCCAAGTTTGTGGATGGGTTTTATACCGGGGTTCAAAGACGCCGGGATGTTGTATGTCGCCGTAGGGATTCTGGGCGCCACAGTGATGCCCCATGTGATTTATCTGCATTCGGCGCTCACCCAACACCGCATTCCGACCACAACGCCGCAAGCCAAACGCAAAATGCTGCTGTTTACCAAAATTGAGGTTGTTTTTGCGTTGGGAGTTGCTGGGCTGATCAATCTCGCCATGCTGGCCGCGGCTGCGGGCGCCTTTTACGGCAAGGGAGGCAACGATTCCGGCGACCTGACGGTAGCCTACCAAACCCTAGTACCGCTCTTGGGCCCGCTGGCCGCTTCGGCGTTTGCCGTGGCCCTGCTTTCCTCCGGCCTCTCGTCGTCTACTGTGGGAACACTGTCAGGCCAAGTCATCATGCAAGGTTTTGTGAACTTCCGCATTCCCATCTGGGTGAGAAGAACGGTGACTATGGCACCGGCCTTCGTGGTCATCCTCCTCGGAGCCGACCCAACACAGGCTCTGGTGTTGAGCCAGGTCATCCTGAGCTTTGGGATTCCTTTCGCCTTGATTCCGCTGCTTAGTTTTGCCGGCAACCCGCAAATCATGGGAGAGCACGCCAATTCGGTACCGGTCCGCGTCGTTGGGGGCGCGGTGACCACGGTGATTATTGCGCTCAACCTCTGGCTGCTGGTTCAACTGCTGTTTCCTGGGGCAACCTAATCACAAACTCGGTACCAGATTCCTCGGTGCTTGTGACGCCCACGCTGCCCGAGTGCATTTCAACCAGAGCTTTTACGATGGACAAGCCCAGTCCGTAACCTTTTTCCCTCATGGTAGAACGGCTCCGCCAAAAGCGGTCGAAAACCTGCGGAAGTTCTTCCTTTGGAATCACTGAGCCACGGTCGTGCACCCGCAGAACAATCTGGTTGTCGTCGCACTGGCCCGTCAAGGTGACGAGGGTTTGGGGAAGTGCATATTTGATGGCGTTGTCGAGCAGGTTGAGCAGTGCCTGCTCGAGTTTAAAACGGTCTGCCGTGAGTTCCAAGTCGGCCGGGCACGAAAGATCCAAAACGACATGGCGGGAATCAGCAAGCTTTTCCACTTGGTCGAGCAAAGTTTTGAGACAATCATGCAGACCGAAACGAGCCGGTTCGAAGTGCATTTCCTGCGCATCAAACCGTGCCAGCTTGAGAAGGTTCTCGACAATCGAGGCCATGCGTTCCACTTCCTCGAGAGAACTGGCAAGTATGTACTGATAGTCCTTCGTGGTGCGGCTTTTTTTGAGGGAAACTTCCAGCTCGCCGCGCATCACCGCAAGGGGCGTTTTCATCTGATGACTGAGGTCTTCAAACACCCGGCGCTGCTGGTCGAAGTTCACCTCTATACGCGTCATGAGGGCGTTGAAAGCCAACGAAAGGTCACGTGTCTCGGTTTCATGGAACTCATTCGGGTCGAAGGGTTCCCGCAGGGTGCCGGCTGTGTCGCGCAGACCTTCCATAAACCGGCCTACTCCGCGCAGCGAGCGCTTGATCAGGCCAAACTCCAGCAAGGCACCAGCCACCAGAAACAGCGGAAGCAGAATCCAAATCACCGTGGTCAGGGCAGAAAGTGGTTCCTCGATTTTCCGGTTTTCAAGCGCTGTCTGGATAATGTAGTCCTGACGCCGGGTCGAGACGTAACTCATCAGGCTTTCAACCCACACGTCAAAGCCCACAAAGTTCTGAATGGTCGTGTTTTGGATAATCGTGCGGTCCTTCTGCAATTGAGTCAGAAACTCCTTGCTGATGCGAACCTCTTCCAAATCCTTGCGGTTGGTGGCGATGAGGGTACCATCGGCCTTGTAGACCCGCACGATGAGACCCACCAGAAGGTTTGAGTTTGTACTGGAATTGATCCAGTCCTTGGCAGCCTGAGTGAAGTTCTGTTCAGTTTCCACCGTGCGCTTATAAAACAGCCAATACACGTTGATAGAGTCTTCCAAGCCCTGGGTCTTGGCACGCAAAAGGTTGTCGGTATCGAGGTATAGCACTCCCTGAAACCGGTTGATAACAAAGCCTGAAAACACAGTCATCACGATGAGAAGCACCAGGGTCAGTTGCCAGGTCAGGGTGAAGCGGATGCTCCTATTCTTGGCCAAGCGTATACCCGCTGCCCCTTACCGTCTGGATAAGCTTGAGATCAAACCCGTGGTCGATTTTTTTTCGCAGGCGATTAATGTGAACGTCGATCACGTTAGTGGTGGTGTCAAAATGGATGTCCCAAACCTTCTCGCTGATCTCCATGCGGCTGAGCACCTTTCCGGAGTTTTCCATTAGGAACTGCAGGAGGGCAAACTCTTTGGTCGAAAGGTCGATCACTTGGCCTGCTCGCTCTACCCGCCGCTGTTTGGTATCGAGAATAAGGTCGCTCAGGCGCAAGCTGGTGTCCGCGCGTTGCTCGGCCTTACGAATAAGCGACCGGCACCGCGCCAAAAACTCTTCAAACGCAAAGGGCTTGGTTAGGTAATCATCGGCCCCCAAATCGAGGCCCAAAACCTTATCGTTCACGCCATCACGGGCTGTGAGGAAAATAATGGGCACCTGCCTGCCCTTGGCTCTCAGCTGCCGGCAGACATCCAGACCATCGAGGTCAGGGAGCATGATATCGAGCACGATGAGGTCCCAGGGACGGCCGGTAGCCGTTCCTGTGAGGGCCATTTCGAGGCCAGCTCTGCCGTCCTGGGCCCAGTCAACATGATAGCCTTCCTCAGAGAGGCCTTTCTGCACAAAACTGGCAATCTTGGCCTCGTCTTCGACAACAAGGATATTGTGAGTCATAGGGTCAGTTTGGGCGCCACCAAAGCGCTTGTCAACGTGGGGAGACACAAGGGTTTAGCGTTTACAACCAATTGCGTGGATTCGCGAGAACAATTATGGTGTTAGCCCGATGATCTATCGCGCCATTGTACTTCTCTTATGCTTTGCCGCCGGGCTAGCTGGTCTACCTGCGCCGGTTTCTGTGAACCTCAACGAGGTCTGGGGTTACCTCGATTCTGGCGACCGAGGGGCCTTGAACCCTGACCTGCCCCTCACCGATGTGGCGGTGTTTGCGGCTTCGATCAACAGCAAGGGCCAACTTGTGGCGGTTCCAGCTCCGTTCTCGGCCGAGAGTTCCTCGGCCAGGGCTCACCTCGTTGTTGCCGAACTTGGCAACATGGCGCTCACCCACTTTGTCCTGGATCCCGTTTATCCGCTTCGGGATCGACTGGTTACCGATATCGCCGCGGCTTCCAAGCCTTTTGACGGTGTGCAGATCGACTTCGAAGCTGTTGCAAGGTACGACAAGGAGAACTACCTGGAGTTCCTTACGCGCCTGAAACAAGCCTTAGGCTCCAAAATGCTCAGTGTGGCGGTTCCCGCCCGCTGGAAGGCCGTCGACGATGCCCAAGAGTACACCAGCCTTGCCCGCATTGCCGACAGGTTGGTGATCATGGCCTACGACGAGCACTGGAGCACCAGCGCTCCTGGAGCCATTGCGTCTGTGACCTGGGGTTCCAAGGTCGCGGCCTATGCGCTGGCCACCCTTGGCAGCACCAGGACCGTTTTGGGACTGCCCTTTTATGGTAGGGCCTGGGGCGATGCCAACCCGGCGGGAGGTTATCGGTTTTCAGGCGTAGAGCGCGTGCGGGGGGAAACCGAAGCTCAAATAGAACGCGATGCAGGGGGAGTTCCCTCGTTCCGGTTCACCCGGAACATTGCCTACACCATGTGGTACGAAGATTCCGTTTCGCTTGAGGTCAAGGCCAGTCTTTATCTGGGCATGGGGATCACCAAACTGGCGTTCTGGAGGCTGGGCCAGGAAGACAAGACCGTCTGGAGCGTCGTGAAAAAAAAACTGGCAGGCCCTTCCCTCGTAGACCTGCCCCGCTATCTGCTCCGGTTAACACCTGCGGAGTAAGGCAACTATCGTTTCACGCGGCGAGTGGCCACATCGAAAATGACCGCGAGAGCCAGAACTCCTCCGCGGATAATGTACTGGAGCGACTCATCGACGCCCATCAGGTTCATACCGTTGCGCAGCGACATATAGACGATGGCGCCCACGACGGAACCGGTGACCTTACCGACGCCGCCGGCGGCAGAAACGCCACCAATGTAGGCGGCTGCGATGGCGTCGAGTTCGAGCATGGCTCCCGCCGAGGGCCCAGCCGACTGGAGGCGCGAAGCGAGGAGAATGCCCGAAACCGCAGTGAGAAGACCCATCGAACCAAAAACCAACATGGTTACCTTGCTGACGCTGATACCCGAGAGCTCTGCCGCCTCAGGGTTACCGCCAATGGCGTAAATGTGGCGACCAATCACGGTCTGCCGGGTAATCCAGTCGTAAACACCAACCACAGCGAGCATGATCACGATGGTCCAGCCCATGCCGTTGTTGGCGGCTAGGGTCCAAGTGACATACCCAATCGCGATCGAGATGAGGGCCAGCTTGATGATCTGCATGTCGAGAGGAATCACCTCGAAGTTGTACGACTTTTTTATCTTGCGGGCCCGGATGTCTGCCCAGATGAACCAGAGAATGGCCGCAACGCCAATCGTTAGCGTGAGGATGTGCAATCCCGGAAGCAGAGCGTCTTTGGGAAGGAAGTCAGGAATCTTGCCGTTGCTGAGCGCCACAAAAGTCTCGTCCTTGATGTTGAGCGTACCGGTAGACGTTGTCGAGCGCAGCAAAAGCCCCCGGTAGATGAGCCAACCGGCGAGCGAGGCCACAAACGACGGAATACCGAGCTTGGCCACAGGTAAGGCCGTCAGAAGGCCGGCTAACACGCCAATGACCAAGACAGCTGGAATGACCAGCCAAACCGGAAGGTGCAAAGTTGTCAGTCCGATAGCAGCAATGGCACCCAAAAAGCCGGCCAAGAAGCCAACCGAAAGGTCGATGTGCCTAATGACGATCACGAGGGTCATTCCCACAGCCAAGACCGCGATGTAGCCGGTCTGGTTCATCAGGTTGGCGATGTTGCCGGGTTGTAGGAACAACCCACCGGTGGTGATTTCGAAAATCAGCATGATCACAGCCAGCGCGATATACATGCCGTACTCGCGGATGTTCTGATTCAGGGCTTTTTGTAGGTCGTGGACGGTCATTTTGGGGTTTACTCCTAGAGATCTGCGGTTATTGTGTGGCCATGTGCATGATTTTTTCTTGAGTGGCCTCAGAGCGGGACAACTCTCCTGCGATGCGCCCGGCAGAGACGACGTAGATGCGGTCGCTCATGCCCAGCACTTCGGGAAGCTCTGAAGAGATCATGATGATGCTCATACCTTGTTCTACAAGGCGATTCATGATGGTGTAGATCTCAAACTTGGCACCAACATCGATGCCACGGGACGGCTCATCGAGGATGAGCACTTCAGGTTCGACGAACAACCACTTGGCGATGGAAACCTTTTGCTGATTCCCACCCGAAAGGTTGCTGACCCTCTGCTCCACACTAGGGGTCTTAATGTTGAGACTGGTTTTGAACTCGTTGGCAAACTTGACCTCAAGGTTCTGATCGGTGACCCCGCGACTGGAAATCCTCTCGAGTTTGGCCAAGCTGATATTGGATTTGATATCCTGGATCAGGATAAGACCGTTTCCTTTGCGGTCCTCAGATGCATAGGCAAGCTTGGCGGCGATGGCGTCTCGGGGACTCTTGAACTCAACCTTTTTGCCCTTAATGAGCAACTCCCCCTGAAGGTGGTAGCGGTCGGGGTTGCCAAAAATGCTCTTGGCCAATTCGGTCCGTCCGGAGCCCATCAGCCCGGCGATTCCGATTATCTCTCCTTTGTGCAGTTTCAGGTTCATTTCCTTGAGCACGGTCCGGCCGAGTTTGGGGTCGTAGCCGTTCCAGTTCTTGATCTCGAGGACCACGACAGGTTCTACCGCGTGGCTGCGTGGAGGATAAATATTGTTGATCTCCCGACCGACCATGTTCTTGATCAGATTGGCCTCAGACACATCACCACTTTTGGAGTCCAGAGTGCAAATCGTCTGCCCGTCGCGTAGAACCGTAACGGTGTCGGCGATGTGAATCACCTCTTTGAGGCGGTGAGAAATCAGCACCGAGGTGATTCCTTTCTTCTTAAGTTCAAGAATGAGCGACAGCAGGTTCTCGGCGTCGTCTTCGTTGAGGGCGGCGGTGGGTTCGTCGAGGATGAGCAGTTTAACGTCTTTGCAAAGGGCTTTGGCAATCTCGACCAGTTGCTGCTGGCCGATGCCGAGGTCCTTGATCTTCATTTCGGGATTCACCTTGAGGCGCACAGTCTTGAGCATCTCTGTGGCCTTGCGGATGGTCTCGTTCCAGTCGATGGCCAGACCCTTTGTGAGCTCTTGGCCCATCAAAATGTTCTCATACACGGTAAGTTCGGGAAAAAGTGCCAGCTCCTGATAAATGATGGCGATGCCCGCGTGCTCGCTGTCGGGGATGCCCCGGAAGTTCTGCACCTCACCGCGCAGGAGGATATCGCCTTCATAGTCACCGTGGGGGTAGACCCCGCTGAGCACCTTCATCAGGGTCGATTTTCCAGCCCCATTTTCGCCGACCAAGCAGTGGATTTCGCCCTCGGTTACCTGAAAACTCACGTTGTTGAGGGCCCGCACGCCAGGAAAGGTTTTTGTGATCGACTTCATTTCGAGTATGGTTTTGCTCACGGCTCCCTCTTTTGCAATCCTAACCTACCTGAACAGTGGTCGCAAGTCAGTTCATCCGATGATTCCGCCGTCAGGGCTCAAGAGCCAAACGCAGGGCAATCAGGGCAAGGACAACAGCCAAGGGAGCCGAAAACCAGTTCTCCAAGGTGACCCCCAGAACCACGTTGCCCAACGCGATGAGCACAAAGCCCCCAAAGACGAGCCACATGCCCACGATGGCGACCACCCCCACCCGTCCGGACCTCCACCAGCCCGCCCGGGCAACAACGACGACCAAAAACGCCAGATTAAGCGCGATAGCGGTCCCTTCCAGAAAGTAAAAATTGGTTTTGTCTTCAATGACAATTCCACTCCATACGATCGTCTGAGGCATAAGCCCCAAGAGCGTCATCACGTGGAAAACAAGAAGCAGGGCCATGGCCACCAACAACGCAAGGGCAGCAAACTTGGCAGGAAAGAGTTTTTGCATCATGGCGTCACCCGAAGGCCCAACTCCTTGAGCTGTTCTTCCTCCACTTGTGCCGGACTTTCGTCGAGCGGACTGGCGCCCAGGGTATTCTTAGGGAAAGCGATGACCTCGCGGATATTTTCTTGGCCGCTCATCACCATCACCAGCCGGTCCAAGCCGGGGGCGATTCCACCGTGGGGTGGCGGCCCGTACTGGAAGGCTTCCAGCAGGAAACCAAAACGTTCTTTGGCGCGCGCTTCAGGGTAACCAACGGTGTTGAACAGACGCTGCTGGATGGCAGGGTCGTGAATACGGATTGAGCCCGAGGCCATTTCAAATCCATTGCACACGAGGTCGTAGAGGTCGCCCTTCACTGGCCCGGGGTCGGAATCGAAGGTGTCGAGGAACCGGGCCTGGGGCATGGTAAACATGTGATGGGCGGGCTCCCAAGACTTGGTGTCTTCGTTGAACTCAAACAGCGGGAAGTCGACAATCCACGCGAAGGCGAACTCGCCGGCCTTTGCCAGCCCCAGTTCGCGGCCGGCCTTGAGGCGCACAGCCCCCAGACTGGTGTTGGCCACCTTGGGCTGGTCCGCCACGAGCAGGATCACGTCGCCCACCGCCGCTTCGAGCTCTCGGAGAATGCCCTCGCTCATGGTGGCGAAGAACTTGGCCACGCCGGTGTCGAGCGTGGGTTGGCCGTCGGCGCCGGCGATGACCTTCATCGAAGCCAAACCCTTGGCACCGTATACCTTGGCGGCGTCTTCCCACTCGGCAATCTTCTTGCGGCTGGCATATTCGGCGGCACCCTTCACCACCAGCGCCTTCACGAGGCCGCCGGTCTCCAGCACGGACTCGAACGCGCTGAACCCGCTGCCGGGCACAAACACGCTGAAGTCCTTCATGGGCATGCCAAAGCGCAGGTCGGGCTTGTCGCTGCCGTACAGCTCCATAGCGGTGTCGTAGGCCAAGCGCGGGAACGGGGTCTTGAGGTCGTACCCGATGCCGTCGGAGAACACCTTCGCCATCAGGCCTTCCATCATGGAATAGATATCCTCTGCGGTCACAAAACTCATTTCAATATCGATCTGGGTAAACTCCGGCTGACGGTCTACCCTCGGATCCTCGTCGCGGTAGCAACGAGCAATTTGAAAGTACTTGTCCATGCCGCCCACCATCAGAAGCTGCTTATACAGCTGGGGGCTTTGGGGGAGGGCATAAAACTTACCCTGGTTGACCCGACTGGGAACCAAGAAGTCACGCGCACCTTCGGGGGTACTCTTGATGAGCGTCGGCGTCTCAATTTCGAGGAAACCTAATCCATGCAGATACTGTCGGGTAGACCAAGTGACTTTATCGCGGAGAATCAAACGGTCCTTCATGCCGGTGGAACGCAGATCGAGGTAACGGTATTGCAACCGCAGCGTCTCGTTGGCCTTGTTGTCGTCCTCTGTAGGGAAGGGTAGCGTCGGAGCGCTGGAAAGCACCTGGACCTCACGGGCCACCACCTCCACCTCGCCGGTTGTCATTTTTGGGTTTCGCATGGTTTCGGGGCGGGCCTTCACAGTGCCAGACACCGCGAGGCAGAACTCACTCTTGAGGCCGCTCACCTGCTCGAGCAGACCAGCAGGAGAACGTTCGTCGATGACAACCTGCGTGGTTCCGTAGCGGTCGCGCAGCGTAATGAAAGCCACGCCACCCTGATTGCGGAAACGATGGACCCAGCCATTGAGAACAACTGTTGCCTCCCTGTTGGACAGGGTCAATTCACCGCAGGTGAACGTTCGTTGGGGGAATACCATAGCCCAAAGCTTAGCATGGTTGGCTTTTTGAGAGAAGTCGCCCGAAGTTCAGCCAAGACGAATCGACAGTCGCTGAGTGACGATAATACCAGCTTTTGATAGACAATAGAGGTCAATAATAGCCAATATTGGACACATTTTCATTTCTCATCAAACTTTAACGTTTTTATTGACAAAATTGACAACCCATGCATTGACGATTCTCGAAGCGCGAACGTACCTTGAGTTTAAACCGAAGGAGGTTTTCCTTGAACACACACTTGTTCGACCCCACTGAGTTTGCCGGGGCCCACACCGAAGACTTGCTTCATCATGTTGAGGAGCACAAATACTGGACCAACCAGTCGATTCCCCATGAAATCACCTTTGAGGAAGCCCTCGACTCATGGAACCAACTCGTTTACGCCCCGCTTTCCGATGCTATCCGCGACTTCCAATTGGATCTCGCCTTCCCTGAAGCGGGTCACGGTGAACTCTACCTGTGGGTAAGCCGACATTGGCACTACATGAAGCAAAACCTTAACCGCGAGGTGCTGGCACGCGAAGCCGTGCTCGACTTTGGAACTCGCTTCGGTAGGGATGCGCTTTCCCGTTTTGGCTTCTTCCTGAAAGGCCTGCGGGCCTAACTCCCGCTTGACTTCGGCTTCCCGCAACCCTAATTTCCTCATGAAGAGGTGAGGTATGATGGTGCGCGTGGGGGCCGTTTTTGGGGCGTTGCTGTTGTTGGCGCCAACGACACAGGTTTGGGCCGCCCAATCCGAAGTGGCTGTATTTTCCGGAGGCTGTTTTTGGGGTGTTGAGGCCGTTTTTGAACGCCTCAAGGGTGTAGGTGAAGTTGTATCGGGCTACACGGGCGGAACTCTTTCCAGCCCTAGCTACGAAGCAGTGAGTTCTGGCTCTACGGGCCACGCAGAATCGGTGAAGGTTGTTTACGACCCCGCCGTGGTCAGCTATGAAACACTACTCAAAGTGTTCTTTCTGGTGGCGCACGACCCGACGCAACTGAATTATCAGGGACCGGACCACGGCACCCAGTATCGTTCGGCGCTTTGGTACACTACTCCTGCTCAAAAAACCACGGCTGAAGGGTCCATTCGCCAGCTTGAGAAAGACAAAATCTACCCGGGCAAGATAGTGACAGAGGTAAAACCTCTGGTGAAGTTCTGGCCCGCCGAGGACTACCACCAAGACTTCATCGCCAACAACCCCACACAGGGCTACATTGTCAGGTTCGATCTTCCCAAGCTGAGGTACCTGCACAAAAACTTCCCCTCACTGGAGAAATCATGAAGAGGAGTGCGCTTATTCTTGCTGCTGTTTTTGTGTCGGTTGTTGGCCTTGTAGCGCCCTTGGTTGCCCAGTCAGGACTGTGGAAAGGTCTTCCGGTGGTGGAGGCTAGTGCCAAGCTAACCTTTCCAATAACCCGAACGGACGCCGAGTGGAAGAAGCAGCTTGGCGATTTCGCCTATTTCGTGCTTCGGGAACAGGGCACCGAAAGGGCCTTTTCCAACCCGATGCACCACGAAACCCGAAAGGGCACCTTTTATTCCGCAGCTACCGGCCAACCCTTGTTCCGCTCTGAGGCAAAGTTTGATTCCGGCACCGGCTGGCCGAGTTTCAGCCACCCCATACAGCAGAGCGCCGTGGTACTGCGCATCGATACCAGTTTTGGCGCGCAACGGGTGGAGGTCAGTGATTCCTCGTCCGGAAGCCACCTAGGTCATGTGTTCGACGACGGGCCGGGCAAGTCGGCAGACTTCCCCGAGGGTACCGGCCTGAGGTACTGCATGGACGCGGCGAGCCTGCTGTTTGTTCCCGACGGAGCCGCCTTGCCTTCGTTGGTCAAAGACTATCAGGCCAAGTTCAAGAAATGACCATGAACAGCAGGAACTTCTTTCCGGTCACCCTGATGCGGAAAGAGCGCGAATACGACCAAGTGTTCAGTTTCTTTTTTCAAGCCGAAGAGCCGGTAGAGTTTATTCCTGGCCAATACGTCCATTTTCTGGCGCCGGCCAGCGGGCCCAGCCGGGAAAACGTGCGCCACCTGTCGATGGCTTCGATTCCCGCAGAAGGAGAGTTGCGCTTCAGCCTCGACCTGCGATCAACGAGCGATTTCAAGCGCAAACTGGCTGCGCTTCGGCCCGGAGAAAGGGCACACATCTTCCGGGTCAAGGGTGATTTCGTTCTCGGGTCGCCCCCACCTGCTCAGGTAGTCTTTATTGCAGGGGGTTTGGGAATCACACCGATCCGAGGCCTCATCCGCCAGATTGTTCACGAAAGTCTCCCCGTCGACTGGCGCCTGCTCCACGCCGCCCGTGAGGCTTGGCTCTACGAAGCTGAACTGAGTGACCTCCGAGGAACCCAACTGCGTGTCAGGCGTGAAGGCGTACCCGAAGTTCTCGACTCCTGGACTCAACAGTGGCCGGCGGCACGGTACTACCTGTGCGGCTCGTCGAGGTTTGTGACCGGTCTGCGCGGGGCCCTTGCCTCCCGCCGGGTCAACGCTAACCTGGTGACTGTGGAAGACTTTGAGTAGAACTGAGCCTGATACACAGGCGAACCCCCGATGCTGACCCTCGGTGTTCCATTGGGAAGCTCCCGGGTCTACATTGCTGTGCCGTAGATTCGACTTGGAGTGAAGTATTCGGTCAGCTTCATGCCCATCGTGACTGCGTCCGAAAAACTGCCCACAGCAAAGTAGTCCACGGGCACATAGGTACCGTTAGGTATCGTGTCTCCCTCATGGGTTTTGTTACCGCTGGGGTGGTAATTCAAGTAACTTGGGGGAACCGGAAGTTCAGCCCGGACAAAACAGAGGGCATGCCCCGCGTTTGCCTTGAAAAAACTCGCCACGAACGACCGCCAGCCCCAGAACCGGAAGAACTCACAGCTCAACAAGGCAAAATCCTCACAATCGCCGCCCCCTTGAGCAAGAAAGGCGTCGGGCCGCAGTGCGATGGAGTTCGGCTGGTAATGGTAGCGCGAATAGACGTACTGCTGAAATCTTTCGATCTCACCCCAATTGAGAGACCCGGAGCCGAGGTCGAACATCGTGAAAAGTCGGACAAGCTCTGCGGTAGCCCAGGGTGTTGCAGCCAGGTATTTTTCGGCCCGTGTGGTCTTTTCGTCCTTGGAATATTGGGGTGGGGGAAGTACCGCCTTGGGTGCGGTCTTCTTGTAGGTTTCCACCTGGTCTACTGTAAAGTCATCGTAGGTAATGGAATAGGAAGTCGTGTCTATGGCTGGAATATCGATGGCCGGGATGTAGATCTCGGGCACGTCGATGGCCGGAATCTCAAAGAGTGCAGTCCTTCGGGCAGGGATGTGTATTGCCGGAAGGTGGACAGCCGGAAGGTGACGCGCGGGAACGTGAAGTTCGGGAATCACGATACTCTCCGCGTAAAGGGCCGAAAGACAGCCAAGGGCCACCAAAAGCAGAAGCGCAATAAAAGGCCTCATCGCAACTGGTTGTGTCGGAGTTTGTGCTCGGTTGCGAGCGAGTACCCCGCAACTACCGGGTGCTCATGCATAAACTGAGTCGACCAATAAATGCGGTATTTTCCGACGACGCTGAACGCCAGGATGTACACTCCGAGCTCATCGTTTTCCACTTCAGTGAGAATACCCAGCGTTTTCACATTCAGGATTTGCAGCACCTCTTCAAAGGTCATACCGTCATAAATCACATTCTCAACCGCGTTATTGGAAATCGCGATTCTTTGCAGGGCATTCTTGATGGCATCAACCTGAGTTTGGGAAACACCAAGCTGCTGGGCTTCGACACCCGGAACCAAGAACAAGGCGAAAAAAAAGGAAAAAACGAGACAGGTTTGCTTCATGAGGAGCCTCCAAACCGGAGTCTAGGCCAGCATGATGCATCAATGATGCAAAGTCTCACACGATTCAGAGGAAGTGAGTTTTTTGGCCTGAAATCGCTAGCTGACCGGCGCCACCCTAGGCTTGACGGCCGTT
>Ga0209084_1000555_pt1 | contig 35107 bp, 27 predicted proteins | sample C_130820_MF_Meta_FD_187309 | JGI IMG/M metagenome (GOLD analysis project Ga0209084, IMG submission 187309) | Freshwater microbial communities from Lake Croche, Canada to study carbon cycling - C_130820_MF_MetaG (SPAdes) (version 2) | ecosystem: Environmental > Aquatic > Freshwater > Lake... | reverse complement strand
GTGATGACTCCGATGGGGGTGACGGGTCGAGGACCCTCAACACTGGATCGCACGGGCGGGAACTCCGGGGAGGACCGCACGAGCGGGATTACTTGTCAGGACACCGGAGAAGGGGGGTGATTCTGTCGAATGGTCGCTGGCAACCAGCGCCGCCGACCTCTTCTCCTTGCGACCCCCTTCCTATCTGCTCGGACCCCCCCTGCGCACATCGGGCGGGAAAAATGCCCCGATGGGTGGTTCGGGGCACTGTCACAGCTGGTTCGTACGTTCATGGTTCGTGTGGCGGGGGGTTCAGCCCCCCGGCGCACCGTCCCCTCCTACGATCGGACCACCCATGAAGATCCTCCACACCAGCGACCTGCACTTCGGTCGAAATCTCGGTTCCGTCTCGCTCCATGCCCATCAAGAGGCGTTCGTCGAGTGGCTACTGGCCACCATCGACACCCATGGCATCGAGCTGCTGGTCGTGGCCGGCGATCTCTACGACCGGTCCATCCCGCCCACTGAGTCGGTGGCGCTGTGGCGTCAGGTGCTGCAGTCGGCCGCTGCCCGGGGGGTAGCCGTGGTCGCCATTGCTGGTAACCACGATGGCGCCGATCGTGTGGCTGCCCACGACGGCCTCACCGATGCCGCCCGCATCTACGTGCGGGGCGGCTACGAGCGCGCCGGCGAGGTCATCCGCCTCGAGTTCCCCGATGGGCCGCTCGACGTGGTCGCCGTTCCGTTCCTCGATCCCCAGGCCGCACCGCCGGAGTGGAAGGCGGCGTTCACCGAGCGCGATGAGGCCCGTACCCATGCATCCGTGCTCGGTGCCGCGCTCGACACCGCTCGCTCCTCGCTGGCCGAGGTTGGAAGTGCCCGGTCGCTCGCCATCGTGCATGCGTTCGTTGCCGGTTCGTCGGTGTCTGATTCGGAGCGTCAGCTCTCCGTGGGTGGCACTGATCGTGTCGGTTCCGAACTGCTCGACGGTTTCTCCTATGTCGCCCTCGGGCATCTGCATACCCCGCAGGTCATCGGGGGCGCCGACACCATCCGATACTCGGGTACACCGTTGCCGTATTCGTTCTCCGAAACTGCGGCGAAGTCCGTGGTCATCATCGATATGGCGCCCGATGGTGTGTGTTCGGTCGTCACCGAGCCGGTTCCCGTTGGTCGGCGGGTGGCCTCAGTCACCGGCACCATCGAGGAACTGCTGGCCCATGATGCCCATCCCGAGGCCATTGACTGTTACGTGCGGGCCACGCTCACCGACGGCACCTATGTCACCGATGCCAAGTCGCGCCTTGCCGATCGTTATCCGCACATCATCGATGTCGTCATGGCGCTCTCTGGTTCCACGGTCGTACTGGGGGGCGATGGGGCGCCGATCGAGCAGCGCCGAACGCCACTGGAGGAGGCCAACGGGTTCTGGTCCACAGTTGTAGGAACCGACCTCAGTCCCTTGCAGCTCGAGGTGCTCACCGAACTGCTCAACGAGGTCTTCACTGGCTCGGAGGGTGTGGCATGAAGCCGCTGTCACTGTCGCTCACCGCATTCGGTTCCTATCCCGGAACTGAGTTCGTCGATTTCAACGCTTTGTCGGGTCTGGGTCTCTATGTCGTCACTGGCCCGACTGGTTCGGGCAAGACCACCGTGTTCGATGCCATGGCCTACGCGCTCTACGGCGAGGTCCCGGGCGTGCGCGAGACAGGCGATATTCGTTCGCACCATGCCGATTCGAGCGTTCTGTGTTCGGTCACGTTCCGTTTCGAGGTCGATGGCGTGGCCTATCGGGTTGAGCGCTCACCCGAACAGTTCCGGGCGGGAAAGCGCAAGGGGGCCGAGTTCGTCAAGCAGCCTCCCGTTGCAGTGCTCGTTCGCGAGTCCGACAATGTCACCTTGGCCTCCAAGGCCGGGACAACCGCGAAGTCCGGCAGGACCAACGATGCTGCGAAGGTCGCTGATGCGTGCGCCGGACTCATTGGTCTGAGCGCCGATCAATTCGAGCGTGTCGTGCTTCTTCCCCAGGGCCGCTTCCAGCAGTTCCTGTTGGCCGGTACCAGTGAGCGCCAGCCCCTGTTGCGTCAGCTCTTCGATACCGGCCGCTGGCTCACGGTCACCGACCGCCTCAAGGCCCGTGCGTCGGTTGCCAAGGCCGAGGTGGCCGCGATCGAGGCCCAGCTCGGCCACCACCGTCACAGCCTCATCGGCAATCTTCGGCAAGCCGCTGAGTACCTCGACCATGAGGTGCTGCTGATCATTGACGAAGAAGCCGCGGCCGCCGCGTCGCTCGAGGCCCTCGATGCACTTCGTACCGAGCTCGACACCGCTGCTGCGAGTCGTCGTGGCGCTGCTCGTAGTGCTGCCGACGCGTCACGGGTTGCCGCCGAACTCGAGGCCACTGCCACGCGAGTCGTCAACGACTGGACCGCCCGTCGCGACCTCCGCGCTGCAGCGGTCGCGCTCGATGAGCAGGCTCCGGCAATTGAAATCGCCCGTGGCCGACTGATGGCCGATGCGTCGGCCCAACCGGTTGTCACCGCAATCACTGCACTGCACGCAGCCACCCTCGCCGCCGACAGTGCCACCGCAACTCGCAACACCAGTCGTCAGAGTGTCGTCGACGCATGCACACCGGCCGGTGTCGTCGCCCACGAATCACTCGAGGCTCTGGTCACCGCCATTGCCGATGCTCGAAGTGGTGTGGCAACGCAGCGTCGTGCTCTCGATGCTGTGGTCGACGCGAGCACCAAGCTGCAGAAAGCTTCCGCCTCGCTGGATTTGTCCACCGCGGAACGAGCAGGCATCACCGATCGTCTCGGCGAGATCGACACCGACCTCGAGGTTCGCGACAACCGCCTTGTCGAGCTCGCCCCGGTTGCCGACCAACTCGCCGTTCTTCAGCTCGAGGTCACCACGGCCTCCGAACGTCTCGCCGCGGCCACACGCGCTGGCGAACTCGTCATCAAGAAGGAAGACGCTGCAACGGCGCTTGTTGCCGCTTCGAATCAGCAGCAGATCCTCACGGCTCGGTTCATCGCCGATGCCGCGCCGCGGCTGGCGGCCGAACTTGTGGCCGAGCAACCCTGTCCCGTGTGTGGTGCCACCGAGCACCCGTCTCCAGCGAGCCCGGCGGCCGGCGATGCAGTGGATGCGGCCGAATTGGATCGTGCCGCCGGCGTCGCCTCGAAAGCGGCCGCCGCGGTTGAGGCCATCGACACCGAACTGCGTCTACTCCTGTCCTCGCTCGGCGACGATGCGGGCTTGGCGATCGCCAAGTTCACAACTCACCTGAGCTCGGCGCAGGCGGCACTTGCCGGTTCCGAGGCCGCGGTGCGCGAGCGCACTGCGCTGGGCGCTGCGGTCGAAGCCATACGGGTCGATCGCGATGAACTCATCCGGCGAGCCTCTGAACTCGACGTCGATCTCGCCCGTCTGGGTGCCGAGCAAGCTGCGGCCGTTACCGAACTCGAAACCGCACGCGGTGCCCTGGGTGAGCTTGCTGAGCGCTTCGACACCGAAGGAGCTGCGTTGGTTGCAGTGTTCGAACGTCGTTCGCAGGCCATCGATCAACTCGACGACGCAACCACGAGGTGGAGCAGGGCGCTCACCGAGTTCGAGAACGCCCTCGGCGCAGTTCGCACCACGGAGACACTCCTCGCTGACGCAGTGCTTACCTCCGGTTTCGTCGATCGTGCTGCAGCCGAGGCGGCTGTTGTTGAACCCAGCGAGCGCGTCGCCCTTGAGGCCGAGGTCGTGGCCCACGACACCGGCCGGGCCAGTGTCGACGCTCGCCTTCCCGAGCTCGAGGCGCTCGACCTCCCCGTCGAATGCCCCGACATCACTGCGCTGCACGACGACGCGGCAACGAAACTCACGAGCGCGCAGAACCTCGCCGACGATGTCACGCGTATCGACGAGCGTCTCGGTCAGGCCTCAGACGATCTCGGGTCAGCTCGGGCCATCACCGCTCTTGCAGCCGACGCCTTCGAGCGCGCCGATCAACTCAATGCTCTCGCTCGCACCTGCGATGGTCAGGGTCCCCGCAAGGTCTCGATCGAAACCTGGGTGCTCGCCGGTGAACTCGATCGCGTGGTTCTGGCGGCCAGCATCCATCTTGAACGCATGACCGCCGGTCGCTATCGCCTCGAGCGCACCGATGCCGCCAACCATGGCAGCTCCCAGGCAGGGCTCGATCTGCGCGTGCTCGATGCGCACACCGGTGTCGCCCGCCGACCCGGCTCGCTCAGCGGCGGCGAACAGTTCCAAGCATCGCTGGCCCTCGCTCTCGGTCTGGCCGACGTCGTCAGCCAGGGCGGGTCGGCTTCAGGCCGGGTCTTCGAGGCGCTGTTCGTCGATGAAGGGTTCGGATCCCTCGACCCCGAGGCACTCGGGCAGGCTGTCGATGCCCTGCATCAGATCCACGCCACCGGCCGTACCGTGGGAGTCATCACCCACGTCGAAGCCATGAAGGAGGACCTCCAGCTGGGCATCCGGGTCGACCGCCTGCCCGACGGCAACGGGTCCACTCTCGCCTGCCATCCGGAGATCTGACATGACCACCCCGCAGCCCGTCGCCATCCGCCCCGCCATAGCGGCCGACGCGCCCGCACTGCTCGACATCTTCACCCGTTCCATCACCGAGCTGGCCCCGCCGTTCTACACGCGGCCGCAGGTTGCTGCATGGGCTGCTGCGCTCAACGCCGACCGTGCCCTCGCGCTCATCATTGACAAAACCACCTATGTCGCCGAGTTTCCGGGCGTTGGGGCTGAGGGCCGGGTCATCGGGTTCGCCACATTCGCCGAACCCGATGACTTCGACATGCTCTACGTCGACCCATCTGTCGTCATGCGCGGCGTCGGCACTGCGCTCACCACGGTGGTCGAGCAACACGCTCGCTCCCGTGGAGTGCACGAACTGAAGGCCACGGTCTCCGACTGCGCCCGACTCGCGTTCGAGTCCTTCGGCTTCCGCCACGAACGGCCGCACACCCGAATCCTCGACGGACACGAGTTCAGCGTCACCCTGATGTCTCGAGCGCTGCGCTGATCCAGCCGCTGCGCTGAACTGCCGGCCTCGTCGCTCCGACTGACCGACCGACCGATCAATCGACCGACCGACCGAACGACCGCCGGCTCAGGCTTCGGGGATCGGGTTCGTGCCGCCGCTCATGATGTGCTCGAGCCACCAGGCCGGAGCGTTATCGATGATGTTGCCGATATGTGAGTAGTCGTGCCAGCGACAGATCTTGCCGTCGCGCACCTGCATCACGCTCACGAACGGATGGTCGACGACCTCACCCGTATGGAACATCCAGCGTTCCATGTGTTCCCAGATCACCAAGTTGCCCTGGGCGACGATGTGCTTCGGGAAGTGGTAGTAGCCCGACAGCGGTTCGATGCCGATCTTGAGCCGTCGGACGATGTCGGCCCCACCGGTGGCGCCAACCGGGTCCATGCCGACATCGGTGTAGTGCGCATCGTCAGTGAAGAACGTGGCCATGAGCTCCCAGTCGCGCTTGAAATGCGCATCCCAGTACAGCTCGACCACTTCGCGGTTGCGTGCCTCAGAACTGTCCATGTCTCCCCCTGCGGCGATGACGGAATCGCCGATGTCTGGAGCCGGGCTCACCCGACGTGATCGTGGCCGAAGCGTAGGGCACCATCAGCGATGGCATCGCCGGTTGATCACGGCCATGCTGTCATCGTGCACGACATCGAGATCACCACGGAAACCATTCGTCTGGGCCAACTGCTGAAGCTGGCCAACCTCGTCGATTCCGGTGCCGATGCCAAGCTCCTGCTCGCCGGTGGCGAGGTGCTGGTCAACGGTGAGATCGAGATCCGCCGTGGTCGTCGGCTGCGTGTCGGCGACATCGTGGAGTTCGACGACGAACAGGTGCGGATCGTCTGAACGACGGTTTCAGCGAAGACGCGTCACGGCGTTCGATCGGTTCGACTCGCTGCTCCAGCCAACAGCGTTCTTCGCCTTCACGGTGAACGTGTACGGAACACCGACGGGCAGCGCGCTGGGTGTCGTCGCCGTCCTTGCCGAGGCGCTGACAGTCAACGAACCTATGGCGATGCCATCGGCGTAGATCGTGATGGCCTGCTCGGTGACGGTGGCCCCGCCGGTCGAGCCGGGTACCCAGACGATCACGGCCTTCGACTGCGAATTCAGAGACGCACGGACCTCAGCGGGCGCGGCCGGCGCCGTTATTCGGGTGACGGTGTTGGAGTAGGCCGAGGCGGTGCTCGTTCCAATGGCGTTGCGCGCCTGCACGGTGAACTTGTAGGCGATGCCGGCCTCGAGCGGTGTGGAGGTGGTGAATCCGGTTGCGGTTCCCTTCAGCGTGGGGGCGGCCACGAGGTCAGAGCCTCGGTAGATGCGTACGGTCTGCTCGGTGATGGCCGAACCTCCGTCGGAGGCGATGGTCCAGGTGAGCGATGCGGTACCGGTCGGATTCATCGCCGCGGTGACCGCAGCAGGGATCGACGGCGCTGTGCGCCACACAATTGTGTTCGACGGCGTCGACTCCTCACTCAGGCCGACGATGTTCCGGGCTTGCACGGTGAATGTGTAGGAGGAGCCGGGCGCGAGGGGTCCGAAGGTGAGTGAGGTAGCTGTGGCCGAGACGACGGTTGTCTTGATGAGTGAGCCGTTGCTGTATGCGTTGACGGCTTGGTCGATGACTGGGGCTGAGGTCGAACGTGTCCAGGAAATCTTGGTCGAACCACCGGTTGGCGATTCTGCTGCAACGCCGCCCGGCTTCGTCGGGAGCTCGGTGACCACACCCGTGTTCAGCAATCGGTTCGGTGAATCATCCCCTGCGTCGCTGATTGCCCCGACGGTGGCGAGATTCTTGAGTGCGGTGGCCACTGCAGCGGGGCTCTTCGTGGGGTCAGTCCCGAGGATGAGGGCGACGGTGCCGGCCGCGTACGGTGTGGCCATTGATGTGCCACTCACGATCATCGTGGAGCGATTCTTGTTCGCCGGAATGCCGTCATCTTTCCAGTCCGAAGTGATGGAAACCCCGGGGGCGAAGAGGTCGACACAGGATCCGAAGTTCGAGAAAGTTGCGCGGCGATCGCTGGAGTCGGTGGCGCCCACGGTGATCGCGGCAGTGACGCGGCTCGGCGACCGCTCGCAGGAGTTCTGGTTTCCATTTCCTGCCGCAACGACCATCGAAACGCCATCAGCGATGGTGGCTTTCACGGCATCGTCGATTGCGGTGTTGGGTGTGAGTCCGAGGCTCAGGTTGGCAACCGCAGGAGCACCAGCGACGTGATCACCGACAACGAAGTCAAGGCCTTTGATGACGCCCGAGGCCGTGCCGCCGCCCGTGCAGTCGAGCACCCGGACCGGCACGAGGGTCACGCCCTTGGCCACCCCGTAGGTCGTTCCCCCGATGATGCCGGCGACATGGGTGCCATGGCCATCGTCGTCAGTCGTCGAGGCCGGAATCGTCTCTGAGGAATAGGGCGTCGTGCACTTTCCGTTGGTGTCGAGTCGACTCTCCCCGTAGATGCTGAAACCGTTTGTCACCCGACCGCTGAAGTCGGTGTGCGTGCTGAGGATGCCGGAGTCGAGCACATAAGCCTTCACGCCCGATCCGGTGGCGTTGTAGTTGTAGGAGTTTGACGGCGTGTTGGCGCGCTGGTCGATGCGATCGAGACCCCAGGTGACCGGCGATTGTGTGATCGGCGTTGGGGCGGCTTCCGCCTGCACTGGGGTGTCGGCCTCGATCAAGCGAACCTTGGGATTGAGGCGCAGCGACTTGACCTGCGACGCGCTGAGATCGGCGATCTCACCGGCGAACACGTTGGTGAGTATCGACTGCACCGCCATACCGCGTTGGACATGGATGCTGGACTCGGAGGTGACGTCGGTGCTCGGGACGAACTGGATGATGTAGCGCGAGGTTTGTGTGAGGGCGCTCGTGGCGAGCGCTGCTGTTGACATGGGAACCGTGACCGGTCCGGCCGGTGCATCAGAACTCGAGGTTGCGCCTGATGGTGCTGCTGCGCCGCTGCCCGAACCGGAGGCTGCTACCGGCGAGATCGAACCGATCGCCATGCCCACGGACGCGCTGAACAGCACTGAAGCCACGGCGGCAGTGCGCAGCGCAGGGCGAAAGGGGCGGTTCACGGGGTCGACCCTACGCAAGCTGGGGCACCCTGAACAGGCGGTAGGCCTTGATTTGGCGGTGATTTAGCCCGGACCAACCCTGCGGTTGGGCAACAACGCGCCGACGTGACCAGAGTCCCGGAAGTCCGATCGGAGGCCCGACCAGATCCCGGTTCTGAGGTCGGCTCAGAGGTCGGCTCAGAGCCCCGGCATCTCGATCCCGAGCATCGAGGCAGTGATGCCCGCCACGGGGTTATGGACAGCCATCATCGCCATGTTGGGGTCGCCTGAATCCAGGACGAACATCTCGGACAGCTTCACCATGACCAGGCAGAACTGGAAACCGGCGAGCAGCTCGTAGAACGCCACGTTGGTGGCCGGTCGGCCCATGAGTTCTTCCCACAGGGCAATCGTGGCTTCACGGTCGAGCATCCCCGGCAGCAGTTCGGCGCCACCGGTCTCGAGACTGAAGCGCTGCAGGAACAGCCACCAACCCAGATCGCTCTCGGAATTGCCGAGCGACACCATCTCCCAGTCGAACACGCCGATGACCTCGCTGAGGTCCGGGCCGCCGTACATCTGGTTGCCGGGTCGGGCATCGCCCCAGCACAGTTCGATGAACTCGCCGTCGGCCGGCCAGTTGGCGATGAGCCAGTCCCAGGCCGGATCGATGATGGGATGGGCCGTGCCCTTGAGCGCCCATTCCTTGTAGTTTCGGAAGTACCCGCGGCGCTGCTCGGGACCGAGCGGGCCGTGATGCTTCTGGTCGAGATAGTCGAGGCCGGCTGCCCGCCAGTCGACCTTGGCCACCCGGGTGAGCGCCTCGATGCCGTTATGAGCCCATGCAGCGCGCGCCGCATCGGTCATTGCCACCACGAAACCCTCGGAGGTATAGACCGGCGTATCGCCGGGGACGAGACCGTTCAGGCGGTCCATCACGAAGAACGGACCACCGAGCACGGCGACATCGCGCTCGGCCCAGCGGGTGCGGGGCACGGGCACGTTGCTATGCGCACCGAGCTGGGTCATCACTTGGTATTGCTGGGCGATGAGATCGATCTCGGGGAACAGCAGGTTCCTCGTGGGCTGGGAACGCAGCACGAGTTCGGCCTCGACCGCCGTGCCGTCGGACTCGGTCCAGCGGGCATCGACGAGGAATGTCTCGTTGGAGAACCCACTGGTCTGGGGCACGACGAGTTTGGTGATCTCGACGTTCGTGCACTCGGGCATCTGCTGGGCCATCCAGGCCTCGAGGACGACTTTGACCTCGTCTGGATCGCGCTGACCACTGACCGGCATGGGATCTCCTCATGAAATGGAATCGGATCGATAGGGCCCGGGAATCCCCCTCCCGGTATCTCACGACGGCGACTCTATGCCCCGACCGGTAGCGTTCGCGACCGAACGCAACAGGGGAGTGGTCATGGGTGAAGTCGGATCGAACAGTGCCGGTTCGGTGAGCGGTTCCGTCGCCGGTCGGGTCGCGCTCGTCACCGGGGCTGCCCGTGGTCAGGGCCGGGCCCATGCCGTGGCCCTCGCCAACGAAGGTGCTGATCTCGTGCTGTGCGATATCGCCGCCGACATCGCCACAGTGCCCTATTCGTTGGGCACCGAAGCCGATCTTGCTGAGACGGTCGCGCTCGTGGAGGCCACCGGTCGACGCTGTATCTCGATGGTGGCCGATGTGCGCGACACCGCGGCGATGGACGCAGTGGTGGCTTCGGGCATCGAGGCCTTCGGCGGTATCGATATCTGTGTGGCCAACGCCGGCATCGTGGCCTTCAGCCATTTCCAGGACATCACCGACGAGATGTGGGACGACATGATCGCTGTCGATCTCACCGGCACGTTCAAGACCATGCGGGCGGTGGTGCCGCACATGATCGAACGTCGGTATGGGCGCATCATCGCCACCTCGTCGATGGCCGGGCGCATGGGTAATCCGAACCTTTCCCATTATGTGGCCGCCAAGTGGGGGATCATCGGCATGGTCAAGACACTTGCGATGGAACTGGCCAGTCGGGGTGTCACGGTGAATGCCGTGTGTCCCGCTGCGGTCGATACACCGATGTTGCAGAACCCGGCGATGTACTCCCTGTTCTGCCCGGATCTCGAGTCACCCACCCGCGAGGACGTCGTGCCCCGCTACCAGGCGATGAATCGGATGGGACAGGCCTGGTTGGCTCCCGAGGAAGTGTCGAGGGCGGTGATGTTCCTTGCTGCTGATGCTGCGAGTGGCATGACCGGCCAGGTGGTCGAAGTGAGTCTCGGCTCGGCTGCGGGTCAGCACTGATCGGTGTAGTGGCTCAGTGCTGGTCTCGCAGATCAGTGCCGGTCAAGCAGTCCTCGCGGTCGTTGCCAACTCGGTTTCAGGTACTTGGATGACCCTCGGTCTCCTAACAATGAGTAGCAGCACGGTAAGCATCACGTAGAGCATTGGCAGAGACGACATGAGCGAGCCGCGAAGAAGGTAACCCTGATAGAAGGCGATGGCCGGAGTGAGGATCGCCAGACGCCCTACGGGGAACTTCAGATAGTGGAGATCGAGCAGCATGCTGATTGCTCCGAGGGCGAGGAGGACGATACTGAGCCAGATGTAGCCGCCCTCGACGAAGGATTCCATCCAGAGGGGACTGGAATAGTTGTATCTCGAGTTATAGCCAAGCCGGTCATGCACCGTGTCGCCGACGTCGAAGCTCTTCGAGGTCCAGATGGAGCGCGGGATGAACACGAGGAGCGACGACGCCAGGAAGCTGCCATTGCTGTATCCATCGACCCTGACGTACTCGATGCCATCGGCGATCTGGGTGTACATACCGAAATCTGTGTCCGAGGATCGAAGGGCGCCAAAAATTCCCGGCTCTACGACATCCACCTGATTCGCCGTCGGATCCGAGCGGCGAAAGGTTTGGTTCAGCAGGGGATAAACGAGGATCGTGGCACCGATGAGTCCGATGATGAGCAGTCGAACAAGGCGCTTGGAGTCGACCCGGACAGAAGCAACCGCCAACCCGCCGAACACGGCAGAAACCACTCCACGTTGTGTCGTTGTCGGATTATTCAGGAGCAAGCAGAGTGCCACGCACAGGATGAAGAGTCCTTGTGAGATCCTGGAAAGCGACCGCCACTTGAGGATCTGACCCCTTCGATACGCGTAGCAGATGAGAAATGCGGTGGCGAAGAGCAGCATTCTCGTCAGGTAATTCGCGGCCGCGGAATCGAAGTTCTGGACCGAATCTCGTGAACCGATGATTGAGGCGCCGCTCTTGGCGATGTAGAGAACACCGGCGATGCAACTGATCAGAGCAAAGGCGTGGAGTGCCGGCAACGAAATGGAGATCTGCCGAGGGGCCACAAAGAATCTCTTGGTGGTTCGTTGCCGGACCATGTACGAGCCGAGTTCGTAGGCGATGCAGCCGACCAGCACGATAATTTGGGCAGTGGTGAGGTCTCGCGGGGCGTACCCACCGCCGACGTATGCCTGATGGCGGGGGAAGACGCCGTTGTCAACCTGCACCATCGCAGAAATTCCGAAGAAGAGATAAACGAAGACCCAGAAGTTGATCGCCATGTACCGGGCCTGACCGGCGAGGAGGAGCATCGTCAATCGCAACGCAGAAAGTTGGATTGTCACGAAACAGAGGAATCCCGCTGGGCTCAACAAAGTTTCGAGGAAATATTTCGAACCCAGAAATGGAAGCAAGATGGCGATCGCAAACCAGAAGCCGAAACCCAGCAGCCACACTCCTGCGGGTTGAGCGCCGATCTGAATCGTCTTAGCGTCAAGTTCAATCAGGCGACTTGGCGCCTTGACCGCCACCGAATCAGTCATCGAACTACTCCTATGCGACGCAAACGTTTGATTGCTCGACGATGCTACCTCCGCCGTTTCGCCGTTGCAGTTCGGAGCCGCTGTCACACCTGATGAGTAGGTTTGGTTCATGGCGTTCCATCTGACCGTAGCGGGGTCGCTGGAGCCTCTGGCTGATGCACTGGCCGAGGTTCTGGCTCGGCCCCTTCCCGGTTCTGACCCTTTTGAATCCGAACTCGTCGTCGTCCCCGGCGAGGGTGTCAAGGCCTGGTTACGGGCCCGTTTGTCGCGTCATCTCGGGGCTGCGGATCTTGGGGCTGCGGATCTCGGGAGAGCCGGCCTTCATGGGAACGCGGGCCTTGCGAACGGGGGTCTTGCAAACGGTGGTCTTGGGAACGGAATAGTCGCCAACATCGAGCATGTGTTCCCAGCCACGTTGGTGCACGCCGCGCTCGGCGACGATCTCGAGCTCGGTATCTGGACAACCGGTCCGCTCACCTGGGCGATTCACGAGGTGCTGCAGAACCGAGCCCACGAGTTCGAGCAACGCCCCGATGCTCTGCGGGCCCGAGCCATCGCTGATCTCTTCGATCGCTACACCCTGCATCGCCATCGCATGGTGGTGCAGTGGTCCGAGGGCCGCAATGTCGATGCCACCGGTTCGGCACTCGAGCCACATCAGCTCTGGCAGCCGGCGTTGTGGCGGGCCGTGCAGGCGCACCTCAGTCCCGATCCATCGCATCCTGTGCCCACCGATGCCCAGCGCATGGTCGAGCGCACCGATCAGCTCCGGGCCGGCACCTATCAGGTCGGTCCGCATCCGCATCTGCGTCAACGGGTGTTCCTGTTCGGTCTGGCCAGTCTGCCGTCCTCGCACCTCGAGGTCATTGCCGCGCTGTCCACCCAACTCGACGTGTACGTGTATGCCCCGGTTGCCTCGGCGCAACGCTGGATTCATGTCCGCGATCAGCTCGAACCACAGCTCGCGCTGCCAGTAGGTCGTGGCGATCCCCGCATGCCCACTGGTGTCGGGCATCCGCTGGTCACCACCTGGGGTCGGGCATCACGTGAATCCCACGCCCTCCTGATCGATGCCGCCTCGCATGTCCCGGCCAGTGTCATCGCGCCCTCGACTGTTCCCGCGTTGCCCGAGTCGGCTTCGGTACTCACCCGGCTGCAGCACGACATCCGTTCCGATCAGCAACCAGTGGCGTCCGATGCACGGCCGGTGCTTGATGCTGATGACACGAGCATTCGTTGGCACCGTGCCCACGGCCCTGCTCGCCAGGTCGAGATCCTGCGCGATCAACTGCTGCATCTCTTCGCAGAAGTCGATGCCACCGGTTCACCTCGGTTCACGCCTCGCGATGTCGCTGTGTTGTGCTCCGACATCGCAAAGTTTGCGCCGCTCGTCGAAGCCACGTTCGCCGGCGATCCCGAGCGCGGGGTGCCGCGCATTCCCGTGCGCATCGCCGACCGAACCATCCGCCAGCAGAGCGCGTTGCTCGACACCGCTGGTGCGCTGCTCGATCTCCTCGACGGTCGCTTCCGGGCCAGTCAGGTGCTGGAGTTCGCGGCCCGCCCGCCCGTGGGTCTGCGGTTCGGTCTTGTACCCGACGCCATCTCGCAGCTCGAGACCTGGGCTGGGGCCACCAATGTGCGCTGGGGGCTCGACAGCACCGATCACGCCCGGTTCGGACTTCCTACCGATCTCACCGCGCATACCTGGCAGGCCGGTCTCGACCAGTTGCTCATCGGTTCCACAATGACCGACGCCGGCCCACGGTTGTCCTCGGTCGGTGTGGCGCCCTATCCCGAACTCGAGGGCGACAACGTCGAGATCGCCGGTGCCTTCGCCGATCTACTGCACGAACTTCGTCGCACCACTTCCGCGCTGCGTACCGACACCACGGTGCACGACTGGAGCGAACTGCTCCTCGAGGGTCTCCACGCGTTGTGCGACACCAGCCCCGACGACTCCTGGCAATGGCGCGATGTCGAGTTCGCCATCAGCGGTTTCCGCGACGACGCGAAGGTGGGCGATGGCTGGCGCACCACGGTCGTGCCCGCCACCGAACTCGCTGCGCTCATGCGTATCCGGCTCGACTCCAGTGGTGGTCGGCCTCGTTTCGGCACCGGCTCGGTCACTGTGTCCTCGCTCACCGCGCAGCGCGGCGTTCCCCATCCCATCGTGTGTCTGCTGGGCATCGACGACGATCTCGGCTCTGGTGCCGTGCCCGCCGCTGAGGATCTCATTGCCAACAACCCGTGCATCGGCGATCGTGATCCCCGCAGCGAGCAACGCGCCCAGTTGCTCGATGCCGTGTTGTCGGCCGGCGAGCGGCTCGTGCTGGTCAGTACCGGTCGCGATGTCCGCACCAATCAACCGCTCTCGCCGGCCGTGGCCGTGGCCGAGTTCATCGATGCTGTCGACGCCACAGTGCAGGATCCCGATCGTGATCGGGCCTCCGGTGGCCTCACCATCGATCATCCCCGGCAGGCCTGGTCCGATACAGCGTTCCTTCCCGGCGAACTCGGTGTGCCCTCGGCATGGAGCTTCGATCAAGGTGCGCTCAAGGCTGCACTCGCCCGTCGTTCCGATGAAGCGCGTGCCCCGTTACTGAGCGGTCCTCTGACCGAGCCAGAGCCACATCCCGATGGCGAGAAGTCCGACAGTGCTCGTGATGTTGCCGCAGCCGGTGCTGGTTCCGCAGCTGCCGACTCGGTTCCCACCGTGTCGCTCGATCAACTCCGATCGGCGGTCGAGAACCCTGCCCGCACTCTGCTGCGCGATCGCCTCGGCCTCACACTCGCCGACCCCGACGAACTCGGCGACGATCAGATCCCGCTCAAGCTCGGTGGGCTGCAGCAATGGGGGATCGCCGATGCCCTGCTTCGGGCCCGTCTTGGCAGCAGCAACCGTTCCTCCGACTCGGTCCCTGCGCCCAGCGCCGAGTCGCTCCGCGATTCAGCCGAACACTCCAGCGCCGATCTCATCTGGGAGGCCCACGAACGAGCTCGTGGTTCAGTGCCGCCCGGCCGGTTCGGCGACGTCACCATCGCAACTGTGCGCACTCGGGTCACCGGTTTGCTCTCGGTGCTTTCGACCGAGCTCGACGGTCAGCCCTATGAGCCGTCCACCATCGCCGTTCGCCTCGATCTCGCTGCATCTCTCGGCACGATCATTGAGGGCAATGTGCAGGGAGTCTGCGGCGACACGGTCGTGGCAATCTCTCCGTCACGCCTCAAGCCGGTCTCCATCCTCACTGCACTCATCGATCTCGCCGCACTCACGCTTCACGATCCCACCCGGGCTTGGAGCGTTCTCGCCGTCGGTCGCGCGGCTGAGGGCGATGTCATCGCTGCCCGTCGTATCTCTCTGCTCGACCCAACGTGTGCGCTCGATGCGCTCACGATGTTCCACGATCTGCGCCAGCGAGCGCTCACTGATGCCATTCCCGCCTTCGCCGCCACGACCCTGCCTGTATTCACTGGCGACCTCACTGCGGCAGCCAAGGCGTGGTCACCCGCCTTCGACTCCGGTGGCACGGGCGATCGCGGCGATCGCTGGATCAGTTTCATCCCCGAGTTCGATGTCGACTTCAGTGACCTCTCGGCGTTGCCGGCCCGCCCCGACGAACACGACGCCACCGAACCGTCGTCGGATGATTCCAACCCGACCGATCACGATGCAACCGACAGCGACCTCGATAGTTCCCCCGGCACTCGACTCGAGTTCTGGGCCCAGCGGCTGTGGGGCACCGTTGCCCGCCTCGCCGAGGTTGAGGAACTGAGTGTCGACACCGTCGAGGCCACCGATGTTTCGGCATCCGATTCGGATGGTTCCGCCGATGACTGATCACGAGTACGAAGCCTTCGATCTCGCCGGCCCACTCCCCACTGGCATCACCCTGCTGCAGGCCAGTGCCGGCACCGGCAAGACCTTCGCATTGGCCGCGCTCGCAGTGCGCAGCATCGCCGAGCTCGGCCTTTCGGCCTCCGAACTCTGTGTGGTCACCTTCACCGAGGCGGCCACCTCCGAACTTCGCGGCCGCATTCGCGAGCGCATCGCCGAGGCGATCGCTCACCTCGAAGCAATCGCGCACCTCGATCCCAACATCGCAATCACCACCGACCCGGTCCTCATCGCGCTCGGGCGTGGTGCCGACGGACAACCGATCGACTCCGCTGAGCACCTGTTGCGGCTCGCTCGTTTGCGCACAGCGCTCGACGAATTCGACACCGCGACGATCTCCACCATCCACGGGTTCTGCAGTCGCGTGCTGGCCATCGCCGGTGGCGCTTCGGCCGACACCCCCATCAGTTCCGACACCGAGCACATCGTCGAACTCATCAACGATCTGTTCGTTTCGCGCTTCAGCGGCGACACGCCTGCTCCGGTCACGTCGGCGCAGCTCCTACGTGCGGTTGAGACCCGTCTCAAACTCCCCGACGCCCGTTTGTACCGCTGGAATGCGGCCGATCCCGGCCCGAATGCAGGTGCTAACGATCAGAAGCCCTTCATCCGGTCAGGCCTGATCGCTGCGGCTGCTGATCTCATCGACGAGGTCGTTGAACTCGTGCTTGAGCAGCGCACCGACCAGCGGCGCCGCACCTACGACAGCCTCATCACCGATGCGCGCGCCCATATCGCCAGTACTGATGGCGTCGGCACCATCGCTTCGCTTCGGGCCAGGTTCTCCCTCGTGATGATCGATGAGTTCCAGGACACCGATCAGGTGCAGTGGTCGATGTTCCGCACCGCGTTCCTCGACAACAACCCTCGGGGCATCGTTTCCGGGGTCAACGGCTCCCCGATCAACAGTTCCCCGGTCAACAGTTCTCCGGTCAACACTTCCCCGGTCACCACGGTGTTGGTGGGTGACCCGAAGCAGTCGATTTATCGGTTCCGCTCGGCCGAACTCTCCGCGTATCTCGGTGCCCTGGAGTACGCCCGCACCAATGGTCGAGTGTTCAGCCTGCGGGTCAACTGGCGTTCCGACCGAGCTGTGCTCGACGGGCTCGATCACATCTTCGGCGGCCTCGCCTTCGGCGACCCGCGCATCGTGTTCGAATCTGTCGACGCCGCGCCTGATCATGACGTCTCGCCGTTCGCTATCTCCGGTGCGCCCGCCCCCGCTGCGGTCGAACTCCGCACCATCGGCGTGAGCGGAGCGCCGGCGGCCAGAACAGTGGCCTTCGCCGATCTTGTCGCCGAGGTCATCCGGTTGCTCAACACCGCCACCATCGAGCGCGACGGCATCGCTCAGCCATTGCGTCCTTCCGATATCGGGGTGCTGGTTCGATCCAACGCCGATGCATCCAGATGCGCCCGGGCTCTCAACGAGGTCGGAGTGCCGGCGGCCAGCAGTTCCACCGACAGCGTGCTCGGCAGCACGGCGGCCCGACACTGGCGGTGGTTGGTCGACGCCCTCGCCCGGCCTTCATCGGCGAACCTCGTTCGCACTGCCGCCACCACCTGGTTCGTCGGCCTCGACGGTCATTCAATTGCTGCGCTCACCGACGAACGTCTCTCCGAACTGATCGAGCAGGTCCGTGGTTGGGCCACCGATCTCGTCGAGGGCGGCCTTCCGCGGCTGATGGCCTCGTTGCGAGCCGGCGGACTGGCCGGTCGCGTGCTTGCCGCGCCGTCCGGCGAACGGGATCTCACCGATCTCGAGCACATCGCCGAACTGCTGCAGAGTGCCACCAGTGGTCGTCCCGTCTCGCCGGCGGCTCTCAGCGATCTCCTCACCGGCATGAGCGCCGGCGCCGGAGATTCCGAAGCGGAGGCCACCGAACTGCTCGGTCGTCGTATCGATCGCGACGACGACACCGTCAAGGTGCTCACCCTGCACAAGGCCAAGGGTCTTGAGTTCCCGGTGGTGCTGTGTCCCACGCTCTGGGCCGCACCTCGTGGTTCACGGGGATCTCTCAAGCATGGCGAGGTCGGCGGGCAGCGGCTCATCGAGATCTGCAAGCTCGCTTCAAACGCTGAGCCCCTCAAGGGGTTCAAGGATGTGGTCGCCGCCGACAAGCAGGAGACCGACGGCGAGGAGCTCCGGCTCATCTACGTCGCGCTCACGCGGGCGCGGCATCGTCTCGTCGTGTGGTGGAACCCGCCGACCAGCGGTCAACCTCCGCTGGCCACGGTGCTCGGCGCTGCCCTCGGCACCGATGCGAAGAACGTCGACATCGCGGCACTCGTCGCTGCTTCCAACGGCACCGTCTCCGAGGTCGCAGCAGGCTCCGGCCCGCCGCCGCCGCTGGTGCGTGCCGCGGTGTCCGCCCCCGTTCTTGAAGTCGCGTCGATCTCCCGAAACCTGCACGACGACTGGCGCATCTGGTCGTTCACCGCCATCAACTCCGCATCCGGCGATCACGCAGCCACCCCTCTTGGCGCCCATGCGCAGAGCCACGCGGAGCCGGCACCGCTGCTCGGCGGTGCCGACGAGTTCGCCAGCGACGACCCAGAAACGCTCGATCCCGCAACCCCGTCGCTCACGCCACTGCAGAGCGCACCCGCCGGCCCGGCCTTCGGCACACTTGTGCACTCGGCGCTCGAACGTGTCGATTTCACGAGCTCCGAGCTCGACACCGAACTCACCAGCGCGTGTGCCGCACTCATGAACCATCGACCCCTGGCTATCGCTCCTGCCGCACTGGCCTCCGGGCTCATCAACGCACTGCAGGCACCGCTCGGGGGTCCGCTCGGATCCACCTCGTTGGTCGATATCGCCCTGGTCGATCGTCGCAACGAACTCGACTTCGATCTTCCCCTTGCCGCCTTCGAGGCACACACCATCGCGGCGGTCATGCTCGATCACCTTCCCGACACCGACCCCTTGCATCCGTGGTTCGTCGAAGCCGCGACCGGAGGGCTCGATGTCTCTCTCGACGGCATGCTCACCGGGTCCATCGATCTCGTGGCCCGCACTGTCATCGATGAGCAACCCTGCTTCTGGATCGCTGATTACAAGACCAATCTCATCCGCACTGGCGACTACTCCGGTCCTGCGCTCGCCACCGCCATGCATCACAGCGGGTACGCCCTGCAGGCCACCATCTATCTGGTCGCCCTGCATCGTTTCCTGCGCTGGCGCCTCGGCGCCACCTACGACCCGCAGTCGCAACTGCTCGGTGCTGCCTACCTGTTCCTGCGGGGAATGGACCCCGCCAACGACAGCGCCGATCCTGCCGGTGTGCACTGGTTCCAACCGCCATTGGCAGCCATCGAAGCCCTCGATCTTCTCTTCGCAACTGGAGCAGCAGGAGCTACGGGAGACGCATCATGAGCGCAGCATCAGCGGTTCCCGGGGCTGGTTCCACGAGCACATCGACCTCTGCACCAGCCCGATCCGACAACAGCCCCGACTGGGTTGCGCTGCTGCGGCCGTGGCAGCAGGCGCAGATCTTGTCGCGCTCCGATCTCCACATCGCCGATCGCCTGGCCACACTCGCCGGCCTCGCTGCTGATCAGTTCGACGTCGTGCTGGCGGTGGCACTGGCCAACCGCGCCCCGCGCAACGGCCATGTGTGCCTTGATCTGCACACCGTTGCGGCGTCGGCCCGGGCCGAGACCGATGGCGTTCGCTACGACGATCTACTGCTGCGCCAACAACTGCTCGACGCACTTCCCACCGCACCCGACGCCATCGAACAGTGGCGGGCCAACATTGCCGCCTCACCGTTGGTGGCACTCGAGGGCGATCTCTCCGCCGATGCCATCAGTCGTCCCCTCGTGCTGCACGGCGATCTCCTCTATCTGCAGCGCTATCGCGATCTCGAAGCCCGCATCGCCCAGCAGGTGCTCGTTCGTTCGGTCGCCGGCGGTGCCGACACCCTTGCCCCGCGGGCTGAGCAACTCCTCGAACTGATGCAGTTGTCGTCCGAGCAGCGGGATGCTGTAGGTCGCGGTCTCGATCGTTCCTTCTCGGTCATCGTCGGCGGACCGGGTACCGGTAAGACCCATACCGTCGCGGCGTTGCTCGCCGTGCTGATCGACGCCGATCCCGATCTGCGCATCGCCCTCGCCGCGCCCACCGGCAAGGCCTCGGCCCGTATGGGTGAAGCCATTGCCTCCGCTGCGGCACTGGTGCGGGCGCTTCCACTCGAGGGCGCGGCGGTGCTCGCCGATCGCCTGCTCGACGCCGAACCGCGGACGATCCATCGCCTGCTCGGCTTTCGGCCCGGGTCGGTTGGATTCCGTCATCACGCCGACAACCCATTGCCCCACGATGTCGTCATCATCGATGAGACCTCCATGGTCTCGCTGCCGCTGCTGGCTCGTCTGCTCGATGCCGTTGCCCCGTCGGCTCGCATCGTGCTCGTTGGCGATCCCGGGCAGCTGGCCAGCGTCGAGGCCGGTTCGGTGCTCGGCGATATCGCTGGCCCGGTGGTCGCTGCGGCCACCTCGGGCGAGCCTCTGCCGCAATCGTCCGTGGCCGAGTGCATCTCGGTGCTGCTCGAGAGTCGTCGCTTCCCCAGCGGGTCACCGGTCGGTCGATTCGCCGCTGCAGTGCGGGTGGGCGACTCCGACACCGCACTCGAGGTCCTGCAGTCCGGGCGTCTCGATGCGCCGCAGTCCGATGCAGCACCTGCCGACGATGGTGGGGTCACTATCGCCTGGCATCCGGCCTCCGTGCTCGAGTCCTCTGCGGTTGCCATCATCCGATCCGAGGCGCTCGGCGCCGCCGAGCGAGTGCGCGACTGCGCCGAAGCCACCGACAGCGTGGGCGCGCTCGACGCGCTCGCCGATGCCCGGTTGCTGTGTGCGCATCGCCATGGCCCCTACGGCGTGTCGCGCTGGAACCATCAGTTCGATGAATGGCTCGGGCTCGGTGGCCACGCTGGGAAGTCTCCGGTCGGTCGACCCGTCATGGTCACGGTCAACGATCCCGCGAATGATCTCTTCAACGGCGATCTCGGCGTTCTCGTGGCCACTGCCGATGGTCCGGTGCGAGTGGCGTTCCCGGGGCCTGATGGCGTCCGCCTGCTTTCCCCGGCCCGGATCGAAAACCTCGACACCGTGCACGCCATGACCATCCACAAGAGCCAGGGCTCGGAGTTCCACACCGTGGTCGTCGTGCTTCCAGCATCCGATTCGCCTCTGGCCACCCGTGAGCTGCTCTACACCGCAGTCACGCGCGCCCGACACCGGGTGGTGATCATCGGTGGGGCCGAGGCAGTCGCTGCGGCCATCGCCACGAGCGTGCTGCGGGCCAGCGGCCTGGCCGCTCGCATCTGGGGCTGATCAGTGCCGGCGCTCTGTTCCTACGCCTTCGCAGGGACAGAGCACCGACGGGGAGTTCCGGTGGATCAGGGAACGGTGATTCCCCACACGCCTTGGTCGGACGTGAAGAGTCCGTCAAAGATCACGTAGTAGGTGCCAGGACCCGCGTATTCGAAGCCCACGGTTCCCTCGACGGTCGTCCCTGTCACCATCTCGGCACTCTTGAGTGCGGTGCCGTTCGGGTCGTAGATCCCCCATGAGTAGTCCTCGTCCGCCCGGACTCCCTTAGGCGTCTGAATCTTCCAGTCCGTTGACGAGTAGTTCTTCGGCTTCGGATCGCGATTCGTCTCTGACATGGTGATGACGATCAACTTGCCGTCGTCCAACGGGGAGGGACTATCGACAACCTCGAAGCCGGTCACGTAGGTCGTGGCTCCGCTCACGCGAACGCAATCACCCACAGCCGCTTCATGGTCAGTCTTGGTCACGCCGGCCCTGTCCGGGTAGAGACCCTGCTTCTTGGAGTCGAACGATTCGGTGTTCGGGGTTTCCTTGCAGGTCTTCTTCGACGCTGCAGCAGTGGTCGATGCGGAGTCGGCGGCCTTGACGTCACCGGCCTTCGTCGTCGGCGACGATGCAGAGTCCGTCTTGGACTTTCCGCCGCCAGCGACCGAGCTGATGATGATGATCAGGAGGATCGCAGCGCCCACGCCGAGCAGGATGTTCCTGGTGCGCTTCTTCTTCGGTGCAGCCTCAGGCGTTACTGGTGCAGCGGGCGGAGGTGGCGGGGGGGGGTGTTAGAGCCGTTGTTCTGGGTGTTGCCGGAATCTGTCATCGGGTTCCTCCGCCTCGGCGCCGATGCGATTCATCGGCGATGTGCTGGCGACGAGTCTGCCGGATGACCCCAGATGGGTCACTCGTCTCGCGCGGAATTCAGTGTTGCCACGCAGAGAGCGATTGTCCTGCGGCCACGTCTCCCGAGCTGCGCCTCCCGCCATAGTCGGCATTGCCCGACCCGAACCCCGACGTCGGATCAGTGGTCCTCGGACGCAGCGAGGGCCTGCCGCACGATCTCCTCGACATGGTCATGATCGATCTGCAGTGCGGCCCCGATATGGATCGCCCAGATCTCGGCTCGCAGGTTCGTCTCGAAATCCATCTGCGCTCGGATGTCGGATCGTTTCGCCTGTCGGTTCTGACTCACCATCACGAAGGTGGACAGGAAGATCGCTTCGAGGCTCACGATCATCGTGAGCAACCCGAACGGGAACGGGTCGAACTTCATTGATGCACCAAGGATCCCGATGTTGATGAGGATCCAGATGGCGAACCAGATGGAGTGCATGTAGACGAATCGAAGCGAACCGGCGAAGTTGGTGACGCGATCAGCCGCTTTGTCCTGGGCATCGAGAACGGCCCGCCAGCGTTTGCGCTCGTCGATCACATGGAACTTGTTGGCTCCGAAGAGCACACCGTCGACATTGCCGTCGAACGCGTCGATGGCTCGACAGGCCCGACAATCGAGCGGCAGATGGTCAGTGGTGTGGTCCGACATGGAGCTCCTCCGCACGTACCTCGACGACACCGGTGAGTCTCGCATTGAAGTGACGATCCGGCGGCGACGCTCAGGCCGCGGGCTTCCCGTACCGCTGCGACATCAGGCCTGGCCGTGCGCGTCCCGGTCGCTTTCCTCGGTCAGCAGGTCGCCGGGTAGCCCCGGATTGAAATGCTTCGGCAGCGCTCGCCCGAGTCGATGTGCACCGAACGCGCAGACCCCCACGGTGAGCAACGCGGCAGCGACGAATGCTGCCGCCTCGTCGCCGTTGAGCCAACCGTCCGCTTGACCGAGCGTGACCAGCGCCAGTGGCACACCCATCTGCGCTGTCGCCACGAGTGAACTCGCCGGTCGATACCCACCGACCGCTCCGCCGACGATATGCACGAACATCGTGCCGACCACCAATCCCGTCATGAGGATGAGACCGTCACGCGTCACAAGACCCTTCGGTTGGATCTCGGCACCGAGCACCACGAAGAACGCAGGGATCAGGAAACCCTCGCCGACACCGAGGATCTGCAGGGTGAGTCGATCCGAGACGCCGAGCGCCGAGACGGCTAGCCCGGCGGCAAATCCGGCCACCAGCATCGACGTGCCCAACTTCGGCCCGACCCACGCAAGCGCGAACAGCAGAAAGAGCGAGATGCGCAGATTGAGGCTCCATCCCTTCTCGAGTGAGGAGTCGCCCACTCGCTTCCAGTAGGGGGAGCGTGAGAGTCGACGCAGTCCGATGACTGCAACCCAGGCAAGCGCGGTCACGCTGGCGGAGGCGAGCAGCACCGTCAGCACCGAGGACTGTGCGGTGACGAGCGGCAGCGCCACGATGGTGAGCACATCGGCCATCACGATCCATGCGGCTACGCCTGCGAACTGCTCGGGGAGTTCCCCGCCGCCGGCATCGGTGAGCACCGGCATCGCGATTGCCGCGGATGATGTGGCCAGCACGATGGCGACCGCCCCGGGATGCCCGAGCCCGGCCGCGTTGCTGATGAAGATCGCAAGCGGGATGGCCAACACGCCGGTTGCTGCGAGTGCGAGAAACGCGCGAGGTGCGGCTCGACGCATCGACGGATCATGCAGACGCAGATGCAGACCGACGGTGAACATCAGCAATGCGAAGCCGGCGTCGTGCAGTGCGGCCACGACTGGGTCATCGGGGTGCACGATGTCGAGCAACTGCGGTCCGACGATGATGCCGGCGAGAATCTCGCCGACCACGACCGGCATCGGGAATCGTTTCCACACCGCGAGCAATGGCCCGAGCAACCCTGCTGCGACGATGACGGCGACAGCTCCCATGGCTGCACGGTAGCGGGGTGCGCGCGCGTCGACATCGGAGCTGCTCGTTGTTCGGGCGAGCGATTCGCAGACTCACCCTCGGGAGCGATCGCCGCTGCACTACCCTCATTACGTGCGCCGGGCGGTTCGTCGCCGATACATGGAGGAATCTCATGAGTGACACTTCGCAGGGCGACGGTTGGTGGCTTGCCTCCGACGGCAAGTGGTATCCGCCCACCTCGACACCCGCTCCTGAGATGCCTCCGCCGCCCGAGGCTCCTCCGGTACCGCCCGCGTACGGTCAGCCGCCTGCGTACGCCCAGACACCTGCTTATGTGCCCGCTCAGGTCGCACCGTCGTCGAACGAAGCGATCTGGTCACTCGTGCTGGGCATCCTCAGCATCACCTGTCTGGGTCTCATCGCCGGCATCCCGGCGGTCATCCTCGGCTCCATCGCCAAGCGCAAGATCGCTGCGTCCGGTGGCATGGTCCGTGGTCAGGGTCTCGCCACTGCCGGCCTCGTTCTGGGCTGGGTGAGCATTGCCTTCTCCATCTTGGGGATCCTGTTCGTCATCCTCGGCGCTATCGCCGGTTCGGGTTCCTCCGGCGCACTCGGCCTCTGAGCTGACCGACTCCGTCGGGAGCAGATGGTTCAAACAGTTGCGAGTTGCATCGCTTCGGCGGTGAGTTCCACCGAACGCAGACGACCTTCGATGCTCGGGGCCTGATGGCAGACCATCAGTTCGTCGGCCTGCGCGAACACGGCGAACGCTTCGAGCTGTTCACGAACCGCGCCCGGTGTGCCCACGGCCTGATGTTTCATCATGTGATCGATCTGCGCTCCCTGCGGTGACGCAAGGATGCGGTCGCATTCGGCATCAGAGACTTCGACGCCGGGACGAACGATGAATCGCCGGAGTCGGGCGCGTCGGGTGATGAGCAGTTGGCGACGGGCGTCGGCTTCGGTATCGGCGGCGATCACATTGACGCCCGCAAGCACCCAGGGTTGATCGAGTTGCGCCGAGGGCGTGAAGCGGTCGCGGTAGATGGCAACGGCCTGCTGCAGCAGATCGGGTGCGAAGTGCGAGGCGAACCCGAACGGCAGACCGAGCAAACCAGCGAGTTCGGCGCCGAACAACGAGGAGCCGAGGATGTAGAGAGGCACGTGGGTGCCGCGCCCGGGCGTGGCGTTCACACCGGCGATGCGGGACTCGTCGCTGAGGTAGCCCTGCAGTTCGAGAACATCCTGTGGGAACGACTCCGAGGCGCGGGGATCGCGGCGCATGGCCGCCATGGTGCGCTGATCGGTCCCCGGGGCGCGGCCGAGCCCGAGATCGATGCGGCCCGGATGCAGCGCGGCGAGTGTTCCGAACTGTTCGGCGATGACCAGTGGCGAGTGGTTGGGAAGCATGATGCCGCCGGAGCCGAGGCGGATGGTCGAGGTGTTGGCGGCCACATGGGCGATGAGGACTGAGGTAGCCGACGATGCGATGGCGTCCATGTTGTGATGCTCGGCGTACCAGACCCGGCGGTAGCCAGCGGCTTCGGCGGCCTGAGCGGTGCGCACGCACGCGGCGAGCCCTTCGCCGACGGTTTCACCGGCGCTGATGATGGCGAGATCAAGGATGGACAGCGGAATGGAGGTCATCGATTTCCTGATCATGGTGTGTTCAAGGGGCAGGGGCAACGCTAACGCTGGAATTGATCAGCGCGGTCCCCGAGGAGACGAAGAGCTTCAGCGAGTGAGCGTCTGAAGCGGGGCTGGAGTCCAGGCCGGCCAATCGGCTTTGCCGGAGATGCGCCCGGAGAGGAATGTTGCGATCAGCCGGTGAGGTTTCCCCGCCGAGGTGTTTTCGTAGACGAAGCTCTCATCGGCGATGGCGATCGCCTCGGTAACAAGCGGCCAGAGTCTGTGAATGCGCCCTCGAACCTTCTCTTCGGGGACATCGTGTCCGTTGTTGTGAACCCTTGCCCGGACGCGGGCCACAGCGAGTTCCTCCGGGATCATGACGACATGCAGCGTCACCCGGAAGCCACGTGCGCGGGCCTCACGTACGAGCTCGAGCTTGGAAGCATGGGAGAACACGGTCTCGGCGATGAACGACCGCCGGAGTGCGAGCAACTGTTCACGGGTTTGGCGCGCGAGTCGAGATGCTTCGTGGCCATGTTCGAGCTCTGATCCGGGCCAATGCAGCGCTGCGAGGTCGTCGGCATTCACGAATGGAAGGAATGTGACCGGTGCGACGACGTCGCGCACGAGAGTGCTCTTCCCGGCGCCGTTCGGGCCAGCAAGAAGGTGGAGGACTGCGTCGCTCACCGCCTCACTCGGCAGTCGGATCGAGCTCACCGATGATCTCGATCACTGCCCCATCGGGAGCATGACGAACGATGCGTCCCTGATCATCGAGGTCGACGTAGGTCTCGTTGCGCAGGCCGAAATCTCGAACCAGATCGAGTGACTCCCGGCGTTCCTTCATCAGACTCGCCCACCGGGCACGGACCACGGCCTGCTCCTCAGTGCCGAGGTCGTCGTACTCCATCGCCCCGGACAGCACCGCGGTGATGTCGCGCTGCGCAAGGGTGCTGGCCAGCTCGACCTCGCGACCGATCCGCGCCCAGTGCTCAATCTGCTGGGCGGCACTGCGACTGGTCATGTCGCCGACGACCTTTGCAGTTTCGAAGAGTTCGGTGGTGACCCGGGTGGGGATCGTTGATGCCATTTGGCCTCCTCAAGTGCTGTAGCACAATGCTACAGGCTTGCTACGAGAATCACGCTCTGCTGTCGCAAGTGTTTGACATACTCGTGGTCGGCGGGTCGATCGATCGGATCGGTTCCACCGGCGGATCACAACTGTGAAGGAGTTCCCATGCAGGAATGTATGAATTGCGGCGGTCCGGTCGCCGACGACGACAGCCACTGCACGACCTGTGGTCTGGAGCGTGGGTCGGTCATCTACGGCGAGCGTCCATGGTCCGATGACGATTCCCGCAATCGGTCCGCGCCGACCTGTGCGCTGTGTGGCGGCCCGCTCGGTTGGGGCCCCGTCGCCGATGAGAACGACGAGAACTCTGACATCTGCATCGATTGCGAAATGGATCAGGATTCTCTCGACGACTGATCCTCAGTCGTGCACCAGGCCGAGTCGGTCTGCGAAGTCGCGCGGCCCCACGACGATGAGTTCGCTCACCGCCCGGCTCACACCCACATAGAGCAACGCTTCTTCTTCGGGTTTGATGTCTTTGTCGGCCGCGAGGATCACGGTGTCGAACTCGAGACCCTTGAGCCGGCGAACGGTCTCGCACAACACGTCGCCGTCCTCGCGGTCCTCCCATCGCACAAGTTCGAGCGCTCGGCGCAGATGGTCACGTGTTCGCGCACGAACAGTGGCCACACACACGCTGGCTGCGCTGCGCTCCTCGTTCTCGATGATGCGTTGCAGTTCCCGGTCGACTGCTTCTTCAACGGCCTCGACATCGTCGGCCTCGATCCACACCACACCGAGTCCCTCGGGCGACTGAATCGGCGAGGGCGCTCCACCGAGATGGTTGCGCAGTAGCCGGGCGATGGGGCGGGCGTTGCGGAAGTTGCTGGCCAGTTCGACCTGCACCCAACCGTCGTCGGCTTCGGGGAAGACGAAGCCGCGTTCGTAGATGCCCTGACCCTCATCGGCGAGCACGAGCACACGGCGTCGGCCATCGGGATCAAGCAGGGCCTGCAGCAGAGCGATCCATGCGGGCGAGAAGTCCTGGGCCTCGTCGATGATGATCGTGTCGAAGCGCGCACCGATCTGGGGCCAGTAGCGCACGAGATGACCGAGCGCCTCGGTCTCCCACCAGTGCTGGTCGGCGTCGGGGGGAATGATCAACTCCGGCATGCCGGGCATGGCGAGCACCGTGCGGATGAACGGCCCGATCGTGATGGAGTCATCAAGGTCGAACCCGATGGCCGCGGCGAGCGAGTCGGCGAGCGGGTCGTTGTAACAGGTGAGTAGGACACGGTCGTTCTCGAGCCAGGCACGGCGAGCCCACAGCACACCGAGGTGTGTTTTGCCGGTGCCGGCACCACCGCGCACGAGCACCCGACGGTTCTGACCCAGCGACACCATCGAGGTGATCTGGGCCTCGCACAGTTGTTGGAGCGCCTCACGGGTGGCGGTGGTGCGGGCTTCAGCGTCCCAGCGGAACTCGGCGTCGGGCCGCAGGATCCTGACGATGCCTTCGATCTGTTCGGCGGTGAGCGCTCGGTTCCACACGGTGCGCGCGTGGGCCATGCGTTCGATGAGGTCGTCGGGTTCGAGCAGATCTCCGGACACGAGCACCTGTGCCGGTGTGATGTCGGGGGTGAGTTCGCCCTTGATCTCACGGGTGTTGGGGAAGGCGAGTCCGAACACGATCTCGAGTCGTTCGAGGCCCTCGACGCTCCTGCGGATGAGGCGTTCAAGGGATTTCGAGTTGTCGAGGGCCTGTTTGATGGGCTGCGGGTTGAGCGGCGTGCCCTCTTGTCCGAACCAGATGCCCTCGCGGATGCTCACCCGATGGCCCTTCACCTCGACGAGCACCACCCCCATATCGGGGTGGATGAGCACGATGTCGGTCTCATGCTGACCCTTTGCGTCACGCATCCCGACATTCGGGATGATGAGCCAGTTGCTGTAGAGGCCGGTGATGAAGGCGCTGACGACAGTGCGCTCGGCGTCGTTCGCCAGCTGATCCATCGGGAAATCTGCGGGAATGATGCGTCCCATGTTCGCCTCGAACTTCGCCATGATCGCCGCCAGGGGTGTTGGCGATTCGCTCCAGTGAGATTGCCACACCTGCGGGAGGCGGGTATCCGATTTTTACGTGGAGGCACGCAATCCGCAGGTGGTGGCGCGGTCCTGAGCATCGCTCTCAAGCTGATCTTTGTTGAGCAAGTCATTCATATTCACGCCGAAAAACTTCTGGTTTCTCTCGAATACCGGACCGTACAATCCGCCCCGAAAAAGAGGAGGCTCGATGGCAGTCAAGAGGGGAAGAATTGAAGTGCGGATGTCCGCTGCTGAGAAGGATCGGATAGAGGTCGGTGCCGCAACCGCGGGCGTGTCGACCTCTTCGTTCATGCTCTCTGCGGCGATCGAGCGTGCCGATGAAGTGATCGCCGAGGCGACGACCACCGTCGTTCCTGGCGACTACTTCGATTCGTTGCTTGCTGCCCTTGATCGTCCGGAGCTCGCGCCCGGCTTGGAGAGAGCGGCACGCCGAGCCCGCCGTTCTGGTCGAATCACCGCGAGGTGACGGTGACAATCAGCTGGTCAGGCTGGTTGTGATGGCCTCTCGTCAGGGGCGCTGGTGGATGACGATGGGCAGCACGTCGGTGCAGCCGGCATCGCGGAGCAGGGCGCCGGCCACGGTGATGTTCCACCGGGAGCGAACCGTGACCGAGGCCAGCAGCACCGGCCCCCGGGGTAGTTGGGAGTCGCCTCGCAGACCGATTGCACCGACCAACTGGTCGACCATTGGTGCCGAGGAGAGGTCGCCGGAGGGCGCCGGGCCGTTGAAGGTGAACACATCGAGCAACGGCAACTTTCCGACTTCGGCGAGATGCGCCGCAAACTCCTGATTGGCCCGGAACAGAGCATCGGGTCCGGGTGCGGGAACCACAGCAACCGGCCGCTCGCGCCATTGCGTGCGCCAGCGAGCCAGCACCGCCACTGAACCTTCGAGCAGCCCGGGCACGATGCGGGTGCCACCCGAGCGGGTGAGTTCTCGCAGTTCTTCGAGCCAACCGGGATCGTCGGCAAAGGCCACGGCCCGACCCTCGCTCGCGATCACGATCACACCTTTGCGCACTGAGCCGTTGGGCCAACGTTTGCGCGGTTCGATGAGCACATCGATGCCGCGCACGAAGTTGCGAGCCGCCAGCACGTTCTCCTTCTCAGGTGCGGCGAGGCCGGTGGGCACCGAACCCGTGCACACCGAACACCGACCACACGCTGATGGCGCGGGGTCGTCGAGGGCGAGCTGCAGGAACTCCATGAGACAACCGGCACCGGCGGCGTAGTTGCGCATGAGGTCAGCCTCGGCGGCACGCACCTCACGCAGTGCATCCCATTTGGCTTGATCGTGCTCATAGGGAGTGCCCGTGAGTTTCCAGGCTGAGCCGCTCTTGGCCACCACGTCTTCGACGGCGAGATGTTTGAGCAACGCGTCGAGCCGGCCCCGCCGCAACCCGGTGCTGGCCTCGAGTTCCGGCACCGACTGCGAGGCGCCTTCAAGCGAACCCAGCAACAACTCGATGTCTTCGAGTTTCGGAATCGACGCAGTGGCGAAGAATTCCCAGATCGGTTCGTCAGCCTCGGAGGGCAGCAGCACCGCTTCGGCATGGGCCAGGTTGCGTCCGGCGCGACCGACCTGTTGGTAGTACGCCACCGGCGAAGCGGGCGAACCCACATGGATGCAGAACGCGAGATCGGGTTTGTCGTACCCCATGCCGAGTGCCGATGTGGCCACCACCGCTTTGATGCGGTTCTCGAGCAGTTGGGTCTGCACGAACAACCGATCGGACCAGTCCATGGCGCCGGTGTATTCGGCGACATCGTGACCGGCGCTGCGCAGGAACCCGGTGAGCCGACCGGCTTCGGCAACGGTGAGCACATAAATGATGCCGGAACCGTGCAGCGTGTTGAGCGCCTGGTCGACCCAGGCGAACCGTTCCACCGGTGTGAGATTGCCTACCACTGACAGCTGCAGCGAGGTGCGGGCCAAGGTGCCGCGGAAGGTGACGGTGTCGGCGCCGAGTTGGGCGGCGACATCGTCGGTGACGCGCTGGTTGGCCGTGGCGGTGGTGGCCAACACCGAGGCATTGGGTGCGGAGAGGATGGCTTTGGACAGACGCCGGTAGTCGGGACGGAAGTCGAAGCCCCAGTCGCTGATGCAATGGGCTTCGTCGATGACCACGAGTCCGACCCGGGCCATGAGCTCGCCGAGCAGCCCGGCGAAACCCGGATTGGCCAGACGTTCCGGCGACACCAGCAGCACGTCGAGCGAGTTGCGATCGATGGCATTGAAGACGGTGTTCCAGTCGTCGGAGTTGGTGGAGTTGATGGTGGCGGCCTTCAGCCCGGCTCGGGTGGCGGCCTCGACCTGGTTGTCCATGAGCGCCAGCAGCGGGGAGATGACAAGGGTGGGGCCGTGCCCGGCGGCCCGCAGCGCCGAGGTGGCCGACCAGTACACGGCGGACTTCCCCCAACCGGTGGCCTGCACCACGAGCACCCGGGCCCTCGGGGCGATGACCGCAGCAACGGCCTCGAGCTGGTCGGCACGCGGCATCGCGCCCTCGCCGGCGAGCCGGTGCAGCACGGTGAGCAGATGAAGTTGTGCGTCTGCTGCTGCGGAGTCGGCCATGGGATAGGTCTAGCCGGGCGGGTGTGACAGGCCGCCTGCGCTGCCGATTATCGGTTCATAACGCTATCGACCGTCGGAATTCGAGCTGGCCAAAACTATTCCATCATTGGTATGGTTTCTGCCGTGCTGAGAGACGTAATGCCTTTGAACGAGGTGGCAGTGGAACTCGGAGTCTCCCGACGCCGGGTCCAGGCCATGGTCCAATCGCGCGCGCTGCTCGCCGAGAAGATCGGGTCGCAGTGGTTCGTGCCTATCGAGTCGGTTCAGCAGGCGAAGAACACTCGCAGGGAGCAAGGCGGCCGGCCACTCAACGCATCGACGGCTTGGAAACTCATTGCCGAACAACCGTTCCATCTCGAGGGACTGACCTCGGAGCGACTGGATTCGTTCCGGCGAAAGGTGCGTTCTCGGGCGAAGCACAGCGCGCTCTATGTCCACCCGAGCGTCGTTGATGCACTCAGAAAGAGCCATGAGGGAATTGTGTTCGGCGGCCGTGATGCAGCAGTGGCCATCGGCACGCCTGTCGACCTGACGATCCTCGACATCTATGTCCGGCCGGATCTCGCTGTCGCACTCGTTGAGAAGTATCGAGCCATGCATGATCCCGCACACGCGAATCTGCATCTCCACACCGTCGCCGATGATGCATGGCCGTTCGAATCCGACCAGATGATTGTGGATGCATGGACCGCATGGCTGGACCTTGAGGACCGTGAGGATCGAGCGGCGCTCACTTTGCTCGACCGAATGCTAGGAGGTCGGATCCTTGCGTGAACTCGACCTGTCCGCCGATCTCCGGCCCGCACATCAGCAATCGGCTTGACGAGCACAGCGTCGGAAACTTGATTCAGGGGCCGAGCAATGCGAGTGGCACCACGGCGATGCCGTCGGGCCGGCGATACGCGTGCTGGCCGGTGGTGATCACAACGGCATCGAGCAGTTGATCACCGAGCGTCCGACGCAGCCACAGCAGTTGGGCGACATCGCGATCTGAAACGGTCTCTGACAGCTTCACCTCGATAGCCACACAACGTTTGTCGTCGCGTTCGACGATGAGGTCGACCTCGTGCTCACCAGCCATGGTGCGGAAATGGAACAGCCGGGAATCGGCGGCTTGCGCGAACACTCGCACGCTCAAGGTGGCCAGCGATTCGAAGAGCGCGCCGAGGAAGGTGCCATCGCGCGGCACGGCGGTGGGACCGTCACCGGCGAGCAGTGCCCGAGCGTCGAGTCCGATGAGCCGCGCCGCAAGCGCCGGATCGGCAAGGTGATGCTTGGGAGCGGCTACCAAACGGTTGAGGTGGTTGTTGGTCGGGATCCAGGCGTCGAGCGGATCAAGGATCCAGAGGCGTTCGAGGGCGTCGCGGTACGGGATGGTGGTGGACTTCGCGGGCTTGGCGTCGATCCCGGCAGTGGCCGCATCGCGGATCTTTTCGTAGGACGCGGTGGTCGCAGTCGCTGCCGCATAGGCCGTCATCCAGCGGCGCAATGTCGATGGGCGGCGGATCTCGATGCCGAGTTCAGGCAGGTCGGTGTCGACGATGCGGTCGAGGTAGCCATCAAGCGCTCGACGCCGCAGACGCTCGGAGGCGACACGCATGGCCGGGAATCCACCGGCGAGGATCTCGGTGACGTACTCATCGAGTCGCATCGACGATGAACCACTGATCTCAGGTTGGTCGCCGGTCACGAGTTCGGCGAGCGACACGCGTGGATTTGTGACTCCACGTTCGGCCAGCGTCAGCGGGCGGACCCGCAACCGGACAATTCGCCCGGCCCCCGAGTGAGTGGCGATGCGTGACGGTGTCGCCGAACCGGTGAGCAGGAACCGACCGGGACGGTGGTCATCGTCGACCGATCGGCGTACGACATCCCACGAGGGTTCGTGGCGCTGCCACTCATCAATGAGGATCGGCTCGGAGCCGGTGATCAACTGGCGGATGTCGGCCTGCACCACCTCGAGGGTGCCCGGGTCGTCGAGGCGGAAGATCGTGTTGGCCCGGCGCTCGGCCGTAGCGGTTTTGCCGACTCCTTTGGGGCCTTCGAGGCTGATGGCGGGCAGTCCGGCCAGAAGTTCGTCGAGTTCGGCATCGACGACACGGGATTCGTAGTGATCCATTGGTGGAATGACCCTTTTCATGGGTTCTACGCTACCGTTCATCGGATCACTACGCTACCGATTATCGGGTTCCTACGCTACCGTTCATCGAAATTTTGGCACGAGTCGCTGCGTCAGAGCGCGGACTCGCGTCGTTCGGATCTGTCGTGCCTGCTCCCCGAGGCCCGGGCAGAGCAGTTCGACGATGACGGTGTTGCTGCACTCGTCGAGGTCCATGTGATCCTCGACTTCATGGCTGTAGAGCGAACTTGATGACGCGGTCGGCGGCTTCGGCTCGGTCTGCACCTCCGAGGCGATGAAGGTCGTACGCGATCTGTAGTGGGTCGGCCACGCGCTCCGCGCGAAGAACGCTGGTGTCGGAAGGTGCGGCGACGACGAGGAGCGATCCGTCGGCAACTCCATCCGCGGGAACGAAACCCAGGCTCGTCAGATCGAGCAGCGCCGGCGAATACACAACAGCGTGGGTGGGTGAGCGCCAGGGTGCGATCGTGTCCGCTCCGGCATCGCCGCTCAGCACGCTGCTGCGATACGTGTCGGCCACGAGGCTCGCCTGTGCCATGACCGGGTCGAGATGGAACCACCAGGACTCGATCCCGCCGGGCCCGGGGTAGGAGTCGATGAACCACGCAGCCAGCTGGGCTCGATCGTCGCTCACCCAACCGCTCGTGTCGCGTCGCACCAAGCCACGATCGACGAGCGTGGAGAGCACCTGACTCACCCGGCCCTGTGTGGCGCTCGCGTTGGCAGCCAGCTCAACCTGGCGAACTGGTTGCGAGGACACGACGAGCGAACGGACAACCGACCACGTGACCGTTGCGGGCCGGCCCCGCCGAACCGGGCGAGTCGTCGGAACACTGGACGCGGGAGGAGCATCGGGCGAATGGTGGTGCCAGTGCCTCGCCCGTAGATCGCAGCCATGTTCCGAAAGCCAGGACCAACCGGCTTCGGTGAGCGCAATACCTGCAGCCGCCGAGATCTCGGGCGCGTAGAACAACCAGTACCCGTTCGACGGGCGGGTGACCTTGGCGGGTCTGGGCGGCTGTTTGCGCACAACAAGGTTGAACGCCTGCGAGGACTTGCCCACGGGAGTGAGAACGACGCGGTCGTCGCCATCAGTTGCGATCGTGAAACCAGCGCGCACGAGGATGTCCATGGAGCCCATTGTCTGGATATTAGTAACTACTGCAATAGGCCGTTATTCCTAATGTTGAGATGGAGCGATCGTCGGCCACGAGGGATCGACGCCGGCGATTGGTGAGGGGCCCGGCGGCGAGTCGCTCATTCTTCTGCGTGCTAGCACGCAAATCAGAGGGGCCGATGGGCGAGACCCGGCAAGCCAACCCAGCAAGGCAACCCGTACCAGCACGTATTTCGGGGGATCGTGCGTTCACATGGGGCGGGGGTGCCCCACCCTGTTGCCCCACCCTGTTGTCACACCCCGCTGTCACACTTCCCTCCTTCCCCTCGGCGGAGGCCGCCCAATGACTGAACCCCTCATCACCGAAGCGCCCCTGCGTCTCGAACGCATCGGTGCCGACACCGAGCAGATCGAAACGGTGGTGTCACGCACCAGTGGTTGGTCGTTGGCCGAACTGCAGGAGGCGGGCACGTTGGCGGCG
>Ga0209084_1000554_pt1 | contig 35128 bp, 41 predicted proteins | sample C_130820_MF_Meta_FD_187309 | JGI IMG/M metagenome (GOLD analysis project Ga0209084, IMG submission 187309) | Freshwater microbial communities from Lake Croche, Canada to study carbon cycling - C_130820_MF_MetaG (SPAdes) (version 2) | ecosystem: Environmental > Aquatic > Freshwater > Lake... | reverse complement strand
GATTATTATCAGTAGGTACTCAATCAGCTCCATTAAGACCAGCTATACCTTCTGTTATATTTACAGCACAACAAGTAATGTTTACTCAACTTGGTCCAACAGGTTCTCAAGGTCCAATAGGTCCTGTCGGTGCAACAGTAGGCACAATTGGTATATCATTAAATGGTAATGGTGCTAATATATCAACAGGTAGTAAAGGATTTATTAATATGCCTTATGCTTGTACTATAACAGGATGGCAATTAGTATCATCAGCAACAGGTTCTATTGTAATTGATGTAAAAAAATCTGATTATGCAACATTCCCCACAACAACTTCAATTGCTGGTAGTGAGTTGCCTACTTTAGTTACACAACAAAAGAATCAAGATTTAGCTCTAACGACTTGGACTACGGCTGTTGCACAAAATGATGTAATAGAGTTTGTGGTTAATAGTAATACAGGTATAACAAATGCTTCTTTAAATCTAAGAGTGCTTAAATAAAAATAATATATAGAATATGCAATACATAATTAATTCAATTAGACAAGAAAACGAAATTGTAATAACAAATACCACTATTACATTAGATAATGGCACTATTTTAACATTAGATATAAGCCATTTTATGCCTCAAAATATAGAGGATATAAAATTGGGTATAACTAATAGGGCAATTAGCGAACAGGCTAAATTAGACACTATAAATGATATTAAAACACTAATAGATATTATACCTATTAACCAAAATATAACTATTTAATAAATGGCCGTCCTTTACTTTACTGGTTCAGTAGCACAAACTTGGAATGCTTCGGCTTCTTGGAGTGGTAATGCTATACCAAATAATACTGATGATGCTATATTTAATAGTTTAAGTCCTACTTGTAGTAACGCAACGAATCCAGTATGTAAGTCATTAGATTTTACTAATTTTAATAAAACAGCAACTATTGCTACCCCATTAGGTTTAGCCGGTGATTTAACTTTAAGTTCAAGTATGAGTGGTACTATTACAACATTAAATATACAAACCAGTTCTAATGTAAATACGAATAATAAACAGATTATTACTAATATAACATTTGGTGGTGATACTATAACACAATTAAATATAAACATTATTAATCCATTAACATTAACAGGTAATATAACTTTACCACAAACACCAATATCATTCACAGGTTCATATGGTTTCAATTGTAGTTCATTAATCTTTGCTGTATCAGCACTATCTAACTCACAAACCCTATTAAAACCAGGTTTAACATATTCTGTGAGTATATTAAATATACAATCCAATAATATCAATCCTTTCATACCTTATCCTATTAAATCTGGTGCATCTGGCTCAAGAGCAACATTTGTATTATCAGTAACAGGTAGCCAAACAACGGTAAATAATGTATCTTTTATAGATATAGATGCATCAGCAGGACAATCTATATGTGTATTTTATCCAGGTGTATTAACAAATAACTTAAATATAACCGAACTTGCGGCATATAAGATACAAACAAATCAATTTTATACTAACTAATGGCTAATAATATATTCTTAAATACAGCAACAACTTCTTGGGGAGCAACAGCAAACTGGTCGTTAGGAACTATACCAACTATTGCAGATTTTGTAATTTTTACATCATCATCAGGCACTTGTAGTGTAAATGTGGTAGCCACTTGCTCTGGTATAGATTTTACAAACTATAATAGAAGAATAACTTTTTCTAATCCAGTATGGAGTTATGGTAATGTTACTTACGGTCCAAATATGGGTTATAGTTATTCAACAACTAATGGTATAATAGTTGCCGCATCAGCAAGTTTAAGTGCTGGAGTAACTATATCAGCACCATTAAAACTATATACAGCATTTGGTGATAATACCTATACATTATTAAGCAACTTAAATATAGATGCTTTATTTTCAACAGGTGGTGGAACAGCAAACGCAACACATACAATAAATGGGTTTACTATATCTTGTAGAAGAGGTATAACTATTAATACAGATACAGGTGGAGTATCAAGTTTAACAACAGGTACAACCAATATAGAATTAGTTGGTGCTAATAATCAAACATATACAAATGGTTTTGTTACAACAACTGGTGGATTTGCTAATAACTTTATTATTAACTCAACAGGAACGATTACAGTAGCAGGAGGAGGTAATATGTATTATAGAACAGGTACATTTACTTATTTAAGAGGTTCAATACCAGCGGCTTCAACACTGAACTTTACAGGTAATGCTACATTTGATCCATCTGGGACATCAGCAAGTAATATAATAAATCTTGGTATAAGAGGAACAGGAACGATTACATTAAATAGCAACTTCCATACTTCTAATGGTGTTCAAACTGGCGCAGCATTTACTGTTAATAACAATAGTGTTTATATTTATTCAGGAACATTAGGTGCGTCAACAGGTGCATTAAGTGGAACAACAACTATGATAGTTACTGGCACTAACTCAACTTCAACAGTTAATATATCATCATCACAGAATATATCAAATCCTATTGTAATAAATAGTCCAGGCATAATAACATTTACGCAACTATTAGTTGCTAATGCTGGTTCGGTTACATATACAGCAGGTAATGTAAATATAGTAGGTCAGTTTAATATACAACTTGGTTCAGGTTTAACATATACATTAGCAACTAATGGTATAACATTTGGGACAAGCAATCTTTCTGGTGTAAGTGGGTTCTTATCTTTGACTAACTTATATTCGGCTAATATACTAAATACAAGCAACTCAATAGTTTTTACTTTATTAGGTAGTGCTGGATTTAATGTAAATACATTAGGGTTAGGATCAGGAATGACCTTAAAGTTAAAAGAAGGTTTAACATATGTAGTTAATAATAATATAACGGCTTGGGCTACAACAACACCAAAACTAACAACAGGTGTTACAGGTTCAGTTGCTTACTTAAATCACAAAGGTGCTTCTCAATCGTTATATAATATGACTGTATTAGATATAGATAGTTCAGGTGGTAATACATTATGGGTATATAAACCTACATCATTAACGAATACAACAAACTGGAATACATTAGTGGCGGCTTCGTTACAATCATCAAATATAAATTGTAGTTAAAAAAATAAAATTAATAATATGTATTTTAAACAAATAAAAGCTAAATCAGAATTAACCATATGTGTAGTTGATAATGTGGGTGGATCTTATCTACCAATTGCAAGACATTTATCTAAATTTTTTACTAAAACATTCTACCATTCTGTTAATCAGAATCCATTTCCAAGATTTGGTATAGATGCTGTTGGCACTGGTTATCCAGAAATAGAAAAAGTAGATGAGTTTTGGGGTAGAATAGATGATTTTGATATTATATTCTTCACAGACCTTTACTTTAATGATTGGGGTAAACACCTTCGTTCAATGGGTAAATTAGTGTGGGGTGGATGTCCTTCTGATATAATAGAAACAGATAGAAAATTATTTAAAGAAGAATTAGATAATGTTAATCTACCTACTGTTAAATCTACTTATGTAACCGGTGTTGACGCCTTAATTAAAGCAATCAATAATATAAAAGATGTATGGTTAAAAATATCATATTATAGAGGCGAAATGGAAACTTTTCATCATATTAATGCTGCACATACAGCGGTATTTATTAATGATTTAAGGCATCAACTTGGACCACTTGCTAATAAATTAGAATTTCAGATAGAACCTTCAATTGATTCTATTGCTGAGATTGGTTATGATGGTTATTCTGTTAATGGTATGTATCCCCAATCAGCTATGTGGGGATTAGAAGTAAAAGATACTGGATATATTGGTAAGGCATGTAATGCTAATGAAATGCCATTACCTGTTCAACAAGTTAATAATAAATTTGGTTCTGTATTAAAGAAATATGCGCATCAAGGTTTCTTTTCAACTGAAATTCGTTATACAAAAACTAAATTACCATTCTTCACTGACCCTTGTATGAGAGCTGGCTCACCACCTTCTAACACAATGTTAAATATGATAGGTAATTGGGATAAAATCATTATAGGTTTATGCCAAGGTATAATAGTTGAACCTGAATGGAACGCTAAATATGGTGTAGAAATCATTTTAAAGTCGCCTTATTGTAATGAAGCATATTTACCTGTATCTTTTGATAGTAAATATGACGCTAATATCAATTTAAAGGGTGCTTTTAGATTAGATGGTAAAGATTATGTTATACCTTGGAAATATGCTGGCTTTGATATGGAAGAATTTGGTTCTGTTGTAGTAGTTGGTGATAATATAGAGGATATAGCAAATCAAGCAATAGCGATTTGTGATAAAATAGATGCGTATAAATTGCGTTATGAATCCAATGCTATCAATATAGCTATGGAGCAAATTAAGTCAGTAGAACAGGCTATAAATGTTAAATTTTAATAATTATTATGAGTAGAGAGAAGAATTATTTTTTAAAGAAGTCACTTAATGAATATGGTGCTGATTATATTAAAGAATTAACTAAACAATTATTAGCTGCTGATAAAAAAGTAACTGGTGAATTGATTAATTCATTAAACTATAAAGTAGTGCAAACAGTAGATGGTTTATTATTAGAAATTATAGCCGCTAATTATCTAAAATATGTAGATGAAGGCACAGGACCTGCTGCTGGTCACAAACAATACTGGCCCAATTTTGGTGCAATAAAGAAATGGGCTATATTAAAAGGATTTCAACCAAATAAAAATAAAGGATATAAAACAATTGATGAAGTTAGTTGGGCTATATGCACTAAAATACATAGAGATGGTATTAAACCTACTCATGTTCTTGATAAAGCTAAACAATCAATGTTAAATAATAAAGGTTCATTACAAAAAATTGTGATGGGTGCTAAATTAGATTTTGAGGAATTAGTAAATGAAGCAATTGGTAATCTAAAAGAATTGACTACTACACAAAGTAAAATTAAGTAATAGCCGGCTCATTCTGCTCTTACTTGCGTTTTCGCCAACTAGGTGTTGTGCTGCTCAACGCTACAAGAATTATGAGAATGTAGGTAATAAGGTGTATAAACCACCTCAATATAATAATATAATAATATATTGTATACAGGTATAGAGGGTATATTCCTTACTTTTTTAGTAAATTCTTTTGAGACACTTATTAATACTACTAAATCCAGCAATTAAAAATTAAATTACTTAAAAAATAAAAACACAAAAAAATATATATAGTAGTATATGGCTTTAACAATTCCACAATTAACATTATTTCAAACACCATCTAAATTTAGTCCTGTTTATGCACCAAATTGGTATGCATTTACAGCGTCAGTTAGTAATACAACAGCAACTCAACCTTATCTTATTGTTGATATTAACATATTAGATCAATCAACTAATGCACTAACTGTATTAGAAAATGCTGGTAGATACAAAGTGCCTATTAGAACAGGTAATACTTTTGTATTCAATCCTGAAACTATATTGAAATCTTATGTAACATATCCATTTAATAATCCTATTAATGGTGGTGTATATAATAATCAATATGTAAATGAAGTATCTGGCTTTGGTTCACCAACCAGTTCATTTCCTACATTAGCACCTGATACAGATGGTATTGTAAGATATAATATGAGATATGGATTAGAATATAATCCAGGATTTACATTTAGTCAAGTATCACCATTAGGTGCAACACAAACAATATACCTTGGTGCTGGTGTTAATATGTTCGCAAATATAGGTGATGTAATATCAATACAAGTTAGTTCTGGTTTATACTCTTATTACAATGGAACAGCTTCTATTCTAAATATATTTAATGATGGCACATCAACATTCATTGTTACTAATCAACCAGGTAGCACTACATTAGGAACTCTATCAGGTGGTTATATAAATGGTAATGTATATGCTGTTCAACATATGTATGGAACTTCTTCAACATTTTGGGCATATAATGGCACAAGACAATATAATGAGAAGGATGTAAACTTTGATAATATATATTTATTAAGAGAGTTATCAGCATCAGGTGGTGGTTATACAAGTTCACTATTTCCTTCAAGTTCAACTTCTTCTAACATTCAATTTATGAATGATTGGGGTAGAACAGCTTCACAAGCAATACCTATTAAACAAGGACAAAGTGAAAGAATAAGATTTTTAGCTGATTTAATTTTTGCAACAGGTGCTTATTCACAATTCACACAGAGAATTTATGATATGAAAATAGATACATATGATACTGGTATGAACTTAGTATCTACTGTATATAATAGTATTAATGATGCACCAGGTGGTCCTTTATATACAAATAAATGCTTTACTTTACAAGTATTTAATGGTAAAGAAACTATAATAGATGGATATAGATATAAAATAACTGTAAGAGGTTATGGTCATTTATTAACACCAATAGATTATACATCAATATGGTATATAGGTGATACTAAGTGTAGTAGATATGAGAATATGAGAATTAAATTTATGAATAGACAAGGTAGTTGGTCATATTTTAATTTCAATAAAGATAATAAACAAACTTCTAACATAAAAAGAACTGAATATAAACAACCATTTCAATATGATTATAGTGTAAATAGTTCATCATCTGGTTTTAGTTTAGGTGGACAAAGAGGACAAAACTTATTATCATTAGCAATAAATGATACATTTACTTTAAATTCAGATTGGATTTCAGAGGATATGTATTCATATTTACAACAATTAGTAACAAGTCCACAAGTATTTATATTTTATGATACATATACTTTAAGTGATAATACTAAATTAACTGGTGTAAATATACCAATTATTTTAACAGATAATACTTATCAATATAAAACTATTAATAGAGAAAGAATTTTTAATTTGGTTATTAACTATAAATATGCTTATGATACAAATATACAAAATCCATAATTAATATATACAATATGTTAGAACTTTTAATTAAACAAGGTAACACAAATATATCAGCTGATATATTTGATGAAACTACATTCCAGATAAATTATTCAATAGCCAATATAAAGGATATTACGAATACATCAGGCACTTATACTAAGACTATAACTTTACCTGATACACCTACCAATAGAAAAATCTTTGGTTATATCACTGATTTATCTACTGATATAGCAACCAATTTTGATAGAGGTGTATTAAATTCATATAATCCAAACTTAAAACTAAAATGTTATGTAATAGAAGATAGCATTACTGTATTAGAAGGTTATATTCAATTGACAAAATATATTATATCTGATACAGATAATGATAAAACTATTGAAGCAACTATTTATGGTGATAATGCCTCATTTTATATTGAAATGGGTGATAAATTACTAACTGATATTGATTTTAGTGAGTTTAATTTTGTGTATAGTATAGGTGGTATAACAGCTTCTTGGTCTAATGCACCAGATGCTTATATGAAAGGTTATTATTTCCCTTTAATAGATTATGGTCATGGCTGGACACTTGATGATTTGAATAATTCAGCATTATATAACTTAAATGTTAAAGATTTTCTACCAGCGGTATATGTAAAGACTATTTGGGATAAAATATTTGCTACAAATGGATTTTCATATGTATCTAAGTTTCTTGGTCCATTTAATAGTGGCACTGTATCATATCCAGATTCAAGATTTGGTAATTTGGTTATACCATATTATCAACAAACATTCCAAAACTCAACTTTATTTAATCAAGATAAGATATTTCACTTAGGTTTAACACAAAATGGTTATGTGCCAGGTTCTACTTATAGCAATGGATATTTTAAAGGCAAATTTAATACTGTTCCAACTGCTTTTACACCAGCAATTGTAAATGCTGTGCCTGGTTATTATAGTGATACAAGAAATTCTTGGTATGGTGGTATTATATTAAATCCATTTGCTTCTGATCCAACAAGAAATGGTGCTGGTAATGATACATATAATGATTTTAGATTTGCTACAAAAATAGTTCCATTTGGTTTATCCAATTCATATATGTTTAACAATTATGTGAATGGTGCATATACTTTTGATGAAACTAATAGTTGGTATATAAATAAATCAGGTGTTCCATTTAAAGAAAGATTTGTATTAAAGACAGATGTGGTTACTACTATATCTAATAATTATGTTATAGAAAAAGGTATGCCTTATTCAACTGGTTCAGCTACTAATAGTCAAGGTATGAATTACATAATGAGTGTAGATTTTTATCGTTCTTTTGATCCAAATACAGGCACTACTTCAACTGCTTGGGCAACTGGCACAGGATTTAAAATACCAGCTGACTTAGGTGGTGCTGGTGGTATATGTTCTAACTTAAATGGTAGTTCAGCTTCTATGACTCACTGGATTTCTGATATAAGACAAAATTCTAATTGCTTTACCTCTGATGGGCAACATATTGTGCCTGTTGGTAGTAATAGATATTTGGGTTCTTATTGCACAAATTATACAGGACAAAACTATTTTCCACCACAGAATGATACATCATTTTCACATTTAGAATATAGATATAATTCTGGTGATTGTCTTGCTTGGTATTACAATGATGGATATAACCAATCATCAAGTGTATTAAAAGGTTTATGGGTTAGTGGTATTGATGTAACACCAGGTCAACCATATAACTATCAAGCAACTTGGCAACCAGGTTATGGTGATTGGTATCAGAATTTACAATTACAAACTATTTATTTAGATGGTAATTCATTAGATTTAAAATATGGTGCTGCTGGTTCTATATTACAAAATGGTAATTATCCTATTCAACCAGATGAAAAAGTAAGAGTTGTAGTATCTTTTGGTTCTAAATATAAGGGTCAATATATAACTTCAACATCTAATAGCTATAAGCCACCAATTTGTGGATATTTAGTATCTAACTATAATTTTCAGAGTGGCACTAATAGTTATACAGCGGCTAAGCCAGCAACTCAATTCTATAATGATGTGAGTAATGATTATGTTACAGGTATGACTGTTAAATATAATGATATTATACCAAAGAATATAAAGCAAAGAGATTTTGTTCAAGATATAATAAGAATGCATAACCTTTACTTAGAACCAAATAAGGATAATAATAAGTTTCCAAATTCATTAATAATTGAACCAAGAAATGATTATTATGCTAAGGCAACAACAGCGTTAGATTGGAGAAATAAATTAGATATAAGTCAACCAATTGATGTTCAAGTATTGGCTGAAACTCAATATAAGAGAACAGTATTTACATATAAAACTGATGGTGATTGGTATAATAAACAATATACTCAGAATACAAATGAGGTTTATGGTCAATTTATTTATGTATTGGATAATGAGTTCTTAATTTCAGAAAATAAAATTGAATCATTATTCGCACCTACACCATTAGTGCAATTATTTAGTCAAGCAAATGGTGTTGGTGGTGATACATTAGTTAATTCAGGTGGATTTGTAATACCAGTATTAGTAAGTGGTTCTGGTGTTAATCCAAATAGTAATGGTAATCCAAATGGTTCTGTGCAAACAGGTATGAGAATTTTATATAAGAATTATATTAGTAATAAAAATACTGATACAATAAAGATATTTGGTATAACTTCAAGTTTTTATCCTTATGCTGGACCTTATGATACACCTTATCAACCAACTTATACAGTGAATTGGGGTCAGACATTGGGTGAGTTTTTCCAAACACCAACAGATCAATTCTTTTCTAACTTGGTTAATACATATTGGGCTACATTATTGTTAGAAACAGGTGATAGAGATTCAAGATTGATAACATGCCAAATGTTCTTAACTGCTCAGGATATAAATAATTTCTATTTTTATCAACAAGTATGGTTAACTATTGATAATGTAGATTGGTATTACAAAGTAAATAGTATTGAAGGGTATATACCAGGACAAAATGCTTTATGCACAGTTACTTTATTGAAATCTAAGGTAATACCTTCTAAGCAATATCAAGGTTCAACAACATTATCAGGTGGAGGTGTTGTAGTAATACCACCAAGTGGTGGTGGAGGTGGAGTAATAACACCACCAAGTTCATTCTAATAAAAATTAATAAAATATATGGCTTTTATACAAACTCAAATACAAATACCACAATTACCTATTAATAATAAAATTACTGGATATGATAATACTGTTTATTCAAGCGGTGTTATCATATCTGGTTCTAATAATTTTATTAAATCACCAACTATTACTGTTATAGGTTCTAATAATACAACAAGTGCTAATAATAGTAATGTTAGTATAGTTGGAACAGGTAATTTTATTAATGGTTCATTAAGTTATATCAGAGGGGACAATAATATAATCTATACATTCAATTCTAATATCTCAGGTGATAATAATACTGTCAGTGGGCAATATATTGTCTTAAATGGGTCTAATAATAGCTTAAATAGCACTTCACAAATCATTAAGAATGTGTATATTAACGGTGACTCTAATAAAGTATCTGGGACATCAATTATAGTGTCAGGTGATAGTAATAATGTTGCTGATGGTATAAGCGATTCATATATTCAAGGTAATGGTAACTATATAATTGGTGGTTTAATAATAGAAGATATATCAGGGTTTACAAATTCAGCACCAACTATGTCAGTTGATCCATATTTAGCGTTAAGTAAAGATATTTATATTCAAGGTAATGCTAATATAGTTGCTACTGCGTCTACTGCTATTAGAATTTTTGGTGAAAGTAACCAAATGTTAGAATCAGGTGCTAATCAAGTTATACTTGGTGATGGATTACAAACTACATCAGCTAACGATGGTTCATTTATTATAGGATATGATGTTGACATAAAAGGTGCTGTTCTACCTTGTAATCTAATACAAACATATACACCAACAGGTGCTACTGATAGCACATATCCAGTTGGTTCTATAACTAAAGATAATGAACAAGCATATGTAAATACAAATATAGGTTGGCAAGAATTACCATTTAGAAGTTATGGAACATATTATGATACAACTACACAAACTAATCCAACAGCAAGCCGAGTAAATAAAATTAAATTTAATACTAATGGTGATGGTGCTAATGGTGTAGGTATAACTAATAGTAATGATACAATTTTATTTAACTATTCTGGTATGTATAATATACAATTTTCAACTCAAATAAGTAAATCAGGTGGTGGTGATTCATATGTAGATATATGGTTTGGAAAAAATAATGTAGATATACCTTGGAGCAATACTACTATGCTTATGACTAAACAAGTTGATAAGATGGTTGCTTCTTGGAACTGGCTATACTATTTTAACTCTGGTGATACAGCTAATATATGTTGGAGTTCAGCTGATACAGGTATAAGTTTATTCGCAATTGGCACACAATCTGGACCAACAAGACCAGCAATACCTTCTGCAATTTTAACAGTGTGGAAAGTTTAATTAATAAAAACTAAAAAAATACTATATATGATATATGGCATTAAATAATCAAGAAATACAATTAAAGATTAAAGGTGTAGTTGAATCTGCACAAGCGGCAACCTCTCTAAGAGAATTAAAACAATCTATGAGAGAGTTGCAAGGCTTAACTTTGCAATATGGTGATACAAACCAAGAAGCATTTGCTGCCGCAACAGCTGAAATAGGTAAAGCAAAAGATAAAATTGCTGACTTAAATGGACAAATTAAAGCTGTATCTGGTGAACCATTAGAAAATGTTAATAGTTCAATTGGATTAATATCTAATTCATTAAATGGTTTAGATTTTGGACAAGCTGCTGCTGGTGTAAATGCATTAGCAACCAATTTAAAGAATATAAAATTTGCTGATATAAAAAGTGGTATCAGTGATTTAATATCTTCATTTGCTGCATTAGGTGAGGCAATTTTAACTAATCCTATTTTATTATTAGGTGCCGCTATTGTGTTAATTGTTATGAATTTTGACAAATTAACAAAAGCTGGTGGTATTGTTGGTGAATTTTTTAAAGATCTTGGTGTAGTAATAACTGCATTAACTGATACAATTATGGCTTTTATTAATTCATTAGGTATAATTAATTCTAAACAAGAAGCGTTAAGAGAAAATACTATTGCTTTAAAAGAAGCTCAGGATGAATTAACACAAGCATATATAGATGGTGAAATAGCAATAGCAAATGCGGCTAATCAGTCTGTAATAGCATTGGAATTTCAAAAGAAATCACTTGCTGTAACAACGGCAAGAACTGAAGCTGAAAAGCAATTACATGATGAGATAATTAAAAGACCGGCTGCTGAACAAATTTTAAACCAAAAGAGTTTACAAGAGGCAAATGATTATGCTAAGGCATATAATATCATATTAAATGAAACACAAATTAAAGCAATTGAAAAGTATTATGAGCAAGTTAATAGCCTTCGTCAATTAGCAACTAAACAAGGTATAGATATTGATAAGCAAAATATAGATACTGAGCATAAAAAGAATCTTGATAGAATTAATGCTATTACAAATCAATACCAAAGAGAAAGAGAATTATTACAAGAGAATTTTAATTATGATAAGAAGATAAGAGATAAGGAAAATGCTAAAATTGTTCAGGAGATAAAAGATCAAGCTTCTGATGAAGCAAAATTGGCGCACCAAAGTTATGTTGAAGCAAATGATGACTACTATAAAAACTTAAATATAAAAAATCAATTAGAAATTGATTACAATGAAGCTAAATCCAGAGAAAATAGTGATATTGATAAAGAATATACTGCGCAAGTTAAAAAGAATCTTGATAACCAAATAAGAAATTTAAAGGTATTTGAAGATAGAAAAAATGCTACTCTTGAAGAAGATAGGAAAAAAAATGCTGATAGATATAAAAAATCAGACGAAGAGCAATCTAAACAACAAGAGAATGAAAAGAACTTAAAGAAAAAGCATTATATTGATTTAGAGAAATTAGCAAATGAAAAAGCATTAGAAGACATTGGATTTTTACAAAAAAATGAAAAAGAGTTATATGATATTGAAAATGCTGCTAATGAAAGTAATTACAAATTAGGTTTAATAACACTTAAAGATTATCAAGATAATAAAGTTAAATTATTAACTCAATATAACAAAGAGGAAATTGATAGAGTTATACAAAGTTATGATATTCAGATTAAATTAGCTGTTGGTAACGCTACTAAAATTGCATCATTAGAAAAATCTAAGGCAAACTTTATTAAAAAAACCAATAAAGATACCGCTTATTTTATTAAACAATCTGATATAGATGTTGCTAAACATTATGAAAGTTTAACTAAGCAAAAAGAAGATATTGCTAAGGAATACTATGCAATTGAAAAGGCTATATTAGACGCTAAAATAAAAGGTGAGCAAATATCAATTGATATTACTAACTCTGAAATATCAAGATTAGATCAAGGTGCTAATAAATATAAAAATGTATTACAGGATAAGTTAGATTTACTTCAAGAGAATTATGCTAATCAATTACAGATTAATCAGAATGCTATGGATGCTGAATTATTGGCTAACCAGAGTAATACTATTAATAGAGAAGAAGCTGAGTATCAAATTAGAAAAAAATATGCTGAAAAAACCTTAAAGTTAAATGCTGATACAACAGATGCTATTACAGCGGCTAAGGTTCAAGCAATTGATAAAGAGTTGGCTTATTTAAGAGCTGGTTTAGAAGGTGCAAGTTTACTTGCTGATATTGCGGCTAATATGGATGAACAAAGGTTAAAAGATGGTGAGAAATTATCATTTGCGGCTGCAAGTAAGCAATTTGTTATCAAGCAAGCATTAGCTGCTGGTGGTGTAATAGTAAATACAGCCGAAGCTGTAATGAAAGCAAATGCTGCTTCACCTTTAACTGGTGGTATGCCTTGGTCTGGTATTTCAATTGCATTAGGTGCTTTACAATTAGCAAAAATTATGAGCACCAAATTCAATTATAGTGGTGGTAGTTCAGCGGCTTCATCTGGTTCAATAGGTTCTATATCAGCACCTTCTACATCAACAGCGGCAACAGCACCTACTTCACCATTTTATGGTCAAGGCACATTAAATACTATTAATCCTGCTTCATATTTAGAACAAGGACAACATAGAGGAACTGGTTCAGGTGATCAAAGAGTTTATGTTGTAGAATCTGATATAACAGGAACACAAAGAAGAGTTGAAGTTCAAACACAAAGAAGTATGTTGGGACACTAAAATAAAAAATATATATAATATGGCTAAAAAGAAAAAAATGCTTTATGACGAATTACCATTATATGAAATAGTGGTAGAAGATGATGATAATACTGGTATCAGGTTCTTATCTATTGTAGAAAAACCTGCTATTGAAATGGTTGGACTTGCTTTTGCTGGTAAGAAAAGATATGATTTACAACCAGCTGAATTTGAAAGCCATTTCCATACTCATCCAAATTGCAATTGCTCATTTAGTGATGGTGTGTGGCAATATGAACCAACACCAGATGGTATATATCCCTGTGATATATGTAAAGAAATGAAGAATAAATATGAATCTTGGTATTCTAAAAAAGGTTCTGGTGCTTCTTCTATGCCTGGTTCTAAGAATTTTAGTGTAAATAAAGATCAACAAGTAATTGCTGGACCGGCTATGATACCAAACAAACGCATTTATCGTAATGATAATGGTATGGAGTATAATGTTACATTTTCAGAGGCAACTATTAAAAAAATAGTGCAAAAATTTGTAAGAGAAAACAATAATAAAGCTATTAATGTTGAACACTCTAACCAAATGGTTAAAGCATATATTCAAGAGCATTGGATTGTAGAAAATTCTATGTATGATAAGTCTAAAATGTATGGTTTTGATTTACCAGTTGGAACTTGGTTCGTTTCTGTTAAAATTGAAGATAGTGACTTTTGGAATAACGATGTTCAACAATTAAATAAAAAAGGATTTAGTATTGAAGGTATTTTAGGACAACAATTAGTTCATATGAGTGAAGATATATCTATGGAAGATGTAATAGATACATTAACAGAAGAAGAAATTGAGTGGATGTTCTCTACTGATAAAATTTCTTTTGATTATCATGGCGTTCTAACCACTGATAAAGGAAAAGCATTAGCTAAACAAATGATTGATAATGGCAATGATGTGTATATTGTTACTAATGCTGATAAAGCATCTACGGCACCACTTATTGAAGCGGTTGCGAAAGAAATAGGTATACCAAATAATAATATAGAATATGCTAATGGTGATAAAATTAGTATGTTAAATAAATTAGGTATAACAAAACATTATGATAATGATCCAAAGATTGTTGATGATGTAAATAAAGAAGGCTTAACAGCAACACTATTTAAATAATGACTGAAATAGATTTAATTAAGAAATATGAAGGTTGTAAATTACAGGCATATTTATGTCCTGCTAAAATACCTACTATTGGATATGGTGCTACATTTTATGCTGATGGAACAAAAGTTAAAATTGGTGATACTATTACACAAAAACAAGCTGATGAATTATTAACTATTATAGTAAAGAAATTTGCTGATGGTGTTGATAAATTGGTTAAAACTAATATAACGGCTAATATGAGAGCAAGTTTAATATCACTTGCATATAATATAGGCATTGGTAATTTTAGTGACTCTACTGTATTAAAAAAAGTAAATATAAATCCAAATGATACAACCATTGCTAATAATTTTAGAGCCTGGAATAAAGGTGGTGGTAAGGTTCTTACCGGTTTAGAAAATCGTAGAGAAGAAGAAGCACAAAATTTTTTTAAATAAACTTATTATTTTTGAGGCAAAACCAAAAAAATAAATACAAACAATATATATGAGTATGAATAGAATACAAATCTTAAATGAAATTAAGGCACAATTCAAGAAAATGATGTTCGCTGAGGAATTCGCTAATCTAACAACACCTTATACTACTACTGATGGTAAAAACATTATAGTAATGGGTGAAGATTTAACCGAAGGTGTAGAGATTTATCAAGTTGATGACAATAATGTTCAGAGTCCTTTGGAAAATGGAGATTATACACTTCAAGATGGTAGATTATTTACTGTAACAGATAATATCGTTAGTTCAGTAACAGCACCAGACCCTGCACAAGCAACTGAATCACCTGTTGCACCAGCAAAAATGGAAATGGGTGATGGTATGCCAGACGGTCAATTAAATTCAGGTGGAGAAACACCAGAAGATGTAATTGCTGAGGGTGAAGTTGAATCAAGAATTAGCGCATTGGAACAACAAGTTCAAGAATTAATGCAAATGTTACAAGGCACTATGACACAGACAGAAAAAATGATGAGTTCTCACATTGAAATGTCTGAAACGGTAAAGAAGATTGCTTCTGAGCCAGATGGTAAAAAAGTAACTACTGGTAAAAAATTAATCCAGGACAATCAAACAATTTCTAATTTCTCAATGGATGAGATTAGAGAAATAGGAAAAAGAATGAACTCTGTAAAAGGAATTTAATCTATAAAAAAACAAATAAATAAAATGGCAAGTATTAACTTAACTAACCTTATTGATTATGTAAATCAATTAAATCCTGAAATACAAAGAGAAGCTGTATTAAAAGGTAGATTTGTAGATCAAATCTCACAAATGCCTGGTATTAAAAATGCTGAGGTAATAAATGCAATCAGATCTAAATTGGTATTAACAGCACCAACTTGTGGTACTGTATTGAGCCCAACTGGATCGGTTACACCATTCCAAAACACTTTAACTGTATGTGAATTAGCTTCACAAGAAGTTCTTTGTGTTTCTGATTTTGAAAATAAATACTACGGTATGTATGCTAAATTAGGTTCATATAATGAAGATGTAACTGAAGCTTTCTCTAAAGTTTATGCTGCTGATAAAATTGATAAAATCTCTGCACAAATTGAAGATACATTAATAGCTGCTTCTACAACTGGTACATTCAGTTCAACAGCTACTACTTTATGTAATGGTCTTTTACACACATTAATTTTAACTTCGGCTTCGGCTTCTGTTATTAATTATGCAACAGCTTCTGCTTATTCAGCGGTTACAGCTTATGACATCGTTCAAAAAATGGTTGATAACATACCAACAGCAATTTTCAACGAAAATGACTTAACATTGTTTATGTCTTATCCAGACTTTAGAGCATACATCACTTGCTTAGTAAACAAAAACTGGTATCACTTCAAGGGTGAAGAATCAGTTGGTAATATGTTATTTGAGTTCTATCACCCAGGCACAAATGTTAAACTATCTGCAACAAGAGGTTTAAATGCTGTAACAAACAGTAAACACTATTTCATATTAACACCAGCATCTAACTTATTCTATGGTTATGATGATGCAAGAGACTTTGAAAAGTTCCAGTATTTCTATTCTGAATTAACTGACGCTGTAAACTTTAGAAGTAAATTTAAAATTGGTATAAACGCTGCCTACTATGAATATATAATTTTGGGCCAATCTAACTAATAAAAACATATTATAGAGAGTGGGTTGAAATATACCCACTCAATATAATAAAAAAAATATAACAACTAAAATTATGGCTTGTCTAATAACTTCAGGATACCCTTTACAATGTAGAGATAATAGTGGTGGTATCCAAAACATCTATATTGGTGCGTATAATGGCACTTCTATGGTTCCAACAATTGGCACTGGTGCGTCAGCATCACTTATTACAGCATTTACAGGTGCTACTGTATCATTCTATACATTCAATCAACCACTTGAAACTGCTTCTTTTGAACAGGCTGGTGCGTTCTCAACTGAAAATGGAACTTCAATGTATACCTCTACGGTAACAATGACTATGCAAAAATTAAACAACACTGCAACAGCGTTAATCAATACTTTAGGTCAAGGAACTTGGAGAATTATCGTATTAGACCAAAATGGTTTATATTGGTATATTGGTTTACAAAATGGTGCAAGAGTAGCTTCTGCAACACCTGGAACAGGTAAAGCATTAGGTGACTTAAATGGTGCTGTATTAACTTTTGAAGCAAAAGAACCAGTTGCGGCTTATCAATTATCTACCGCTGCTGCTTTATCAGTAATCACTGCTTAATAAAATAAAGTGGCAATCATAAGGTCAATCTCCAACGACCGTTGCCCAAGAATTAAAGCCACCAAATATAGGTGGCTTTTTTCTTTTTAACAAAAAGAAATCATTTTTTTATATATATGAGTATGAAACTTAAACAAGAATTTATAGACATTTTAATTACCTGTCCTTTTACAGGTAAAGTGATTAATACACTATTTATAGAGACAGAATTATATCCACATTATTTTAATTGTGGATTAGAACATTTCTTTGAGAAAGAAATTAAACCAATTAGTGATTGTAAAACAGAAATAGAATTAGATTTAGACGCCGAATAATGATATACTTAGATATAAATAAACCAAAAGATGTAGTTGTTACCTTAACTGAAAATATAACAATATATAGCGTTACTTATAGCGCTAATCTACCAGCTAATTTTACTTGGGAAATTGAAGATGCTGATACTAATAATAAGTATTTATTCACCAATACAGACACATCACCAGCACCATTTTATTTTAATCAGTTTAACTTTACAGTTATACCTGGTGCAACATATGGTGCCACTGCTGGTATAATACCAGCCAAACAAGGTGTTTATACTTATAGAGTATATCAATCAAAAGAACTTGATTTAAGTATAGGACCAGTTCTATTAGAAACAGGAATTATGAATATAGTAGGAACGCCAACAGCACCAATTACATTTACAGGTTCAACAAATATAATAACATTTAAAAATATATAACCTTATGGAAAATAAACAAAATATGAGTTTCAGTAATTATTTAATGAATAACCAAACTCCACAATATATAGAAAAAAATAATAGAGGTGGTTGGATAGACTGGGGGAAAGATAATCTTTATCCAAACTATTTAATTAGTTTAGTTAATAGATCATCATTACATAACTCAATTATCAATTTAAAAGCTTCTATGATAGGTAGAAATGGATTTATTAATGTTAATTGGGCTCCAGAAACAGTTCAATTTATTAAAAATATGGCTAATAAGGATGACTTAGAAGAAATTTTAGCAAAAATATCTGTTGATATGGCTATTTTTGGTGGATTTTGTCTTAATATAAGATGGTCTAAAGATAGAAGTAAAATTGCTGAAATTAATTATATATCACCAGAGTCAGTAAGAATTGCTGTGCCTGATGAAGATACAAATTATCCTGATAATGAAGATTATTATGTATGTGAAGATTGGAAAAACTGGAAAAAGTTTCCACCTATAAAGTATTCTGGATTTTCTACAATTAATAAAAAAGATGCTTCACAAATACTTTATGTAAAAGAACACCGTTCTTCTAACAACTGGTATCCAGTGCCAGAATATCTTGCTGGTATTAGTTTAATGGAATTAAATTACCAAATTAACGAATATCACCTTCATACAGTTATTAATCAATTCTCACCTTCAATGCATATTAACTTTAACTATCTTCCAAACTCTGATGAAGAAAGAGAACAAATTGTAAGAAGGTTAAAAACAGAATTTCAAGGTGCTAAACAAGCTGGTAATGTAGTTATTACATTTACAGAAAATGCTGCTAATAAACCTACAATAGAACCTATTTTATTAAATGATTCTGATAATAAATTCCAAGAATTAACAAAAGCAATGTTAGATGGTATAGTATCAGCACATACTTTAACAGATAAAAAATTACTTGGTTTAGAAATTAGTGGTGAATTAGGTGGTCATAAGAATGAATTACTTGAATCATTATCTACATTCCAAGCAATGTATGTATCACCAAAGCAACATTTTATAGAAAAGACATTTAACTTTTTAGCAAGAATAAATGGTGTTAGAGATAGACTTATCATAGAAAAATATGATAATAACTTAACACCTGATATGCCAATGAGCGATTTGTTATCATTATTAGAAGCACCAATAACAGCAAAACAAAAAGTAGAGGTATTAGTATCTAAGGGTTATTCAAGACAAGAAGCATTACTTTTAGTGAATGAAGAAAATCCAGTTAAACCAGCAATACCAATACCAGTTGTAACACCAACACAAAACATAACTAACTAAATAAATAATATGGCAACAGTAAGATTTATCAGCGTTGAATACATTACAGATAATACTATTATTGATAGTAATGTTGACGCTACTATGATAACAAAATTCATAGATGAGGCACAAGATATAAATATACAACAAGTAGTTGGTTGGTCATTATATCAAAAATTATTAGCTATTGTAGCTGATGGAACAATTACATCAAATCCAGCTAATTCTAATTATTTAGATTTAATGGTTAATTGGTTACAAAGATGCCAAGCAATGTGGGTTACATTTCATATTCTACCATATTTAAATTATCATTTAACTAACAAATCAGTTAATACAAAGAATAGCACATTTAGTCAACCATCTGGTTTACCTGAATTAACATATTTAAGAGCTGATATTGAAAGTAAGGCACAATTTTATGTAGCAAGAATTAGAGAACAAATTGTTAATAATCCTGGTTTATATCCAGAATACTGGCAAACAAGTGGTATTGATAGAATAAATCCAAAAGCATTGAATTATGTTGGTGGTATGTATTTACCAGGTAGAGTTAAATTACCTATATCAGGTGTTAACATATCTAATGATGGATATGGTTCTTGTCCAGGGGGTGGTTATTTCTAATGAAAATTACAATACAATCAATACCTCATTCTGAACAAAGATATGAAACTTGTGGTGATTGGCTTTTTAATGAGAATGGTGATTTAAATATATGGGTTAGTGAGACTAATAATAATGATTATACATTTTTGGTTGGATTACATGAAGCAATTGAAGCATATTTATGTCTAAAAAGAGGTATTAATGAGGAAGATATAACTAAATTTGATATTGAATTTGAAAAACAAAGAGAAGTTGGTAATACAGATGAACCAGGTGATAATAAATATGCACCATATAGAAAGGAACATTTCTTTGCAACAAATATAGAAAGATTAATCGCTGCTGAATTAAAAGTAGATTGGCAAGATTATGATGATGAAATTAATAAACTATGAATATAAAACTAAGTAAGGAAAATCAGCAAAAGGTTCTTAAATTTATTGAGCAATTAAAAGCTGAAAAGAAAAAACAATCTAAACAAAATGATAAAGTGGATATTAAACCATCTAAGTAGCCTATTTATTGCTACAATTGCTGTATTTACACCAGTAGTGCCGCTACTATTAACAACTGGCTTTTTAATAGCTGTTGATTTTTGCTTTGGTGTCTATAGGGCATATAAAAAAGGTGAAGAAATTACAAGTCGTAAGATGGGTAATACTATATCTAAAATTGTTCTATACAATTTGGCTATATTATCAGTATATTTTTTAGATCATAATGTATTAAATACAGGATTAAACTTAGAAAAAGTAGTTGCTGGTTTAATAGGTATTGTTGAAATTCGTTCAGTAGATGAATCCTTTAAAACTTTATTTGGATTTAGTATTTGGGATAAATTAAAAAATACAATACAAAGAGGTAGTTCATCTACAAAAGATTTAATAGATGAAGTTTCTTCAACAGAGGAAACTAAATAAGATATTGGCTTAGGACCAGTTATACTTATGACCAAGTAGGTATAGTTATATTAGAATTCGCTACTCTGATATAACACAAATTAAAAATGCCTTATGATAATTCATAAGGCATTTTCTATAAAAATAATAAAAACAAGGAAAAATGTAATCAACATTCTTAACTATTATATTATTTTTATTTTTAAAAGTTTAATTATTGTCTAAAATTACCATAATTATCACTACATTTTATGAAGTAAGCACCCTGGTCACCTGTTGACGCAAAGGCATTTGGATCACCGTTGAATATTAATATTCCTTTATTTATTACTTGTAAATAAATTGAATCTATCTTAACGATAGAATTGGATGAATCAATAAAATTGTATTGATATTTATATACTTTTGGTATATTATTAACATCCTTAAATGAACAAGTAACATTACTATTATAAGTAATATCTTTTGGTTTGGTGCAACTAAATAATGTTGCTAATGCGAAGGTAATTAAAATTATTTTTTTCATATTATATATATTAAATTATTTAGTCCTTTTTTTAATATTTAATTTTTTCATACCATTTTTCAATTACCCAATCTTCTAAACTTATTGGTGTTATATCATCACAGCAAACTGCACCATCTTCTTCAAGAATTTCTCTTGTTCTACAATCTAAATAAGCCGCAATTCTATAACAATCATTACCACATTTGGGACAAACATCTGTTGATTGTGTTATTTCTTCCATAAATCCTTCTGTAAAGTTATTATTTAATTCTTCATCATTTAAGTATGGATTACTTGGCACATCATTGTTGTAGTCATATCCATCTTTTAACCATTTTTCACAAGCAATTCTACCTTCGTTATAAGCATTTGCTATTAAATCATCTATTGTTGTCATAATTTTTCTATTTTGTTATTACAAAGATACAAAATATATTTCATTTTAACAAAATATTGTATATATTTATTTTAAAATATATGTTAATGTGATTTTAAGCTATTAAATTTCATAGATAAAGTAAAATTGATATGTGTGTATCAAAATAAATAAAGTGTTTAATTAAACACTTTATTTAAATATAAATTCATAACCTTCTTTTTTTAGAAATACAATATCAGTTTCAGTTAAATGATTAGTATTAAAAACTTTACCATCAAATCTTATTAAAGCATCTTTAAACGCACTTCTTAGTGGACTTTTTTTACTTTTCTGGTAATAATTATTATTTTTATTCTTTTCACTTCTACATTTTTTACAGTGTGTATCACTAGTTCTTCCTTTTGGTGTATAGAACATATCTAATTCTTTTTCTATACCACATATTTTACATTTTTTCATAATTTTATTTATTTTATTTTTGGTTTAATACCAAGGATACTAAATTTTGTCATTATATCCTCAGTTAGTTGTTGTTTATCATTCAAATCTATATAGTAAATTGCATCATATAAAGTAAAGTAATTCTTAGATTTATTTGGCATAATGTTATTAAATATACTTGCTTCTATATTTTGTAAGATAGATGCCATTGTTATTTCAGGTTTACTATCATAGTAATTACATAAGTAGTAATATGTATTTGGATATAATTCAGCAAATCTAATTGTAATTGGTTCTTTTTTCTTGAAGTCAAAATAAATACAACGATAAGTTTCTGTTTTTATATAATTCCTATATTCTTCCATTTCTTTTTCATCCATACCTTTTGTTTCTTCACTATCATATAATGTCTCATAAAATAATCCACTTTCACAAGCATCTAAATAATTTTGATCTATTGGTTCATTACTTTTTAACATATTATATACTAATAATAAAGGTTGACAATTACTAATATCTAATTCATTAAACTTTACACCTTTAATGTGTAAGAATTTTCTTGCTATTTTACTTAAATTACTAAATGAATGGCTTATTCTATCTACTTTAGATCCTTTTTTGATATATCTTCTATTACCCAATTGTAGTATAGCTGAAATTCTACACCTTAAACTATTTAATGAATGATAAACAAATATATCTTTTTGGTAATTATCTATTTCTTCCATTATAGCATCTTTAAAATATATTTGTGTTTTTAAAATAGTATTTTCATAAGTTTTTCCATAATCATTATCTTTTTCTAAAACTAACTTAGTATCATTTTTGAAAAATACCATACATAAATCATCATTAATATAATTATTATGAAATCTATATTGAATACATCTACCTGAACCAGCTGAATCTTTATTAAAGTCATAGTATTTACCATCACTATAAGCAATTCTACTCATTACATTTAATTCATGTAGCAATTTTATATATTTTCTATAATGCTTACAAGTAAAATACTTTTCAAATATAGAGTATTGTAAAGCTAATAATGTTGAGTCACCCTTTTTTTGTAACATTCTAAAATCAATAGAATTTAAAAAATCTAATATATTTTTAATGACAATCCATCTATTTTTTATAGGTAAATCACCTTTAATTAATAAATCATTAATTAAACTTTGTGAAGTAATATAACAATTTTTAAAATCAACATCCTTAATTAATTCATTGTAATTAATGTGGCTAACTTTTAGTGGTATAATTTGTATCATAATCTTGTTTCTTTTTTCTATAATTATATATTATATTAAAAATATCATTTTCTTACTTTTATAGGTATTTTTCAATAAAAGTTGTCTTTTTATTAAAAAAAGTAAAAAAAGTAAAGTTTATTATTTTTGAAATGCTGATGATACAATGTTGGTATATGTCTCAAAAGAATTTACTAAAAAAGTAAGGAATATACCCTCTATACCTATACCCTCATATATTATTATATTATTATATTGCTGGTTTAGTTAGTATTAATAAGTGTCTCAAAAGAATTTACTAAAAAAGTAAGGAATATACCCTCTATACCTATACCCTCATATTATATTATTATATTATTGAGTTGTGTACCTACCTCACTACCTTCTTATTAGCGACTTGTTGAACAACGAAGTGATAGTGAAACAACAAAGCAATAAGAACCAATTGTGCCGGCTATTTAACCATAAATAATCCATAAATACAAAAGAGGCTTTTTTTTCTCAATATATAGTATATGAGAAACCTTATAGAATTAACCGAAACAGATATACAACTTAATACCTTTAATGATTTAAAAGGATTTATGTCTGATAGCAAAGATGGTAGCATTAGAAGAATTGATTTATGCCACCAAAATAATATACAATCAATAGAAGAACTATTATCTATTGTAGGTGAAAAAAGAATTGTAGAAGCTGGAACCGAATTGTATAATTATTGTTTAACACAGAATTATACCGTAAGAGATTTAGATTATTGTATTAATCACCAATATACACTTGGTATATGTAGAGCATTTAAAGGTTACGAATGTGAAAAGAAATTATTTAATCATTTATCAACCAAATATAAAACTAAATTATCAGATAATGAACTTGACTTAAAATTCTGTATTGATATGGTTATTGTTGCAAGAACTAAATTAAATAAAAAATTAGCAATTGGTATCCAATTAAAACCTATTAGTTATTTACATGCCAATAGCCAACATATGAAATCAATTAAACTAAAAAATGAATATAAGCAATGGAAATTTGAAGAATTTTATTGTAAACAATTTAAGAAAATTGATGTAACAGCTACCTTTATTATTTACCATAATGATTACACTACTTATGATATATTTACACCAGAAATGTTAGATATAGAAATAGAAAAATTAATTAATGAAAACTAATTTTTTATATATACTAAAAAAAGAAATTAAAATGAAGGACAATTCAACTTTAACAGACCTTTATAGAGTTATTATTAAAGATAGCACTAAAGTGCCATCATTCCTTAATAAAAAAGACCCAATACATTTAGATGTTTATGCAATTATTGGTGAATTAACAAGAGAATTATCAGAATTGGTTAAAAGTATAGTAATGAGTGATAGAAAAGTATTTGAATTTTGTGTTGGTTTTGAAGCAATTGCTCAACAATTTGACGAAATTAAATCTTTTACACTATATTTAACAGTTATTGATTATATTAATGGACTAATAAAAAAATACTGGGAAATAAGTATTGAAAATGAGGACTATGAAGTTTCTGAAAACTTTAAAAAGTTCTGTGAATACAGAGATTCCTATTCTACCTACCAAAAAAAATGAAACAAGAAATAACTAATTACATTCTAAACAATCAAATTATCAATGATTACTTTAATAAAGTTGATGATACTAATAAATCTGATTTTAAACAACATATCTACCTCATTATCTTTGAAATGATGAATGACGATATTAAATGGTTAAGAATGCAAGATTTATATAAAAGAAATGAACTTGGTAAGTTTATAGTTGGTATTATTAATAATCAACTTAAATCTAACAACAGTTCATTCACTAAACAATATAAATCTAAAACAACCATTTACAAAGATATTGAAGAAAAAGCTGACGAACAAATTAGTTCAATTAATACCGCTATTTTAGTATTCCAAATAATAAAAGAATTACAAAATATATACTGTGTAGATGCTGTTCTATATAAATTATATAGAGGTATTGATCCTATTACAGATGAACTAAAAGAACCAATGACTTATCAACAAATACAAAAGTTAATTGGTATCAATTACCAAGCTGTTCGTTCCTCAGTTATTAAAACAGAAAAACACTTAAAAAATATAATATCATATGATTCTTATCTATAACATATACACATACTTTATCCTTGCTTGGTTAATTACTCATTTTGACCCTTTTAAGCAAGTTATGACACATATACCCTACAAAAAAATGAAGCCTTTATTTCGCTTTATATTTAGTTCTATTGACAAAGTAATTTCTTGTATGATGTGTTGCTCATTTTGGTTAACATTACTATTATCAGGTAACATTATTTTAGCAGCTTCAATGTCATTTATAGGTTTTTGGTATAGTAAAATACTTGGACCATTAGAAACTTATACTAAATTTGAATGAAACTATGTAGAAAATGTAATATAGAAAAACCTTTAACTGAATTTTATACACCAAAAAGAAGTTATTGTAAAGTATGTATTAGAAAAGCGAATAATAAAAACAATAAAAAGTCCAGTGATACTGAAACAGAAGTTGAGGACTTTGATATATACTTTAAGGCAGGGTATAAACAAAGAATTAGACATTATATTGAAACTGAAATTATGCCTGATTTATTAAAAATAAGAAAAGAATATGAAAAAAGAAGATTTTTTGAAGGTTGATTTACAATTTGTAATGAAAATGTTAAAACAAGGTGGTGCTGGTGCATCAGAAAAGCAAGAGATATTTAGATTATATAAAAAATATATTGATCCAGCACATTTACAATTTATTGATAGCAATTGTTCAAGTTGTAGTTCATCTATACAGATGATGTGGACTAAGTTAAAAGAATATGTAACACAAAATTCAGGTAAATTTATTTATTAATATGAAATATATAGTTATTAAAGAATTTTTAGAATATAAAATAGGTGATATAATCGTTATTGCATTTAGTACTTTTGATTTAGATATATTTTTTATATCTCTTGCAGATTGGAGAGAACAACAAATTAACTCTATATTAGAAGATGAGTAAGAAAATGAGTAATTGGTTAAATAAAAAATCTTTTACTAAACAAGATGAATTATATACACCAGCAAAAATGTATGAGTAAGGACGAATTTATTGAGAGGATATTACCATTACAATCAGATTTGGGTATAGCTATACATAAGGACGATTATGATGAAGTAGAAAGATTATCAATTAAGATAGGAAAATTGATACAACGGTATATAACCGAAAGAAAATTATATGTTAAGAAATGAAATTAAACAATTATTATTTAATCTTGTGGCAAGATAGTAAGTGGTATGATTTTACATCAGATGGTGGAAATTATATGTTATCTTCAACAAGAGAAATAAACTTAGAACAAGAAGCATTGGTTCAAGACCATTATCAAGTTAATGGTATATATATTTACATATGTGCTGAACCATTAACTATGTTAAATCCAAATGAAGCCGCTAATGGTAAGAGCAGATTACTTAGAAATCTACCAAAGCATTTTATTGGTTTAACTAAATACAATTTAGAACCTATTATTAAGGATATAAAATCTAAATAAAAGGCTATATATAATAAAACCCATAGAAAATGACTACGAATGGTAAAAGACATACCAATGCTAAGAATGATTTGATTGACCAAATTATTAATATGCGTATTAAAGAAGGTAAAACAAGACAAGATATATTTCAATTTTTAAGAGATTTAGAATATGCTCCTTCAACTTGTTATGAATATATGCAAAAAGCAAAGGATGAATCTGATATGAGGTCAGTTCAAAACTTTGGTGAAGATTTAAAAGAAGATATAGAAAGATTTGAGGCATTATATGCTTCTTGTCTTAAAGAAGGTAATAAAAGAGAAGCAAGAGAAAACTTAAAAGAGATTGCCAAGCTTAAAGGCCACTATTGTGAGCGTATTGCAATTTCAGGTGAACTTGTTATTAAGACAAAGTGGGGTGATGAGTAAACTTTTATACATATAACCCCTATAATAATTATGGATACAATAGATAGAATTAAATTATTAATAGAAAAGGGGTATAAAGCCAACGCCGAAACAGGTGAAATTTTTGGCATAGCTGGTAAAATTTGTTCTAATAAAACAAAAGAAGGATATACTATATTATCAGTATGGTATAATAAAAGAAATCTTAGAGTATTAGGACATCAATTTATATATTATTATTTTAATAAAACATTACCAAAAATAATAGATCATAAAAATAGAAATACATTTGATAACAGATTAGAAAATCTTGAAGCAAGTAATAAATCTAAAAACAGTATTAACACTATTTTTTGTGAAAATGCTAAGGGTTGTTACAAAATGGGTAACAGATGGGTAGCTTATATATCTATTGATAGCAAAAGTAAATATCTTGGTATGTTTAGAACATATGAAGAAGGTAGAGATGCTTATTTAGAAGCAAAAAAAATTAGAAACGATGCCGACAATACAATTATTTAACCCACACTCTAAACAAAGAGAGGTTATTAATGCCTTAGAAGATAAATCAGTATTCTTTGTAACTATGGTTGCAGGAAGACAGATTGGTAAATCAATTCTTGGTATGAATATGGCTATTTATTGGGCTATTGAATATAGTAGTTCAACTATTTATTGGGTTAGTCCAACTGATAGTCAAGCACATAAAGTATATAAGCAAATTATTAATGCTGTAATTGAAACAGGACAGATTAAATCTAATAAAGGTGGTAAAGGTGATACTGAAATTATATTTAAGAATAGTTCTAAGATATTATTCAGGTCAGCAGCATCAGAAGATTCATTGAGAGGTGAATCAGTTAACTTTATGATACTTGACGAAGGTGCTTTTATTAAATCTGATACCGTTAATACTATTTTATTACCTATGTTAAATGTTAAAGGTAAGAAATGTTTAGTTATTACTACACCAAAATCTAAAAACTGGGTATTTGATTGGTATACAAGAGGATTTACAGATAAAATGTATCGCTCATTTAAATTCAGCACCTATGATTCACCTTATGCTAATGAAGATTTGATTAATATGTTTAAAGAATCATTACCTGAGAAAATGTTTCAACAAGAAATAATGGCTGATTTTATAGATGCTTCTTCTGTGTTTAGTAATATATCAGAAGTGATGGTTATTGATAGATTAGAAGCACCTGTTGCTAATAAAAAGTATTGGGCAGGTATAGACATAGGTTTAATAAATGACGCTACCGTTTTGACTGTAATTGATGAAGGCGGCAATCTTGTAAACTATTATAGATGGGAAAAGATTGAGTCACCTGATTTAATACAAAAGATAGTAGAGATTAATTCTGTATGGCGCTTTAATAAGATTATGATTGAGAATAATAATCAAGGTTTAACTATTTATCAAGACTTAAAAAGAAGGATTAATAATATAGTTGATATAAATACTAACACTAAAACTAAACCTGAAATGATTAATAAGTTAATTCACCTATTTAATATGAAAGAAATTAAAGTAATAAAGGATGAATACCTTAGAATAGAATTAGAAGCGTTTATATTTAAACAAAAGAATGGTAATATACAATTCTCAGCTGATAGTGGCTTCCATGACGATTGCGTAATGGCATTAGCAATTGGTAGACATTGTTATGAAACATTAAAATACAACATAACTTATACAGGATTTTTCTAAAAACCATTTTTGGAAAATAATATATAAATTACAAAAATGATATATATAATTATATGATAAAATTTAATTTTGAAGGCACTGATTACAATATGACAACTAACTGGGGTGAATTAACTCTTGGTAAATTTATTGAGATTAGTAAAATACAACAAAAGAATACTCTTCTACCGCTTGGTGAAGAAATGTTAAGTCAACAACTAATAGAAGCACTATGTGGTGTTGATTATGGCACATTTGATGAAATGAATTATGGTCAAGCATCAGAGATTTATCCACACTTGGTTATTTTTATTGAAAGTCAATCAGAGTTTAATAACAAAATAGCTACTACTGGTGCTGATTCTTGGGATATTGATGGAACAATCTATTCTTATAGAAAAGATCCTTATCAATATACACTTGGTGAAGTATCTGATATTAAAACTTATACCGCTAATAAGACAAATGATTGGGATTATATCGCTGATGTAGCATCAGTTATTATTAGACCAGCTACTAAACAGGTTACAGAAGCAGGCACAGAATATTTTAAGTTAGTAAAGCTACATCCAATTGATTTACCAAAGAATAGAGAAGTAGTATTAAAGTTTAAATTAACAGATGTAACCAGAGTAGTTAATTTTTTTTTAAGTGGATTGATTTCGCAGAACAAAGATATGAAAAGTTATTTAGAGGTAACGCAGGTTCAGGAGTAGGTCCACAAATACCAGACGAATTTAGTTGGCATATTATGTTTAATAGATTAGCAAAAGATGATATAACTAAATTTGATGAAGTAGGTGATATGAATTATATATTATGCTTGAATCAATTATCATTATGGTATTACCAAAATGAAATTGAAGAATGGCACTATAAACAAATAAACAAAAAGAGATAATGGTATTATATAGACACATTAGATTAGATAAAAATGAACCATTTTATATTGGAATTGGTGGTTCTATTGATAGAGCTTATTGTAAGTATAAAAGAAACATTATATGGAAAAGAATAGTTAGTAAAACTGATTATGAAATTGAAATACTATTAGAAGATTTAACTTGGCAAGAAGCTTGTAATAAAGAAAAAGAGTTTATTAAATTATATGGTAGAAAAGATTTAAAAACTGGTTGTCTTTCTAATATGACTGATGGTGGTGAAGGAGCGGTTGGTATAAAACACACTGAAGAGACTAAGAAAAAGATTAGTGATAAGTTGAAGCAAATGAAATGTGATTATTGGACTGGCAAAAAACATACTGAAGAGACTAAGAAAAAGATTTCTAAAAACAAAATAGGACACTCTGTTAATAAAGGCAAAAGTCATCCTGCTTGGAATAAAAGATTAAATATAGAAGAAATAATAAATCTACACAAAGAAGGATTAAATGGTGTAGAAATAGCAAAAAAATTAAATGCAAATCCTGGACATATATCCAGATGTATTAGAAAATATAAAAAAGATAATCTATGAGTGCAAACACACAGGGCATGAACCAAATTAAAGACATATTTTACTCATTAGCAATGGGTAATCTTATGGTTAATGATTTTGGCTTTGGGCCCACATATAACATTACAACAGGTAAACAAAATAAGTATCCTTTAATGTGGGTTGAGCCATCATCTGGTGGTGCAGTTAGAACTGATATAGGACAAAGTAGAATTAGTGTATTCAATTACTCTTTTAATATATTTGTGGTTGATAGAATAGAAAAAGGTGATAGTAATTTTGATGAATTACTTAATGATTGCCAATTTATTCTACAATCAACTATTACTATGTTAGATAAACATCCTATGTATACCGACTTGGGTATTAATACAGAAGGTAATATATTATGGCAACCTGTATTTGAAGTTGAAGACGATAATGTAAATGGTTGGATGGCTCAAATTACTTTAAGAGTTCCAAATAGATTTACACCTTGTAATATACCAATGATACCAATATTATCTTATACAGCATCACTTGGTAATAATTCAGTTCAATATAGATTAATAGGTGATCCAGGGCCACAAGGTCCAATTGGTCCTATGGGTCCAGAAGGACCACAAGGTGTTAAGGGTGAAATAGGATCACAAGGCGCTACTGGCTCAACTGGTGCTACTGGCTTAACTGGTGCTACTGGCTCACAAGGTCCACAAGGTCCACAAGGTGTACAAGGTACACAAGGTGTTCAGGGTGTTAAAGGTGCTACTGGCTCAACTGGTGCTACTGGCTCACAGGGCACACAAGGTCCACAGGGTTTTCAAGGTGTTCAAGGAGCACAAGGCACACAGGGTAATCAAGGTAATATAGGTGCTACTGGCTCACAGGGTCCACAAGGTGTACAAGGTGTTCAGGGTATTCAAGGAGCACAAGGCTTCCAAGGTGCTACTGGATCACAAGGCGTTCAAGGTCCATTTGGTGCAACAGGAGCTGGCGGTGCGTTGGGTTATTATATATCAGCTTATGATACAACGACTCAAACAAATCCAACCGCTTCATTTGCTAATATAATTAAAGTTAATAGTGTTGCTGAAAGTAATGGTATTAATAATGATAGTGGCACACAAATTAATTTCTTATATGCTGGTGTGTATAATATACAATTCTCAGCTCAATTTGATAGAACAAATAGTGGAACAGATACAATAGATATATGGTTAAGAAAAAATGGTACTGATGTAGTATGGAGTAATACAGAGGTAATAATGAGTGGTGGTGCAGCATCAAGTGCGATAGTTCCTTCTTGGAACTTTATGCTTACATTAGCCGCTAATGATTATATACAATTAATGTGGAGTGGAACAGATACACATATTAGATTATTATCAGTAGGTACTCAATCAGCTCCATTAAGACCAGCTATACCTTCTGTTATATTTACAGCACAACAAGTAATGTTTACTCAACTTGGTCCAACAGGTTCTCAAGGTCCAATAGGTCCTGTTGGAGCAACAGTGGGAACCATTGGTATATCATTAAATGGTAATGGAGCTTATATATCAACAGGTAGTAAAGGATTTATTAGTATGCCTTATGCTTGTACTATAACAGGATGGCAATTAGTGGCTTCGGCAACAGGTTCTATTGTAATTGATGTTAAAAAGAGCGATTTTGCGACATTCCCCACAACAACTTCAATTGCTGGTAGTGAGTTACCTACTTTAGCTACCCAACAAAAGAATCAAGACTTAGTATTGACTACTTGGACTACTGCTGTGGCACAAAATGATGTAATAGAGTTTGTGGTTAATAGTAATACTACAGTAACAAATGCTTCTTTAAATCTAAGAGTGCTTAAATAAAAATAATATATAGAATATGCAATACATAATCAATTCAATTAGACAAGAAAACGAAATTGTAATAACAAATACCACTATTACATTAGATAATGGCACTATTTTAACATTAGATATAGCGCATTTTATGCCTCAAAATATAGACGATATAAAATTGGGTATAACCAATAGGGCAATTAGCGAACAGGCTAAATTAGACACTATAAATGATATTAAAACACTAATAGATATTATACCTATTAACCAAAATATAACTATTTAATATGATTTTATACTTTACTGGTTCAGTAGCACAAACTTGGAATGCTTCGGCTTCTTGGAGTGGTAATGCTATACCAAATAATACTGATGATGCTATATTTAATAGTATAAGCCCAACTTGTAGCACAGCAACCAATCCAGTATGTAAGTCATTAGATTTTACTAACTTTAATAAAACAGCAACTCTTCCAACTACTTTACAAGTTTATGGTGATTTAACATTAAGTTCAAGTATGAGTGGTGCTATTACAACATTAAATATACAAACAAGTTCTAATGTAAATACAAATAATAAACAGATTATTAGTAATATAACATTTGGTGGTGATACTATAACACAATTAAATATAAACATTATTAACCCCTTAACATTAACAGGTAATATAACTTTACCACAAACACCAATATCCTTCACAGGTTCATATGGTTTCAATTGTAGTTCATTAATCTGTGCTGTATCAGCACTATCTAACTCACAAACCCTATTAAAACCAGGTTTAACATATTCTGTGAGTATATTAAATATACAATCCAATAACATCAACCCTTTCATACCTTATCCTATTAAATCAGGTATATCAGGAACAAGAGCAACATTTGTATTATCAACAACAGGTAGTCAAACAACTGTTAATAATGTATCTTTTGTAGATATAGACGCATCAGCCGGACAATCTATATGTGTATTTAATCCAGGACCACTAACTAATAATCTAAATATAACTGAACTGGCAGCATATAAGATACAATCAAATCAATTCTATACTAACTAAATATGCCGAGTAATTTTTTCTTAAATACAGCAACAACTTCTTGGGGAGCAACGGCTAACTGGTCGTTGGGAACTATACCAACTATTAACGATCTTGTAATCTTTACTGCTTCAAGTGGAACTTGTAGTGTAAATGTGGTGGGAACTTGTAGTTCAATAGATTTTACAAACTATACAAGAAGAATAACATTTTCTAATCCAGTATGGAGTTATGGTAATGTTACTTATGGTCCGAATATGGGTTATAGTTATTCAACAACTAACGGTATAATAGTTGCCGCATCAGCAAGTATAACAAGTGGAGCAACTATATCAGCACCATTAAAACTATATACAGCATTTGGTGATAATACCTATACATTATTAAGCAACTTAAATATGGATGCTTTATTCTCAACAGGTGGTGGAACAGCCAACGCAACACATAATATAAATGGATTTACTATTTCTTGTAGAAGAGGTATAACTATTAATACAGATACAGGTGGAGTATCAAGTTTAACAACAGGTACAACCAATATAGAGTTAGTTGGTGCTAATAATCAAACATATACAAATGGTTTTGTTACAACAACTGGTGGATTTGCCAATAACTTTATTATTAACTCAACAGGAACGATTACTACAACAGGTAATATATATTACAGAACAGGAACTTTTACTTATTTAAGAGGTATTATGACGGCGGCTTCAACATTACAATATACAGGTAATGCTACATTTGATCCATCTGGAACATCAGCAAGTAATATAATAAATCTTGGTATAAGAGGAACAGGAACTATTACATTAAATAGTAATTTTCATACTTCTAATGGTGTAAATACTGGTGCAGCATTTACTGTTAATAACAATAGTGTTTATATTTATTCAGGAACATTAGGTGCGTCAACAGGTGCATTAAGTGGAACAACAACTATGATAGTTACTGGTACAAGTTCAACTTCAACAGTTAATATATCATCATCACAGACCATAACAAATCCTATTGTAATAAACACACCAGGTATA
>Ga0209084_1000552_pt1 | contig 35257 bp, 35 predicted proteins | sample C_130820_MF_Meta_FD_187309 | JGI IMG/M metagenome (GOLD analysis project Ga0209084, IMG submission 187309) | Freshwater microbial communities from Lake Croche, Canada to study carbon cycling - C_130820_MF_MetaG (SPAdes) (version 2) | ecosystem: Environmental > Aquatic > Freshwater > Lake... | reverse complement strand
GTGCGTGCCTCTGAAGAAGCCACCAAAATTGTGGCCGCAGCACGTGTCGAAGCTGAACAAGAAACGGTAAAAGCCCGCGAACATTTGCGCGAGCAAGTCGCTGCCTTGGCTGTCAAAGGCGCAGAACAAATTCTGCGCAAAGAAGTCAACGCCAGCGTCCATGCCGACTTGTTGGGTCGTCTGAAGACTGAGCTGTAAGAGAAGCGCCATGGCCGAACTTGCCACCATCGCCAGACCTTACGCGGAAGCTCTCTTCCAAGCGACTAAGAACGACTTGCAAGCGACCGCTGCTTGGCTCGACGAGCTGGCTGCGATTGCTAGCAACGCGCAGTTGTTGCAGTTTGCTTCCAATCCCAAGGCCACTACTGAGCAAATCATGGGTGTGGTCAAAGGTGTAGCCAAGTCCCAACTATCCGCTGCTGCAGACAATTTTCTGCGCACTGTGGTTGATAACGGTCGCTTGAGCGCTTTGCCAGAAATGGCGGCGCAATACCGTGAGCATGTCAATGCGCAAAGCGGTTCCTCCGACGCGGTGGTGTACAGCGCTTTTGAGATTGCGCCTGCGGCTTTGGCCGATGTGACGGCGTTGTTGCAAAAGCGTTTTGGACGCACCTTGCACGTCAAAGTCGAAATCGAACCAGAACTCATTGGTGGAATTCGCGTAGTGGTGGGCGACGAGGTGTTAGACACCTCTGTCAAAGCCCGTTTAGATCAAATGAAAGTCGCGTTAACTGCCTGAGCCGCCGGCTCACCAGCAGTTAGCACATACAAGAAAGAAGGAAAGAGTCATGCAACTCAATCCAGCAGAAATCTCTGAACTGATCAAGAGCCGTATCGAAGGTTTGGCCAATGACGCCAACATTCGTAACCAGGGCACCGTGATTTCGGTGACCGACGGTATCGTCCGCATCCACGGCTTGTCCGACGTGATGCAAGGTGAAATGTTGGAGTTCCCCAACAACACCTTTGGCCTCGCTTTGAACCTTGAGCGTGACTCGGTCGGTTCGGTGATCTTGGGTGAATACGAACACATTTCCGAAGGCGATGTGGTCAAGTGCACTGGTCGCATTTTGGAAGTGCCCGTTGGTCCTGAATTGATTGGCCGCGTGGTCAACGCCTTAGGTCAACCGATCGACGGCAAAGGCCCGATCAACGCCAAGATGACCGACGTGATCGAAAAAGTCGCGCCTGGTGTGATTGCCCGTGAATCCGTTAGCCAACCGATGCAAACCGGTTTGAAGTCGATTGACTCCATGGTGCCAGTCGGCCGTGGCCAGCGCGAATTGATCATTGGTGACCGCCAAACTGGTAAGACCGCTGTGGCGATCGACGCCATCATCAACCAAAAAGGTCAGAACATGACCTGCGTGTATGTTGCGATTGGCCAAAAAGCTTCTTCCATCAAAAACGTGGTGCGTGCTTTGGAACAAGCGGGCGCGATGGACTACACGATTGTGGTGGCCGCGTCTGCCTCTGAGTCTGCTGCGATGCAATATGTCGCCGCTTACTCTGGCTGCACGATGGGCGAATACTTCCGCGACCGCGGCGAAGACGCCTTGATCGTGTATGACGATTTATCCAAGCAAGCTGTGGCGTATCGCCAAGTGTCTTTGTTGTTGCGTCGCCCACCAGGCCGCGAAGCCTATCCTGGCGACGTGTTCTATTTGCACAGCCGTTTGCTCGAGCGTGCAGCCCGTGTCAATGCCGACTACGTCGAGCATTTCACCAAAGGCGCTGTCAAAGGCAAAACAGGTTCATTGACCGCATTGCCGATCATTGAAACCCAAGCCGGTGACGTGTCAGCCTTCGTGCCGACCAACGTGATTTCGATTACCGACGGCCAGATCTTCTTGGAAACTTCGTTGTTCAACGCGGGAGTCCGCCCTGCGATTAACGCTGGTATCTCGGTGTCTCGCGTCGGTGGCGCAGCGCAAACCAAGCTGATCAAAAACTTGTCTGGTGGTATCCGTACCGACTTGGCCCAGTACCGTGAATTGGCAGCGTTCGCGCAGTTCGCATCTGACCTCGACGAAGCCACCCGCAAACAACTCGACCGCGGTGCCCGCGTCACAGAATTGCTCAAGCAAGCCCAATACAGCCCACAACCCATCAGCTTGATGGGCGCTACGCTGTTCGCGGTGAACAAAGGCTTCTTGGACGACATCGAAGTCAAACAAGTTCTGCACTTTGAAACCGAAATGCATGCCTATCTCAAGCACAAGCATGCAGCCTTGTTGGCCAAATTAGAAGCCGACAAAGCCCTGGACAAAGATGCTGAGGCCGAACTGACCGCTGCCCTAGGCGCGTTCAAGAAGACCTTTGCTTAATTCCTACCTGACCACATAAGGAGCCTCGAATGGCAGCAGGTAAGGAAATACGCGGCAAGATCAAATCGGTGGAAAACACCAAGAAGATCACCAAGGCTATGGAAATGGTGGCCGCGTCCAAAATGCGTAAAGCGCAAGAACGCATGCGCGCGGCGCGTCCCTACAGCGAAAAAATTCGCCATGTGGCCGCCAACTTGGGCAAGGCCAATCCTGAGTACGTGCACCCGTTCATGGAAATCAATGACGCCAAAGGTGCGGGCTTTATCGTGGTCACTACGGACAAAGGTTTGTGCGGCGGTTTGAACACCAACATCTTGCGCATGGTTTCGCACAAATTGCGCGACTTGCAAGCACAAGGTAAGACGGCGCACGCTGTCGCCATCGGTAACAAAGGCTTAGGCTTTTTGAACCGTTCTGGTGTGAAGGTTGTTTCGCAAGCCACCATGCTCGGCGACACGCCGCATTTGGACAAGCTTATCGGCCCCGTCAAAGTGTTGCTCGATAGTTATGTGAATGGCGAAATCCATTCGGTGCAACTTTGTTACACACGCTTCATCAACACGATGAAGCAAGAGTCTGTGGTCGAGCAACTCCTACCTTTGTCTGCCGACGACTTCAAGCCAGAAGCTGGCAAGCCGGGCTGGGACTATATCTACGAACCAGACGCCCACACCGTCATTGAAGAACTCTTGATTCGCTATGTCGAAGCATTGGTCTATCAAGCGGTGGCTGAGAGCATGGCGTCTGAGCAATCTGCACGGATGGTGGCGATGAAGTCGGCCACCGACAACGCTGGGAACGTGATCAACGAACTCAAACTTATTTACAACAAGACGCGTCAAGCGGCGATCACGAAAGAACTTTCGGAAATCGTCGCCGGTGCGGCTGCTGTCTGATTTTAATTTTTGGAGCAAAACAACATGGCTCATGAGACCACCCATAAGAACCAAGGCGTTCAGGGAAAAATCGTTCAATGTATTGGCGCCGTGGTGGACGTCGAATTCCCACGTGACCACATGCCTCGCGTGTATGACGCGCTCAAGTTAGAGGGCACGGCTCTCACGCTTGAAGTGCAGCAGCAACTCGGCGACGGCATCGTCCGTACGATTGCTTTGGGCACCTCTGACGGCTTGCGCCGCGGTTTGATGGTGACCAACACTGGTGCTGCGATTACCGTGCCCGTCGGCAAAGGTACTTTGGGCCGCATCATGGACGTGTTGGGTAACCCCATTGACGAGCGCGGCCCTGTCGATCAAACACAAACAGCATCTATCCACCGCAAAGCACCTGCGTATGACGAACTCAGCCCTTCGCAAGAATTGCTAGAGACCGGCATCAAGGTGATCGACTTGGTCTGTCCTTTCGCTAAGGGCGGTAAGGTCGGATTGTTCGGCGGCGCGGGTGTGGGCAAAACCGTGAACATGATGGAACTCATCAACAACATTGCCAAAGCGCACAGCGGTTTGTCTGTGTTTGCCGGTGTGGGTGAGCGTACCCGTGAAGGTAACGACTTCTATCACGAGATGGCTGATTCCGGCGTGGTGAACCTCGAGAACCTCGGCGAATCCAAAGTGGCCATGGTGTACGGTCAGATGAACGAGCCTCCTGGTAACCGTTTGCGCGTGGCGTTGACAGGTTTGACAATCGCTGAATCTTTCCGTGACGAAGGTAAAGACGTGTTGTTCTTTGTGGACAACATCTACCGCTACACCTTGGCCGGTACCGAAGTGTCCGCTTTGTTAGGCCGTATGCCTTCTGCCGTGGGTTACCAACCTACATTGGCCGAAGAAATGGGCCGTTTGCAAGAACGCATTACGTCCACTAAGGTCGGCTCGATCACATCCATCCAAGCGGTGTATGTGCCAGCCGATGACTTGACCGATCCATCACCTGCCACCACCTTCGCTCACTTGGATTCCACCGTTGTGTTGTCTCGTGACATCGCTTCGCTAGGTATCTACCCCGCGGTTGACCCTCTGGACTCCACCAGCCGCCAGTTGGACCCACTCGTCGTGGGTGAAGAGCACTACGCAACAGCCCGCGCTGTGCAAGGTACTTTGCAGCGCTACAAAGAATTGCGCGACATCATCGCGATTTTGGGTATGGATGAGTTGGCTCCAGAAGACAAACTTGCTGTCGCCCGTGCCCGCAAGATCCAACGCTTCTTGTCACAACCTTTCCACGTCGCTGAAGTGTTTACGGGTTCGCCTGGCAAATACGTCACCTTGGCTGAAACCATCCGTGGTTTCAAAATGATCGCCAACGGTGAGTGTGACCACTTGCCAGAGCAAGCCTTCTACATGGTCGGAACCATCGACGAAGCCTTCGAAAAAGCCAAGAAGATCTGAGCCTAGTATGCGCACCATTCACGTCGATGTTGTCAGCGCAGAAGAGTCCATCTTCTCGGGTGAAGCTACTTTTGTGGCCTTGCCTGGTGAGGCTGGCGAACTAGGTATCTATCCCCGCCACACCCCGTTGATCACACGCATCCGTCCCGGATCTGTGCGCATCCATACGGCAGACGGCGGCGAAGAGTTTGTATTTGTAGCTGGTGGTATTTTGGAAGTCCAACCGGATTGCGTCACTGTGATGTCTGACACCGCAGTGCGTGGCAAAGATTTGGACGAAGAAAAAGCCAACGCTTCCAAACAAGCAGCTGAAGAAGCTATCAAAAACGCTAAGAGCGATGTGGACTTGGCCCGCGCCCGTTCTGAGCTAACGATCCTGGCCGCTGAGCTCTCTGCTTTGCGCCGCTACCGCGCTAAGAAATAAATCGCTCGCACTTCGTACGGATAGCCCGCAAAATCCAAGCGCTACTTACAAGCAAAGCCCCATTCGAAAGACTGGGGCTTTTTGTTGGCTAAAGGAATCAGGAGACAATTGCGCCATGCCCAAAGCCAAACTCCAAGCCGCAACTGTTGGTGGATCTGCACACGATGTAGAAGCCCAGTTTTACGAAGCGCTTCAAACCGGCGATTTAGAAAAACTCATGGCTTGCTGGGCCGACGAAGACGATATTGTGTGCGTCCATCCCGGCGGACCTAGATTGGTTGGCAACGCGCAGATACGTGCGGCATTTGAGACGATGTTTAACAATGGCACGATAGCCGCAACGCCAGAGCGCGTGTGCAAAGTGGATTCTTTAACCAGTGCCATGCACAACGTGATTGAGCGCATCTCCATTCAAACACCCGAGGGCATGCAATATGCCTTGGTGGTGGCGACCAATGTGTACCAACGCACTCCGCAAGGTTGGCGCATGGTGGCGCACCACGCTAGCCCTGGAACATCAGCCGCACATGCAGAGGCGCAAGAGACACCCCAGGTTTTGCATTGACCTGGAGTTACCGCGCCCCTTGGTGGTTGCCGGGGGGTAACCTGCAAACTATCTATGCAGCAAAAGGCTTGCGCAGTCTTGGTGACAAGCCACCAGTTTGGCAAAGACAGCGATGGGATACGCCTGACCAAGACTTTATTGATGTGGATTGGCTGGCGCCCTTAGCCTCTCCGGCAACACCAGAGATCGCAAAAACCAAACCCAATCAAATAATCAAGGGCACCCCATTGGTTGTTTTTTTCCACGGATTAGAAGGATCATCTGCCAGCCACTACGCCATCGCTTTTGCACAGGAAGCGCAACGCATCGGCTGGCAAATGGCTGTGCCGCATTTCAGAGGTTGCAGCGGCGAAATGAACCTCAACCCGCGCGCGTATCACTCAGGCGATTACCAAGAAATTGACTGGATACTCAAGCGCTTTCAAAGCATGCACTCAGGGCCCGTCTTTGCAGTCGGCATATCGTTGGGTGGTAATGCCTTGATGAAATGGGCGGGTCAAGTAAAGGCAGAGGCCAATAAAACTGTTAATGCAATTGCCAGTGTTTGCGCTCCGTTAGATTTGACAGCCAGTGGTCATGCGATTGACAGTGGCTTTAACCGTATCGCCTACGCCAAAATGTTTTTAGAGAGCATGAAGCCAAGGGCGTTTGCCAAGCTAGCGCAATATCCAAATTTATTCGACGCGAAGGCTATGCAATCTGTCACTACCTTGTTTGAGTTTGACAATATCTTCACAGCACCTTTGCATGGTTTTAAAGACGTTACCGACTACTGGTTGCGCGCGTCCGCCAAGCCGGATCTCACTGATATCGAATTACCCGCTTGGGTCATCAATCCACAAAACGACCCTTTTGTGCCAGCTAGCAGTTTGCCCACAGCGGTTGAAGTAGGGCGGTATGTAGAGTTATACCAACCCCAAGACGGCGGCCATGTTGGCTTTACCAGCGGTGCATTTCCTGGAACCTTGCACGTCTTACCGCAAGCGGTATTGCGCTGGCTGGGCAGCAAAATATAAACAATCACTTGTCGTAAAACTATGGATGACATCGTCAAACAAGCCCTTGCCAAATGGCCCAACGTGCCTGACTGTTACGGTTGGCTCGGGCTAGACGCGCGCGGTGATTGGTATATGCGAGACGATGCTGTGCAGGCGGCGGGAGACTTTGCAACAAGCAAGGGCTCCAAACTTTTGCATGAAAAGCTGATTGAATTTATTGGACGCAATTACGATGCAGATGCGCTGGGGCGCTGGTTTTTTCAGAATGGCCCGCAGCGTGTGTATGTTGAATTAGAAGTGGCGCCTTGGGTGTGGCGCCTGCAGACCGATGGTAATCTGCTTAGTCATACCCAGCGAGAAGCGCAGTACCAAAGCAGTTGGCTTGACGATGCAGGTTGGTTGTATCTAGAGACCGATCTAGGCTTTGGACTCATGCACAGCATGGACATGCTGCTAGCCGTGCAAAAAATAGAGTCTGCAGAATGGTTGCCGCAAAACATTACCAAGATAGATTTACAAACGCGATTTGGTTTTTGTTTGAGCCCTCATCAAGGGCATACGTCTAAAAACGCAAAGCCATAAAAAAAGCCACCTAGAGAACTGGTGGCTTTTATATGAAAAGCGAAGTCTAAATATGGAAGCTTAAGTGCTTGATTACTTAGCTTCTGGTTTTTTGGGTTCAGCTAACTTACCACCGCTGCCGTTTGCCATATAGACAACAGCACGACCAATTTCAAAGTCGCTGTATTCGCCACCAGCCTGTGACGCCATATTGCCCTTGCCCTTGAGTGCTGAAGTCAACAAGGCTGGGTAGCCTTTACCCACGCGAGGTGCCCAAGCAGCGGCATCGCCAAATTTAGGTGAGCCCAAAGTGCCGGCTGAGTGGCATCCGCCACATTGGCCTTTGAACACTTCTTCGCCAGTACGCGGCTCCGCGTTAGCAGATTTGATTTCGACAGAGCCTACTTTTTGAATGCGCGCTGCGACCGATTCAGGTGCGTTGGAACTACCAGCTTGCGGCTTGTTTTCTGAGGTGACGAAATACACCAAGCCAATGATGACGAAAACAGGAAGAATGAACGAATAACCGACAGCCAACAAAAGCTGTTTGGGGGTTTTAATGGGGCCCGTGTGGGCTTCTTCGAGGTGGTTGTCGCTCATGATGAGAGGAATCCTTAAGGGGTACGCAAAAACAACTCAAATTATAGCCAGCCCCCTACAATGGATCGTTACGTCAAGCTGCGGCTGTAGCTCAGTGGATAGAGTATTGGCCTCCGAAGCCAAGGGTCGTGGGTTCGATCCCCGCCAGCCGCACCAAATTAATCCTTTTTGACTCAACAATCGAGTGTTTTACTCGGCACTTTTCAAAAAAGCCCTGCAGGGAGTTGGTTTTATTGATAATCAACTACTTTCAAAATCATAAATTTGCCGACTATGAAAAAAACACTATCAGCCATCACATTTATTGCTTCTGCAGTTTTTGCCAGTTCTTTGGCTTTTGCGCAAGCAACGCCGAGCGCCCAGCAGATGATCGAACAACTCAAGGTCCAACCCGTACCTGATGCGCCTAGAAGAACCCGCAGTTTGCGCAATCTCTCCGTTGAGGCGGTTGACCAAACGGCAGACGCTACGCCACCCGCCCCTGTGGTCAAGCCTTCTTTGTCTTTACAAATTCAGTTTGAATTCAATTCCGCGCAAATCAGCCCTGTAAGCCAACAAGCTTTGTTGAACTTATCGACTGCGCTTAAAGCAGCAGAACTCAGCGCATCCAAATTTGAAGTGGAAGGCCATACCGACGCCAAAGGCAATGATGCCTACAACCTCAAACTCAGTCAGCAACGCGCAGAAGCCGTGCAGCAGTTTCTGGTGTATCAAGGCGTTGCTATCAATCGATTGATGGCATCTGGCAAAGGATCTACACACTTGGCCAATGCAAGCAATCCTTTAGCCGCTGAAAATCGTCGGGTCCGCATTGTCAACCTCGACTGAGGCTAAAACGCCTTGGTGGCAAAGCCTTGAGCGTCAGTTCCTCACGCATTTGTCGCGTTGGTCAGATAAGTGGGTACATATTGGATTGGTGCTCGTTTTCTCCGCTTGGATTGTTGTCGACGTTTTATTAGTCGGCGTCACGGGCGGGTTGGCCCAAACCACTTACGACAACATGGTGCGTGGCCGTGTTATCACCGCCCCAGCCGATCCACGCATAGTGATCATTGATATCGATGAATCTGCATTGGCACGTATGGCTACAGAATTTGGCCGTTGGCCTTGGCCTCGTGATACCTTGGCATCGGTGTTGGACTATGTGGAAGAGCAACAACCTGCCGCGGTAGTGTGGGACATTATTTTTTCAGATGTAGACCGCTTGAACCCAGGTGGCGATGCCGCCTTCGATGCCGCTGCCAAGCGCAGTGCCCATAGCCATTTCGGATTGGTGCGTCTACCCAAAGAGAATGACGACAAAAGCGAATTGACGCAAAAAAACTTGCCTAACTTGTGGGTGCAAACAGCACCGCAAGAATCTAAAGAACTCTCGACCATAGCGCTTATTCCGCCCGTACTGCCCGGCGTTGCAGTCAAACCACTTGGTTACAACAATGGCTATGTCGATCGCGATGGTATTTTGCGCCGCTATCGCTACTTTGAGCGACTCGATGACGGAGGCATGATTCAATCATTGCCCATGAGCGTAGTGCAACAAGTCGATCCGCAAGCCCATACGTTTTGGTTGGAGCGCTTCCTCAACAAGCCACAAAAAATTGCCTCAGATAACGCCACGGAAGATGATGTACTCATCAACTGGCGCAAAAAAGCCAATAGCTATCCGCATGTCAATTTTGCAGATGTATTTGCACTCGCCGATGGCGCGAGAGCCAAAGAAGAAGTGCCGTCATTTGCTGGAAAAATTGTGATCATTGGAGCGACCGCGCCTAGCTTGCACGATATTCATCCAACACCTTTGTCATCTGCGCAAGCGGGCGTGGAATCATTGGCAACCGGAATTGACAATGCTTTGAACAAACGTGCGATGCGCGAAATGCCCAAATGGCTAGGTGCACTCATCGCCATCGTGATGTGTATCGGCTTGGCGTTTTGGAGTTATCGCAACAGCGTCTCGTCATTGGCTGCTGGTATGTTAGGCCTGCCCTCGGTCATGCTGGGGATTAGTTTCTTAAGCCTCAATACAGAGCACTTGTTTTTAGATTTGCATTTGTCTGCTGCCTTAGGCTTGCTATTTGTTGCCTTGTTGCGCGTTTGGTTCACAATTCAAAAGCGCCACTGGTGTAGCGATATGCCTCCCGACCATGCGCCTCTAGCGGTGTGGAGCTGGCGCGCAAAAGAGCCTTGGAATGACCAGCAGCTGCAAAGCTTGATGCGCGAGCTACAAGAGCATGCATTCAACTGCCGCATCGTATTGCTAGACATCACGCCAGCCGGCAGTAATTTGGTGCGCTGGAAACCGTTCGCACACTTGTTGGCGTTGGTAGGCCCTGAGGATGAGTTGCAAGCCTCAAAACTTCACCTACAAAAGATTGCTAAAAGTATGCAATCGGAGCAAGGTGCCATCTTGGCACTGGCTAAGTCAGCCGACAACGCCAAACAAAAAATCACACGCATGGCCTTAGATGGCTGGGCGCAATTACATCCACATGAATAACTGTGGAAAAAGAATGGACCGTATGAAAGAAAGTAGCGCTATGAAGACTTCATTCCGTTTAATGTTGCTGGGCTTAGGACTGACCGCTTTTTCTGCATATGCGCAAAACGCCAGTGTCACGCGACCCACCGAAATACGCGCAGAAAAACTCGCCTCATCTGCCGTGTTGGTGCAAGTCAACCAAGGCGCTAGTGTGCGAATTACCTCCGTGGAAGGTGGTTGGGTGTTGGTCGAAGCCGCGACAGACAAAGGCCGCGTCTCGGGTTGGATGCGTGCAAGTTCTCTCAATATGCAAGCTGGCGCGTCAGTCATAGCGGGCTTGTCGAGTGGACGCGAAGCTTCAGGTAACAACGCTTTAACTTTGGGTGTGAGAAGCGTTCCCCAATTAACACCACGCATTAATCGCCATGCACTCATCATCGGCGTGGGCAGATATGAAGACCCATTGGTGCCAGCACTGCCTGGAACCAAACTGGACAAAATTTCAGCCACGCAAATGGCGCAAGCCATGCAAGTGCCAGATAGCAATATCCAATACTTGCAAGACGACCAAGCAACGCTCGCCAACATTCGTTTTGCATTGAACAACTTAAGTGACCGTGTCCAAGATGGCGATCGCGTATTTATCCACTACTCTGGCCACGGCACACGATCTCTTGATCCGCAAGCTGGTGGTTGTGTAGAAGCTTTGTTGCCTTATGACGGCATGAGCAAAGGTGTGATTAGCAATTCTGAGATGGCTGGCTTGCTGTCTTCAATCACCCAAAAAACCGATAAGCTGTTTGTCATGTATGACGCTTGCCACTCAGGCGGCATTGTTGCTGCTGCCGTGACTGCCAGAACGCGCGGTATTGCCAACACAAATGATGAGGGCGCACTTCGCCCTAAGTTTGCTGGTATTTCAGAAGAGTGCGGTAAACCCACCAACGTCAAAACACGCGGCTTGGTGAATGAACAGGTCAAACAAGGCGCATTGCCACAAGACATCGTGCACTTGTCTGCAGCGCGTGATAACGAAATCAGCTTTGATGACGAACAAAAAGGCGGCCTCGCTACCCAATACATGCGCGATTGCATGTTGCGCGATGCAAAAGACTTAGATGGGTCAGGCGCCATCAGCATTGAAGAAATCAAGCAGTGTGCGCAAGACAAAGTTAACCGTCGCATGAAAGACGACAGTAACTTCAAGGCACACAACTTGGTGCTATCGGGCAACGGTAACTTTGTGCCCGCATGGTTTAGCCAAGGTGTTCCGCAGACTGGTAATGTGATGACCGCTTTAGCGGCGGCAGATAAACCTGCGGCACCAGCTGTTGCCGCACCAGTCACCAAACCGCCAGCACAAGAAATAATCGCAGCGCCAATAGCACCAGCACCAGTACAAGCACCAACAGCAGCACCAGCACCAGCACAGCAAGTTGCTCTGGTTACGCCTTCAACTAATTCAACTGCTGCGCCAGTACAACAATCAATTTCTTCAATTGAAACGAAGACTCTGAGCGGTGAAGAAGCACTCAAACAAATGTATGACCAGCGCAATGCCAAACGCAAAGTGCGCGTCACTCTGACCAAAGACCAATTGGTGATTGGCAAAGACGCCTTAGAGTTTTCTGTGCAGTCAGACCGTGCAGGTTATGTCTATGCGGCTTTAGCAGGCTCAGATGGCAAAGCCTTGTATATGTTGTTCCCTAACGACTTAGACCAAAACAACCGCATTGAAGCTGGCCAAACCCTTAAGTTACCCCAAGGTAAATGGCGTATCAAATCATCGGGACCTGTTGGCACCAACCATTTGTTAGTTATGGTGGCGGATGCACCACGTGATTTGCAAGCGTTGAGTGCAAAGAAAGAAGGGCCCTTTATGACTTCTTTGAATGATGCAGGTGGACGTGCACAGTTGGGTGCTCTGTTGACATCGTCTAAGGCTATCAGTACAGCAGTTTGTCAAAACACGGTATCAGCTAAAAACAATCCACTATGTTCGGACGCTTATGGCGCGAGCTTGTTGGCGGTCAAAGAAGTGCCTTAATTAATTTGAGAGCCTAGGAGTTTTCTATGCAAGTAACTAAGCAATTGCGTTATGTTTTATTCGCTCTATTATTCGGTGCGCTGTCAATTTTTAATTCGGTGTATGCGCAATCCTCAGATGAAGATTCTTCTATTAAATTGTCAGAGCAAGAATCAACTCGACTGCGAGCAGTTATAGATCTTCCTGTAGACCCTAATTCTTTAAAGGCTACTAGGGTGCAGGCCTACAAGCAAAAACATGCGGCAGCCTGGAAACTTGGAGACGTGGTGAAGCAAGAGGAGGTTTTGCGCGAATGGGCGCAAATGGATACAGATATAGATCCTCGATGGCGCTTGATGAGTTTTTTGTTTTTCTCAACTAAGCGACAAGAAGCATATCAGCTTGGTCAAGACTTAGTGAAAGAAATCAAGTTTGCGCCAAGCGCCGTAAGAATTCGATCCGCACTCGCAGATCAATATATGCATGAAAGCAATTTGAAGCAAGCAGGAACCTTATTATCGGATGCCGAAACAATTATTCGTAATGAATGGGGAAGAGTCCCGCGGCAAGGACAAAACGCTTACTGGATCTTGCGTGCAGAAATGGAATTCAATTTAATCAAATCTGTCTTCTTACGCAGGAGTGGAAAGTGGCAAGAGGGCATACAGACAGCCAAACTGGCAGCATCCAAAGGAAAAGAGTTGATTGGCATTGACACTTTAGTTGATGAACAGCAACGCAATTTCAGCCGTAACTGGTATGTGTCTGCGATGGCCCAAGTAGCAGATCACCAATCTGCAGCAGGTCTTTATGCAGAAGCAGATATGTCTTTGCGTGAAGCCTTTCAGTTTGGGAAAAGTAATGGATTCACTGACAACCAACTGGTCAGAGTATTTAACGGAGTTGCATGGTTAAGAAATGCCACAGGGCGTTTTGAAGATGGATTGGCATATAGCAACCGAAGTGAAAAAATCATTCTTGGAATGGGTGTGCAAAAAGGAGCGGCAAGCTGGCTCTACACCCAGACGCCAGGGACATTAGCCCTAGCCGGAATGGACAGATGGCAAGAGGCTGCAGAGAAGTTCGATGCCATAGATCGTGAGATGGAGCAATTGAAGACCAAATCGCCAGCAGCTTTTCAGGCTTGGTTGAGGGGGCCGGTCTATTTGCATACTGCAAGATACCCACAGGCTAAAAAACTATACGAGGGTACGTTGAAGTGGCACATCGAAAATTTCGGTGAGCACCATTACTTCACCGCCTACACCCGTGGCATGTATGCCATCGCTTTATGGCGTAACGGTGACCCAGTTGGCGCACGCGTTCAGTTTGACCAAGCGATCCAAAACATCACCTCGCCAGATGCACTGACTGGCGACTTCACTGAGGACGTATTTCGCCGCAAAGGAAAGAAATACATCTTCCAAAACTACATCGACTTGCTCGCCACCACGGCAGACAAAGACCCAAAAGACGCAGCGATTATTTTTCAAATGGCGGACCATTTGAATTCATCCTCGGTTCAGCAGGCGCTCTCTGACGCTGCGGTTCGCTCTGGCGTCAACATCCCTGGCTTGTCTGATGTGATTCGTAAAGAGCAAGACGCAAAAAACGAAGCCGCCACCTTGATGTCCTACATCACATCACAGGGAAGCGAAGGGGACAAAAAACGCAACCCTCAAGTCATCGAGCAAATGCAAAAACGCATGCGTGAATTGGAGGGTCTGCGCAAAGAATACAAGGCGCAAATTCAAAAAGGATTTCCTGAGTATTTCCAACTCATTCAGCCCAAAGCGCCTAGCCACACCGATATTGCGCAACAGCTCAAGCCTGACGAATTGTTTGTCTCCATCTTGCCGATGGAAAAACAAACCTATGTTTGGGCTATCAATTCTTCTGGCAAGGTGAGCTTTCACCAGTGGCAAGTGGGCGAGAAAGAAGGTGCGAAGCTGGTTGACAAAATTCGCAAAACACTAGATGTCGCTGGCCTTGGCAACAAAGCACCTGTTTTCGACTATGCAGATGCACACACTGTTTACAAAGGCATATTTGGGCCTATCGAGTCTGAGATGCTAGATAAAAAGCATGTCATCGTTGCAACTTCCGGCTCATTTGCCAACATGCCATTGGGTGTGTTGGTGCGTAAACCAGTTGCCTCGCCAAACCCGGCGAATGCCGCATGGTTGATCAAAGACACTGCCATTAGCCAAGTGCCAACAGCTAGTGGCTGGCTGTCATTGAAGCGCTATGCCAAGGTGCCTTCAAGTACGCAACCATTGATTGCTTGGGGCGATCCTTTGTTTGATAACAAGGCTTCACAGCAAGTGGCTGCTGCGCCTGCTGCATCCACGGTGCGTGCCGTGATAAGTACCCGTTCAACTATGCAAACAGGGTTGGAGCAGTCGCAAAACGACAGCTACTTGGCCTACAGCAAAATCCCGCCACTTCCTGAAACGCGCGACGAGGTGAATGAGCTAGCCAAAATTTTGGCGGCTGATACCAAACTAGATGTGATTTTGGGTTCTGACGCAACGCGTCAATCGGTGCTCAAGAGTAGCGCTTCTGGCCAATTAGGTAAAAAGCAAGTGGTGGTGTTTGCTACGCATGGCTTGTTGGCGGGCGATTTGCCCAATTTAAACCAACCTGCTTTAGCGATGGCTTCAACTGCCAACCCCGCGGACTCACCTTTGTTGACCTTAGAAGATGTGTTGGGCCTCAAACTCAATGCCGACTGGGTGGTGTTATCAGCTTGTAATACGGCTGGTGCAGATGGACGTGCGGAAGAAGCTTTGAGCGGTTTAGCGCGAGGATTCTTCTTTGCCGGAAGCCGAAGTTTGTTGGTGACCCACTGGTCGGTGGAGTCGGAGAGCGCGATGTTGCTCACGACCCATACATTTGCTGCTTACAAAAAAGACCCACTAATGCGTCGTGCTGAGGCTTTGAAACAAGCGATGGTGGAGACCATGAAGTTACCGCAATACGCCCACCCTGCATATTGGGCGCCTTACGCTTTGGTGGGTGAGGGCGGCCGCTAATTTTTAGCTATGAGGGCTATCTAAAAGCATTGCTTTAATTGGCTGCGCCTTTTTTAGCAAAGACAATTTTGTCGATCACCACTTCGTTTTGCGCGTTGTAAGCCAAAAGAATTTTGACGTCATGGCCTTTGGCTGAAGCGAATACTTTTTCTTTTTCGCTTTTTTGCTCTAACGTAACCAGTGTACGAATGGCATTGATTACGCTAAAAATCAGAAATGGATTTTTAGAAGTCACGCCCGATGAACTCGGCGGTTCAGACATTTGAATTTTGCCGCCACTTTTCTCCACCTGGTTTACCCATACCTTCATACGCTCAGGCATGTTGTTGGGCGAGACTTTGTCGTAAAACGGCACGGTTATCTCGGTCATAGGGGCAGACAGGGAGGCGGATAGTTGGTGGTCAAACTTGTCTGCATCTAAAAATGCAACGATAGGTGCCGCATCATCTTGTGCAGATTTAGTTGATGGATTTGTTTCACAAGCACCAAGTGCCAAGCAGGCAAGCAATACGAGTGGCAAACGAATAGATAACAAATGACGCATACAACACCTCTTCAAAAAGAACGTAGATTGTGAACGATTCTAAAAACTCATGTATCTGTGTCTTTTAGGGCCAAGGCCCTGTCATACAAAAGGTTGCGTGACTCGCCTGTCAGATCTGCGGTTAAACGTACCGCGGTTTTGAGTGGAACCTCTTGCATCAGAAGCCTCAGCATCTTGTCATGCACCTCAATAGGGTCGCTGATAACCGTTTGGGAGTGCACCACGAGCGCAAATTCACCGCGGGTGCGTTGCGGATTGGAACTTATCCAATCGCTCAAGGCATTAGCTGGTAGCGTTGCGATTTCTTCAAACTGTTTGGTCAGCTCTCTGCCTACTGTCACCATGCGGTCGCCAAGAGCAGCTAGTGCGGTTGCGAGTGCTTCTATGCGATGCGGGGCTTCTAAGAGGACTTGCGCGCGCCCTTCAGATGTCAGCAATTGCACGGCGCGTTCTCGCTCGGCCGCTTTGCTTGGCAAGAAACCAACAAACACGAATCCCGAAGCCTCTGCTGTGAATGAGCCACAAGCACTGAGTAAGGCAGTAACACTGCTGGCACCCGGCAGGGGCATGACACGAAATCCTGCCGCCTGCACCTGCCACGCCAAGCGCGCGCCAGGGTCGCTGATAGCGGGAGTTCCTGCATCGCTCACATACGCCACGCGTTGGCCTGCTTGCAAACGTTGAATCACTTCTTGCGAAGCTTGCGCCTCATTATGTTGATGAACCGCTAACCATTGATTGGAGTTGCGCTCAATTCCGTAGCTGCGTAACAAAGTTTGTGAGTGGCGCGTATCTTCACAGGCCAAGGTATCGCACACACTCAAAACATGCAGGGCGCGCAAACTGATATCGGCCAAATTACCAATCGGTGTTGCAATCACATACAGCGTGCTTGCAGGGTGGTGCTGAGTAGCCGCGGCATCGTGGGCAGCTGTGAGGGCAGATAAAAAATGCGTGGACAAACCCAAGAGAAAAATTCCTTCACCACCAAGCAAGCAGGGGATGCGGCAGAAGACCGCGCTTTGCACTATTTGCTCGCCCATGGCTTGCAATTGGTACAACGCAATTATCGAACGCCAGGACGCGGCGGGGGTGAAATAGATTTAATCATGCAAGACAGGCATGGAACTATGGTGTTTGTCGAGGTACGTAAACGCTTGCATCCCTCATACGGAGGCCCTTTGGGCAGTGTTTCGGCATCTAAACGCAAGCGCATTGCATTTGCCGCCAAATTTTTCTTGATGCGCCTGAAATATGAGCCCACGTGTCGCTTTGACGTGGTGGCGATAGACGCAAACGGACTGCATTGGTTACAAGGGGCATTTACGGTGGACTGAATAGCGCAAAAGGTATCATTACAGGATGCTTGAACAACGAATTGAACAACACTTCATCGACAGTGCTGATCTGAAATACCAGTCAGCGCAAGCCTTATCCAAACCCATTGCAGCCGCTATTTCAGCCATCTTGGCTAGTGTGACCAGTGGTGGCAAGGTGTTGGCATGTGGCAATGGTGGATCTGCAGCAGATGCGCAACACTTCGCTGCTGAGTTTGTAGGACGGTTTGAGCGCGAAAGGCCCGAGTTGGGCGCTATCGCTTTAAGCACAGACAGCTCTATCTTGACGGCTATTGCCAACGATTACCACTACGACCAAATTTTCTCTAAACAAGTGCGTGCGTTAGGCCAGTCTGGAGATGTTTTGTTGGCCATTACTACCAGCGGCAACTCTGCCAATGTTTTAGCCGCTATCGAAGCCGCCCACGAGCGCGATATGACAGTCGTCGCACTCACTGGCAAGGGCGGCGGCAAGATGCTTCAAGCTTTGCGTGAAACCGACGTGCATATTTGCGTGCCGCATGAGCGCACTGCCCGAATTCAAGAAGTGCATTTACTCACCATCCATTGCATTTGCGATGGCGTGGATACGCAATTATTGGGTGATCAAGAAGGAAACTAGGACTATGAATAATTCAACTGCTAAATATCTCGCCGCTATCTCTATGGCGCTTGCGCTCAATGCATGTGCGCCTGTCATGATGGGCGGCGTATTTGGAACGGCCATGATTGCCAGCGACCGTCGCACCACAGGCATTCAAGTGGAAGACGAAGGTATTGCGCAACGCAGTGCTAGCGCTATTCGTCAAAACTTTGGTGATAAAGAGCATGTGAATATCGCTAGTTATAACCGCCAAGTGCTGATCACGGGTGAGGTGTCGAACGATCGCGTGCGCGGTCAAGTCGAGCAGTTGATTGGAAAAATCGAAAACGTACGTTTGGTCGTGAATGAGTTGGGTATTGGTCCCGCCACCACCTTGGGTGAGCGCTCTGCCGATGTTGTCTTAGCCGCCAAAGTGAAGGCGGCCATGATCGATACAGAAGACGTCTTTGTCGGTGTCTACAAAATCGTAGTGGAGCGAGGCACTGTTTATTTGATGGGCCGTGTGACACAGCGCGAAGGCGCCCGTGCGACCGAAGTCGCGCGCGGAGTTAACGGAGTGAAGCGTGTTGTACGTGTCTTTGAATACATGAGCGAAGAAGAACTCAACGCCATGCAACCCAAGAAGACACCGGTGGACGAATCTAAACCAACGCCCTTTACAACAGGCGCTGGCGCACCTGTGAACAGTAACGCTCCCGCACCAGCACCAGCACCAGCACCAGCTGGCACGGTGGTAACGCCTGTCAAATAATTAGCGCAGACGCTTGATCAGGCTCGACGTATCCCAGCGCTTGCCACCGAGCTTTTGCACATCGCCATAGAACTGGTCGACCAGCATGGTGACCGGCAATACGGCACCGTTGCGTTTGGCTTCGTCAAATACCAAGCCTAAGTCTTTGCGCATCCAGTCCACCGCAAAGCCAAAGTCAAATTTATCGGCCACCATGGTTTTGCCACGGTTATCCATTTGCCAACTTTGCGCGGCGCCTTTGCCGATCACGTCTAGGACTAGGTTCATATCCAAGCCGGCTTTTTGACCAAAGGCAATCGCTTCACTGAGACCTTGTACCAAGCCTGCGATACAAATTTGGTTGACCATCTTGGTCAATTGCCCTGCACCTGACGCGCCCATCAAAGTGAAGGCACGGGAGAAAGCCATCGCAACGGGCTTGACGCACTCGAATACAGATTCATCACCTCCGCACATCACGGTGAGCAAGCCGTTTTGTGCACCACCTTGTCCGCCAGATACGGGTGCGTCAATAAATGGAATGCCTAAATTTTTAGCCGCCGCATAAATCTCGCGCGCCACATCGGCTGATGCAGTGGTGTGGTCGACAAGAATAGCGCCTGCCTTCATGCCAGCCAAGGCGCCGTCTGCACCAAAAATTACCGAACGCAAGTCGTCGTCATTACCAACGCAGCAAAATACGATGTCAGCACCGGCCGCGGCTTCGCGCGGAGTAAGCGCACTCTTAGGTGCTTTGGATTTGGCAAATTCAGCGACCCAAGCTTGCGCTTTGGCAGGCGAGCGGTTGTAAACCGTGACAGCGTGTCCGGCAGTTGCCAAATGGCCAGCCATCGGGTAGCCCATCACGCCCATGCCGATGAAAGCGACATGGGTGGAAGGTGCGGATTCGTAAGTTTTGGAATTGATGCTCGACATGGTGAACTCTTTAGGTTGGGTTGAACTTGACGTGCATCATAGTGCGACTGTGCCGCTCGCCGCTTTAAGTCGGCAGTGCCTGCATAGCCTGCGCCATAGTTTGCATACCGTAAGCGGCGCCGGTTTGAATGGCATTGTGTATGTGCGAGGTTTTGCCTTCGCGTATCAGGTGCCGGATGGCGGGCGTCGCCACCATGACTTCAAAGACAGCGTGCTGCATGTCACTTTTGGAGAGGCGGTAGAGCGTTTGAGAGATCACGCCGATCAAAGCTTCACTGAGTTGTGTGCGAACCAAGGCCTTTTCTGCACTGTCGAACACATCGACGATGCGCTCGACGCTGGCTGCTGCGCTTCTGGTATGCAGGCTAGCAAGCACTAGATGACCTGTCTCGGCGGCTGTCAGTGCAAGGCGGATGGTTTCCAAGTCGCGCAATTCACCGACCAAAATAACGTCAGGGTCTTCACGTAATACGGCACGCAATGCATGCGAAAAACTTTTGCTGTGGTGACCTATCTCTCTTTGAGTCACCAAACTCTGTTGGTTGGTGTGCACGAATTCAATAGGGTCTTCAAGGGTGATGATGTGTTGTCTTGTAGTTTGATTAAGGTGGTGCAAGACAGCTGCCAAAGTGGTGGATTTCCCTGACCCTGTCGGGCCAGTGACTACAAAAAGCCCAGCGCTTTTGAATAAATCTGGCAACACCTTCGGGGCATTTATTTCAGCCAGCGAGGGAATGGCGTCGCGTATATGTCGAAGTACTGCGCCAATGCCCATATGGCTTTTAAACACATTGGCGCGAAATCGTCCTACTCTCGGAACAACGAATGAGAAATCTACTTCGTAGCCTTCTAAGAAGTGTGCGTACACATTCTTTTCCATATAAGGAGCCAAAGCTTGCATGAGCCGGCATGGGCTTGGATCGTTTTGCTGGTGATGCTCAGTTTGATTGAGGGTGTCCGCACTAATTGGATCGAGTTGCTCTCTTATGGCACTTTGCACAATGCTGGTACTAAATTTAAATAGTTTGCCCTGAACTCTGGCCCAAGGCGCCTGCCCAGAACAAAAATGGATGTCAGATGCGCCCCGCATCACTGCATCTTGAAGTACATCTTCTAGACTCATTCGAAGTCCTTGTTAAAGTCATGCCTGTTATGACAACATTGCAAGACAAGCTTCGATCCGTGCAATCGCGCATTGCTGCTGCATGCTTGGCCGCTGGGCGCAACCCCTATGAAATCACCTTGCTCGCTGTATCCAAAACATTTGGCGCAGACGCTGTGCAGGAGGTTGCGGCATGCGGGCAACAAGATTTTGGAGAAAACTACATCCAAGAAGGCGTAGACAAAATTACTTTTCTGCAAAGTGCCGCTAATGCAAAAAGCCCACTGATATGGCATTGCATAGGCCCCATTCAAAGCAATAAAACCAAATATGTGGCCGAGTTCTTCAGTTGGGCGCACACTGTCGATCGCCTCAAAATTGCGCAACGCTTGAGCGACCAACGACCAGCGCACCTTACGCCTCTGAATGTCTGCTTGCAAGTCAATATCGATGGCGGCGGGACTAAATCGGGTCTTGCGCCGGACGAAGTCTTAGAGCTAGCAAAACAAGTGGCTCAATTACCGCAACTAGTATTGCGCGGCCTGATGACAATTCCAGACCCTGTGGAAGGCTTTGAAGCGCAAGTTGTGCTCCATGCAAAGACGCGCGCGTTGTTTGATGAAGTACGTGTCGAATTAAATCTGCCTCACTTCGACACGCTGTCCATGGGCATGACTTCTGATTTGGAAGCGGCCATTCATGCAGGTAGCACCATGGTGCGCGTGGGCACCGCTATTTTTGGCGGGCGCTTATAAAAGAAGAAAATTATTTAGAGGTGACATTAGGCACACACTCTGATAAAATCTGAGAATGAAACCGTTTCGTTGGAGTCACGAGAAAAATGAAACTCTCAAGCAAGAGCGCAGCATTTCATTCGAGGAAATAGTGCTCGCGATTGAGTCGGGTGGCTTGTTGGATGAATTAAGGCATCCAAACAAAGAAAAATACCCTAATCAATTGGTGTTTGTGGTGGGGCTTGATAGTTATGCCTACTTGGTTCCTTACGTTGAAGAGATCGAATACTATTTTCTAAAAACCGTGATCCCAAGCCGCAAAGCTACAAGAGACTATCTTGGATAGGAGACTTAAATGAAAAAATTAGATGCGTTTGAAAAAGACCTGTTAGATGCCTTTGATAAAGGCGAATTAAAGTCGACGTCACCCTCCAAAGCCAAACTTGCTAAGTTCAAGGCGGCGGCAAGCGCTACTTTTATCAAAGACAGGCGAATCAATATTCGTCTATCAACTCCCGACCTTATGGACATACAGGCGCGTGCCCTTGAAGAAGGCATCCCATATCAAACTTTTATTGCCAGCGTTTTGCATAAATATGCCTCTGGCCGTTTGTACGAGCGCCAATCTAATTTGCAGCCGAAATCGGCGAAGCGCTAAATTTAAAGGCTTAAAACCGCGGCAAATCAGGATGCTTGATTCGCCCAGCACGCACCAGCATCTTTCCGTATTCAGCACAGCGGTTCAAGGTGGGAATCACTTTGCCAGGGTTTAGCAATCCTTTGGGATCGAAAGCACGTTTGACCGCAAACATTTGCTCATTCTCTTCGGCGCTGAATTGCACGCACATGCTGTTGAGTTTTTCAATGCCAACCCCGTGCTCACCTGTAACGGTGCCACCCATGGCCACACTGGTTTCTAAGATATCTGCACCAAACAATTCGCAACGGTGCAATTGATCAGGATCATTTGCATCGAACAAAATCAAAGGATGCAAATTGCCGTCACCTGCATGAAACACATTGGCGCAACGCAACTGGTATTTCTTTTCCATCTCGGCAATGGCCAATAAAATATCGGCCAAGCGTTTACGTGGAATGGTACTGTCCATGCACATGTAGTCGGGGCTGATGCGTCCTGAAGCAGGAAACGCGTTTTTGCGACCGCTCCAAAAACGCAAGCGCTCGGCTTCGTTTCGGCTCACCGCAATAGCAGTTGCGCCGCATTGGCGCAGCACTTCGCTCATGCGCCCAATTTCTTCTTCTACCTCTTCTGGTGTGCCGTCACTCTCACACAGCAAAATCGCTTCGGCGTTGAGGTCGTAGCCTGCGTGCACAAAACCTTCTACGGCTGCGGTCATGGGTTTATCCATCATTTCCAAGCCAGCAGGAATAATGCCCGCCGCAATGACCGATGCCACCGCATCACCTGCTTTACGCATGTCGTCAAAACTTGCCATGATGCAACGCGCCAATTGGGGCTTAGGCACCAGCTTGACGGTCACTTCAGTCGTCACGGCTAACATGCCTTCGCTGCCAACCACCAGCGGTAATAAATCTAGCCCGGGTGTATCGAGCGCATCGCTACCGAACGTAATGGCTTCGCCTTCGATTGTGAATCCTTGGACCTTCATCACGTTGTGCAAAGTCAAACCATATTTCAGGCAATGCACACCGCCAGAGTTTTCCGCCACATTGCCACCGATGGTGCAAGCAATTTGACTGGATGGATCGGGGGCGTAATACAAACCTAAATGCGCGACGGCTTCGCTGATCGCGAGATTACGCACGCCACACTGCACGGTGGCGGTGCGTGCAATCGGATCGATATTCAAAATTTTGTTGAATTTGGCCAAAGACAATGTCACACCTTGCGCATGCGGCATTGCGCCGCCAGACAAACCTGTCCCGGCACCTCGCGCTACAACTGGCGCATCGATGGCATGGCAAGTTTTTAATACGGCTTGCACTTCGCCGTAGGTTTCTGGCAAAACCACGCACAAAGGTCGTGCCCGATAGGCCGTTAGACCATCGCATTCATAGGGAACCGTATCTTCGGTGGTGTAGAGCACGGCATGGGCAGGCAAGACACGCAAGAGCGCAGCCACCACTTGAGACTGACGCTCGGCGTGTGTCATCGACTCTAGTTGTGCGGATGAAATAGGGGCATTCATGGCAAAGGCCTCAATGGTTATTTGAAGATGACGGTTTTGTGGCCGTTCAAAAGCACGCGGTGTTCACTGTGCCATTTAACAGCACGCGCTAGCACTTGGCTTTCGGTGTCGCGGCCTTGGGTGGTGAGGTCTTCCACAGTTTTGCTATGGTCGACACGGGCGACATCTTGCTCAATGATCGGGCCTTCGTCTAGGTCTGCAGTGACATAGTGGGCTGTTGCACCAATTAGTTTGACACCGCGGTCATGCGCTTGGTAGTAAGGCTTGGCACCTTTAAAGCTAGGCAAAAAGCTGTGGTGGATATTGATCGCACGTCCCGCGAGTTTTTTGCACATGTCGTCGCTCAAGATTTGCATATAGCGCGCTAACACCACCAGCTCTGCGCCTTCTGATTCAATGATCTCGAACTGCTTGGCTTCACCTTGTGCTTTGGTTGCTGCGGTGACAGGAATATGGTGAAACGGAACGTTGTAGCTGGCCGCGAGTTGGTAAAACTCACGGTGGTTGCTGATGATGGCGCGAATATCAAGCGGCAACAGGCCACTCTTCCAGCGAAACAGCAAATCGTTTAGGCAATGGCCTTCTTTGCTAACCATTAGTACCGTGCGCATGGGTTGCGACGCATCGTGCAAAGTCCATTGCATGTTGAGCGTTTTAGCCAAACCCAATAACTGCGAGCGCAAGTCATCTTGCGATACAGCATCGCAGGCAAAACGCACCCGCATAAAAAACAAACCGGTATCAGGGTCGTTGTATTGCGCGGCTTCTTCGATGTTGCCTTGGCGCTCGAGCAAAAAACCCGAAACAGCATGCACGATGCCCGTACGGTCTGGGCATGACAAATTGAGAATGTAAGCAGTCATACACCGATTGTAGGTACGCACGCGCGACACGCTGTTGAGTGGGGAATAGGCAAAATATCCTCCCATGCTCTCTTTGCGTCCTGCTGCTGGGTTTTCTATTCGCGTTGCTGGTACCTTGCTGTTGGCATGGGTCGCAGCGCAAGTCTGTATCGCTTTACACACCCCCTTGCCTTGGATGATTGGGCCCTTGCTTGTCACGTCGTTTGCATCAATGCGCGGTGCGCCGACGCTCAGTTGGAATCCCTTTCGTGATGCCGGTCAGTGGGTCATCGGAACAGCTTTGGGTCTTTATTTCACGCCCCAAGTCACCGCTTTATTGGTGAGTTTGTGGTGGGCCATTGGATTGGGTATTGTCTGGGCGCTGTTGCTTGGTTTTGCCTTTGGTCGCTGGTTGCATTGGGTGCATGCACCGCGCATGGAAGGACTAGACCGCGCGACCACTTATTTTGCTGGCCCCATCGGCGGCGCGTCTGAAATGACGCTATTGGCCGAGCGCGCCATGGCCAGAACCGATTTGGTGGCCTCTGCACATAGTTTGCGTGTGCTAATCGTCACCGTGGTCGTGCCCTTTGTCATGCAGTTCAGCGGTTGGCATGGATTGGATGTGGCACCTACTTTTGCGCGTCAACTCGATTGGCAAGGCTTGGCGCTCTTGGCCTTGTGTACAGGCGCGGGTGCGGGCGTGATGAAGTTAATGAAGCGCCCCAACCCATGGTTTTTAGGACCATTCTTGGTCGCGATGGTATTGACCATGAACGAGGTCACGCTCTCAGGCATTCCGCCATGGTTGTCCAATACTGCGCAAATGGTGATTGGCGTGAGTTTGGGTGTGCGCTTTACTGCGTCATTTATGCACACAGCACCGCGTTGGTTAGCCAGTGTGGCGTTGGCAACGGTAGTGATGATTGTGGTGTGCGCTGTTTTTGCAGAGGGCTTGGCATGGCTCACAGGCCTGCCATTGCCCACCATGATGCTGAGCACCTCACCTGGCGGAATTGCTGAAATGGCGATTACCGCCAAAGTGTTGCAACTTGGGGTTGCCGTGGTCAGCGCGTTTCAGGTGTGCCGATTGGTGGCTATTTTGTTATTGGTGCAGCCTATCTATTACTGGCTGTACATCAGAAAACCTTAGTGCACCACCACTGGGTTTTGGGCCAGTTCTGCGTAGCCGGCTAAGGTGTCTTCGACTTCTTCTTGGGTGGGCGAGTTTTCTTGCCAAGCGCGCAAATGGGCTTGGAACTGCTCGGCCCACGAGCCTTCAAGAAATAACTCTTTGCCAGAACGCTTGTCGACGATCTCAAACCCGTGGCGGGCTAGAACGGGCACGTCGGGACGGGAGGGCAGAAACTCTGTTTCTTGCATTTGCAGGTGCATGACGGAGAAAGTCTCAGAGTTATAGAGCATGTCCATGGTGTCGCGGCTTTCAGTAAAACGGGTTGTACCCCTAGGATATCGGATTCAAACGCCAAATTTCAAGACTTAGGTCTTTCAACCTTACGTAATTGTTGGTCGACAAAGTCGCCATTGGCGTTGGTAACCCGTAAACGTACGGGTAAATAGTCTATTGAGGGGGCAAACCAGAGTTCGATGGTTTGGTCAAATTCCTTGCGGGGCTTGCGGTTGATCTTGATGGTGGGGACGTCGCCATAGGGCAATTGCAGGGTTTCAGACTTCTCGACCAAGAAGAGCCACACCTCCGCATCGCGCGTCGCCACGGTTTGAAAAGAGAGCATGGTGCCTACGGGATAACGCTCGGGATCCGCAGACAACAAAGCCGCAATTTGCATCACCACGCTCAAGCGGTCTTGCGCGCCTTTGAGCATAGGCACCTCAGGCGCGTTATTGCTAAAACTGATCACGCCTTTGTCGCGCTGGAAGTGAGAGGCGACTTCTGAGCGGAATTTGTCGCCAAAGCGCTGGGGCATCAAACCTTCCGCGCCCAAGGTGCCTTGGCTGGTTTGGCTACGAGACCCTAATAAAAAAGCACCTACTTCGAGTTTGGAGTCATAGCGTTGCCCATCATGCTGCCAAGAAAACTCGGCCCATGCGGAGTAGTTCATCTGCTTAGACATACCAAGCACTTGGTATTTCAAAAATACGGGAGCAGGAATTTTGAAGGCACTGGCCTCATTAGCAGGGACACCGTCACCTGCGAAGCGCGGGTAAGGCGGCAAATCAACGCTAGAAGCTACGCGAGCAGGCAGGGCAACTGGCGCTGTTAGGTCTTGGTTACCAATTGAAGAAATGCTTGGATTGCTATTGCTGTTTTGTAAGCCATCAAAAGCATTAGCGGTATTTGTATCTAAAGACGTTGAAGCGGATGTGGGTGAATCAGCCTCCGTTTTGGCTTGCTGTTTTTGCAGGGGAACAGTTTTCGGCTTTGCAGGTGCAATCGCACTTTGTGCAATTGGCAATTGAATTTGCCGTGTCGTAAACGCTTTGGTTTGCAAGGGTTGTTCCGCATTCGGTGTTATCCACAAACTGCTAGATGCAAACAACCACAGATGTACAAATAAAACAGCGCAGGCAATAAGACATGTGGTCCGCCAACTAGGTAAGCGCTTTTGCGCAGCGGTCAGCATGTTTGCATGGAAAGCGGCTTGTGTAGCCGCGCGTTCATTCATAAAGTGGGCGATTATGATCAGGTGAATAAATCTATTTATAAGTAATTTTGCCTGAGGACTTTCGGTTATGAAACTTGCTACCTACAAAGACGGATCACGAGACGGACAACTCGTAGTCGTCTCGCGCGATCTAAGCACTGCGCACTATGCGACGGGGATCGCCAACAAAATGCAGCAAGTGTTGGATGACTGGGGCTTTATTGCACCGCAACTCGTTGATTTGTCTGAAACATTGAACCAAGGCAAAACGCGGCATGCATTTCCATTTGATCCTGCCATGTGCATGGCGCCACTTCCGCGCGCCTACCAATGGGCCGATGGCTCTGCCTATATTAACCATGTGGAATTAGTGCGTGCAGCGCGCGGCGCTGAAGTGCCAGAGAGTTTTTACAAAGACCCGCTGATGTACCAAGGTGGAAGCGATGACTTTATGGGTGCGCAAGACGATGTGGTGTGTGCCAGCGAAGACTTTGGCATTGACTTTGAAGCTGAGATTGCAGTGATCACCGCAGATGTGCCTATGAACTCGACACCAGACGAAGCCTTGGAAGGTATCCGCTTAGTGATGCTCGCCAACGATGTGTCATTACGCAACTTAATTGCTAACGAATTAGCCAAAGGCTTTGGCTTCGTGCAAAGCAAGCCTGCAACCGCATTCAGCCCAGTCGCAGTCACACTCGATGAATTGGGCGATGCATGGGATAACGGCCGACTCAACCTAACTGTGCAATCCACCTGGAATGGTCGCAAAGTCGGCATGTGCGAGGCCGGGCCTGAGATGACATTTCACTTCGGTCAACTCATTGCCCACATTTGCAAAACCCGCAATGTGCGCGCTGGTTCAGTGGTGGGCAGCGGTACCGTCAGCAACCAAGGCGTTGAAGTCAAAGGCAAAAAAGAATGGCCCAAAGGCTATAGCTGTATTGCCGAAAAACGCGCGATTGAAACCATCTTGGATGGCAAACCCAGTAGCGAATTTATGAAATACGGCGACTCCATACGCATCGAAGCCAAAGGCGCAGATGGTCAAAGCGTATTTGGCGCGATTGACCAAAAAATCGCGCCACTCCAAAAAGCTTAGTGCTGTGAAATAGTGGGGTCTTGCGTGGTGAAGTCAAATTTCTTGAAATATTGACGCGCCATCGCCACGACTTGTGCGTCAGTTGGATGGTCACTCGCGACGCTATCAACAATCACTTGCGCAATAGATGCGTCGTGTTTAACGCACCAAGCACGAAACTCATCGCGTGCTTTGCCTGGGCCGGTTAGCAAGACTTCATGCACGCCGTGCAATGCCTTAGCAATATCACCAAATAAGCCTGTAGTTTCATGGGGCTTACCTTGGTGCTTGTGATGGCTACGTGATTTGATGCGCTCCAGCGCCACATGGTCGCGGTCAAACATCAATACATGGGCTTCTTGGTGGTCTAGCCAAACAACGGCGTGGAATGTGGGCATGGCGGGTTACTTTCTGTTTCTAAGATAAAAATAAATACGAAGCTTCAGAATTTCTTAAGTATGTTGGTGCTCAAACTTCTCTTGGCAAGGCATGCATCGTGAAACTTCGGGGGTTGTCTTTAAGCGCGCTGGCGCAATAGGTTCTGCGCAATCCACACATTGGCCGTAGTGGCCGGAATGCAATCGCACTAAAGCTGCGTCGATAGCGCCTAGTTCTTCGGTTTCGCGCTCGTTCAAAGCGAATTCAAGATCGCGGGCAGTGTTGGTGTCTGCGCGAGTCTCCTCGCTATGCGCAAAGTGGTCGGTTGCCATCTCGGCACGGCTCACAGTGCCGCCGCGTTGTTGGGCGATCTGCGCAAGCAAATCGGCCCGCAGGGTGTGTAGACGGTCGAGAATAATTGCCGCGTCTGGGGTATGGGTGGTGGATGTCATCGCAACTCCTTAAGTGCATGACTTCATCATGCGCTTGGGCTGATGAGGGCGTATTGATTGAAATCAACCGTATGCAAAAGAAAACCACCCTATGCGCAGACTAATGGCTTAAAACTGCACACGCTTAGAATCGTGCCCATGCAATACCTGCGCAACACCACCAACATCATCCGCTTCGTGCTGGTGTGGTTTGCTTTGTCGGTGGGCGTGGCCATTGCATCTCCCATGGTTCAGCCCAAAGCTATGGATATGGTGTGTACCAGCACCGGCAGTATGAAATTGGTTGTGCAAGGCGATGAAGATAGTTCTACATCCGCCTCTCCCACCTTGGACTGCCCCTTGTGCGCCTCCATCAGTGCACCTCCACCAGCGTTAAACACAGCGCTTACACAACCCTCACCTCTCTCGCATGCTTTGTTGCCCACTGTGGCAGCACACATCGCGTCTCTCACGGCTCCGCCACTGCCTTCGCGCGGGCCGCCTACTTTCCTCCTCTGATCTTTAAGCGGGCATAGCGCGTTTGCGTTGTGCGTTCTTTGGTTGATAGTCAACGCCATGTTGGCGACGAACTGGATTTTTGGTAGAAGCACGGATGGATAAAGAAAAATTGATAAGGCTATGCCTATTCGCCTTATTGCCTTATGCATTGTCGAATGCAGTGAATGCGCAAACCATGATCACAAGCCCAATTGAAACTGTGCTTGTGATTGGCAAATCAGAGTCAAGCACACAAAACTCGATAGACGCAGCAAAAGATTACGTCAGAACAATTCCAGGCGGCGCTTCTATCGTTGATTTAAACCAAGTGAGAGAAGGGCGGCAATCTACTTGGAGTGATAGTCTGGGGCTAGCACCCGGCGTGTTTATTCAAGACAGATTTGGTTCAGAAGAGGCGCGTATCGCGATTCGCGGTTCTGCTTTGAGTCGCACTTACCATAGCTTTGGCATCAAAGTCCTGCAAGACGGCATACCTATTAACTATGCAGACGGTTTCTTTGATATGCAAACCGTTGACCCGAACGCATCGCGTTATGTGGAAGTTTTGCGAGGCCCCAATGCAACTACATATGGAGCAACATCACTAGGTGGATCTATTAATTTTGTTGCACCTACGGGGCGCAGTGACCCAGGAAGCTATGCACGTGTAGAGCTCGGAAGCTTTGGCTACAACAAAGTATTTGGGAGTGCAGCAGGTGTTGGTAAAACAGATGCAAAAAATAATAACGTTTGGGATTACTACGTAGCAGGTTCTCAAACGATGCAAGATGGATTTAGGGATCACTCCAAAATGGAGAACCAAAAATTCATTGGAAATTTTGGTGTCAAAGTAAATAGCAATATTGAGTCTAGGTTTTATGCAGCAAGCGTGAGAAGTCGTACGCAGTTACCTGGGTATCTGACCAAGGCTGAGCAAGAAAGCGATCCGTCCATTGCAAACAGCAGCAAGGGCACAAACAACACCAGTGTTTATCCGTATCGAGATGATGCAAACCGTCGTCGCGATATAGACACGCAACGTATTGCGAACAAAACTACCGTTAAAAGCGGCAACACAATTTATGAGTTCGCTGCGTACGGCATGAATTACGCCTTATGGCATCCCATTGACACCATTGTTCAGCAGAATGCAAAAACTTGGGGCGGTCATCTCAAAGCAACACAGATATTCAATGACCATCAAATTAGATACGCCTATTTGCCAAGCATTGGCTCTACAAAAGGAACTTCAAAGCCTACGAACGACCAAGGTGTTGCAACGGGCAGCCCAACGTCAGACTATGACCAGCAGTCCAAAAACGACAGTTTCTTTGTTGAAGATAAATACAAGCTGTCGCAACAAACGACTTTGATATCAGCGCTTCAATACGACCGCGCTAGGCGCAAAGTATCAGACACTGCGTTAGCAACTAACAACATGGATCTCACTTACAAGCAGTGGAGCCCACGCTTTGGAGTTACCCACGATATAGCCACAGCGCAACAAGTTTTTGCGAGTATCAGTAGAAATTTCGAAGCGCCTATTTTTGGACTGGCTGGCACTTCTAGTGCTGTGTATAGCGCACAGTCTGGCACTACTTTTGAAGCAGGAACACGTGGGCAAGCGCAAGAAGGCAAACACCAGACAGCTTGGGACATCACTTACTACCGTGCGAACTTAACAAACGAGTTTTTATCAGCATGTGTAGTTGCCGGATGCTCAACCGCAACTACTACGAACGTTCCTAAATCTATGCACCAAGGTGTAGAAATGGGGCTTAGCCATTTATACGATCACAAGATTGATAGCCGGATGGCGCTTTTGTATGGCGACTTCAAGTTCGTGAATAGTGCCTTTTATGGAAACAATGCACTGCCTGGTTTTCCCCCTTTAATTGTTCGTGGCGAAGTGCTGTATCGCTGGGGCCAACAAGTTGGTGACAAAGCGGCTGCCTATATTGGGCCTAAAGTCGAATGGGTGCCGCGCAAAGCGCCGATGGACAACGCCAACACTTTGTACAACGACGGTTACACCTTGCTTGGCGTGAAAGCAGGACAGGCGATCGATAAAAAATGGTCGTGGTTTGCAGATGCGCGAAACCTGACCAATCAAAAGTATGCGGCTACAACAGCAATAGCCGCTACCTATGCCGCTGCTCAGACCGGTCGTTATTACTACCCGGGCGACGGAAGAGCTATTTATGTTGGGCTAGAAGCTAAGTTTGATTAATGCAAAGATAACTAAAGGAAGTTTAAATCTATGATTTCACTAAAAACATTTATAAGAGTCTTTTTGAGCTATGCGCTTTGTATTGGAATTGCAAATGCGCATATTGTTCTCACAGACCAATTAGCTATGGCGGGAAGTTATTACAAAGGCACTTTGCGTGTAAGCCACGGATGTGGAGACGAACCCACCACAGCAATTGTTGTCAAAATTCCTGCAGGATTCGAAGGGGCCAAGCCGCAGCCAAAGTTTGGTTGGGCCCTCGCAATTAAAAAAGAGCCGCTATCTAAGCCCTACAGCAGCCATGGCAAAACCATCACGGAGGATGTGGGGGAGATCAGATGGGAAGCAAACAACAAAGACTTTTATCTGCCAAATGAACAGTTTGATGAGTTTGCATTCTTCACGCGTTTACCTGCTAAATCTGGCCCCCATTGGATCAGCGTCAGACAAGAGTGCACAAAAGGCATCAATGATTGGTCAGAAGTGCCGGCATCCGGTGCCTCGACCAAAGGCTTGAAAACACCTGCAGCTCTATTGGAGTTGCTACCTTCGCAAGTAAACCACCAACACTAACTCACTTAACTAAGGAAACCATGAAAAATTTCATACGCCTCATCCTTCTTACAACCCATCTTTTTATTGCAAGTCATGTTGTAGCTCAAACTATCACCATCTCGAATGCGTGGGCGCGTGCCACGGTACAAGGCCAAAAAGCGACCGGCGCATTTATGACTGTCACTTCTAAAGAAAACGCCAAGCTGGTCGCAGTCAGCAGTCCTGTCGCGGGCATAGTAGAAATTCACGAGATGAAGATGGAAAAAGACGTGATGAAAATGTCCGCATTACCTAACGGTCTTGATTTGCCGGCTGGAAAAGCTGTCGAGCTAAAACCTGGTGGTTTTCACATCATGCTGATGGACTTGAAATTACCTCTGAATAAAGATGTCGCCTTACCTTTGACCTTGACCTTTCAAGACAGTAGTGGAAAAAAATCGCAGCAAGTTGTGCAAGTGACAGTAAGTGTTCAACCGCCATCTGGACAGGGGATGAACCACCAACACGGAGATCACAAGCATTGATTTGTTTTGCAAAGGCTCCAAGGGTTTATGCTTGTATCTTTGATAGATAGCCCTTAGGAGGCCTTGCATGACAGATTCCAATGCTTTTGATTTCACTAAATTCGTTCCAGGCTTTGATTTCTTAAAAAACCTGACGCCACATGCACCTGCAACAGGTACAGGTGCCCCGGGTTGGGTAGCCCCCACCTTAGACCCCAAAGAAATTGACAAGCGCATCCAAGAGCTCAAGACAGTGCAATTTTGGTTAGAGCAAAACGCCAAGGGCATCGCTGCCACCATCCAAGCGATGGAAGTGCAACGCATGACTTTGTCTACTTTGCAAAACATGAATGTCAGTTTTCAAGATATGGCGGAGTCGCTCAAGATCAAGCCAACAGCGAATGCAGAGCCTGCGCAAGAAGAAAAGCCCCAAGCTAAAACTGCTGCCAAAGACAACAAGATTGACCCAGCGCAGTGGTGGGGCGCTTTGACCGAACAATTCCAGCACATCGCTACCCATGCTATGCAAGACATGACACACCATGCGACTACACATGGGGCTAATGCAGTCCCGAAAAATTTTGCTGCCAAAAAAACTTCTACATCTAATAAAAGCAGTGCTAGCACTGCTGGTAGCGCGAAACGTAAAACACCAACAAAGACCAATACATCAAAGCCGAAAGTCTCTCGCTAAATTGGCGAGTTTTACTTTCGCAGATTTAACAACTTAACAAGATATGAAGTTATTTCCCTACGGCCATGCCACGCATCCGCAGTGGCAAATGGCAGCAGGTTTGGTGTTGGCGCAATTGCGCGCGCATCTCACATTACCTGAATATGCCAGTGCACCGCCTCTTGGGCTTTTGTACATCACCGACCAATATGCGCATGATGCGCAAGAGATCTTGGACCATCTGAGTGCTGAGTTGCCTGAAGTCACCGATTGGGTGGGCACAGTAGGCGTGGGTATTGCTGCCAACAATGTTGAGTACTTTGATGAGCCCGCAATGAGCGTGATGTTGTGCGATATCTCAAGCGAGCATTACAGAGTGTTTAGTGGCGTCGCGCCGTTGGCGCATTCGGGCGTAGCGCATGCATTCATGCCTCACACCGCGCTAGTCCATGCCGACGCGCAAACCCCAGACGTTCCTGAACTGATTGCTGAATTAGCGCAACGCACCGACAGTGGTTATGTGTTTGGTGGCTTGGCATCGAGCCGCGCAGAGGTTGTGCAATTTGCATTGCGGGGTGACGGAAACATAGCGGGGCAGGGCAAAGCGGGTGGTGTATTTCATGGTGGTTTGAGCGGTGTGGCATTTGATGCGGAAGTTCCACTCATTTCACGAGTAACACAAGGATGTGTGCCCATTGCGCCAGTGCATACGGTTACTGCGTGCGAAGGCCATTTGGTTACGCATCTCGATGGCGAACCCGCTTTAGATGTATTGGTGCGCGACTTACAAATCGACCTTTCAAAGCCCCAGCCTGCCTTGGCCAAAGTACGCGCAACCCTAGTTGGATTAGCGCAAGCCAAAGATGCATCGATCAAACGCACAGGTGAGTTTGATGATGCTGTATTGGTTAGGCACATCATTGGACTAGACCCCAGTCGCGAGGCAGTGGCTATTGCGCAAGCGGTAGAAGTTGGTATGCAGCTCACGTTTTGTCAACGCAATGCAGCAGCAGCCAGAGCAGACTTGATGCGCATTGGCGCAGAAATTCGCGAAGCCCTAGAGCCAGAGGAAATGACCGCTGAATTAGCGGGCGCTTTGAACACAGACACCGACAACCAACCCCATCCCGCACGCCGCATGGCCGGTGCCATCTACGTCAGCTGCGCCGGACGCGGCGGCCCGCATTTCGGTTCCCCCAGCGCAGAACTCAACATAGTCCGCCGAGCCCTTGGTGACGTCCCACTAGTAGGCTTCTTCGCCGGCGGCGAAATCGCGCATCAAGAGTTGTATGGGTATACGGGTGTTTTGACGGTGTTTACTGCGTGAGAATTTAATTGGGGTCAGACCCCAATACTTCTTTCTGCTTTGAACTTTTCCACGAATATTACAAAGTTGCCAATATCCAAAGCATCTCTCACCTCCTGCATTAAGTTAAGGTAGTAATGCAAGTTGTGCACCGTCGCCAACATAGGACCGAGCATTTCGCCACAGCGGTCTAGGTGGTGCAAATAGGCGCGGCTAAATCCGGCGCGGCCGCCGTCATTCCATGACACACCGCCGCCCTCTGATGTTGGCGTTCCTGCGCATGCGTAACAGGTACAACTCGGGTCTATGGGCCGTGGATCGCTTTTATGTTTGGCATTGCGCAGTTTGAGATCGCCAAATCGTGTGAATAAGGTGCCGTTACGCGCATTGCGGGTGGGCATGACACAGTCGAACATATCAACGCCTTGCGTGACGCCTTCAACCAAATCTTCGGGTGTGCCCACTCCCATCAAGTAGCGAGGCTTGTGCACGGGTAGTCGATGCGGTGTGTGCGCCATGATGCGCAGCATTTCGTCTTTGGGTTCACCAACGCTCACGCCGCCCACGGCGTAGCCGGGGAAGTCCATCGCGACGAGTTGTTCAAGAGATGCCTGG
>Ga0209084_1000551_pt1 | contig 35286 bp, 41 predicted proteins | sample C_130820_MF_Meta_FD_187309 | JGI IMG/M metagenome (GOLD analysis project Ga0209084, IMG submission 187309) | Freshwater microbial communities from Lake Croche, Canada to study carbon cycling - C_130820_MF_MetaG (SPAdes) (version 2) | ecosystem: Environmental > Aquatic > Freshwater > Lake... | reverse complement strand
ATTATCATTTCCATCTATTGCATAAAATAATTTATATTTTAATTTAAGATCATTAAGTCTTTTTCTGATATATCTTTCTCTTTTAGAATTTTTGATTGTAATAACAAAAATTGATTTTTTTTTTTTATATATAGATTACAATATAAACTATAAACTATTACATTTTTTATGAGAAATTCAGAATTAAATTCTATCCTATTAGTAAATTTGTACTTTACTGGCTGTAAATTACAAAAACCTTCTTGTCCTAGGACAGAAATGGTTAGAAAGTATCTAAGTAAAAGAATAAACAAAGCTCTAATTGAAAGAAATAGTACAGGTCGTACTTCACTTACAAGTAAAGCTTTTATTGTTCTAGGCTTTTTAGTAATGCTAGTAAATTACTAGACTAAAGAACCTTCATCTTCATTTTTCTCTTCAACTTCTGGTTGAATAGTACTCTCGTCTACTACAGGTATATCAATAATACTTTCAGATTGTGCACCTAATCCATCAAATGTCAACAAATCTCCATCAAATGATAAAGGCCCGCCCATTAAAGGTCCACCCATTAAAGGTCCACCCATCATAGGTCCTGATTGAACATTATCAAATGCACCCTTTTCTTGTTCTTGTTTGATTAAATTCATTATGAATTCCTTCTGAGCTTTCTGAGTCTTATTTACTCCATTTTTGACCGCGGCATTACGTGCTGCTACTTTAGTTTTGTGATTCTTTCTAGTTTTTGACTTTGGCATAGTTTAAGTTATTTAATTTTTATTTATATCTATTTAGTAAGATAAGTTTAAAAAGTAAAATCAAAATTAAAATCCTTATTCTGTTCAATAAATGAATCTAGTTTATCTCTATCCAAAAATGATTTACTAGTACCGTCTGGTAATTTTACTTCATACATAAACCCTTGCACTGCTGGATTTAAAGAGTCAATTGCACTTGTATTACTACCAGTAATTGGATTTGGTATATTATTACCGTTACTACTTGTAACACCTTTAGGTTCAATACCATCCAAAACTTTCTTAATGTCTTCAGGTGATAAGTTACTAGTATCTTCAGGTACAATCGAAATGTGTGGTGCTTTAATTAAAGCTTCAATACCAAGTAAAGACCAAATAAAATCAATTACTCCATTGATAAACTTCTGTATCATTTGAAAAATAACTAATAGTCTTGTTGGTTGAACTCCTTTTAATAAGTTCTTATATTGATCTGCAGTATAAGTTGGTAGTTTCGGAATCATATTTATACTAATATACTTACTTAAATCTGCCATACCTGCTGAAATCTTGTCATTTACTTTACCAGCTACACTTGATGCCTTATCACCAACTTTACCTGCGACACCGCCGACTGCGTTACCGACATTTCCGGCAACTCCACCAACTGCTCCACCTACTTTACCGGCAACTCCACCAACCGCATTACCGACATTTCCAGCAAGCCCACCAACGGCATTACCGACATTTCCGGCAACTCCACCAACTGCTCCACCTACTTTACCGGCAACTCCACCAACCGCATTACCGACATTTCCGGCAACTCCACCAACCGCATTACCGACATTTCCAGCGACACCACCAACCGCATTACCGACATTTCCGGCAACTCCACCAACTGCTCCACCTACTTTACCGGCAACTCCACCAACAACATTACCAACATTACCAGCGACACCGCCAACTGCATTACCGACATTTCCGGCAACTCCACCAACGGCATTACCAACTGCACCACCTACTTTACCTGCAACTCCACCAACGGCACTAGAAGCAACACCAGCCATATCACCGAGACCACCAACTGCCTTACCAGTTGCCGCAGCGGCCATTGCTGCATAAGGTATTAGGGTAAGAGGACTAAATTTTAATCCAAAAATAGCTAATATACCAGTTGGTGTAAAAAATTGAAGAATCCATTCAAAAGATAAAAACTCCTTCATTTTACTAGCGAGTGTCATTGGATTTGTTAAACTAGCAAAAAAGTCAAACAACCATTTTATTATATCTGCAACTACTTTAATAGGGAAGGTTGTTAGTCCAAGTATGGCTTTCAACAAAGGTTGTAGATTTTTTGCCAAAGATTCATTCTTATCAGATAACTCTTTTAACTTATCATCAATTGCTGAGTTATTTGGAAAGTTTTTCTTTGCGTCATCTAATTTAGCTTTTGCTTTATCTAAATCTTCCTGTGTACCACTTTGTAATAACGTATCAACATCTACAAATGTTTTATTTATTTCTTCTGTGATATAAATAAAGTTATATTTATTTTGATTAGTTAAAATAAATGTTTGTAAGGAATCCTTGGGAATATATTCTACTGAACCATCTTCAAATTTTATCTGAACTTTATCCACATCTTCATTAAAATTAATAGTTTTATTTTTAAATGGTGGTTGTTTATCTAAAGCAGATAATTGATTTTGAACGGGAGTTTTCAATGCAGTAACCTCTTGTTTAACAATTGTATCTACTGGTTGATTTGTATTCTTTGCAGTTGGTTTCATATTATCAATTAAATACTGAACATTTTTAAAAATTCCTTTTGTATCTGGAAAAATTAGTTTCAATGGTGGTTTTGTTGGTACATTACCCATATTCATTGCAACACCAAAATTTAGATTAGCACCAAATACCGATAGTGGAATTGTCGCGGCACCATCCAATGTAAAAATAGTTTGTAAGTTAGTCTCATCTACATAAACATAGTTTGATAGTATAGAATTTTTAAAATGATCTCTTAACTTGGAAACAGCTTCCTTCTTTTTATCAACCACTTTCTGTAGTTTAGCTATTTTCTCTTCCGTTTTATTCTTTATATCTTCTACCTTTTTCTTTGTTTGTGATTGTTCTACTTCACTTTTACCTTGTGAATCATATACTAATCTTTTAGATAATGCGTTAGCATCAATTCTTATAGCATCAATATTCTGTTTAATACTTTCTATATTTATATCATTACCCGTAATTTGACTTTTTAGTTTTCCTGCTTGTTGGAATGTTGAAATAGCTTCACTTGATAAAAACTCAAAGTTTTTTGTTAGTTTTTCAGACATTATGTCTGTTACAAATTTTGCAGGGTTTTGGAATAGTGCCATCAGTTTACTAATCTTTGGAAGTAATTTAACTCCTATATCAATCAACAATCTAATAAATACCCCACATGCACCAATTGCGTGAGGTAATCTATACCAACCACCGCCACCACCTGAACCACGGCCGGCATTTAGTCTTTTACCATTATCATCAGTTGCAAACTCATTATCATTTTTTAAAATACCTTCAACAATATAGTATGACTCTTCATCTAAATCAGTTAAAGCATATCTCTTTATTATACCTAATGTTTGTGGGTCTTCAGGTCCTCCATGACCATACCAAAGAGGATCTTTTGTAAATAAATCAGCAGTTGTTAAAAAGTTATTAGTTACTTGTGTAGGATCAATAATTTTAGAATTACTAAATCTATCATCTACTTTTAATCTCCATATCGGAATCGTCTTATCAGTTACATCTATTGTATCCTTTTCATAATTTATACTAATACTTCGTTCTATTCCAAATGCAGGAAGATTATACTGTGTATCAGGACCTTTAAATACTTCTGCATTAATATAATACCATCTTGTTATTTTACCATCTTCTACATAAACTGCTTCTTTTGTGTTTCCTAAATAGTTTATACCACTTTTTACATAGTTATTTGCCGTAGAAGAATAATGCCAAACACCATCTAATTTAGTTATACTATAATAATCAGGAGTTTGTAATTGCATTGAGAAAGAACCTCCTGTTCCTACCATTATCTTCAATGGTTCTCTATTTACTGTCCAAGTATAGTGATTATTATTATATCTATTTGGCGCTATATCAGACCAAACACTTATATTAAATGTATTTGTGTTTTTAATTGTATTGTTTTCATAATTCCAGTTTTCAAATGTATAATCACTAATTTTATCAAAAGTTTGTGTATCAGCATCATTCTTTGAAATGCTTAAACTAAAAGTTGCGCCATTAGAGAAAGAAAACTTAACTCTATTCTTAACAAACTTTCTAATACTTGTTTTAACCTCCGGTGTTCCCACTGCATCTAAATATTCAATTGATGTAACTGGGTCAATACGAATTACTTTCATATCATAATCTGCCTCTGGATCAATCCAAATCATACCTGCCTTACTTCCTCTTTGAACTGCTAGTTTTGCTAACTCAGGGTCTTTTGCAGCATCTGGTATAAAAACCTCAAATGGTTTATATGATTTCTTCATAGCTTCTGGAAAAGCTGGTGCGTTATTTACAGGTTTGTAAACAGATGCTTTAGTATGTCCATATAAATATGTCAATTCTATTTGAGGTTTTATATCTAAACGACCATTTATATCTTTATTTATTTGTAATTTCTCTTCTTTGGATAAATCTGCTTCACCATTTAAACCTATATCAATTAAATCATTATAGTATTTCTTGTGACTCTCTGACTCAACTGCATCAAAACTTTGTATAATAGGATCATTAGGTATGGCCGGATTTCCGGTTAGTATATTTGTATCACCTGCATTATATCGTTTTATTGAATAACCACCTGGATTTAACTTACTCACTGTAGTTGAATAGCCACCGAATAAACTATGTTTTTCCCAAATAAAGTTAGGTGTTCCGAAGTTCGGCCACTCAATCATACCTTGTGGTAGTTTCCACTTTTTAGAACGTAGAATCCACTCAGCTCTTTTAAAAGGTGTAATTTCTTCAGTTTTGTCATTACCGTTTAGACCTATAGTCTTTAAATACTCATTAGGATCTAATACTTCTCCTTTTGAATTATAAATACCGAAAATTATCGTCTTTGGTTTATATGGATCAAATGGATCTTTATCTCCGATCTCTACTGGATCAACTTGAGGTAATGGTTCATCTGCGGGTAAATCTATATAAGTGTAAGTATAATCAAGATTAGGTTCAAATACTCCTGTTGAGTAAACTGTAGAAAGAACTTGCCAATGTTGACTATTAAATCCACTTGTATTGGCATTTTGATTTTTAATATTTAAACCAATATCATTAGGATTTGAACTTGTTGCATTTTGTGGTTTAGTTTGTTTTGGTTTAGTACTTGCTTGAATTGAATTAAGTTTTTGTAATTTTTCTTTTGTTTCTGCCGCACCTTTATATCCAATTGCTTTTGGTCTAGAATCACCTGCACCTGAATTACCTACTGGTTTTCTTGATTTAACAGTTAAAGGATCACCAAAGAATGGCATCACTCTCGCAATAACATCTTCTGCTTTTGCAACTGAACCAATGGCAATTCCAACAATTTCCATAAATGGTTTTTGTGTATCAAAGATTGATTGTAAAGTTGTTTTCTCAAACGCTTTAAAACCAGTCATATTAAACTCTTCTGGTATTTTAATTTTATCTTTTGGAATAACAAACTTATCGCCTTTCTTAAACTTATCTATATCAGAAACATCTATTTTACACTGTTTGGCAAACTGTTTAAATATAGCTTCATTTTTAGAAGCAAGTGGACTATTCATATTTTTAACTAACATATTCTTTATAAAAGAATCACTGATTCCTAAATCTCCTTCTGCAAACTTTTGAATGTAATCTGTGTTTGGTAGTACCAAACCTGTTGAAGAGTTTAATCCAATTGATTTAGATGCCTCACTAAGAGGTCCAAAGAAAGCTAATGATACATTGTAGTTTCCTGACCCTAACGGTCCGTAATATGGGTATAGTGGTGATAATGACATAAACTATATATTCAAAGAAAAGGTATTCCTAAAATAATATATAAGTTTATGAAGTATTTAAAAACATTTGAAAGTAGATTTAAAGGACTTGACAAACAAGAAATTGTAGATAACATTGAAGGAATTCTAGTTGATCTATCTGATGATAATTTAATTGTTACGGTAGATTGGTTAAATGGTCTACTACCAAATCCGAATGGTTTAGAAATACACATTATGAATACTTATAATAGTAATACCGATTTAAGAAGAAAAGAGTTCTTTATTTCAGAAAATTATATACAACGATTTTTAACAGTAATTGATTATTTAAAAAAACAATGGGGTGATATTAAAGTAAAATATGAAGTTTATAATGAAAACTCAAACTTATCTGCACAAATGGGAGCTTCTTTTGAAGATAGTACAAATCTAAACTATCTCGGAAACTTACAAAACGCAACAGAGTTACAAATAACGGTACAAAAGTTAGATTCAACACCAAAAAAAATTGATGAGAGGTTAGGTATATCAGATAGTCTAGAGAAACAAGTTAGAGGTTATATGGATAAGATCGAACAGGAACCTACTAAAAATAAGTTCAAGTTTTTTTATCAAAATGATAAAGGTAGTTACTACTTTGACCTAATTATTGTACCAGATCTTTCACCGGAAAAAGGATCATTTAATACTGGTGAATACTTTGGTTCAGTGCAAATGTTTATAAACTTACAAGACAGAAAAGACTTTTCAACATTATTACATGAGGTAAAACATTTAGATTATTTTACTCGTAATAAAAAGAAGAGTAATTTATATGTTAAAGTAGGTAAATCATTAGATAGAACACCTGAAAAAGACTTAGTTAGTAAAAGTGATTTAGAAAAAATGGGATTTTTATTTTATGTTTATGATGATAATGAATTTCAATCTAAGTATCACTCTTACTATAATGATTTTATGGAATTTATGGATGATATGGTTGAGACAATTAAACAAAAGAAAAGTAGTTATAAACTAACAACAGATGGTGTTAGGACATTATGGAAAGGATTTTTACAAGAACATGAAGATGCCACTTGGTCTTATTATACTACTAATAGAATATTTAAGTTTAGTAACTACTTTACTAAGAGAGAGTTAAATAAAATATTTCTATATATGATCAGCGATTATGGTGATAGTAGAAAGATATATGCTAATCCTTATAGAGATTATTATAGTTTTTTTATGTGGGGTCTTAAAAAAGATATAAGAACAACTTTTAATATTTATTCAAAAGAACAACAACTAAAGATTGATACACTTATTAAACATTTTGAAACAGACATCAATAAAAGAATTGTTAAGTATAGAAAAAGAATGACACGTATAGTAACAATTGCTTGTGATAAATATGTAAAATAAAAAAGAGAACTAAATGTTCTCTTTTTTTAATCTTCTAATCCTTCTGTTTTCTTTGTCGCGATTATATAATTAAAGTTACTTGATAAGTCAAACTTATATTTGGCACTTAATTTACCAGACATCTCACTACTAAACTTAATTACAATTGTCATATCTAATAATTTAGAACCATCTAATTCTAATTTCATTTTAATTTTAAAGTCATTACTTTCTTCTTCTTCACTTACAGTAAAGTTTACGTGATAGTCAAACTTGATAGTTAGATCATCATAGTTTTTTCTAAAGAAATCTCTTTCTGGTAGATAGTTGAATATGTTACCGTTACTACCTAAATAATAAACTGGTCTTTCAACACAACCCATTTTTTCTACTAAAGTTTTAAACAACTTCATTTTAACTGCACCTTCGGCTTGTTTGAATCCATCATCTAACTTTTTAATATCATCTGAAAAATTAGATTTCAATGATGTTGTAAATAAGTTTTCAAGTATTTTAGAATTTAAAATAACAATCTTAGTTTCCATCCACTCTTCATAAACTCTTTCTGGATCCATAAAACAATTATCTCTATTCTTCCATATTTCTGACATCAAATCAGGAAATTTAAGAATATTTTTATTAAAATCTTTAATAAATTCTCCTAAGTGTTTATATTTATGATCAGAATGTCTTAAATCAAAGTATTCAAAGTAACCTAAACTTTCAATTCTTTTAGGATCAATAAACTTTTCAATATGTAATTGAATGTTTTTATTTGCATTTTCATATAAAATTCTAACCCATTCTTGAGTTAGTTTATCCCATTTAGGTAGGTATTCTTGTTTAAATAATAAATCTAAATCTTGTCCAATTAAATCATCTGCAAATGTATTGAATGATGCTGTCTTTTGTGAAGATAAGTTTTTATTTAAAAAGAAAGAATATTGTTTATTACTATTTAATTCAATAATAATATTCTCTTGATGATCATCATCTTGATTAGGTCCTAACCAAAAAATTGTTTTAATATCATCTGTTGTTAGTTTCTCATCAGGAATCAATTTGTCTATGATGTTTCTTGCTGTAATACGAGCGTTTACAAGTATATTCCAATCTTTTTCAATGTCGAACTCAACTTCATCAAATAAACCATTTATTTTAGATGTTTCATCATCTTCTATACACTTTTCGCCTTCAAATTTTCCTAACTGTAATCTATTTTTTGCTAATAAAAGATTTTTTAAATCTGTTAAAAATATACTTGAGTTCTCTGAGTATCTTGCTTTTAAACCACGATCGAGCACGTTGTCTAAGAACTCATTGTTTATAAGTACCATAGAAACACAGATTTCTGTGATAAGGTTCTTATTAGAATATGTCTTAGATTCTTTAAATATTTCAAAATTTCTTAACCACTTCATTTAATTGAGTTAATTTTTTTAATATATATATTAAAATTTATTATTCAAAAAGTAGAAAATGAAATACTTAAAAAAATATAACTCTTATAAAGAATCTATCGTAGTAGATTTGATGTTTCAGAACATGATTGAACTACTAGAATCATTGACTATTTGGCATGACGCACTACTTAGTGCAATTTCTGCAGAAGAGGTTGATATTTTTAACACATTTCAGTTACCAGTAGAAGAATATAAAGATAAATTAGATTTAGACTTCTTAGAAGATCATGTTGAGTTTATAAACTCACTATCAAGTATAGCACTTAAAAAGTCTGGACTACAACACTCTGATGACTATTCTACTTTTATTAATAAACCTTGTAAGTTCATGTTTATCTATGGTATAAATAGAAATGAATTAGAGAATCCAGAATATTTATTATTTCAATCTTGGCAAGAAACTTTAGAAAAATGGGATGATGTAAAATTATTTAAAGTGAATGACGATGTGAAGAAGTTTTATGATAAATTATCATCAAGAACTATTGAATTATTAGATGCGGATGAGAACTATATTTACACTACTAATAATGGCAATGAGTGGATTTTACAAAATGTTGAAAAAGAAAACGACATATATAAGAGAGTATTCAGAAAGCAAGAATTACAAGATTTCTTGTCTGAACGAAATATAAAAGTAAATATATTATAAATGGCATTAGTTAGTTTTGGTTATAGAGTTGATATGTATGCAATTACACCACCTACAGATCCTGCAGGTTATATTGTTGCATATGATTTAGATGGTGTTTTAAAACAAAAAAATCATTTAGGTGTTGTAAGTTTAGTTGGTTCTGGTGCAGGTGGACCACAAGGAATTCCTGGTCCAGTAGGTCCAGCAGGTCTTACTTGGTCTGGTTTATGGTCTGCAACTTCTAGTTACTCAATGAACTATGCAGTTGGATATGCTTCTGCTTCTTGGTGGTGTATATCAGATGTTACTGGTGCAACTGGTAATGATAGTCCTGATATGGATACTATACACTGGACTTTACTTGCTGCACAAGGATCTCCTGGTCCACAAGGTGGTCAGGGTGAACATGGTTTAGATGGTCCAAGAGGACTAACAGGGGCAACTGGATTTATGGGTGCAACAGGACCAAGAGGAGTAACAGGTGCAACTGGACCATCCGGTAATTTTGCAACTTCATCATTTTATATTCAAGGGGGGACAATTTATTCTTATGATACAACATCTAATGTTTACAGAACTGGTGCATTAAATATAGGAAGTGGTGTTGTTTCAGGATTAGATACTAGATTTGTGGTTTCTTCTTCTACTGGTACTGTTTCGTTAGTTGTTTCAGAGGATGGATCTGTTTATAATGGTAATGGTAATAGTGTTAAGTTTGGGTTTCAAGCATTATACTCAAGTAATAATTACGCGACTTTTAATACCGCAATTGGACTTCAATCATTATATTCAAACAAAACAGGTAGTTGGAATATTGCAATTGGAGAACAAACATTATATTCTGCTACTTCATCAAATTATAATATTGCAATTGGCTCTTTATCTATGTATTCTAATACAACTGGTTATTATAACACTGCAATTGGCTATAATTCATTATTTAGTAATACAACTGGTTTTCAAAATACTGCAATAGGTGATTATTCATTATCTTCAAATATAACTGGTTTTCAAAATACTGCACTTGGCATTAGTTCATTATACAGTAATACAATTGGTGTGGACAATACTGCAATCGGTTGTGCATCATTATATTTCAATATAGAAGGGTCTAGTAATATAGCAATCGGTACTAGTGCATTATATTCTGCTACTTCATCAAGTAATAATATTGCAATTGGTTATGGCTCACTAGCAAACAATACCAACACACTCAGTTTACAACCTAATGTCGCAGTAGGTCATAGTTCACTGATAAATAACACAACTGGTTTTAAAAATACTGCAATCGGTTATCAATCATTGTATTTGAATACTACTGGTTATTATAATATTGCACTTGGTCAAGATTCATTATATTCAAATACAACTGGTACTATTAATGTAGCAATTGGGACAGAAACATTATATTCAAATACAACAGGAGATGTTAATATAGCAATAGCCCAAGGAGCATTATATAATAATTTAACTGGTAGTGAAAATATAGCAATAGGACTTGGTTCTTTATTTTTCGCAACTTCATCATCTGGTAATATTGCAATAGGAATTGACACATTGGCTAGTAACGACGGTTCTAATAATATTGCAATAGGTAATAATGCTGGATATATTCCTGGTGTGACAACAAGTTCAAATAACTCTGTCTTTATAGGAACAGAAACAATATCTAATGGAGATAATAATGCTACAAATGAAATTGTAATTGGTTATTCTGCAACTGGAAATGGTTCAAACTCAGTTACATTAGGTAATGATAGTATACTAAAAACTTATTTAAAAGGTAGTGTTTTGATAGGTTCTGGTACAGCTACTGATGGTAGGTTTGTAGTTTCATCAACTGTTGGTAAAGTTTCACTAGTACTAAATGAACAAGGTGATGCTATTTTTAGTGGTGATACAAAAATATCTGGACAAACTTTTTCAAATCTACCACCAGGTTCTATTACTTTTGGTAGTAAAACTGCAATATATTCACCAAATGATGCAGAGATAGTAATTGGTGCTGATAGATTAGCAACTTATAATTACAACTACGGTTGGAAATTTACAGGTTATCAAATAACAAACTTATGGAATAATGCAATAGAGTTTCAAAATCCAATTGGTACAATAGGAAACTTATGGATCGGATCGAATTATGTGTTTGCCGGATATGGTGTGCCTGTAAGTCAACAAAGTACATTATTTGTTAAAGGTACTACATCAAGTATTATGAAAGTTGTTGGTACTGGTGCAACTTCGAGTAATAGTGACAGTATATTCTCAATTGAGGATTCTGGTAAAGTATCAATAGGATCTGGAAATTCTTCCAGTACTGATAGATTTGTGGTCTCATCTTTGGGTGGTACTGTATCACTAGTTGTTAGTGAAAATGGTTCAATTTATAATGGTAGTTTATTTGATTTAAAATATGGATATAACTCATTACCTAGTTTTGGAAAATTACCTATAGATGAATATGGTGATCTAAATAATGGATCTGGTTATACACCGGGTTATTATACCGCATCAACATCACTTGTTTATGGGTCATATACACTTAATGTTTATCCGGTTGTACATATTTATGTAGATGGATTAGGAGAAGCTTATTTACAAAGTGTGGTATCAATTGGTTCGGGATGGCTTGATGATGGTCATTCGATGGTTTTTACTGCAGATATTCCAGGTGGATCAGATTATTCGTTTTATTTATATTTACTACCAGGTTTTAATACTGCTATTGGCAATTATTCATTGTCTTCAAATACAACCGGTTCTTATAATATGGCATTTGGTCATAAATCATTATATACAAATACAACTGGGGAGGCTAGTATTGCAATTGGTAATTATTCACTATTTTCAAATATAAGTGGTGGTGATAATATTGCACTTGGTTTTTATTCATTATATCATAATAATAGTGGTGGTGATAATATAGCACTTGGTGTTTATTCATTATATAATAATACGGTTGGTAGTGGTAATATGGCAATTGGTAACGCATTATTTGAAAATACAACTGGTAATTCTAATATTGCAATTGGAGAGCAATCATTAAGAGAGAATACAATCGGTTCTTATAATATTGGATTAGGTGAGAATTCATTATATAACAATAAAATTGGTAATTATAATATAGCAATTGGTAATGATTCAGGTTCTCAAACAGTTGTTGGTATATTCGCAACAATCTCAAATAACTCTATTTTTATCGGTCGTGATACAAGACCACAATTAAACGATCAAACTAATCAAATAGTGATCGGTTATGGTGCAACAGGTAATGGTTCAAATACAGTTACTTTAGGTGCAGATACAATAACTAGAACATATTTAAAAGGTAAGGTTGTAATAGCAGATGGTACTCAAGCAAGTGGCTATGTTCTAACATCGGATGCTAATGGTTTGGCAAGTTGGACTGCATCTAGTTCAGTGTCTTACAAAGTTTATACGGCATTATTGACTCAATCATCTACGTCCGCACCTACTGCTATAGTATTAGAAAATACATTAGGTGTAACTGTGACATACGCTTATAGTATTACTGGGGAATATATTGGCACAGCCACAGGATCTTTAACACTAAATAAAACTGCCTTATTAATTAAAAATAGTGCACATAGCTCTCCCAATTATTATACTGAATCAATAGCAAGAATTAGTACGGATCTTTTTGTTATAGGATCACAGATAAACGGAGTATTTACAAACGGAATATTAAATCAGACAACTATAGAAATAAGAGTTTATAATTAAATCTATTTTAATCTCATTCTAATGAATTGAATCATCATCTCAAGTTTCTCTTTTTCACCGTCAGTATTTATCCACTGCCACGTAAAGGTACTTTCTAAGAACTCGATTCTTCTTTTCAGATCATCTATCTTAGATTCTATTATTTGATTGTCATCACCATCTAAATCATAGTCTATGTCTAGTTCTGTACAAACTTTATATAATCCAATCTTGTCATTATTATCATAGTACTTAGTTGCTGTTAAATAAAGATCATTTAAACTTTTTTGATCAACTTTATCAGGGTGTGTTAGTTTAACAATTTCTCGGTAAAGTTTTTTTACTTTAGGTAGTTTATCTTCTTCGTAGATTTCTTGTTCAATTACTTCTTCTTCAAATAATTCAATTACTTCTTCTGTATTTTTGAGAATGTTCTTTTGGATGTGAGTATCTATTTTATCATCATAGATTTCTTTTAGTTTTGGATGTTCTTCTAAGAAATTATTTACTTTACTGATGAATTCTGAATCTGCTTCACTTATTATCTCACTTCTATATTCAAAGTCAGACTCCATATATTCTAATTCTTTAAATAGTTTTTTAGTTTGAAGAAATTGGAGACGATTCATAAACTATATATTACAAAGTTATCTTTTGATTTGAAAAAATTTATATATAGTTCATGGAAAATTTAACAATTATCGAACTTTATCAAATTAAAAGTCGTTTGATTAAAGAATCAATGACAAATGAACCGATATGGTTTGAAGTTTTAGAATCAATTAAAGTAATTGAAGATAGAATCTTTGAAGATACTTCTGCAACCGGTGGACCTGTTGTTGGTGGAGGTGGTGGAATAACTGGTAACCCAGTTACATTAGGTAATACTCCACTTGGTCCTAAATGGGCTTCAGGTGGTGGAGATGATAAAGGTTATATAAACATTCCTTATAATCCAGGAGGTGGAACAAATAGAATGATGCAAAGAGTTCCTGTAATGGGTACTGGTCATGGTCCAAGAACTGGTAAGAAAACAAGAGAAAAAAGATTAGACATCAATGCAATTAGAAAATCTCTTGCACAAAGAAAAGACTTCCAAAGAAAAGAAGGTGAGAAAAAAGTTATGGACTTTGATAACTTCACTAAAGATGAAATAAATACAATAAAAAAATAGTTTAAGAACATGAAAGTTAAAAGTTACGATGAATTTGTAAATGAAGAAATAAGTAGAAAAGGTATGATAGGTGCTGTGGGTGGTGCTATGTTAGGACTAGGTGCTATTGGTACAGGAACTGCTTATTATAGAGATAAACAAGTTGAACCAACAGAAGCAAGAACTTCTACTAAACAAGAGATACCTAATAAATTTGAGGTTGACGAAAAACTACTAAATATAGGACATGATTTCTATATTACTAATTCCGAAAAAGAAAACTTTGGTAAAATAGAACAAAGATCTTTATCATTTGGTAAAAAGTTTGAGTACTTTGATAGTACTGGTAAATTAGATGCAACAGCACAAGAAGAAGTTATGTCTTTTAAATCTATTGTTCATGTGAAAGATGCTAGTGGTAACTTAATTGGAACTATCGAACAAGAAGTATTAGAATCATTGGGTAATATGTTAGAAGGACAAAATGTTTATTCTATTTTAGACGCACAAGGAAATGTTTTAGGTAAATCTAAGGCAGATATGATTATTAGTAATAATGTAGATATATATGACGATGCTGATAATCTGATTGCTGCATTTCATACACCAGCAGTTTCATTTGGTGCAAGATGGAAATGCGAATTAAAAGATAATAAAATTGATAAAAGAATTTTAATTTTTATTCCTGCTTATATCTCATCAAAATCTAAATCTTCAAAATCATCTTCAAATAAATAGTGAAATATATTAAGTTATTTGAAGACATACATATACACGATAGATGGGAACAGCAATCTATTGAGAAAGAAGATATAAAAGAATTTGCAGAAACTTTATTTGTAAATCTATTAGATGATGGATTTACGGTAGATACTGATGTTATTTATAGTGAGTATTCACAAGATCCTAAGAAATATGTAAGAGTGTATATTAGAAATGAAGAAAGTAGACGAACTCTTCTCAGTGATAGTTTCGATGGTAACATTAAATACTCACATATTTCAAATGAAATACAAACTTTTGTTGATTATATAAAACGTAAATGGAAGATAGTAGATGTTGCCTATGAATATGAACAACATATTGTACCTGAAAACATAGATGGTGCTTATATTAAAACATTTAAAAAGTCAAAAGAACCATCTGCGGAAACCACATTATTTAACGGTAAGTTTAATTTAACAATTACACAATTAGATAAAGAACCTAATATGTTTCAAAAATTTATAAAAAGATTCTAATGAAACACATAAAACAATTTAATGAGTCACTTGAAGATGGACTTGATAAAGATTATTTAGATATGATTTTTTGTAATTTTCTTGATAGAGGTATAGAATCAAGCTTGAGATTTCATAACACAATTTTAGGTGAAGAATATAAAATACAACTAAACTATGATTGGGTTACTAATTTAGATATGATGGAATCTTATGCGGATCAAGTAAAACAAGACACATTAGAATTAAAAGAATGTATGGATAAACTTAGAATAGAATACCCAACTGCGAAATGTGTTTTATTTATGGCAAATCAAAACTTCACGTTCAAAGTTTATAAAGGATAATAAAACAAATTGCTAAATTTCTTGTATAAATAAAAAATAGTATTATATTTATGTCTGAAAAGAGAGAAAAAGTCGTGATACTTGGCGGTTCTGGATCGGGAAAAGATTACTTAATGAGGAAATTAGCGGAGAAAGGTATGAAGCCTTGTTTAAAATGGACTACAAGACCTATCAGAAAATTTGAAAAACAAGGAATCAATTATAATTTTGTAAGTGAAGAGTTATTTCTTCAAACTATAAATGAAGATAAGTTTTTATCTTGTCAAAAATTTGAAGTAACACCAGAAGATTCGGAACCACAAACTTGGTATTACGGAATCACATTAGAAGAATTTCATAAATCAGATATTTTTATTATGACACCTGGTGAGTTCAGAGATCTGTCTCCAGAATTAAGAAAAGGTTGTTGTGTTGTTTATCTGAACATAGATAGAGAAACTAGAGAGAAACGACTAAATAATAGAAAAGATAAAAATGATTCAATACAACGAAGATTAGACGCAGATGAAGAAGATTTTAAACAAAGTTTTGATTATGATTTAGGAATTACAGATCCAGATTTTGGAGCGGATGATGTTTATTCACTAATAGATTAAAAAAAGAGAGCTTGAGCTCTCTTTTTTATTTTGGTTCTGTTTTTCCCATGAATGATAATCCTTTCAACTGGCCGTTGATCGTATTACAAATCGCTTCTGATCCATTTATTGTGTTCTCCAATATCGACATAATAATATTTAATATTGAATAAACTTTTAGTAAGTTTTTATCACTGTCATAAAATGGTGATGAACATATACCTTCAACTAAATCAATAGTCAGTAAGATATTATCATTATTCTTAACTTTCATTTTCTCAATAATAATTGGTGTTATGCCGACTTCAATCATCTCTCTTTCATAATCATAAACTGTGTGATTTATTAAATTAAGAAATTCTTTAAGTATTTGAGGCTCATCCATTGTTTCATATGACTTATCAGATACAAACTTTTCAATATTTCTCTTATAATTCTTCAAAAATATAGTTAAATACTTTCTAAAAACTGCAGTTCTATATTCAGTCGAGAATTGAAATGTAGGAACTTTTGAATAAGTCCAAAAATCAATATAATTGAGTATATCATGATTTTGTATATCGGACACATTTATTTTTCTTACAGATGATTCAACTCCTTTTATTTTATTTGACATAAACTTATCTACAAACCAATCTGATACTTTACCCATCAGAGTTGCAAACCAATCACTTTTGATTAGTGTATAAATACCAAATAAAAAGGCAGATATTATCACTCCTTTTATTCCGTGTTGTTCGATAAGTGTAACTAAGTCTGAAAAGTTCATGTATATAATTGTTTTATGTTAGTTATATATAAATATCTAAAACTAAAAAACATAAAAGTATCTGTTTTTATTGAATTTTGAGTTAGTGGATAAAATAATTTAATATATAATAAAAATTAAATAATCATTATGAGTTTAAGACAAAATATAAACAAAGTTCACTTTGATCTTACAAATAGATTTGAAGAAGTAACTATTACCGAAAAGACAGATTTAAAGTTAGGTCACTACTTTGAACTATCTATATTAGAAAATAGTAAAGAAGTTAAAGTTATTCTTACAAAAACTGAAGCAGAGAAAGGTGTATTCAACTGGTCTTACTTTTCAAACCCATTAAATGAGAATTCTGATTTAGTAGAAAGAAATTCAAAAATTGAATTGTTTTCATTAGACATTCAAGAAATTATAGAGAAAAATAGATTTGATTCTGATTATCTTAACAAAATAAATAACTAATAAAAAATGCTGAATTTTACTGCAATAACATTTACTAATATTAAGTTTGAGATAGAGAACTATTTAAAAAGTGAATATAACAAAGCTAATATACTTTTCTCACCTGCTTCTCCATACGGTCAAATATTGTCTGTTATTGAGAATTTACATCAATTATCATTTATGTATTTAAAAAATACTATTGATAAACTTGATTTAAGTATAGTAAACTCAAATAATGAAAGAGTTATCAGAAATGCAGCACTTCTAGCTGGGCATATTCCTGGTAGAGGTATTTCAGCAACTGGTACTTTAAGACTTACTTTAAAATCATCAGTTGATATTGCAACTGATATACCGGGTAGTAGAATTACAATAACTAACAAAACATTACTTAAAAATAAAACAAACTCTTTAGATTATTCCTTAAATATAGGTGCTGATACTATTACACATAGAATAACACCAAACTATCAATTCTTTGTACCAATTATTCAAGGTAATTGGAAACTTAAATCTTATACTGGTACAGGTAAGTTTTTACAAACTTTAACTGTCAGAGAATTAGGTAGAAAAGATGTTGAAAATTTTAATATAGAAGTTTCTGTAAATGGAACTTTAATGTCATTAAAAAAACATATCTGGGATATGTTACCTGATGAAATGGCGTGTGTTGTTAGAACAGGGTTTGATGGTGGTATTGATGTTGTTTTCGGTAATGAGGGGTTTGGTTATATACCACCTATTGGTTCAATAATCCAGATAAACTATTTAATTACAGATGGTTCATTAGGTAATATCTTTAGGAGAACAGTAAATGACTTTAAGTTTGTAGATGATATTTTAGGTGCAGATGGAGAAGCAATAAATGTTGATAAGGTATTTAATGTTGAAATTTATAACGATATAAATTTTGGTTCAGACAAAGAAAGTTTGTTATTCACTAAAAATATTCTACCAATTGCAAGTAATAATTTTGTTTTAGGATTACCACAACAGTATGCTTATACAATTAAAAGATTGGGTGTTTTTTCACATGTAAATGCTTATGAAAGTACTGGAACGATATTCATTGTTGCTACTCCAAATATTAGATTATTTAAAAACCAAAATGCTGATTACTTTACAATTGATATAAGAGCATTTGATTTAGATAATTATGAAAAATCAAAGATTGATAAGTATTTAAGAACAGGTGGTAATATTCAACTAACAAGAAAATATAAAGTTGTTTCACCAAAAATTTCATATTATGTAATGAATGTTTTTGTAATTAGTTATTCTGATGCAACTGATGATTCAGTAAATGCACAAATTTTACATAAGATCTCTGAGTATTTCTTAGATTTATCAAGAATTGATAGAGTACCTAAATTAGATATTATTAGAGCCTTATCGACAATTACAGATATACATTCTGTTGATATTCAATTTGTATCTAAAAAGAATGAAGATTATCATAATGAGAATATGACAATGGCTGCAAACAAAGTAAATAAATATGCTTCTAGTTTCAACACAGACATCTCTACAGCGACACTAGTTCCTGGTTATAACTCTAATAGTGTTGTAGGATTAGATCCTGTCTTAGGAGACATTATATTTGAACCAAATGAAATTCCTGTTATAAGAGGCGGTTGGTTTGATAGAAATGGTGTTTACTATTCTGATAGTATTGATGGTACTAGTTTACGTTCAGTAAATATTATTAAGAAAGGTACAGTTGATTCAAAAAATAGACCTAATGTATAATGTTATATCAAAGAAAACAACTGCCCGAACTTTTTTATTTAAAACACCGTCATGATAACGACAATGACTTTGTTGATTATGAGAAAAATATCTTAAATAAGTCATTATCTCCTTATATGTATGAGAATAATATGATGAATGGATTTTTAACAAGGTTACAACCTTTGGTTGCACTTCTATTTGATCAGATGAATATAGTTAAAAACTTTAAAAACTATATGGTTGATAAAGATTGGTACAAATAATATTCAAAAATAAAGAAAACCATTTATAATATATAATATATAATAAACAAACAAAAAGTAAATTAAACATGGCAGATAGTAAAAAAATAGTAGGCTTTAAGAAGTTTTCAGATATTAAAGCTGGTTCTAGTAAGATAGAAGAAGTTGATCCTTCATTGGATTTAGCTCCGGAGACTGATGCCGACAGACCAATGATTCCTAATGTATCATCTACTACTAAAAAAGTAGAGAAACGTTTTTCTTCAGAAAAAGTTGAACCAACAGAACACGATGAGGATTTTGAACAAGATGAAGAAGATGATCAATATCCAGAAGGTCTTCATAAAAATGAAGAAGTGAAAACATACGGTAGAGTTGCAAAATTCCCTAATGGTGTAAAAGCTTCTAAAGCATTTAACTTTTTGGAAAATGTAAAGATCAGTAAAAAATCTATATGGTATATTATGGTTGAAAAAGATCAAGAATTACAATTAGTAAAATATAATCATAAAGAGGGTGTAGATCTTAACCAATTTGTAAATGAACTAAAGTCATACTACTTAACAAAAAATAAATTTAGTAGATCTATATGTGAGTCTATTTCTAAAATCAGTGTAGATGGAAATGATAAGTATTCAATGATTAGAAATATACCGACTATTGATATTGATGGTAAAAAGATTATTACTAAAATAACTGAAGATTTGATAAAACTTTTATCAAAGTAAAATAAATAAAAAATCTCATTTTAAGTGAGATTTTTTATTTCTATACGTAATCTAATCTATCCTTCTTAATATCTCTATTTATTTTACTACAAAGAGGTTGTAAATTAGTGTAGTGGTTTAATAATATTATTTCCTCTTCTGTTTTTCCACTTGATAGAGGTATAATATGATCTATATCCCAACCATAATTTAACTCTCCATTATAGAAGCCTCTATTTTCCCAGTTCATCCAAGGTTCAAACTTACTCTCTAAATATATTCTAAATTCATCAAATGTGCATCCCAATATATTAAAAGTATTTGATGTTTTTGAGTATCCGTTCTTTCTGAATGAAGCACCTATTATACTACCAATAGATCGAGAGATCTTAAATAGAATATCTTCTTTATATCTATTCCTAAGTCTTAGATTTATCTTATCTCTATTTAACTTATTATATTCCTTTTTTTGTAATAGATAGGAATCTCTATTTCTATCATATTTCTCTTTATTTTTGATAGTAAAATATTCTTTATTTTCATTCCAATACTTTTCGTTCCATATTCTAGCTTTTTCTTTTGATGATTCTTTTTGTTGATACTTTTCTGTGCCTTTTTTTGTATTCAAATTATGACAATCTTTGCAATTGTTTCTATAACCATCCTTAGTATCTTTTCTTTTATAAAATTTATCTAATTCTTTTTCTTCTCCACATTGATTACATATTCTCATAATTATATTATTATTTTTTCAATACCACTGGCATTATTCTTTTTCATATCTTGGTATATCAACCATTCAATATATTTTGATTTATTAGTTATATTTTCCTTAATTAGATCTGATAATTGTCTATCTATAGACACCGATAGTATTTCTTTTGTTTTAACTTTCATTACTCACAATTTGTTTTATTATATATATTAAAGTTTTAAAATCAAAAAGTATAATTTTAGTAAAAACTTTCATAAAAACTTAAATTATTTTTACTATATAATAAGAAAAAAATTAAACATGAGACATAGGATACCAGATAATATGAAGAAAGATAAAACTGCGATTTCAATAGATGATAATCTACTAGATATATTTAATGAATACCTAAAAGAAAATAATATATCAAATAAATCAAAATATATTGAAAGTCTTATTAGAAAAGATATGGAACAGAGAGGTAAAAATATTGATAGAAAGTTCTAGAAAGTAGTTTTATTATTTAATATATAATAAAAAATAAGATGAAGAATGAAAAACCTATTATCATTTAACCTTTTTGAAGGTAAAGCAGAAAAAGCTTCTAAAAATCCTTACGGTAGTACAGGTAAAGAAGATAAGAAAGATCAGTTAAGAAAATCTGTTGAAGATCATATCAAAACTAAAGAGTGTAAAACTAAAAAAGTTGGTGATGATTTTGAAATTCATTGTGATGGGGAACATATTGGTCAAGTTATGTTCCGTGATGAGAAAATTACTGTTAAGAAAAAAGGTGAGAAATTCGGTAAAGAATTTAAGTATAATGAATTAGGTAAAATTAAAGCAGAAGTTACTTCAGTTATAAAAGATTGTTGTAAATAATAACTTACAAGAACCACTCTAGAAAGAGTATTTCTAGTCAGACACCACTTATTTTTTAAGTGGTGTTTCTTTTTTAATTGGTTTTTTATGATCCTTCCATAACACTTATTTTGAGTAGAATATATAAATAATGTGGATATGTAGGCCTTAATTAATAACATATTCATAAGAAAAAATAAATAAAAACTATGAATAAAGAAGAAATTTTAGGTTTAGTTAGACACACACTTACATTCGTTGGTGGTATCTTAGTAACCAAAGGTTTATTGGAAGCTGGCTTGTTACAAGAGGTAATTGGTGCAGTTGCTACTTTAACTGGTGTTGTTTTATCAGTATTAAACAAAAGAAAATAAATAATTAAAAAACCCATCATTTTGATGGGTTTTTTTTATATATAGTTTATGGATAAATTAAAAAGACTTTATAACTATCTTAAAAAGAATGATGATAAGAAGATTCTTTTCCTAACAACATCTAACAGATGGGAAGGTGAGAAAGAACTACCTAAGTCATCTATTATTGCAGAAGAACTTAAAAAGAAATTAAAGAACTCTGAAATTATAAATGTTAGTAAACTTAAAATATTTCCTTGTGAAGGTAACGTATCTTCTCACAAAGGAAATAATTGTGGTGTTAAAGAAGCTATGTTGAAAAGTAATAATCCTGAAAAGTTTATCAGATGTTGGGCTTCAATAAATAATAAAACAGATGAGATGTACAAAGTAGCAAATGCTATCTATGATGCCGATATAATAATATTCTTTGGTTCAATCAGATGGGGTAAAATGAATGCTATTTATACTCAACTAATTGAAAGACTAACTTGGTTAGAAAACAGACATACTACATTAGGAGAATCTAATTTATTAAAAGATAAAGAAACCGGTGTTGTGGCAATAGGACACAACTGGAATGGTGAGGTCGCAGTCAAAACAGAAAGAGAAGTATTATCATTCTTTGGTTTTAAAACACCGTCACAACTCAGTTTTAATTGGCAGTTTACTAAAGATGTAAATGATGAAACACAGAAAGGCTACAAAGCAGACTATGGTAAGTTTATGAAAGATTTTAACTTCGTAGAAACATTAAATGAGTCTATTATCAGATTTAAAGAATGGTTAAAAAAATAAAAGTCACTCAAATGAGTGACTTTTATTTATACTTTTAATGAATTTAATTTTTGTACAGCTCTATTATATATAGCCGTTTCTTTTATAACTTCACTATCTATATGTTGATTCCACTTTTCACTTATATCAATAACTACAAATGCGTATTGTGATGTATCAAAAGTAAATGAAGTTACCCACTTACGATTAATTTCTGAAACATAACCAGTATTTAACTTCATTGATTTACCTGAATACTTCTTATTTATCTTGGTACATTCTCTACTGGCACCACCTAAAGTTTTATAAGCTTTTATTTTCAAACTTATCTCTCTTTGTAGTTTACCATTCTTTGACCAAATATATTCAAAAGGTATATCAAAAACTTCATCAGAGTCACTTAATAGTGACCCTAACTTAGCTTCTCTTTGAGCTGCTTTACTTACTATTGCTAGAGTGTATATTTTACCCATTATTTAAAGAATTGTCCATTCATCTCAATTTTTGCTAAATCTTCTGGTGTAAATGCGGTAGGATTAGTTTTAACTGCTTTTAAAATTTCACCATAAACTTTTCTAGCTTCATCTGTACGACCTGTATAGAAACAAGCTGCTGCATGCCCTTCTGCAAATTTCCAAATGTAAAGTGATTCATCTACGAATAGCAATTTTTTAGGATAAGGATTTTTATTATGAAAGTTCTCATAAGCAAACTTAGTATATAAATAAGCTAAGTGCCATTCACCAACTTGTAAGTAGTAATCAATAATTGTTTTAATTGATTCACCTCTTAACGGATCAACTGCGTAAGCTTTTAAACATTGTTGTAAAGTTAAACTCCAAGTTTCTTCCAAAGTTTTCATAATAGTACCCATACGATAGTGTGAGTAATATATTTCTTCAATATATCCATCAGTTCTTTCAGTTCTTTCTTTGTAGTATTTTAAAGAACGTCTTAGTCTTTCTTCATTTTCTTCTTTGTTATCTGGAATAGATGCAGAGTCGTGATAAGATTGTGCAGTATAGAAAATCCATCTTGGATCTTGACGACTTTCATTGATATAAGCTTCTAATTTATGTGAGTGTGATAAGTATTTTTCTGATACTTTTCCTTGCCAAGAAGCACCATCCATACTTACATTTACTGCAATACCTGCTGCTAAACCAGAAGTAATGTTTTGATCATCACATACAATAAACTCGTGGATAGGGCCATACCAGCGAAAGGGTTTAGAAACTTTAAAGAAAGTATTTCTTGTGTATTTCATTTGACCAATATAAGTATTGATCATATAAAGATCTGCAGTGAATTGATTTTTGTTAAAAGTTGGTTCGATAAGTAAATTCTCATCACAGTCAAACCAGTATCCGTGTACTTTATCAGCATCCCATTTTAACTCAGCAACAACTTCTCTAAGTTTCTCCATTGCCCAAGTTCTACTTTTTTCAAAGTCATCAAATGTTCTTTCAAAAACATAAGTTGGTATATTATTTTCTTCACCAAATTTTCGGATCATATCTTGTGTTCCATCAGTAGAACCAGTGTCATTCACAACAATCAAATCTGTTATTGTTTTGGCACTATTAAGCATTCTTTCAATTACATGTGATTCATTTTTACATATAAAATTTAAGGCTAATTTCCCCATTTAATTAAATTATTTTTTTATTTATAGAGAAAAAGAAAAATAAGTTTTGTTATTTAATATATACTTTAATAAAAAAGTCGTATATTATGAGATATTTAAAAAAGTTTAATGAAATGTTAGATCCAATGGGAAGTTGGAATCCTAGTCAATTAAATGATAAACATGAAGAATGTGAAGAATGTGGTAGTTATCCTTGTGAATGTAATGAATTACTACGTAAAGCTTTTGAACTAGATGATAATGATGAAGATGATGAGGAGTATGACTATAGGGTTAAGGGAATACGTCCTGACTATATGGCAGAAGAAGACGAAGAGTATGGTGTACCTTCAAATTATTGTCCAGAATGTGATTGTATACCTTGTCAATGTACAGGAGAAGAATATGATGAAGATTTAAGAGAAAACAGGGGAACCTTTGGTTACTTTAATACAATGACTAAAGAAGAATTACTTGATTATCAAAAGAATTTTGAACATGATTTTGAAAATCCTGCAGAACACGATCCAGAATATGTAGCTTGGAAAACAGCTTGTGAACTCAAAGGATGTTTTGAAAGAGAACCATATTCACGTACTAGAAAAGAAAGTGAGTTTCCGAGTAAATACTAACAAAAAAGAGAGCATTAGCTCTCTTTTTATTTTAAAATTTCGTTTATTTTTATATCACGTAAAGCTTTTCTACTTATCATATAACTTTTATGAACCTTTATCTCATTGTTCCAACCTATAAAGACACCCAACTTCGAAAAATGAATACCATCTAATGAATGTGTTGCCACATGTAAATCATCATAAGTTATAGATTTTATAGTATATTCAACATCATCTTTTATTGATCTTGGATGACCTCTAGAGTTTCTTCTGAAACAGATTACTTTATCACCTACTTCATAATCAACACTACCATTTTTTATATATCCTATTAAGTTCCCAGTATCCATTTTGAATCATGATTTACATTTGTATCATAAAGTGCATATTCAACTTCAACCTTTTCAAACCCAAATTTATCTTCATTAAGTAAAAACTTAATCAATTCAACATCACGTTCAAAGTCGTCTTTACAAGTCATACTATCTCTATAAGTGAGCATATTTACAAACTTACTACCATCTTTAGATTTCTTAAAGAAGTTTTGTGATAATTTACAAGTACCGCCTAATTCTATCTGTGATGGTCTGCTAAATCCTCTACTCGGTGCAAAGAAACCTGCATTCAATTCTTCAACAAAACCTTCTAAATAAGGTTTTTCTTCTGGTAAGATAGTAACACCAATATGACTTTCAAAATAACATCCGTTTGGTATAGGTTCTCCTGTATTAAAAGTAGGTGCTGCAGGGTGCCAAGGAACGGTTTCTATCTTCTTTCTGACAACTTTATAACCAAGTGAGGTTAGTTCATTCGCAATACGATTTGCTTCTTCATAAGCACTCCTATTATCACCAAAGTGTTTTGAACTGGTCATTACATCTTTTAAAGTTCCTTCTTTCATTTCCAAATCCAAAACAATTGGTTTAACACCAATTTCATCACAGGTATTTCTGAAATGTTCTATCTCGAACCCTACTAGGGTGGTCTTACCATCCCATTCATCACTAGTATTTACCGTAATATGAATTTCAAATGGGAGTGGAAATGTTGCAGCATCCTCTTTTAATTGAAGTTGTGCCCACTTCTTTGACTTCTTATTTAACATTTCATTTACTTCTTCATCAGTAAATCCTAATGAATGTGAAATAGAAATGTTAGATAAATAAACATCAACAATCTCTTCAAGTATTTGTTCTCTATCTGAGAAACGGTGATTAGTTCCTGGTGCAGAATCATAAGGCAAGATAGCACGAGCTAATTCACCTACTTCTTCTACCAGTTTTAATCCTTTCTGTGAAAGTGTTTTCTTATCTTTGATTGATAAGTCTTTTATAAAATCATCTAAAAATTTATTCATCTGCTATTAAGTTAAATCTCATTGTTAAAGCAGACAAATCATCTGCGTGTTTTTGTTTATCATCTTTTTTTGTAGAACTATCCTCAATCATTTTCAACTTCTCATTGATAACATAAGTGAAGGGTGTTATTCTAATACCATTTTGTTCAATAAACTCAGGTAGTTCATCTACAATGATTAAATGTATATCAACAGCACCATATCTAGTATCATTATCACCATAATGGTCATAAGATGTCCATCTTTGTTTCTTAATACTAATCACACTATCAGTTAGATTATAGTTAAACTTAAAGTGATCACATATTTGAAAAGCCATTTTCTTTGTGATTAAAAAATCAAAATCATTAGGTCTTCGATCTAACATTGTACTATCATTGATAGTACAACACTTTAAAGCACGAGAACCTGTTAGTACACCACCAAGATTGGTGACATACTTAATCAGTTTCCAGTTAAGTTTTAAAAATTGATATTTACTTCTACTTTTAGATGTATCATATTGAACATCATAACCACCGGTTAGCATATTCAGATTGATGTCTCTAACGTAGGCCTTTAGTGTCATTGTCATTATATCATATTTATTTCGTGAATACTTCTTTTTGTTGTCAATCCCCAAATAGTTCTAGCAATTATATTATCACAAGAGATAACTTTTAATTTATCTCCTACTTGGTCTTTTTCTTTTTGTAATGTAGATGGAATACTATCAGAAACCATTAGTTCTGTTAGTTGTGAACTATATAAGTTTTCCATTGCCGCACCACTTAGAATACCGTGAGTTGCAATGGCTCTTACTGACTTAGCACCTTTTGCCATAATTAGCTCTGAAGCTTTTTTAAGAGTACCTAATGTATCTGCCATATCATCTACGATAACAACGTTTCTACCTTCAACATCACCAACTAATTCCATTGAGTGAATTTCATTAGGTTTAATACGTTTCTTGTTTATCATTGCAAATGTAGATTCTGGAAAAGCTTTACAGAAGTCTGATGCTCTTTTCACAGCACCTTGGTCAGGAGCAATTATAGTTAAATCTTCAATTTGATTTTTTCTAATATGTTCGATAAAGATTTTATTACCATTCAAGTGAATGATTGGAACATTGTAAAATCCCTGAATAGAAGAAGCATGTAAATCTACTGTGATTATTCTTGACATACCTACAGTTTGTAAGATGTCTGCTAACATTTTAGAACCGATTGAAGAACGTAAGTGATCTGTTTTGTCTTGTCGTGAGTAACCTTGGAAAGGTGTAATAAGTGTAAATGATTTACAATCAGCTCGTTTGGCTGCATCGATAACTAATAATGTTTCCATTATAGTATCAGATGATGTTGTTGATTGTACGAAGAGGATATCTTCCCCTCTAACAGACTCTTCAAATAATGGAAGTATCTCACCATCTAAGAATTTATCTATCTTTAGACGACCTCTTGTAAAAGATTCATCTGATGTTTTTTTGTTTAAAATTTGACAGATACTATCTGCAAGGTCTGGGTTTGATGTTCCACTGAAAATCTTCATAATACTAATTATTTTTATTTAGAATTAAATCTATTGCATTCTCTCTTAAAGTTTGTTTATTGACTCTAAAATTATGTTGTTTCTTTAATTTATTTATAAAGTGTTTAAAATTAGGTGGATATAGTGTTATCTCTCCCCATCTACTTTTATTTATTGTTGGTTCTGTTAGTTTGTTGAAACGTTTTTCATGCTTCCAAAAAAATAATACATCGTATTGTTTCTTTGGTGATAATGATTCAAACCAAACAATGTTTTTACCCATCTTATTTCTAAGAGATTTCAATTCTTTTTTATGTTTTCTCTTTTTTCTTTCCTTCTCTAACATAGTACAAATATACAAAAATTATTCTGATTTAGATAGAATTTGATTTAATTTAATTTCCCTTAACTCTTGTAAAGAAAACTCAATGAATTCAGAAGAAGAAAGATTTATTGTATAATCATTATTAAATGAGTTTTTACCTCTTATTCTATATTTACCATTTTCTTGTGTTACTTCATAATCATCAGGTAGTTGATTAAGATCTGTGATTTTATTATCTCTATCCCAAACAATTTCGTACTTACCTATTTCTTTATATTTAAGAAGATTTTTAATTTGTCCTGTTGTATAAAGTTCTAAGCCATTTAGCTTTCGTCGGACATTTACTTTATCTTTTAACTTTTTTATGAAATATGTTTTAAATAGGACACTATTCATTTATAATTTTACTTAGTTCTGCTGGTGAATAGTTTACACTTTTTAGTACTTTATCATCTTCTTCTCTGTAAACTAACCATTTACCATTATTTTCTTTATAGTAACCTTTTGTACCATCTTTTTGTTTGTAGTGTTCTATTGTTTCTTGTGCTTCTAATTCTGAATTGCATGCTTTAGACATATTGCTTCTTTGTACTTCATTGAATAATTCAACAAACTTATCTCCTAATCCAAACTCTAATACTGCTCCTGAAAGAACATATTGTAAATCAGCCAAAGCATCTACAATTTCAATCAAATCATTATTTTCAATTGCTTCTTTTAATTCATTTAATTCTTCTTGTAGTAAAGCAACACGAAGTTCACATCTTTGTTTAGATGGTATTTGTGGTGTCGGTAAAATTGGTGCGTTAAAAGTTCTATGAAAGTCTGCTACTTGGTTTAATGAGTTTATTTGTTCCATTTAATTATATTTTTTTATTATTATATCTTTTATTGCATAATGGTTTTTAAAAAATAATATATACTTAAAAATAATGTTTTAAAATGAAATACTTAAAAAAATATGAATCATTCAAAGAACCAGTAAATGAAGAATTTCTTGGGGCGTTATATAATGCAGCAAAAGGAGCTTTAAAAGCTTTTTTAGGTAAAATTTCAGAACCATTCAAAACTGCTAAAGAAGAATTTAAAAAAGGTATGGCAAAAGAGGAAGTTAAGAAGTCTATGATTAATAAAATGGATACTTTACTTAAAAATGCAACTGATGGAATAAATAAGGCAGAAGATGAAACTGCTTTAACTGCGATGAAAGATGATTTCAGAAAAGAAATTGATACACAAATCGCAGACTTTGATAAAGAAATAAAAACTGTAAAAGAATCAGTTACTATAAATGAGGGTAAAATACAAGACGCTTTAATTGGTGCTAGAGTTGCCTTAGGTATGATTAAGAAAAAATCTGCTGAGTTAAAATTAGAATTTGATAAGAAGTTTGCGGCAGCTGTTGATTTAGCTGCTAAGAAAAAAGTTGCAATTGAGGAAATTACTGCAGTTGTGAATGATTTTAAGAAGACTGTTATGAATGAAGAGATATTCAAAAAAGCAGAAGCAGAATATAAAACTATAAATAAAATTGTTACTACATCAGAATATAAAGTAGGTGATGAACTTATCTATTTAAGAAAAGGTCAGTTAAAAACTGCTTGGGATGCTTTAACAGATGAACAAAAGAAAGCACCAACTACAGACCCTGCTGCTAAATTAATAGTTAATGTTAAGAAAGTTGATAAAATAGAAGGTGATAATTACACATTTACTGGTAAAGATGGTAAAACTATTGTTAAAACTTCTGCAGATATAATTGGAAAATCAGGTGCTGAAGCAGGTGGTGTTGATGTGACTGCAGATTTAACTAAGAAGTTAGGTGAACTTAAAACAAAAAGTCCAGATGAACTTAAAAAAGTGGCTAGTTTTGTTGATTTTATAAATAAACCTGAGAATGCAGATAAATATACCGAAATAGAAAAAATAATTTCTCCAGAAGTTCCAGGAGCTGAATAAATATGACAACTAAAAAAGCAATTGATAGTATCCATTCAAAGTTAGATAAAATTGCATTAAAGGGTAAAGATAATTATCTTGAGTATAGTAATTATTTTAAAGATTTATCGGCTAATGGTAATTATGATAACTTACTACAATGTTTGAGTATTTACTATTCAGTTGATATTGATAAACCGATCAAAAGTATAAATACTTTTAGAAAGGATACTTGGAAAGATGTACTTTTTAAAACTGATAGCAATCTTAATAAAAAGATAAAGAAACTATATGATAATAAAAAAGTTTATCAAACTGGGTTTGATATATGGAGTTCTGATCCAAACTTACTCAGTATAGTTCTGTCTAATCCACTTTCAACAACTTTTTCAACAACTGGTTTATCAAAAGGTATTTCATTTAACCATGTAAACACTGCTACACAGAGTTATATAAATATGAATATTTTAAATAATCGTATTTATAAATTAGACATACAAAGAGCTATTTGGGGTACTAGTTCTGTAACTAATACTTACTTACCTTCACAGATAAATACATTACAAAGTTTAATAGGTGCAACTCAGTCAGGTGGATTTTTACCATACAGTTCTTATAGAACTGAAATTTCACAAGATCATTCGGCACAATTTTTAATTACTACACACGAAAGAGCAAGATATGATGAACTTGGACACAAAACAGGGGAATATAGAATACTCAACTATAAGTTAGAACTATCTAAGGATAATTACTTAGGTCAAATTTTTGAAAAAGGTATTTTCACAGATGAATATAGGTATTTAATTAAAAATAAAGAATATGCTAGAATTACTAAAACTAGAAAAACTTTCCTAGAAGTTATGAAGGTAGGTGCAGCACATTCTGTAATGATAGAACAGAATGATTTAAGACTATCAGAAGATAATAATCTTTATAATAGATATGTAATTGCAATAAACTTATTGCTATCATAATCGTATAACAATAAAAATATTATTATATGACAATTAAAGTAGTTAATTTTGAAATTTTATCAAGACATTATAAGAATTACCAAGATGGTATTACTAAAATATCTGATACTAAAAAAGAATTTATTGAAAGATTAGATCCATTCAAAAAAGAAATGGAAATTATTATCAACAAAGCAAACAATGGTGAAAAACTAACACCTGAACAAGAAGCAAAGTTTCAAGACTTTCAAAATCAAGCAGTCGAAATTGATGAAGATTTTAAATTCACAATGAGAAAAATGAATGACGAATTATCTAAAGCTATTTATGCAGACTTATCAAACTTCATAAATGAATGGACAAAATTAAATACTGAAGTAGATTTAGTTATTGGAAGTACGGAAGTTGTCTTCTTAAAAGAAGAACATGATGTTACTGAACAAGTTTTAGAAATTATCAAACAAGCAGGATTACACGTATAAAAAAAATGATAGACTTATACCAAATTGCTAATGAAATAAGAACTTTATTAGAAGAAAGAAGAAAAGAATTAAATCTATACTTTATAGAAGATAATCATAAATACTTTATGAATAATTTGGAAGGTACAAACAAAAGCAATTGGCCATCTGTATCAAAAGTACTTAAAAGTTTTTACCCACCATTTCCTACTCAGGAAGCATCACTTAAAAAAGCAAAAGGTGATGTAGTTCTACAAAAGAAACTTATTAAAGAATGGTCTCAAATGGCAGACTATGCTAATAATACTGGAAGTAGAGTTCACTATTTTTTAGAAACAAAAATCATTGATAGATTTAAGTTACCTAAAGAAGTAAGAGAACCAGAATTTGATTGTGACTTTGAACAAATCATTACATCAGATCATATGATTAGTTATGGTGTAGATTTTTTTGAAAAAATGATTAAGAATGGAGCTGTTCTAATTGATACAGAGGTTGTAATGGGAGATCCTGAACTTGGATATACTGGACAAGCTGATAAGATTTGGTTAGTGGCTAATAAAGAGAAAACTCAATTAGGTATTGTAGTAACAGACTGGAAAACCAACAAACCGAAAAACTTTGTTGAAACAAAATGGACCGTTCCAATGAATGAACCTTATCAAGATTTACCCAATACCGCACTAGGTCATTACTATGTTCAGTTATCTTTGTATGGTAAGTTATTTAAGAAAATGTTACAAGGAACTAAATATGAAAATCTACCAATTGTAAGAGCTACACTTATTTTATTGAAAGATAGTTGTTATGAAGAGTATAAAACACCAATAGATGTTATAAACAGAACATTAGAGTTAGATGTTGTCAGTTATTTAAAATAAAAAAACCCATTCTTAGAATGGGTTTTCGTCTTCTGTACAAAGTTCTTCATCTCTATCTTCTTCGTATTCAACTGGTGACCAGTTATTTGAAGTCCACATATCACTATTATAGGTGTATGTTGTCTCCATATCAATATTTTGTTCTGCAGTTACACTTTCAAAAGGTACTTCATCAACGGGTTGCGGAATTCCGATTTCTTCTCCTAAGATTCTACTTGTAGTAGTACCCACTGCTTGAGCCCATCTACTACTATACGTTCTAGTTGGTTGTGGTGAAGAAGCTTCAACTTGCATATCTGGCTCGTCTCTATCTTCGTCTCTATCTCTTACTACATTTCTTCTTGTTGGACGATTACCACCAGCTCTTTCAAACAATTGTGTAATTGTGTCTGGGTGTCTTAACTCACCCCAACCTCTCGTATCAACTGAACCTAAAGCAGCTTGAAGTTCATTAGTTATATCTTCTAGCTTAGATTTAGTAGTTGATGATCTCGCAGATCTTCTTTCTTCGTGTTCTTTTCTACGTTGTTCGATAAGTTTAAGAAGCTTTTCAGTATTCTTATCATTATGTTCTTCGTTGAAGATATAATCATCAATCATTTCCTCATAACGAGCGTCTTGTTTAAGTATCCACTTATCATTATAGTTAGAGTAAACCGCATTTTGTCTACCAGTCCAGATTTCAGCATACTGTACATATGCGGCATCATTTCGGTATCTCATTACACGGTCAATCATATCGAATACCAAGTAATCAGATGGATGTTTACTTCCATCAGAAGAAGTAAGAGTTCTTAAAGAAGATGTATCTTCTGGTAAGTAGTTATATAAGATACCTTTTTCAAGATCAATAAACTTGAATGTATCCATATAAGGATAGTAATGTTGTTTGATGTTAGGTAATTTTACCTCAAGTTTAAACTCTTTTTTACCAGTACCAATTTGTTCAAAAAATATAGTATTAAACCAGTTTTGTTCTGATTTATAGTAGTAACCGTGCTCAGTTGCCCATTGTTTAAAATAGAATGATAACTCTTCATCATTATAAGTATAGATTCTATCCATAATCTTATTACTTTCAAAATCCCATAAAAGAGCACGACCGATCAATCTGTTTCTGTCGTTGAACATAGTCAACATAGAAACATTATCTTCGTTTTCTGTATATAAGTCAAAGTATTTTTGACAGTGTTCATGCTTCATACATGATACACCTAAAGAACCTCTTTCTGTAGAGTGATAATTTTCGTAGTAGTAAAAGTCTTTAATTCTATTACCTTTAACAACTTCAAAACGAAAAGGAGCTTTTGCTGCTTGAGATCTGAAAAGGTTAGAGAATTTCTCTACCTCTTTTGCAGGAATATCATTAAATAACTTTGAGATAAAAGCACCAGGTTTGGCCATATATCTACGAGTAGATGTCCAATACTCTTGCGGATCAAGAGAATTGATTCTGTCTTCTGTTAGATAAGATAGTTTAGTTCTATCTTGTTTAGAGATAGATATATAGTTCACATAAGAATCCGCTAAATCTTCTCGGTTGTGTCTTCTTTTTAAAAGAAGTGCGGCAACTAAAGATTCAGACTCTATCACGCTTAATACATTTTTCAAATCATCTGAAATGTGAATATCAACGGTTTTTCTTTCGTAAGGCATATGTTATTGTTTTTTTATTTCTACAAAGATAAGTAATTATATTTAATATACAAATAATTATTTTAGTTTCTTATTTATTTTTTTAGTTATCAACAAAGATATGTATTTCATTTTTAATATATACATAAAAATAATTAAAGTTAATGAAGTACTTAATGACATATAATGAGTCATCTAACAATGATGATCAAGTTAAAAATGACAGAAAACCTTATTATGATGCCGATATAACAAAAAAAGTAGACAAATCACATTTTAATAAATATGACTATCAAGTTCAATATAAGATAGGTGATAAGGTTAAAGTTAAAGATGGTCGTAAAATTAAAGAAGTTACCATAACTGATATTAAAGAAACTCCTTATAAAAATGTTGCAGGTGGTAATGCTTTTGTTCCACATTCATTCACATATACTTTTGAGTTATAACTAATTATGAAACATTTAAGAATATTTGAAAATTTTGATAAACAAGAAGATCAGTTTGACATTGAGAATGTTATGCTTTATATGGTCAATGTACTTGATAACTATAAAGTAAACTTCTTTGATGTTGATAATAATATGGTCAATTCTAGTGATACAAATATAAATGACTTTCAACTAACAAAAGATTATCATAGTATTAGAAGAAGTAGATTTGTAGTAGAGATAATGCAGGAAAATCGCCAGATCGGTGCTAATCAACTTAGTATTCATGATGTTGCAGAAATTGGAATTGAAATGAGTACTACTATAAAACACTTAGAAAGAGAAGGTTGGATTTTATCAGATTATCATCTTAATCAATCTAAACTTTCAAGTGATTTGAAAGGTAAAGTTGTATTTTATTATATTCATTATACTTTCTCAAAAGAAGATCAAGAAATTGAAACTACTAAAAGTTTACAAGATACTATACCTACTAATAGAATAGTAAGTGTATTTTATAAAGAAGGTATTGAAGTTGAAAAACAAGATATTCGTTATTTAGATGATTCTATTGAAATCGAAGATTGGTACACTGAGAATCTATCAAGTAATGAAGTAGACGATGCTCTTGATAAAATAACAGATCTTTTAGGTGCTACTGAATGGGAGTTTTATCATGGTACAAATGGTATAAGATTTCAATTCTAAGAATATAAAAAGTCTTGATACTTTTCTTCAT
>Ga0209084_1000549_pt1 | contig 35296 bp, 55 predicted proteins | sample C_130820_MF_Meta_FD_187309 | JGI IMG/M metagenome (GOLD analysis project Ga0209084, IMG submission 187309) | Freshwater microbial communities from Lake Croche, Canada to study carbon cycling - C_130820_MF_MetaG (SPAdes) (version 2) | ecosystem: Environmental > Aquatic > Freshwater > Lake... | reverse complement strand
TCGAACCTGCGACAAGTGGAGTAGAAATCCACTGCTCTATCCAGACTGAGCTACGAGGCCGTATTTGGTAGGCTCGGAAGGTAATGCTCCTTCTTTTACTGGTTAAAGGCCAGTTACTTTACTTTTAAGTTACGAACCCAAAAACTTCTTCGAATTGGCAGACCCTACGGGTGACGATCCCGTTACTCCACCTTGAAAGGGTGGTGATATAACCAACGTTATCTAAGGGTCCTCATTCATGAATCCATTTATAAGATTTCTTATTTTTAAGAAACCATATTGCATTCTTACTAAGGTTATACTCTTCTGCTAAGTCCTGCAATGATTTATCATTTTTGTAGTATATCTCTAAAGCAGTTTGTTTGTCAAGCCTTCTTTTATACCTTTTGCTTTCTACATTTAGCAAATTGTATTTGCGAAACTTTTTTCTATATTTTCCAGCACAACTTCTATTACAAAAATTTGTGTCTGTTTTTAACACTTTTTCAGAATGATACACTGCGTTGCATTCTGTACAAGTATATGAAAATTTAGGTTTATATTCGTCATATAAAGTATGAAACTTAGATGTACCGTACTTATGTTTAACGTATTCAAAGGTGAACTCTAAGTCTACCTTTCGTAGCACTTTTACAGTATATCCTAATCTTTTTGCTACTTCTGTTTTTTTATTTACAGAGTCTTGAGATTCATATCCTTTCGTTTCAATGATAGTTTTTCCGTCGTCTAATAAAAAATCGGGATAATATATTATACCATTATACTCTAGTTTACCAGGAAACCTAGTAAAAGGTATGTTATGATCTAGATGATAGATTGCCCAGCACAACTCGTAGGTTGACCCGCAATATATACCTTTATAATATCCCGATTTACTCCTACCGGATCGTTCACGATATCCTCCCATAATACAACACTCCTTAAAAGTATTTATACTAAAGGATTTTTCATGTCCTAACCGTTAGACGACGGGTCCAAAAACAAAAATATTTAAAGAATTGCTAAACAGATCAGTAGTATATCAAGTAGCTACTAAGATATCAACTATAATGGTGATGATGATGGTGGTGGTGGTGATGGTGGTGATGTTTTTTTCGTTCATGGATTACGTGCCCAAAAGAGTCAAAAATCTTAAAAGCGTCACCCGTAGTAGTATCTATGAATGTCATTGCTTCAGTTTGGGTATGAAAAAAGTAGTCTGCTACGCTTAAATTTCCATTTTCCCAAATATAAACTCTAACTTTAAAACTTGCCATGTTGTTTCCCTGTAAAATATGTTAACCAAATATCCGCAGTCTTGTTTGTATATTTAGTTAGATTATACTGGTTTCTACATACGTTAATTTTATAATACGCATATGTTCTTTCTAATGCATCACACATACTATCTGCACTTGTAGGATCGGCATTGAATAAAAATGTACTCCAAGGAATTTCACTAGATCCTATTATAGGGACACCCTGGCTAATTAAATCTGCACTTACTATATTAAAAGTTTCTGAAAAATTACATTGCATACCAATATCCATATCAGCACAAATCTTAAGAAATTCTTCTCTAACAACCCAATTGTGCAGTATTAACTGATGATCTTGATCTACTAACTGCTGGAACATTCCCTTAAGATTAGACAACACCGGACTTGCAAATCCTTCAATTCTATCTCCATTAATATGAAAGTGCAATTTTTTACCTATCTTACCGGCAAATTTAAGAGCAGCGATAGCCTGAAGCATTTGATTCTTCAATGGTCGAATAGCTCCAAAACAAGCAATATCTATGTGTTGCTTGTGCTTAGTTAGGATCTTCTTTTTATAATCTTGTGGATAATAATTAGGTAGATAGAAAACACGTTTTTGTATTTTTTTAATAGACGTATCTGTTTTAACTTTCAAAAATGTTCTAACATCTTCTAACATTCTTGGTGCATTACAAGAAATATCTATTTGTGGATAAGTGATATAATCCCCTAACCAATCTAACGCCATACCTTCCATTGCCATAAATGGCATTTCACTGTGCAAGCGTATAATCCATTTTACGTTAGGATGTAATCTAGTTAGTACCTCAAATTTGCTAGGTACTACCCAAAGTGCTTCGATAATAACATGAGTTGGCTTGTGTTTAGTTACTAGTCGGTCTATGCAATTATTATCAATTGCTATTTCCAATGATGAATCTATACTTAAATCATTAAGCATATCGTTTACGAAACTAGCTGAATTGTATAGCCCTGTACTCAATCCTTTGGAGCTATGTTTGTGATGATCGTAATCCTCTTTTCTTTTTAGGATAAATAAAATTTTATTAGGCATGATATGCACTTATTTATATGAGCATTTAAAAATAAAGATTTAACTTATATTACATTGGCGGAAAGTGAAGGATTCGAACCCTCGGAGCTGTTACACTCTTTCGCTTTCAAGGCGAACGCATTAGACCACTCTGCCAACTTTCCTTAATATTATTGATTGTTTGATATTGAAAAGAAAACCCGCTTACCCTATGCGGGGACAAGATTACGTTTTGTCGGCTCTATTAATCACGCCTTCTTAAACTTACTAAGAAGGTTATTTGCTAATATATCAAATCAGAAAGAATGTCTCAAAGAGACTCCTACTACGTCTTGGACCAATGTACCTGTGTAGTGCTGATAGCTTAAAGCAAGCGCATCTTTCTTAGTAAGGGCCAATGCAAGTCCGCCGCTTACGCGATCTTCCTTCATAAGAGTAGTATCGTTAAAGGCTGCGCGATGACGATATCCTGCCTCAACTGAAAGAGGACCAACAATTGGATAAGAAGCATTTACGCCTGCGCCCCAAAAATTAGTGGCTGCAGATTCTACGCTTTCACGTCCAACTTCTCCGTATGGCTTAACACTTAAGCCAATAACCGAAAAGCCAAGACCAAGATTAGCAGCAGCGATACCTGTTACAGTACCCTGTGCTTGACGATCTTGTAGTTCGACTCCGGCAGTTAATCCACCTACCAAATCATGTGATACGGCAAGATCATATTCTGTAGAATCTACTTTACCCTGTGCCAAGCTGTGTGAAACATCTCCGAATCGGGCTTCTAAAGATACACCATCAGCTAAAGCGGCGCTGCTCAACAAAGTGCAGGCCAATACGATTAACAATTTCTTCATTACATTTTCTCCTTTATGAACAATCCACAGATGTAACTCTATGGATTGTACTATATTTATGATTCTGCAGGCTGTAAAAAAGATAATTATTAAAAATTACCGATTTATTGCAAAAGATTCAGATAGTGGGAATATCTCAGCTATAACTTTAGCACATTCTTTGGCAATGTGCATGTGTTCTAATTGCGTACCGTTTGAACTACGCAACTGAATATAATGAATCCAAGACCTAAGAGAACCGGCCATATACAAGCGTGATAGGGTAAGGCCTTCAGGTAATACGGTTCTTGCTTGTTCTTTGGCAATGCCATTATTTATGGCCCACTGATAAGTTTCTTTGGCGGCCGCAATAATAGCTTTTTGTTTCATATCCCAATGATCTTGCAAAGTTTGGTCATTTACAGTAATACTATTTTGACGATTCTTTGGATCTTGCAATCTTGCGCCCCTAGTCACAAACTGTAATTCCTTAGTTGGATCGGCATAACGCTGAGAGAATTCTTGAAAACTAAAGCTACGATGGCGTAAAATCTGTCTAGCGATATCTCGGGTAGTTTCAATTTCTAATGTGGCGTGACACATTTCTAACGGGGACCAATGTTGATTATCAATCAAATACTTGATTAACTTTTCTGCGGTGTCATTATTAAATTGATTGTTAGGATTAGACACTCTGGCACAAAATGCTACTAAATCAGTTGGAGTATCAATGCCCTCAACTACAGGTTTAGAATACGATATTAATTTTACTTTCATAATTACTTTATATCCTCATCAGAATCATCATCTTGTTCTACTGGATCAGTACTGTCTCCGGTATTCAACTCTTCTCCATTGCACATAATTGAATTGGGTCCGGTGTAAGTCCACCATATATTTTCTGTAGATGTAGAAACTTCTTGGGTGTGATATTCTGCCCAACCAAGATCCCTCAAGTCTCCAAAGTTATATCCAGTATGTGATAATGCGACAGGTAAAATATTTGGTTTATTTTTTGCGTGTATATTATTACTAAGTTCTTGTAGATATGCTTGCCTGCCAGCGTTAATATGCGTCATTTTTATTCCTCAATCGCCTGTATAAATTTGTCTGTGGTTAGTTTCCAAGAAACATCTTTAACTGTATTATATACTAGATGTCGCTCTAATGCAAAACATTTTAGTACTGCATTTGATAAACTATAATTAGTATATCCATTTACGCCGTTGATGATCTGATCTTTAGGACCAGTAACTGGGTAAGCTGCTACTGGAGTCCCGCACGCCATAGCTTCTAATATAACTATACCAAAAGTATCCGTTTTACTTGGGAAAACAAACACATCTGCATCTTGATAATACTCTGCTAAATCTTTTCCAAATTTATAACCTACAAACTCTATATTTGGATAAAGTTTTTTCAATCGTTTTATTGCAGGTCCGTTACCAACTACCACTTTATGTGTGTTTGGGATATAAATATTACAAAAATCTTCAATGTTTTTTTCTCTGCTTACTCTGCCCACATAAAGCAACGTTTTAGTTTCATTAGATTTTTTAATGGCTGGATAAAATACTTTATGGTATCCCTTACTAAGAATCTTTGTATTCCAATTTGGATTTTCTTCTGCCACAGACTGCGAAGGTACAAAAACAAATCGTGACTTTTTATGAAACCAATCAATATATCGTTGAGTTAAACGTCTAGGAAAAAAGAACATCTTTTTTAAGTAATCGGGGAATTTTGTATGATATGCGGTAGTATAATCTACCTTCATATCTTCTAGTACACACTTTGCCGCTATGCCCAATGGGCCTTCAGTAGCAATATGATATCGATATACCGGATCCAACCCTTTTAAAATATTTTTCATTTGCGACCTAGTACAAAATGATAGTTGTATTTCTTTATAGAAAGGGAAGGGTATTCTGTAAAACTGTGAAGGTTCGATAACTTCTACTTCATACATTTCACGATCAATATTTTGTATGAGATTAGTATAGGTGGTAACCACGCCATTGATTTGGGGATACCAAGCATCGGTAATGATTACAATTTTCTTTTTTATAAGCAATGAATAATCTCCCAACGGCCGTCATAGTGTTCAACTAACGCCGTGCAACTTTCTACCCAATCACCATCATTCATATAAGTAATACCATTCATATCTTTGATGTCAGCTTTATGAATATGGCCGCAAATGATACCCTGAGCATCTCGCTTTTTACAGTAATCAGTAATCAATTCTTCAAAGTCTGACATATAAGCTACTGCTTCTTTAGTTACACCTTTAAGGTATTTGCTTAGGCTCCAGTACTTGAGACCAAACATCTTTCTAAAGAAATTAACAAATACATTTAATTTAAGTAATATATCATATAGAAAATCACCCAAATGATATATCCATTTTAGTTTGTTGCGAATAGCAGTATCAAACATATCACCGTGAACAATTAGATACTGCTTGCCATCTATTCCAGTATACATATGCTGATTTTCTATTAAAATGTTTCCAATAGTGATATCAAACTTTAAGAACTTTCTTAATGCTTCATCATGGTTACCAACGATATACATAACATTAGTATCTCGTTTGGCTGCTGTTAAGATTCTGCGTATAACATTAGTATGAGATTGCGGCCAGTAAAAGCTACGCTCTAATCTCCAACCGTCAATAATATCACCCACTAAAAATAGATTTTCTGAGGTATTATTTTTTAGAAAATCACAAAGCAATTCTGCTTTACATCCGCGGGTACCCAAATGTACGTCTGAAATGCATATTGTTTTATATTTTTTCATATTAGTATTTAATACTGCAATATTACAGTTCTATTGCAAACTGGGTCTTTTTATGACTTTGACCCGATCTCTTGATTCATACAGAGTATTTACCATGCTTTCGTACTCATTTGGTTCTAGCACAGTCTTATACAAGCTAAGTGCTTGTACTGCCATAACACCGGCTAACGCCACTGGTGAAAATTCTTCTAACAGTGCAGCAGTTAAATTTGTATAAGCATCATAAGCTTCTTGTAAATCGTCGTCCTTAATCATTTTTTCTCTCCATATGGTATGTGTTCAATATTAGTATCTTCAGTAATCTGTTTTTGCCAATTGGCAAACATACTACTCATTAATGTAGTAAATCGTTGAGTATTTTTGCTACAATGGTATACACTACCGCTTTCATTGTGAAAGTCGTAATAGTCTCCGCTATCTACTTCTACAGTAATGCCGCTACTCAATCGCCATGTGTCAGCACCAAGATAACCACCGTACCACCCTGCTAGTACCTTTTGTACTTTCTTTCCTTTATAAGTCATTTCAACAATGACCCATGAATCTGGTGTGTATTCCGCCATTACTTTATTCCTAAATTTTCTTTAAACTGCAATCTGATATGTTCGTTCTTCTATAAAGTATTCCAGTTCTTTATGTGGGCCAATAGCCTTCATCTCAGCTATTTTTCGTTCAGCCTGTTCTAGAGTCGAACATGGCTGCATATCTTGAGCAGGAAATGCGGGATCGCTTGGATCCTTGTAACTAATCATAAAATATCTATTCATTTAAAACATCCTACACCAGCTTGGTGTTCCCATGTCAATAATCCCTTTCGGGGGCCATTTGGATTGACGCATACGCCCCAATCAAAATCTTCTTTGTTATTTTCTGTATCGTGCAATGGTTTCCAAAAAATACATCCACAGCTACAGTCTGGATAGTATCCTTCAACCTCCTTCCATCGTTCAACTTCTCCACCATAGTCTTTATAATCAGAGGGCAATCTAGTTAATACTTGCCATAATTTATCATTATCGCTCATTTCTTTTTTACCGTAGCTTTCTTTTTCGCCTTCTTTTCAGGAACTGCGGTTCCTTTAGCTACAGCATCATCGTACCCCTTATTCCATGCTAAGAAGTTTGCATAGTCACCCTTGTATGGACGAGGATTTAAATATGGGTTAACTCTTCCCATACTAGTTGTTTTAAGGCTTAGTTTTCCTTGCTTAAATCCTTCTTGGTATGGATCACTCATACTAGTTCTTCTACTACACCTAATATTTCTGCTAAAATAAGTAACACGCCGGCTGACGCCAACATGCCTTGAATTAGGGTAGTGCCAGCACCAATACGCAGCCCACTTTTAATAAAACTAATTAATTGATGCAATTTAGGATCCGGAATCTTATTTAAGTCGATATGTTTACTCATCATTATCCTCCAAAACTTCATCATCCTCAATCCATTCTTTATGTTCTTCTTCGGCGTGTGTTCTACAAAGAGTACGAACCCAACCACCACCAATAGTTTTGCCAGGATTGCCGCATACTTCACAAGTTACAGCAGACATTGATTCTGCCATTGTTGACAGACCGCGAATAAAATCATCACCGCCATCATAATAAAAACGAAGTGTGCCGAACTTTTCTTTAACTTGAGTGGCAATGATTTGTGGAATTTCATCTTCTGCCTTACGCCAATCAAGAATTTCTTCTTCAAGAACTTCTTTTCGATAGTTTTCCAACTGTTCTGACTTATCTAGACACCAATCGAAATAATTATTAAACTTGGTGAAGTCTCCAGCACGTGCCGCAGATACCATATCTATGTATTCTTTGTTACGTTGATTGCGCTCAATCTTTTGATCAATGTGCCATTGAGCCTGACGGCAGAACTGATCAATAATATTGAACCAACCATCACCACATTCAAAGCTAAATAAACTTATGGGAAAATGCGGCGGATCCCCTAGATTTGTCATCACAGTGAAAATTTTGGGGTAATTGTAAACAAGTTTTTCAGTTTTTTCAGGAGTCATGTCTCATACCTCGACTCCAAAATAACCCAAAACTGCTTTAACATGATCTCTCATAGCAATATAATAATCCAATTCTTCCTGTTGGTGATGTTTTGTCTTTTTGATCTTGTTCCATATCTTAACTTCTTTAACCAAAACACCATAAACATCTTTTAGATTAGCCTCAGTAATGCTGTCCGCGGTATCCCTATCTATTACTAGACTAGGAACTTTAAAACCTGCTTGTGAACTCTTCATGTTAAATCCGTAGTAGTTGCATATACCGGATCACCGATGTCATTAGGCTTAGAACCTAGAACTATTGGAACTGTACACCATTTAATGCGGGCGTCAGCTTCCTTACTTCCAACCAGTTCTCTATATTGTAGATATTGCTTGTTTGTCTCACAATCTAAAATAATCCTCAAATCTATCATCTATTCTCCCGAATTTTGGTGGGCCCTCAGGGACTTGAACCCTGAACCAACAGATTATGAGTCTGCTGCTCTAACCAATTGAGCTAAAGGCCCAGTTTCAATATAAAGCTATTATAGTATTTTTTGTAATATCTTGCAAGTTTTTTTCATAATTTGGTGCCCAAAGCCGGACTCGAACCATCGCAAACTAACTGGTGCCCGGAGCCGGACTCGAACCGGCATGCCTATCGGCGTCAGATTTTCTTACTACTACAGCTTTCACTGCCAGTTTGCACTGTTTGTAGTCTGGACTATACCTTGACCATTACTTTCGTTTTAGGTCCTTGCCGTCTAGTCTCTACACCTTCCCCTTTCGGGCTTGGCTCGGTATTAGCATGTTAAAGCTTTCACCGAATTTGACAAGTTACATTCTAAAAGTTTCCTAATAGAAGCTCAAATTTCTCTAAGTCTGGTGTGTCTACCTATTCCACCATTCGGGCGATTAACTTTTTTACTCTGTTATAGTTGCCACCTTTCGCAGCAAGTCCGACTTCTAACAGTGTATGTCTTATATTACGACATTTCTTATATGTTGTCAATAAAGTTTGGTCACTTACTTTTGCTTTTCCTGAATTGATATTTCTTCCTCTCCAAGTAGGAGTAAGTGCGTGACAATTGCAGCATAATAATTTTAAATTTTCTCTAACGTTGTTTTTATTGTCCCCGTCAATATGTTCTAACTCTAATGGAATGGGTTGAGATTTCCATTCCATTAAACCACAATCCTCGCATTTATGTCCTCGTTCATTGAGCAACACTTTTTTGTGGTTGCCAATTCCCGCATACTCAAAAGTAGTAGAAGAATAATTTCCTTTATTCCAATTCATCTTATTTTTTGTTTCTTGCGGCAGATTTTGGTATAGAGTTTTCATAGGTTCTCTTTTACCCAAATCATATGCTTGTTTTGTCTTTGATGAATTTACCTTTTTAAGAACAGAACATCCTGCAGGACGTTTAGAGCAACATTTTTTACCGTTTTTAAGAGTAAAAGATGCAGTATTTCCGCAACCATAATCACAATACATAATAGTCTCCCATGATGTATTTATATGGTATACACAATTTTAATTAAAATTGTGTAGTTAAAATTGGTACCCCGTGTCAGACTCGAACTGACATACTTCACGGTGTAAACGTGACGCTTGAACCTCTCAGCTACCGGGGCATTGTTTATATTTTCTAATAGTTATCTTTTTGTTCCCAATCCCGAATAAATTTATCAGGATCTTCATTTGGATCAACAGAATAATTTGCGCCTAATACAAAAATATTACCTGCAATACTAATTCTATAATCATCACTTGTATAAAATGGGTATACAGTGTGCATCAGATAACTGGGAAACATACATATAACCCCTTCCCAATCTTTGGAGATTGGAAGATCATGTGTTGCAACATGCTCTTTAAGTTGCCTGTAAACAAACTGAAAATGAGATGTTACGTTAGCAGTGCCGCTTGGACTTATCTTTGCTTCTTCTGCTAGATCATACGGAACTTGAACCCATATAACAAAACTAACAGCGCCGGTATGATTGTGAACAGGATTAAATTCATATTTTTTTTGAAAATTAACCCACATATCAGTTAGATATGGGCGCTTACCTGTATGAAAATTAAACTTAGCAGAATAGTTTACATACATGGTGTTTATTATAAAGGACCATAAATCCCTATTAGGGTTATACTTATATTCTTCTTTAATCGCTCCGGCTAGTCTAGAACTCCATAACTCAGATTTTTTAGTATCCAAACTTAATACATCGGCTTTAAGTAGTGCTAGTAGTTTTGGATCTAATTTTCCTAGTAAAATAGGAATCTCACTATTATGCTCTAGTTGTAATATAGATAATTGGGTATGTGCGTTTGGGCCTTTAACCCAATTTAATAAAGCATTTGCAAATGCATTTTCAGTCATATATAATACCTATAAAAAATTGGCTGGCGAGGTTGGGATCGAACCAACGACCAGACGCTTAACAGGCGTCGGCTCTGCCGCTGAGCTACTCGCCAATAAATCTTTGAACTGCTTTCAAAATTCTCTTTCTAGCATTACCTGAAGGTCTAAGACTTAACGCTTTAAATGTATTGGCTATGTTACCTTCTCTAATGTATATATCATAAATTTCTTTGTCAGTCAAATTTAGTTTCTTTTTTCTATGTTTTCCTCTCCAAGTGTCAGTCAGACTATGACAGTTTGGACAAAGACCTTCTAGATTATGCCTGCTGTTATTATAGCGATCTCCATCTGTGTGGTCAATTTCTAAAATCAGAGGATTATTTAACCAAGAATTTAATTTACAACGATTACAACAATTATTCTGTTGATAAATCACAATCCATCTTTTATAATCATAACCTAATGAATCCCAATCTCGATCCATAAGTTTTTCATATTTAGATAAAGTTCGTTCATGACTATTTGTTTGGTTTTTTTCTCTCAATTTTTTTGCGCGAGAAATTGCTGCATGAATTCTCTTTTCTTTGTGAATCTCCCAAGATTTTATGTTAGCAATAGATTTTTTCTTTTTAGCCTCTGCTGAAAAATTCCTGCTGTTAGCACAACTCCTAGAGCAAAACTTGCCTAGCTTTTTGTGTTGATTGTGACATTTAGGGCATATCTTCATAAAAATGGTGCTGAAGGTGAGACTCGAACTCACGGAGGTTTCCCGACGGCTTACAAAACCGTTGCAATTGCCGCTATGCGACTCCAGCATAAAAATTATTTAATCATTATACACTATGTCTTAATTTAATCTACTATGCTTGGGCACACCAGACAACAAATATTCCATTTGATCTTTTAGAATACTTCTATTTTGTAGCAGAAGATTTTCGTAGTGGTTTGGGCTATATGGTACATACAATAACTCCATCTTAGCTTCTTTAAGAGTTTTGTTGTCCTTCCTGGTATTACAACCGCGACATGCGGTAACTACATTCATCCAGTCATCTATTCCGCCGCGACTTTTAGGCATAATATGATCACGGCTCAGGGATTTTGCGCTACTGTGAACAGCACCACAATATGCACACATATGTCGGTCACGACCAAATAGAGTTCGGTTGTTCAGAGTTACCTTTCCATATATAGAAGGATTAAATCCTGTGCCGCTGATGGCAATAATACTAGGAGTTTCGATAATGCTTTGTTTGCCGTCTTTTTGGGTGCCACCGCGATATTTAGCTATGGTGTCACCTAGGCTCCAAACAACTTGCTGTTTAGCATGGTATACGATTGCAGTATTAAAAGATACCCATTGCCGGGGAATTCCCGCAATATCTAGTGCTAAAACTTCCACGAATAAACCTTATTAGTAATCATCAATAGTATATATTCTAATTTACTGCATCAAATTTGTCAAGTATATTACAATTAATTTTTATCATCATTGCTGTGAGTGCCGGCTAGTAAACTAACCACTACAGCAACAAGCTGTAAAACCCATTCACGGGTATCGCCTGTTTTCCCGCAACTAATATTATCAATATAGCAAACACTGCCAATTGTGGCACTGAGTGCGACTAGATAAACTAATAACCAAATAAGTATACGTTGCATACTATTATTTAGTTTTAATTTTGGTGCCCCTGCTAGGATTCGAACCTAGTCTACCCGCTAATCTGGCGGAAATCGAGTGTATAAGACTCGCGTGCTAACCATTACACTACAGGGGCATATTGCTTATATTAGCAATATACTATATCAGTATCAACTATTCTGGCTGTATAGTAATGACTATTTCTGGAGTCTCGGGAGGTGCATTTGTTCTGAATGTTTCTTTAGTGGTTGGTTTGGTTAATGTTATTGAATATATGTTATTAACAGCCGTTAATTGGTCACTAAGATAAGAGCAACCGTTGACATTACAAGCATCTGCCCTCACATGAATTGTTGCTCCAGCAGGAATTCCTAGATATGTATAGCTGGTTGGTATACCAACACTTCCCGATGATAAAATAACACTGGGTATTAAATTACATAGCAGGGCAGTTGTATTACAAGATATAGAAACTTCTGAAATATATAAATTTACATTTTTTAAAGCATAGTCATTAACTAATGATGTACCATCCATAGCAGTGGTGGGTAATTTTAAAGTAATAGTAGCTTTGGAAAACATCCGATGCCCATATCGAGGATCTCTTTCAGAAACTTGAGCGTTGGCTGTAGAAAATACCACCACTACTATTAATAATAGCACTGATATCAAGAAATATGTAAATTTCTTAAACATTATCGTATAGTTAAGATTGTTGGCGGATTTGGCGCAGCAGTAGTAACAATATTTTTAGATGCTTCATTACTGTTAGCAGATACCATACCATTTGTTGCGGTTGCTGTAACTACAAAATACCATGTTCCCACAGTCAGTCCGGTAATAGTCACCGTAGTGGGCACAACTCCATTGACTGGTAATACATTAACAGTATTAGTATAAGGACCACCAGTAGTAGTGCCATAACTCACTGTATATTGAGCAATTTGGCTTGCTGGAAGTGCAGTACTATCTGTATACGCTGTTGGAGCAACCCAAGTTGCTACTGCTGTAGGTGTTGCTGCATTTACTGTTGTATATGATGCAAAAAATATTGCGGCCGCAATTAAGATAAGTTTCTTCATATAACATTCCTTTAAGTTAGTATTAACATCACTTTCTGCAATGCTATTACTATTTAGCATATGAAGTTTACAAATTAAGCTGATAGAGTTACAACACCAATTTTTTTTGTTAAAATTTTTATATTGGATGACGTTCCGTAACTCATTTCATTTTAATTGGATCACCTGCTTCGGTTCGAACGAAGATTGAATGCTTCAAAGGCATTTGTCCTACCAGTTAGACGACAGGTGATTAGCCTATTCTTCAATTGTTGAGTTTATTGTACTATTTTATGATATAAGAGTCAAGTGCTTATATGTGTATATCAAACAAAGAAATCCTTATTTTCGCCACCTAATAGATTATTGGCATAATTTCTACCAAACTGTGTGGGATTATTAGCCAAATGCGCCCTTGCAGTATGTATATCTAAGAAAATTTGTTGAATTTCGCTGCCTGTATATACACTGCGCCCACCTGCACTATCCATTAGCAGGTCCATAGATTCACAGCAGCGGTCAATTACCACACTAGCTTGATAACGAAAACGTATGCGGTCTGCCAAAGTTAGTTCTTGTCCCGACGACATTACATCTAAATTACGATCTAGCACACATATCAACTCATCCACAGTATTGGCTGCATGAGCAATACGTCGAAGTGTGTCAGGATCTGTGGCACCTTTGCTGGGATCAAAGCTACTGCTAGTAAGATTGCTCATGAACAATTTTACTGCGCGATCCAGTGCACCAATAGCAGGAGTATTAACTACGCGCACAAATAACTGCGCCCATGGAATAGAGTACAACGAATTGTTTGTATAGCTTTTACCTGGATTATTACCGGTAAAACCATCTAATTGTTTATGAGTACGATAATTAGGAACAAATACGGGCTCATCGATAATAACATCATTGCTGCCCGTGCCTTTTAGGCCCAAACTATGCCAAGTATCTTTAATACGATAATCGCTACGTGGAACTAAAAATGTACGATATCCTTCACCGGGAACAATGCCCCCTAAAAAACTCCAATCACAATAATCGCCACCAGAGTTCCAAGCCCAATGTCCGCTAAACATAAAACCATTATCTACAGGTTCAATCTTACCCATAGGTGCATATGCGCTAGCAACAAGTACGTGTGGATTGTTTAGATAAACATCATCCTGTGCTTGCTTATCCATTAGTGCCATCTGATAAGCGTGTACCGCAATAATACCACCTGCCCATGCAGTACTCATACATTCTTTAGAAATTTCTAGCTGGCTGTGAAAAAAGGTTTTGAGATCCGATTCTAGTCCGCCATACTCTTTTTTTAGCAGCAATTTGAAGAATCCTGCATCCTGCAGATTTTTAATAGAATCCGGATGTACGCGCCGCAGTTCATTAGTGGCGGTTCTACGCTCACCAATTTGCTTGCAGACCTGAGCGAATTTTTCAGTTTTATAAAACATTCTTATATTTATTGCTCTTAAGTATTTATTACTTTTAAACTGGCGGATGGTGTAGGATTCGAACCTACGCGCCCTTTACAGAACGAGAGTTTAGCAAACTCTTGCATTAACCACTCTGCCAACCATCCTTAAACTGGCGAGCCCACACGGTGACGATCCGCGCTTTTCAGTTTTGGAGACTGAGGTGTTACCAGCATACACTATAGGCCCTATAATGTTCGTATCAACCCAGCATATGAATCTTCTGCTTGATGCATCATACTATTTTCTCTTAGTCTACCCTCTTCTATAACAAGTCTGATGTGTGCAAGTAGCTTTCCAATTTGGTCTTCTAATTTTATAGCATCTTCTTCGGTAATATCCTCATTACTAAAATTTTTGACACAAATATTAGAAATTTTACCTAACTTGTTTGCTTCTTTCATCAATCCTGTCAACACATTCTTATTCATAAAACCTCTTAATTGGAGCGGCGTATCGGGCTCGAACCGATGACCTCTAACTTGGAAGGATAGCGTTCTACCAACTGAACTAACGCCGCTCACTGTATCTTCACTGTCAACAATAACACATTGTTACTTATATATCACTTTATTTGGTTACATACTTATTATATGCTGAAATCCAATCAGTAGAAATTTCTTTTTGTGCTTCTAACAACTCAATTTGACCCGCACATACCATTTTATGTAACTTGTTTTCTAAATCATCTTTCATATGTGCATTATAGGGCGCAGTGATATAGCTTTGTGGCCATAAATTCCTAATATCGTTACTACCGCCCAATTCTAAACTAACTAAATGATCTATTTCAAATTTACTACTAGTAGGGTTAATATTGTACTCCGCAAACACTCTTGTTTTGAGAGATTGATTTACATCACGTACTTTGCTACCTTGTGCATCTTTTCCACTGGTATAGTTTGGTACACACAGTATTGCCTTTGTGGCTAATGTGTTAATTGCTCCGGGAGTTAGAGTTGAGTTTGGTGTTTGTGGTAAGTCCGCAGCATTTGCCGTAACAATTACTGATAAAAGAATAACTGGGCATAATTTCATAATCAAATTCCTTAATTGGAGTGGATGGAGGGATTTGCACCCCCGGCTTTAGAGTTTTGCAGACTCTTGCATTGGACTGCTCTGCCACATCCACGTAAAATTTAGGAGTTATTATTTATTGTACTTCTAAGTGCGGTTCCAAGATTTCCAATATCTGTATTTTGTCGGCGCATGGCCTTTTTGTTGATCATCATATCTGCCTGCAGGGCAGTGACCATATCATATAACCGATTTAGCTTTGATTCAAGCATCTCAATCTTTTTTTCTGTTGTGTTTGGTTTATTATACTCTATCTTAGGAGCAGTTGATTCATTCTTATACATTGTTGACATACTATTTCCCTAATTGATATACTGTTTAACTTTTATCCCAATACCTGCAGAACCATTACTGCTTCTATTTGATATAATCTATTATACACTATTTAGTGTAAATATCAACTAAATATGTAAATGTCAGTAGAATGTTGGTGTGGGAAAACTTTAAACAAAGACAACTATTGTGATGGTTCGCACTCCCTCACGCCCGAACAATATGCTACTATGAAAGCACGAATAACCAACCGAAAAAGAGGTAGAGTTACTAACGAATGTTATTGTGGTAAAACTAAAAACCCTGCAAACAGATGCGATGGCTCTCATGAATTCCTAACTGAATCAGAAAGGAATTACATGAAAGAACGCATTAAAAAAATTAGATCAGGCGGTGCGCTTGATTAAGTGATAGCCAAATTGTGTTTGTACTGGATCACTTATCTTACCAACTTCCATAGCGCGGGCAGCATCATCAAATGGCTTAACCATCTGACCAGGACCAAACAATCCTAAATTTCCACCCTGTTTGCCACTTGGGCATTTGCTGTGCTTAGCAGCCAACTCTTCAAAACTAATACCTTCTGCGATTCGCTTCTTAAGATTCATTGCTTCATCTAGTGTAGCTACCAAAATATGACTTGCTCCAATTCTCATAAATTTCCTCTTGTGTTAAATGGTGGAGGATGAGAGAATCGAACTCTCACGAAGACCTTGCAAAGGTCCCAGGCTCCCATTACATCAATCCCCCGCGTTTCTATTTAATAGACTTATTCTAGCATTTTTAAAAATGCAATGCAAGGCCTAACAGGGTAATATTACTATAAGCAGTCCGTTCTTTTTTATACTTTTGTTGAACGTTTAAATCTATTTTTGGTGATAGCGTATAAACTAAAGCAGTAATATTAGAAGTATAGTAATCATCTTCTAAATGATTTTCCCCCCAGCCCCGTTCAATCAACAGTTTATTACTAAATGTTAATTTTCCTGTAATTTTCCAAGTAATCCAAATACTATTAGAAACAATCGGAGAACTACCGTGCTTATCTGTGTGTGTTCCCAAACCTAATTCATCACTTAACCGTACCGTGCTGGTGTGTATGAATTTGTACCCAATCCCGGCTTCTGTGGTGATTGAATATGGATCATCTCTAAGGTTATCATATTCTCCCCTAACCCCGCTTTGCAAGTAGTATCTATTAGTTAGTTTATAATCTAGTTTAACACCAATGTCTGCATTAGTATGAGTTGGTGAATCATTCGTATTTTTATATAGGAAATCTCCTATATAATGTTGTTGCCAAACATTTTCTACACCGTCATACTGGACAGCACCATTAAGTGTAGAGCCAGATCCTTGAACAAGTAATCCATTTAAACTTAGTTGAAATAATTCTTGAGAGCGGACAGAAGTAGCAAAGAAAATAAAACCCAATATCAGATATCGAATCATTTGTTTATTTCCCTCCATGGAACTCCCCATGGATCGGTTATTATATAAACACCGTTATTATCTTTCATAACATTTGCTAAACCAAAGTCATTCATTACATTTAGTCTTTTAGACATTTGTATTACTGCGGTTGCCGTTCTATAAAATGGTTCTAATTTTTTTGCTATTTGTACTTCCCTTAAAGGATAATCTGATTGGTTACTGGCAATTTCTTGCAAATATTGTTCATAATTTAATCCGTTAACTATAGTATCACGAATATGTTCAACTATTTCATAATCTATTTTGTCAATTTCTCTATATTTAGGCATTTGGTATTGTGAGAATTCCAAATTGTCAATTGTAAGATTTGGTAATTGGGTAACCATTGGTAAATGCGGATTAGATTTACCTCTTTGAACTTTTGCACAAAAACTTAACCAACTTTGATAAATCTTATCAGCCTGCGCAGGTGTAGCATATCTAGGAACTATTACTTTGACTACATTTTGCTTATCTTTAGTGTAGACTAAGGAATCTCCACCGGAACCTATTTTACGATATCCGGCGTCAGTGAGATGCTTGTTTACCACACGACGGTTAAGCCGATTGGATTTCTCATCTTCGTTGATGATTTGACTGATTTTCATATTAATATTTATCAGTCAGCCGAGTACAAGTAGCGTCTAGTAGAGCGCCGTTTCTACATTGCGCCTTTACTAAGTCCTGCTCGTCGTAGTGCGTCAGTAGCGATGCTAGCTTTAATTTTTACTCGTTCTAATTTATCTTTAGCCGTTTGTATTTCTGCATCGGTAACATCTTTTTTATTTTTGACTGTTTTAAGATGGTTCTTAGCCAAAGTCAAATTACGTTGCTGACAGACGTATTCCAGTTGTTCAGACAATATTCTAGACATATCAGCTCCTTGGGTTAAACTAATGCATTCCCTCTGCTGGCGGTAATTGTAGTAAGTGACTCTCAATCTCTTACCTTCCACCCGCTTCTCAACACAGAGAGACTTTCGTGTTGCTAACGCCCGTTAGGTTCGACGGCAGTATTTCTACTGGAGACCATTGACGTTCATCCTTGCGGAGGCTACGTTGTTCTCAAACCACCCGTAGATGTCACTCTACTTCTTATCGCGCGGGTCACGCTATCCGTTGACAACGGAACGTTCTTTAACAGTAGATTAAGAGTACCATCATTTCCGTTTAAGAGCATTATCGCTCTCTACTGTTAGCCGGCCACCACAGCCCTTGGTTTGCAGTAGAGTAGATTTCCCACGATGGTCTGGTAGTTGGTTAAACACCTCGTTTTCGGACTCTCAAAACTTATATACTTTCTAAAACTATAGATACAGTATATATGTCTTTTGAGTAATAGTCAATTCAGTCTTACCCAAATTACTTAGTTTTACCCAATTCTACTAAACTTTTGGAAACATTCATCCCAAAACTGTAAAGGCTCTTGACAAATTCACCATGTGCTTCAGCTAATGTACTTAATTCACGGCTTAGCGTAACATGTGGAATATGCTCGGCAACCGACTTATAAGTTTTAACGCCCTGATCAACCATAGATTCAAACGTAAACATACAATGCTCCTTGTGTGTATTGTATTTATACAAAAATGTTGCGCCACAACATTTTACTACCGTTAACCCGGAGGTGCTACCTTACCGATAGCACTAATCACAGCGGCAATTTTACCAATTGATTGCAACTCAGTAACGGTCATTCCTGTTTGTTTTAAAGAAGAATAGTGTGACCTAATGCTAAACTCACATTGATTGACAATACTGGCGCACAAGGAATACATTTCAAACTTTTTCTTTGATACCCCTGCAGTATTAGCATATGCTAACATATTCATCTCTGGTGCTAGCCCATCTAGTTGTAAATCTTCTGTCATTTCAACAAATGGATAATAGACATTGGTCATTCCCATAAGTGATGCAGCAGTTTTTGCTGCGTCACATTCTGGTTTATTTATTAATGTTTCACTACTTTGAATTAGATATGCTAAAGCTCCGTTGCTTGCACTTAACGCCGCAGTCAAAGCGCAAGCATGGGCATCTACTTCATCTAACCCACTATGACTAATAACACTATCAAGAGTTGATTTAATATCCGTAGAATGATCTGGGATACTGTTTTTGATCATGTCTATCCAATTCATTAAAGTGTTGCTCCGCCAATACCACGATTACATGGGCAGAGTTCTTCTGTTTGAATTGCATCAAGAACACGTAGTGTTTCTTCAGGACTACGTCCAACACTTAGGTTATTTACAGTAACATGCTGAATAACATTGTCGGGATCAATGATAAAAGTTGCTCTAAGCGCCGCTCCTGCCGGTGAATAGAATATGCCAAGCTGATTGACTAAACTAGTTGAATCACGGGCAGTATCAGCAAACTGTATATGAGTAATTTTCTGCAAGTCGATATGTGCTTTCTGCCAAGCAATCTTACAGAACTCGTTGTCTGTTGACCCTGTAAGCAACACTGCGTTACGGTTGGTAAAATCCTTACTTAACTTGTCATAAGCTACAATTTCTGTGGGGCAAACAAATGTGAAGTCTTTTGGATAATACACAATCACTTTCCATTGACCGGGAAAGCTAGTCTCATCAATTTTAAAGAATGCATCTTCGGGCTGGCCAGGCTTCACGCCTGTCATTACAAAACTTTCTAATCTATCACCAACGGTCTTCATATCTTCTCCTTGTGTTTATATGAAATATTTACATACAATGCAGCATTGCACAGTATTTTATCGTATCATTTAGGTCTAGTCAATTTGTTATAAGGATTTTTTAATTTACTTAACTGTTCAATCTCGCGCTGTCTAGTAAGTTTTTTAGCCATTACTTCTTTCACTAGTTTTAAGCCAGCATCCTTTTTATTTAGATTAATACTCATAGTCTGTATTCTCCACTACTACCCAACCCAACTTTAGTAGGTCTTCTTTTATTTCGTCAGTGACAGTACCTTCACTAACATATCCGTCAATTCCGCAATCCGTCTCCAGCAGGGGTCCGCCGATACCAGAACAGTACCAATCTATGTAATCCCCTTCTTCACGCATATCTGCAACAATTCCCCCAGCATACCGCCAACTAGCACTCCAAGTTTCTTCCTTAAGGATAGGCCAAACATCATTTTTTATGAAATCATTATTACAGATAGCTGCATAAAGATTTTGTGAATATTTGGTGCTTTCCCGAACTTTTCTAAGAATCCAATCTGTAGATAACAGATCATGTTCCATACTGTTTTTAAACTCTGAACTTTCTAGTTTTTTGTTTTCCCAATCTAATGTTAATTCAAAAAGTTCTTCTTGAATTTTTATCTTTTCTTCATCACCATTTTCTTTAGCAGTATTTAAATGAAAAGTATGACGATTTGGGCTTTTAGATATAGTATTCATGTTACTTAAAGAAAATTAATGCCATCAATATTGCTTGTCCCATAAAACCAAACCCAATCACTGCAATAGAAATAAGATCACGCTTCATTAGTGATTTCATGAACAATAGCCCCAACGCAGTCCAAATAATAATGATCATATCAATAGGAGGGGTGCGATCTGACAGCCCAGCCATTAGACTTAACAATGTGGGTATTGTTACTGCGTGTAGTGCTAAGATTGCAGTCCATTCAATACCGTTAATTGATATATTCTTTATCTTAGATTTGAACTCTAGGAACAGGTTTACAAAAAATAATCCAATTTTCTTTGCTATATCAATTAGCATGAGTTTCATCATCGTCATTTCCTTTATAAAAAATATGCTGTCCAATTTTCATTATCCTTTTTAAATGCCAATTTGGATTAATATAATCTGCGTGATAATATAATGCTCCGCGTAAACCATCAAGTCTGAAACCTTCTAATAATACCTTTTTAGCTACTGCATAACTTTCATCATATGCTTCTTTGTTTACAGTAGAAGGTTTGGTGTGGTCACAATACCAACTAAACTGGCACACTATTTTTTCCAAAAATTTATTTTTTTGGTACACTACATCACAAACTTTTTTAGGAAATTTTCCTGAAGTATCTGCTGCCCTATTCAGTGTAACTTGCGCTACTGCTACCTTTCCTTCAAACGGTTCAAACCCCGCTTCCCTGTATATGTTCATTGCCAGACAATCTAATTGCTTTTCAACAACTTCGGCACTGGCGGGTTCTGTCACAGATTTTTGATTTTGCAATTTCAAAAACTTATAACTAGTTATTGCATTAGTAAGCATTATAACTAACGCTAATCCTAAAACAAAGTATAGACATTTTAATGATGTTTCCATTTTGTTCTCCTTTGTTATCTTAAATTAATTAAGGTGAAAGCTATTCTATCACATCTTACGATGTAATGAAATAGTATACGGTATTTACATTACCCAACAAGTACAGTTACATGTGATTACATTATTAATAGCATCCGAAACACCATACGATGAAGGTGAGATAGTACTTGAAGTATATGCTGTGTTTAACAGAATGGGTATCGTATTAGCTGCTGCCAATCCGTTTACAATGGGTATATTTACATATTTTGGAGCGCAGTTATCATATGATGCAATCGGAACAGGTGGCACAGGTTGATTAGCACTAGTGCTAGTACTCAGCATTAAATTTGCCAGTTGCGAACTAGTTAGTCCGTTTGAAATATTATTAGTTAGTGGAATACCTACCTGCTGCAATCTAGCTTGATTTCTAGCCTGTCTCATTGCACCAGTTACACTTTGCCCGCCTACGGTCGTCATATCGGTTATATTTTCTAAAGTCTGCACCGTCATATTTGGCTGCGTTTCTGCCGCAAAACTAGTAATAGAGTCGCCAAATGTATACAATGTAGTAGGGTATGCATTTAAAGTTGGATTATACGGAATTGGCACAGGTGGTATGGCAGCATATCTTGCTCGTTGTTCTTGCTGAAGTGCAGTGCCAGTAGCACTATAATTAGTGTTTAGTGTATTAGCAGCATTAATATTATTTGTTGAAGCGGTAGCTATGTAAGCAATTTCAGTGTTGGCCTGAGTAACGTAAATTTGCACAACTAAATCTAACCCGGTGCCGGCTCCGGTCCATCCTGTTGTTCCGTATGCTGTATTTGTTCCACCAGTTGCTATACTGCCGTTACTGTTGACCGAAAGAGCGTCTGTAGGAGGTGCTTGAATTTGTACAACAACTGGATTTGGATCACTCGACTGAGTACCTGGATTGGTGATAGTAAACCCTGTTACTTTACCGTATGTTGTAATATTAGTAGGATCAGTTCCTATGATAACTGTAGCAATCGCCAAAAACCCGCCCGAACCCGTGACAGTAACGGTTGGCGCAGGGGCAGTACCTCTGCTGTAGCCACCGCCCGCATTAGTAATTGTAAAACCAGTAAGCGCATAACTACCGACGGTGCCAGTTATGATTGCCGTAGCTGTTGCACCTTGCCATGTACATGCCAAATACAATTGTTGATAAATGTTTGTTAATTTTACAGTTTGTAATTGAGTTATACCATTTTGAACTTCTTGCAGAGGATAAGGGAGTCCGGACATACACCCAAAGAAATTTGACATCGTGTATGTACCATTTATTCCCCCTCCCAATGCTATATTAGCTAATCCAGTTGATGCTAGCTGAGTATCAGTAGGTAAATTGGTTCCGCTAATTAGTGGTAAATTTGCAGTAGTCTCTGTTGAAAAAACTACCTGTGCAAATCTTTGTAAATCAACTTTATTGATGTTATTGATTTGTTGCATAGAGGCGGAAAAAGCCCCTGCTAATACTGCTTGATCTGCTGGCAGTATTCCTTGCAAATACGAGCCAAACCCACCAATGGGCGGTTGAAACCCAAGTGCTGTAGTAGAGTTGCTAATAGCCGGCGTGCCATCTGGCGTAATTGGCGGTACCTGTGCGATTACTCCTGGTGAAGTAAGTTGTGAACTAAGTTGTCCTTGCGAGAATAATAGATAATAAGTTTTACTATTTGTAGGGCCCGGAGTTGTATTATACAACGGTACTGTTAATGTTGAATATGATAATGGGAACAGTGATTTAACATTTAACAGGTCAGCTAGTGAGCGTAAACCGGCTGTCTTGCACGATAACGGGACTAATACTTGAGTAAGAGCCGTACTTCTTACTACTGAAAATGCACTATATAATTTCTGTTCTTGGGCAAGAGTAGGAGTTACGCTCCCATTTGAAATAGCTTCAACAACACTAGCTGTTAATCCTACTGATAATAAAGCTAAACTTAAATTGCTAGTCTGAGCATTATTTTGATTAATCAACTGTAACAGAGTAGAAGGTAGACCAAATTTGCTTATTTGTGATATGTTAAGTGCTTTACCTAAATTAATCAAGTCTTGTCCAAACTGTTGTAGTGACAAACTTACCCCGGCTAAATCACCGGTAATTAAATCATTTTGATTGCTAAATGTACCTTGTTGAAAGGTAAGTGAGTTAGTAACTGTGTTAATTTGATTATTTGAATAGTTAGCAAAATTACGACAGGTTAAAAATGATGAGGTAAAGTCTTTGTAAGAGGGTGTATTTGATACACAAGATGCTGTACCTGTGCCTGATCCTGCTCCGGATGCAACGAATGTAGTTCCGAGTATATTATAAGCTGCGCCTATCAATGTAAAATTAGTTGTACCCACAGTTGATATTGTATAAGTTGTTCCCACTACAAAAGATCCAGCAGTAACTATAGTTGCGCTATTCCAATTAAACTCATTCCATGCTTGTAATGCTAATAGTCTAATGTATCCCCACTGAGTTACACCTACATTTGGATTAACGGTTGACCAAGGCAACCAAGTAGCACTTTGCCCTTGACCGGTGTTCCCTAATATGGGATAACCAGATGTTGCAGGACCAGTCCAAGTGTATGACATAGTATTTCCTTATTAACTTTAAGCCGTGTACGAGCCACTCTGCTTGAATATGATCGCAGTATTAGCCCCGTCTACCGATATCACTGGGGTTCCCGTATATATCCCTGAATAACTAACAGTGGGAACAGAAAGAATTACTACACCCGATCCCCCCGTATAACCTACACCATTAGCACTACCCGCACCGCCACCTGTATTAGGACTGCCCGAAGATCCTACTCCACCTAATCCAGCTCCGCCGGCGCCTCCGCCACCAAGGCCGCCCTGTCCACCATAGGCACCGTAAGCCGATGCTCCTCCTCCACCTGCATAGTAAACATTCGTAGTAACTACCTGTCCTACACTAGCAGAAGTTGCTTGTGCGGTAGTGATAATATCGCTTGGCAATCCTATACCACCGTCGCCGCCACTACCACCATAAATTGCACTACCATTGCCTCCCACAGCACCTGCGCCTCCGCCGCCACCAGCCGGGCTGTTTGGAAGTCCGGGAGTAATTCCTCCGCAAAATCCTTGACCGAGTGTTCCGGTTCCACCGGCATGTATTTGTCCTACGGAGTAATTCTCTCCTCCTCCGCCACCTGACCCACCGGCATTCCCACTGGCTCCGACACGCGATGCCCCTCCACCAATAGCAATGATAGAGACAGATCCGCCTATTATTGAAGAGCATTGCCCATTGCTACTTGCGTTACCATAAGTGAGTCCACCATCACCAACCGTAATTGTATACGTTATTCCAGAATCTAAGGTAATTGTGCTGTCTAAGAAACCGCCGGCTCCTCCTCCACCTGCAGCAAAACTAGTTCCCCCTCCGCCACCAACAACTAGGTATCTTGCAGAATATACTACCGGTGATGAAATCACATAATTTGCAGTTCCTATATCACTATTAACATACCCAACTTCTTCAGCAATTGCTTTTATTGTAGTGTTTACACTAATGCTAACTGGTGTAGTATATAAAGTAGAAGCACTTGAGGGCACACTTCCGTCTGTTGTATAATAAATGGACGCTCCTGGGGTTAAGGTAGATATAGTGACTGATTGTGTTGAGCTATAGGTTCCGCTATCAGGACTAAACGTCGGAGTTGCTACTTTAAGTATCTCGCCCCCATAAGTGGGAGGCAACGAATTACCTAACGCCGGAATAGTGTTAGTCCCAATCGATATTAAATTATTATAAGTAGCATCAGAAACTTGCACACCAAGCTGTTGGTATGCTGCATTGATTGCGTAAGTCACCCAATATAAGCAAGTATCATTTACTATACTTCCCGGCGTATATGCTGCATTGGTTGTGCTTGACCCCATTAAGCCTGCCGCAGTTGGATTAATAGTAAAACCTTGACTTTGCAATAAGGAACTTACTATATTGACTCCCAACGGACTTTGATTGCTAGTACTGCTCATTGGACAAACACGTCCTCACTACCTTGTACAATTTGATGTCCGCAGTCGTTTCCTGAACCAATTCGCAATACAGGTAGGTTTTCCGCAAATACAGTTGGACTACCTTCAGTAGTTTTATTACTAGTGTGATTATAATTATGAGAAGTAAGCTGACTAGGACCGTGCAAACCTACAGCAATTCCGTTGCAAAAAACCGTATTTGCACCTTGTTGAATTGCTCCGCCTGCATCATTTTGGTCATTTAGTCTGCTTAATCCTGGCATTTCCTATCCCATAATCATTTTTTTATCCGGCACTTTCAAACCTGTAGTGGCCTCAATGTATTTGGTTTTAACTGATTCATCAGTATCACCTATTAACACTACGTTAGTAGTATTTAGCTGTACATTTGAGTGCATTTTATTGGTAAATAGTGATGGAATAAGTCCAACCCCGCCCTGCGATGGTGCAATAGAAACCGGGTCTACGATGGTAATATTATCGCCATCGACAGCAACAATCTTAGTAACTAATTCTTCACCGCTATTAAGCTTCAACGTCATTATCTCACCAACTGTTATATTCATAAATTATCCTTGTTTATCAAACTTTGCTTTCAATTCTGTATATCCGCCCACATATTCTCCATTTAGATATATCTGTGGTACAGTTCTTGCGGTTGGTACTGATTCTAATAACTGTTCCCTAGTCCAACCCTGACCTATCTTACGTTCTTCAAATGCAATGCCTTTTTGCGTAAGCAATGATTTTGCCTGGTCGCAATAAGGGCAGTTATCTTTGCTCCATACTAAAGCCGTCATAATGTTCTCCTTGTTTTATATTTACAGTTCAGGCAGATCGTCGTAATTTAATACTTCTGACATTACACCCAAAACATAATTAGTGCTTTCTGTTTCTTGGAGAGCCGACTGCTTGTTGGCAGTATTGGTGTGTTTATTAAACCACGGAATAGGTGTAGTCTTGGGTGCAGGATTAAGATACTTAATGCCAATTTCTTTTAATGCGCCTGCTGCGGTAAAGTCCACAAAGTCTTTTAGAATATTTGCGTTAAGTCCAATTACCGAACCCTTCTTAAATAAATAATCCGCCCACTCTTTTTCTTCTCTGATTACGTCCATGTACAATTCATATACTTCTCGTTCACATTCAGTTTTTGCTTTAGCAAAGCGGGAATCTTCTTTAACAACTTGGTTGATGATCCAAGAAGTCCATTCTTTATGTAATAACTCATCTTGCAGAATTAGACTAATAATATTACCATTGCCAATAAAGATTCTATTTTCAACCATTGCTAGGCTTGTGGCAAAACTAACCATAAATCGAAATGCTTCTAATGCATAACTAGCATTTAGAGCTAACCAAATTGATTTAATATGTTGAAATTCTTTTACTGGCACTTCTAACTCAACTTCACAGTTGACTTTATGTAGTAAATCATAATACTTACCAACACTGCTAGCCATATCAACAATTTCTTTTGTACTATGAATAGAATTAAAGATATCTTTTGGAACATTATAAATATTTCTAATAATATGACTATAAGAGCGGGAGTGAATATTTGTTTCAAAAAAACTCCAGTTGTACATTAATGCTTCCAATTCGGGAAGTGATACGACTGGAGTAAAAATCTGTGATGGCCCGCGACCTTGTAAACTATCCAATGCAGTTTGACGTAACAGATTACTAGTAAAAATATGCTTAACTGCATCACTAGAATCTTTAAAATCACTAGAATCTTTAGTTAACGAAACTTCTTCTGGAACCCAAAAAAATCCCCTAGCGGTTTGTTCAAACTTTTGAAGTTTGGTATACTTTACTTCTTCAAACCTTTGTACAGTAACCGGTCCTGCAGGATCAAGAAACATCTTGCGATTAAGATAATCTGTTTTTGTGGTTAGGTTATATTGTGCTTGTGACATTATGCTAATTCTTTCTGTTTTCGTTTATTTTCTTCTCTATTTCTTGCCGCTATTTTCATTTTTTCTTTTGTTTCCTCTGACATTTTTTTGCCCTTACGTGCAATTGACATTTTAGATTTTATTTCATCTGACATTTTTTTACCAGTCCAAGAACTATTTGGCACACGTTTTTTTAGTTTTTCTCTTGTTTCTTCGCTAATAGGAGGTCTATTTTTTGCAGCCTCTGCCATTTTCAATTTAGTTGCATTGGTAAAAGTTCTCCCCTTTTGAGATATAGACATTTTTGCTTTCGTTTCTTCTGTACGTGTTTGGCCTGTCCTTTTAAGTGCTGCTAACTTTTGTAACTCTGGGTTTTTTCTATTTGGGTTGTTATCGCCAGACATTGATTCTATATATTGTCTACGTAACCATCCATAGACTTTGTTAGTTCTTTTACCATTATTAATCATTGAACCGGTTGTCATGTTCATTGCGGCATACAATAACTTTTGATTTTTTGGATATATTTTACACAATAATAAATGAGCAAGATAATGCTCCTCAGGATATAATTCAACTATATTTTCTTTGTCATCTTTTCCGCCCAAACAACGAGGTAAGATATGATGTTTTTCAACATATCCTATTCGTGTGAATTCACGATTTATTAAATTATTATATATTTTTTTATAATTCATTATAATTTACAGGAAAGGCAATCATCTTCATCATCAAAGTTAATAGGTTCAAGTGGCATATCAGGTGGAATTTCATCATCTGATTTGCTACCAGCCTTATTAATAAGTGAATAATAAAAGGTCTTGATACCAAAGTAATGTGCCTGCATCAAGTTCTTTGCTATCAATGTAGTTGGAACTTTTCTGTCAGGAAAATGTTTGGGGTTATAAAAAGTATTTACAGATATAGCCTGATCTACATAAGCCGCCAATACTGCTGCGGTCTTGATGTAGGACAAACAATCTTTTTGTTCCCACATCAATTGATATTTTGATTTTAGTTTATGATACTCCGGAACAACTTGTGTGAGCGAACCGGCTTTGCTTTCTTTAACAGAAATCAAACTCATTGGCATCTCAATGCCATTTGTACTGTTGATTACTACGCTACTACTTTCTACTGGTGCGATTGCCATCAATGTTGCATTTCTAACACCATATTGTTTCATATCAGTACGCAGTGTTTCCCAATCTAACTCTGGCTCAAAGTTTGCTAATTCGTTAACTCCCTTTGCTCTTAACTCCCATGGAAAAATACCTTGACCGTATCTAGTTTTGGCACTGTCTAAACATGGCCCTCGTTCTTTGGCGAGTTCTACTGTTGCTTCAGTAAGATAGTATGCTTGATGTTCCATCCAAACTTTAACATCTTGCAGTGAATCTTTTTCACCATACTTATATCCTCGCTTAGCATGCCAGTAGGCAAGATTAGTGACTCCAATTCCAAGAGGTCTGATTTCATCGTTTGATAGTTTAGACTGAATGGAAAGAAAGTCTTGATAGTCAAGAATGTTATTGAGGCTACGCTGTAGAATTCTACAGGCTCTACGCATATCTTCGGGGTTTCTAAATGCGCCCCAATTGATGCTACCCAATGTGCATAAGGATATACGGCCGGTATCATCGTCTAAACGTTTGAAGGGCCGTGAAGGCAAAACTATTTCCGCACAAAGGTTACTTTGATAAATTGGATGTGTAACAGGATCGAATGAACCCTGTCTCTGCACATTATCAGTAAACATTAGATAAATGCGACCAGTATCTGTTCTTTCTTTTAAAATACCGGACTTGAACACTTCTTCAGCACTCATGACCTTTTTACGTAAATCCTTGCGCTTTTCATATTTTACATACAACTCTTCAAATTTATCAATACTGCTATAGAAGGCTTCATATAAGTCCGGAACTTCGTTGGGGTCAAAGAAAGTGATGTTTTCTTTATTTTTAAATCTGCGCCAAAAGAACGCACTCATTACTACTGCATAGTCTAAGTGTCTTACTCTAGTTTCTTCTGTACCTTGATTATTCTTTAATACAATCAAATCGTCAAACTGATAATGCCATATGGGAAAATAGACAGTGCAACTAGCGTTGCGAATCCCGCCCTGAGAACAGGAACGCAGATCACCAAACCATTTCTTTAAAAATGGAATCATGCCGGTGTGCTTGATTTCACCGCCCCTAATAGGTGCACCTAGTGGTCTTAATCTACCTATTTCTAAACCTATGCCAGCTCGTTTGCTAGCATATTTTGCCATCATTTCTCCAGATGCAAAAATACTGTCCAAGTCATCATCTGAACGAATAAGAACACAACTAGAAAACTGCTTGGTAGGAGTACCCAAACCAGCAAGGACGGGGGTAGCAAGAGTAAAAAGTCCGTCACTGGCGGCAGTATAATATTCTTTGATGAATTTAAGTCTGTGTGATTTATCTTCTTTGTGAAAGACTGTCGCCGCAGCGACCATGTATCTAATCTGCGGGGTTTCATAAATTTCCTGTGTAGCACGGTTGCGTACCAAATACTTTTCAATCAATTGTTCAACCGCTGCATATGAATATTGCTCATCCTTTTCATGGTCGAGCATATCATTCATCTTATTCCATTCTTCTTCTGTATACCAATTTAATAACTCATTAGTATATAGCCCAGTGGTCACATTCTTTTTTACTATCTCATAAAGATGCGGTGGCTGATACTGGCCAAATACATCCTTTCTTAACATACTCAACCGCTGCTTACCAGCAACATATTGGTAATTTACATGTCCAATATCAGGGTTGGTTTCTACATCGATCAGGTCTACTATAGCGCGTAGAGTAATACCATCAATTTCTCTTGTGGTAATACCGTCGTAAAAGTGCGGCTGGGCTTTAATCTCAATCATAGATTGAGATACATCTGCGATTCCCTTACATATTTTTGCTACCTGAGCTTGCCATTTTTCAACTGTTAATTCTTCTTTACTACCCGATCGTTTAATTACTGTTATTTTCATTTTTAGCCTAGTTTACGTTGAAGTGGTAATATATCAATTGTCTTTGTTACCACAAAATCTTGTTGTAAGTTATTTAACTCCATGCTATACATAAAATTCAATGCATATTTTGCGTTGTCTACCAGGACTAGCACTACGTCATCGTTATTATAGTCGGTTGCTTCACATAACGCAATGTCTTTTATACCCAATAGCAATAGAGTATATATCATGCCTAGTGCCCTAGCATAATAGCAATAAATGTTGTCTGATATTAATTGCCATGGACCTGGCCAATCATTTATATAATCTGTATGAAGATAGTAAGTTTGAATTGGAACAGCCTGCCAAAAATGATCAACCTCTACACATTGTGTTTGTAGAGGTTGATCTGTTAGTTTAGTTCTTAACTCGGCCCAACTTTTTAATCTAGTTTCATACTCTAATAAAAATACATTCATCGTTGACCAAATTTAATAACGCTAATTAGGCTTTCTTGTTAGCAGGTATTGCTTTTGCTTCTACCGATGTGCCGCCGGCTGCTTGAACTTGTGGTTCAGCTTGTGCTTGAATCTTTTTAATAACCGGGTCTGCAATTCTAAATGGGGCTTCGGATAAAGCAGCTAAGATAACGTTTACTTCCGTTAAATCAAAAGTTAATGCAATTTCCATTATTGATATCTCCTATTGAAAAATAATGTGTCGTTTGACTGATCTATTTAGTAGCACTATTGGTGGTGTAAAAAATAGTAATCATTCCCAAGGGAGTGGGCTAGCTTGTTGCGGCATAGCGGCATATATGATTTGACCGTCGATATCAGATAGTATTGAGGTAACCCCCTCTGCTCCCAGGGCAGCCTGCACCCATCCAATAACAATATCACTAGTTAAGTTGGCATATGGGATAAAAGGATCAGTTGAGTCGTATGGAATACCAGTTGCCCCGGCTAATCTACCTGTTTGCGTACCATTAGTCCCCGTGCATATCCAGTTGACAACTACCACTACCTCAGTTTGACCCGCATAAGAGGGGTAGTTTACCATAGAATCAACTGTCCAAATATATGTGTTTGGACTCGTAGTAGAAAGTTTAGCAGTCTCTACGGGAGGGGTATTTACTTCAGTAGTTAAAATATTAGTTTTAGCCATAATGATTCCTTATTACTGTAGTATTTATTACTCTCGGATAGTGCAATATAAATAAAACGTGAAGAATAGCTACACAATTCAATATTACAAGAGAATAATATGCCAATTATTACAGACCTCGGCTCTGTCCTAACGTTAGCAGAAGCGCAGAATCTCTCAGAATTAATAAAAAAGAACAGAGATATATGGACTCATGAGTCAGTTTATTGGGGAGAAAATAGAGTAAAAAAACCAATAAATTTTTTAGGATCACCAATATATCCAGCAAAAGCTAACCCAAGTTTATATGGCAAACTAAGAGAAAAATCAAAACAGTTTTTAATTGATAACACAACCGTAATGTTGCAAAAAACCTTACAATTAGTTGGTGAGATGTATGGTTGTTCTACCATAGAACAGCTCCCTAATACTTCTCTTCCGGGATTCCACATTCTCTGTAGCGATACTCCGTGCATAGAGAAATATCAATATCACCAAGATGCAGATTATCTTGAGTTTCATAGAGAATTTGGAACAACTGTTCCTTATAAGCTTAGTGATTTTTATTCATTTAGCGTAGCTATAGAATTGCCCAGAGCAGGAGCAACTATTGATTTTGATGCAGGGGCTGAAGGTCTGCGCTTCCCATATGAAGTTGGGCATTCCTATGTTTGGAGGGGCGGTGATTTGCACAAGATCGGAGACGTACATTTGGCAGGCAATACCGATTATAGAATCACTTTCCAAAGTCACTGTGTGATACAGCAAAATAAACTTCTTTATTACTGGTGATTAACGTGAACCCAATATATGAAAAGGCTGTAACTTTGCCCGTGCTAAACCTGTGAATAAATACTAACGAGGTCTTTGTGACATTGTGGTAACTACGTCAATAAAGTTTACACCGTAGATGATAAAGGTTATAATAGACTGTGATAGTCAAGAAGTTAGGTTATACATTTGATCATGCTCAATTTTGAAGGAATAACTAGATTATGACGCATGTTGAATTATCTGAAGATGAACTCAGAATTTGTTTTATCTCATTCTTTATTTTAAAACCAAATAAACTGTTGTATTACATATGAAATCAATAACATTGACTGTCACTGCGGCTAGATCAGGAACCAGACTACTCAGTAAATTACTTGCTGAGGTTCTCGGGATGCATGCAGATCATGAAGAAATGCCAATATCGGAACCAAGCTTTTGTTACATGCGCCAAAAGAATGTTGAAGATCCTTTAATTGGAAGAGATTTTGTTGAGAACTACTTTACAAATTATGTGAACAATCTTCCATCTCAATACTACTCTTGTACAGCGCAATCAACATCTAAAGGATTTATTGAGCATTTCATAGACCTCGGGATTACCCCTAACTTTATTATAATACGTCGCAACCCAAGATTAATTGCAAAGAGTTTATGGGAACTAGAGTGGATTCCTGGAAAACATCCTCTACATCGAATTTGGTATCCAGGACCACAAGAACCAGATGTGCTTCCATTCGAGAATTGGAGAAATTCCCATCCATACCAATTATGTTATTGGTATGTTGCGGATTGCGAACGACGAACCCAATATTATGAAAAGATGTTACCAAGTAAAAATTTAAAAATATGGCACACAACTATTGAACAAATGCTAGATGTTGATCACTTTAATTTTATGCTTGATCATTTTAATCTACCTAATGTAGACAGCTTACCTCAAAAGAAAGTTAATAGATTACAGTCTTGGAGAAAAAGGGAAGTATTGCCAGATAATGATAATTTCTTTCATAAATTGGAACTTGATTTTTTGGAAAGAATACCAAAAGAATTCAAAGAAAATTTAATTAGTAGAGGATGGGGAGATGTTTAATTCGGATGAGGTGAATTATTGGAAAACGGAAGGAATAAACAATCTCAGAATTGTGGGTGCTCCTGAAATTTATGAGGGAATTGATACTGCACTCAGGGTGGTTGATGTTGTCGGGTGCGAAACAATAAGAGATATTGGTTGTGGGTATGGTAGACTCGCCCCATTCTTTAAACCAGAAAAATATATTGGTTACGATATATGCGAAGCTGCTATAAAAAAAGCCAAAAGATTGAAAGTTGGGTATGAATTTCATCATTGGAATTTTGAAGAATTACCTTTCACAGATGTTACAATGTTCGTCAATGGTCCTTTTTGTGTGAATCATGATGAGATTGCTGACTTTATTAAAATTATAACTAAAAATACTAATGCTTTAGTATTCGGGGAAATAATGAATCCTTCTTGGATTAATCCTTCTTGGATTAATCCGCCAATAACTCCAGCTAAAGAATATAGAAGGGATATATCATCATATGACAATTTACTTGAGCCTTATGGTTTTATAAGAAAAAAGACGGAAATAACAATCCAAGAATATTGGGGGCTACCATATACGATTGCTAGGTGGGAAAATGCAAAAATTATTCAATCCTAAAACTGTTGCGATCATTGGAGCATCTGCTAATCCAATAAAGTGGGGTAACTGGCTCGCTGAAGAAGTAGTTCGCCACATAGATAAAAGAAGAGTTTATTTTGTAAATCCTAAAAAAGAAATAATATTTGGAATTCCATCGCTATCTCGTGTAGACCACATCCCAGAACCAATCGAGCTTGCTATTGTAGCAGTCAACTCAGACTTATTTGAGGAAGCTGTTGATGATCTATTGCGGCACGGCACAGACATTATAATTGGGATAACTTCTAATGTTAACCTTGATGTTCAACAAAGAGTTGCTGAAAAGATAAGATTAAAGGGAAGTAGACTAATAGGTCCAAATTGCGCAGGATTATGGTCTGAAGATTTTGAATGTATGCCAATTGGTGAATTCACTTTGGGTCCAGTTGGAATGATTTCTCAGAGTGGCGGAATACTAGTTGATGTTTCAGATAGGCTCAAAGAGATTGGATTGGGGTTCTCAAAAGCGATATCGATTGGTAATCAAATAGACACCTCGTTTGTAGATATACTTCCAATTTTAGAGAAAGATTCAAAAACAAAGATAGTTATATTGTATGTTGAAAACACAGATTCTATTCCTTATACTTATATCGGGTCTATGACTAAACCTGTTCTTATACTATCACCAAATGCAACTCCAATGGCTGTACAGGCTGCGAAACAACACACCAACTCTTTACTGACAACTCACCGTACTGGGCTTGAAATAGAATCCCTGGCTGACCTTGTTGCCACAATTCAGATGAAACTAAATAATAGACAAGCTAACGGTAACCGTATGGCCGTAGTAACTGATACTGGTGGTGTTGGAGTTATGATATGTTCCTTTGCTGAAAGACTAGAACTGTGTGTTGAGAGTTATACTGATCTTGTTGGAATCCCTTCAGCGTTCTCAGAAAAAACCTGTAATCTATTGAGAGACTTGATAGATTCTAAATCCGTTGACGCAATTTTAATGAATCTTCATTTATATAATGATTACTACGATGAGTCATTATATGCTAATGTATTAGCAGAGTTAATACAGAGTTCCAAAAAACTTGTGATTTTTAGTTGCAGATCGTTCTCTAATCCCGGAGTTCAAGTATTACTTAAACACAATATACCCGTATATAGAGATATAGAAACTGCTATTAGGATGTTAAAAAATAATGTGGTTAATTAACGATTTCAGAGATTTTGAAGAAGCTAAGAAGTTGC
>Ga0209084_1000548_pt1 | contig 35350 bp, 30 predicted proteins | sample C_130820_MF_Meta_FD_187309 | JGI IMG/M metagenome (GOLD analysis project Ga0209084, IMG submission 187309) | Freshwater microbial communities from Lake Croche, Canada to study carbon cycling - C_130820_MF_MetaG (SPAdes) (version 2) | ecosystem: Environmental > Aquatic > Freshwater > Lake... | reverse complement strand
GTCACAACAGCAACAGGAACCGAAGTAGCAACCTTCGCAGTCGACTGAACAACAGAATCAGCAGCAGTCCTATCAACACCATTAATAGTGATCGAAGAAACACCAGCATTAGAAGACTTAGCAACATCAACAACGAAAGTATAAGAAGCAGTAGAACCATTCTCAGCAGTAACAGTCACAGTCACAGTATTAGGGCCAGTAACCAAACCAGAAGCACCAGCAAAAGTCGCATCAGCATTCTCATCTTCAGCAGACACAACAACAGCAACAGAACTAGTGCCATAAGGCTTAGCAACAGTTCCACCAACAGCAACCGAAACACCATCAACAGTAATAGAAGCTAAACCAACATTAGAAGACAAACCAGGAACAATAACCTGACGAGCATAAGTTGCAACAGTGCCATCAGCAGCAACCACACGAACAGTCACCGTATTAGATCCAACAGTCAAAGCAGAAGCACCAGAAACACTATAAGTAGCATTCGCATCAGCAGTCACAACAGCAACAGGAACCGAAGTAGCAACCTTCGCAGTCGACTGAACAACAGAATCAGCAGCAGTCCTATCAACACCATTAATAGTGATCGAAGAAACACCAGCATTAGAAGACTTAGCAACATTTACTGTCAATGTGTATGTTGAGGTCGATCCTGATTCAGAAGTAACCGTAATTAGAACTGAATTATTGCCTGTAACAAGCGCGCTTGCTCCTGAAATTGTGAATGTTGACTTGCTATCTCCTGGAACCACCGCCAACGTCAATGAACTAGTTCCAAAAGGCAATTGAACGAACTGTGAAGTGCTATCCAGATAACTCACGTACTCTGAAGTGCCAACCTTCACGGAAGACAGAGATGTGTTTGTGGATGGCTCATAAACATTTACAGTGAAGACGAAATTAGAAGAAACACTGTCTTGAGAAGTGATTGAAACAGTGACTTGGTTAGGGCCACCAACAAGTCCTGTGTTTCCAGCAACTGTGTATGTTGCTACGTTGCTGTGAAGGTCAACTACAACGTTCGCTAAAGTCACTCCCGCCGCAACATCAATACTTGTTCCTACCAAAGTTGCACCGTTTACAGTGATCGAGTCGATTGAACGATCTGATGAAGGTGCGGCAACGCGAACATTTACTGTGTGAGTAAAGGTCGCTCCAGATTGCGCAGTAACGATGACGCTAACTGGGTTATCTCCCAAAGCGAGGTTAGTGTTTCCAGCAATTGTGTATGTAGAAGTGACTGCAGCAGTTTCAGGTGTAACACTCACCGCTGTAGTGCCATAACCAACATCTATAACAGAGCTGCCTAGAACTGAAGTTCCATTAATTTTGAAAACACCTAGATCTGTGTTGGCGTTTGCAACTGCGACGTTTACATTAAATGTGTACGAAGCGACACTGTTATCTTCAGCCGTGACCGTGATAGTAACAACGTTGTTTCCTCCTGGAACTAAACCTGTGTTTCCAGAAACTGAAGCCGTCGCTGCACCGGAGTTCGGTGTAGCTGCCACAGTAACTTGAGTGGTTCCGATCGGCGCTTGATAAACACTTGTGCCATCAGCAAGAACCTCAAAGAGGGAACTGTTGACATAAACATTTGCAAGTGTTTTATCGCTCGATGGAGCTGCGACAATTACGTTCAGCGTGTAGACCTCAATGGTTTCGTTATCAGCTGCAGTAACGGTTACTGTAACTGTGTTTGAACCTGGCAGAAGGCTGTCAGCATTTAGAGAAGTCTCCGCGACAGCGAAATCGTTAGTTGTCGATGCTGTGATGGCAATGTTTGTTCGACCTTGCGGCAGATTAATAGTTTGTCCGCTTACCACATCAAAACCATCTGCTCTGAAAAATGCAAGAGAAGTGTCTTGGTCAGGACCAACTTCAGTAGCCTGTGCAACGACGACGCCGACAGAACCAAAACCAGTAGCAGGCAGAAGGACTAGAAGAGCAGCAAGAATCAGAGACGCAAATCTAAATAGACTTAGCGACTTCTTAAATTTCAAGCTGGAGATCTTCATAATGACGTTTACTCTCCCGCTCTTTGAAGGAGGGTATGAGAAAAACCAAAGCCGATAGTGTTTCCTTTTAGCGACTTAACTGTCTTGGCGCGATTGGCGGAAGCGCTTTCAGCGCGAATGTTTTCGACAACTGTCGGAACATTGCCAAACGAGAGTACAACAAATGAGCCCAAGGCTGTCCCCTCTCAGGAATCCTAATCACTATGAATCTTGTGAATTAGTATGCCATCGAATCCCCTGTCATTCACCCGAAAAGTTTGAAAGTAAGCGTTATCAGCCACAAAATGTAACCTATTCTTTACCTAAGGAAATTGAGCCATTTTCGAATTTTAGGGGCATTTTAGGCCTTTGAGCGGGCTTATTGGAATCACCTGGGGATAACTTCTACCTCAGATGGCCAGCCGACGGGCTAATCTGTACTTGTGACTTCGGCCAATAACTCCAGCTCCGTGCTGCGATCTGTTTCATTCATAATGCCTGTCTTGAATGAAGAAAAGTACTTAGAAAGAGCTGTCCGCAGTATTTTTGAGCAAAATGGGTTAGAAAAAGCCGATATCGAGGTTGTTTTAGCCCTAGGTCCCTCCACTGACGGCACAAATCAGGTAGCTGAAGGCCTAAAATCTCATTTTCCAGTCAAAACTGTTCAAAATCCAACAGGAAAGACCCCAGCTGGGCTAAACCTAGCTATAGCCCAGGCTAAAAATGAAGTGATAGTAAGGGTAGACGCTCACAGTGAGCTCTCCCCTAATTACACATCTTTGGCCTTAGAAATACTCAATGAAACTGGGGCGGCAAACGTTGGCGGGCTGATGAAGGCAGAAGGCAACTCAGAATTTCAGAAAGCTGTGGCCTGGGCCTATCAGAGCCGGATTGGTCTCGGAGGTGGTTCTTTTCACGTTGGTGGAACTGCTGGCCCCAGTGATTCTGTCTATCTTGGGGTTTTCCGGGCGGAAGTGCTCAAGAAACTGACTGGTTTCGATGAACAGATGATCCGAGGTCAGGACTGGGAACTGAACCTTAGGATTAGGAAGTCAGGCGAGGTCGTTTGGTTTGACCCCCGTCTTGAGGTGACCTATTTCCCAAGAGCAAAGATTAACAAGCTTGGTAAACAATTTTTCGATACTGGTATTTGGCGGGCAAAACTAACCAAAGCCCATCTAAGGAGCGCAAATACCAGATATTTCGCACCTCCAGCTCTAGTCCTCGGCATTTTTTTTGGTTTAGGCTCGTTCCTGCTTGGTTTTGGCGGCCTTTTGGGGTTAACCCCAACCTTTATATACATACTGTTTGTATTGCTAAGCGCAGTTACCTCTAGAGGTCTCACCTTGAGAAGCAGATTGGCGCTATTGCTAGTTTTACCAACAATGCACTTGAGTTGGGGCTTGGGCTTCTTATCAGGGCTGTTATTCAAACGCTGAAACTAGACTTGGAGAAAGTCGTAAGGAACAATAATGTCAAGATTTAAGGTAACCAAGGCCGTTATCCCTGTTGCAGGTCTGGGCACGCGCTTCCTTCCAGCAACAAAGGCTATGCCTAAGGAAATGCTTCCTCTGATAGACAAGCCGGTTATCCAATATGTAGTGGAAGAAGCCGTGAACGCAGGACTGGAAGACGTCCTCATGGTTACCGGTCGTAATAAGAATGCTCTTGAGAACCACTTCGACCGGGTTGCCGAACTTGAAGCCAACTTAGAACTAAAAGGTGACACCGATCGACTAGCCAAAGTGATGGCTTCAACTGACCTGGCTAACATCCACTACGTTCGCCAAGGTGACCCTAGGGGTTTAGGTCATGCTGTGCTCAGAGCTAAAGCTCACATCGCCGATCACTCTTTTGCACTGCTGCTAGGTGACGACGTGATGGATGCCCGCGATGTTCTTTTGACAAAGATGTTGGAAGTTCATGAGTCAACCGGTGAAAACGTTGTTGCTTTGATGGAGGTTGACCCTTCACAGATTCATTTATATGGATGCGCAGTTACCGAAGGCTCCGTAGAAGAGGGTGTGGTAAGAATCACTGGTCTAGTGGAGAAACCTAAGACTGAAGAAGCGCCATCCAATCTTGCAATCATCGGAAGATACGTTCTAAGACCCGAGATGTTCGACATTCTCGAAGAAACTCAGCCAGGACGAGGCGGCGAAATCCAATTGACCGATGCTCTCATGACCGCAGCTCAGAATCCAGAACGGGCTGGCGGAGTTTTAGGAGTTGTCTTCAAAGGTAGAAGATACGACACCGGCGACAAACTAGATTTCATCAAAGCCACTTTGCGCCTAGGCGTTGACCGTGAAGACATCGGTGCGGAACTGCGCACCTGGCTGCACGAATTTAATAACGAAATCTAAGGAAAACACTTGTCTTCAAATCAAAACGTTGTCATCTGTTCTTTCTATACCGCAGATGACTACTACAGAGCACATGGTGAACGTCTAGCTAAAAACTTAGATGAGCTTGGAGTGCAATATGTGCTCCGTGAAATCCAAAAACAAGAAGGCGAAGACTGGGCGGATATATGTCGCAAAAAAGTTGGCTTCCTAGCAGAAGTTTGTGCTGAACACCCAGACAAAAAAGTGTTCTGGATGGATGTTGATTGCATCTTGCTAGAGATCCCTGAATATGTTTTTAACTCAACTGCAGACATCATCGGCTTCCAACGCGGTTACTCCAGTCCGCTCTCGATTGGCTACGACCAACGCACCAGATTCTGGGAGCCATCGTTCTGGGGAGTCAACACAACCCCGTTAGCGCGCAAGATGATTGCAGAAGCACATGAACTTGAAAAAACTTCAACCATAAAAGCAACTGACGACTATTTCATGGAAGAGGCCTGGCGAGCTAACTGTGACAACATGAGCTTCCAAGTGATTCCCTCGAATGCTGTGGTCAGTCTTGGCTTAACCAACGCTGATTCAACTGGTGCGTTTTTCAAATTCGGCTCTAGCGGAAACGTTGAAGATTTTAGAGGCAAAGTTGAACAACATTCAGGCACTAAAGGTGGGCTCCGCAAACGCGCACTGAAGCTGGCAAAAAAACTAGAAACTAAACTTCCAGATCGCGCGTCCAAGCGTTTACGTCTAATTGCAGATACTTTTGGGCTAACCGGAGTACTCACTTCAAGCAAGTTGAACCCTGAAGGCCAAGAACGAAAAGCTGACTTGAATGCAGTTATCGATCCAGCGCAAGCAGGGCAAACGACAAAGTATGAAGCAGCCCGAGATAAGTTCGCAGAAAAGTATTTAGCCACCCAATTGGAATTGAGCACTATTGCTGTTGCGAAAAGCTTCTACTTCTACGCCTCAAAAGCATCCTCCAAAAACTTTGGTTTAGTTTGGTGGGCGAAGCCATTCCCGGGTAACTTTGGTGACTGGCTCTCACCTCTAATCGTGAGCCAATACACTGAATCGAAAATATTCTTCCAGTCCCCTGTAAAGATTGCTTCAAAGAAGCACATGATTGGTTTGGGTTCCATCGGAAGGTTCATCAAGCCAAACTCAGTTGTAGTTGGAACCGGTATCTCAACAGACGAACTCACATTAGCCAAAAGCGCTACATACGTTTCAGTTAGAGGCCCGGTAACTGCAAGAGTTGTCAAAGAATCCGGCGGCCCAACCGTAGATAGTTTTGGTGATCCCGGTGTCTTGATTTCTAGAATCTTCCCAGCAGAGCGAAAAACCACTAACGGAAAGATTGCTCTAGTCCGGCACTTCACCCACAAGGCAATACCTCTGATTCTTGATCCAGATATGGAAGAGTTAGACATCTTTGTCTCCCATCCCGACGACATCAAAACATTGGTTCTTAGCCTCAATCAATACGACCGCGTAGTCACGTCAGCTATGCATATCTTTATTACCTGCCAGTCATATGGAATCCCATGTGCGCTGATAACTTTTGAAGGCTTCGAGGATTCAGTGCACGGTAACGGAATCAAGTACGGCGACTACGCACAAGGAGTGGGCCTTGAATCAATCAGCCCAATTCCTGTTGGTTTGAATCTTAATATTGTCAACTTCGATAACATCACCACCGATCACAAAATTAGTGAAACTAAACTTGATGAAGTCGAGGCCGCTATCAAAAAGGGCTTGTCGTATCTTCAGTAGTTTTACCGCTTAGAGAAGGAACAAAATGATCTTTATTGTGCAACAGGTGCTACAAACCTTTGCCTTGCTCTTTCCTAAAGGCAAGCATCGTAACCAAGCTATCCTTCTTGCCTCGATCGCAACAATTGTTCCGCTGACCCAGCTTTTTGTAATTCGTATTTTCAGCCACATGATTACCAGGGGCGCGAGCGAACCTGTTGAAAATGCCGTTCTAAACTTTGTCGCCTTCTTCGGGCTATTCGGCTTGACTCATATCGCCACTTACTGGCAGAAGACTTACCGAGTCAAAGTGTTTAACGGTGCGATTAGCTCTAACACCGACAGACGAAGCAAAATGACAGAAAGTTGGGAGTGGGCACTGGCTTTTGAAACCAATAACTTACTGCACACTTTTGCACAGATGCTTGTCTTGGCTGCATACTTCATTTTCGTCAGCTGGCAAGTTGGTGTGGTCAATTGCATTTTGCTTCTTGGAACAATGCAATTTGTCAAAGTGATGTTTCATAAGCAAATAGCAACACAGGAGGGCTTTGCAATCGCCCAGAGGAAAAACCAGCCCGCCACCGCATTTGCAAAAGTTGGGGCAAGAATTCGCTCAGCCGAAATCGGAATCCTGATAGCCAACGCTGGCTTCATCATTTCACTAGGAGCACTGCTGGTCTTCAGTTATCTTGGACAAATCAATGCGGCAGACGCTGTAATGCTTTTCCTGGGTTTCCGCATGCAGAACAACAACCTAGGTCAAACGAGTGGTTCTCTAATGCGCTTTGCCAGAGCAAAGGCTCTGAGTGAAGCACCTCAGAAATATAAGGGCATCAAACCTGATCTTGACGAAGAAGAAATGATTTAGCTCGAAATGAGCAAACCAACTCTCACAATTGGATACAGCACTCTGGCCAGTCGGCTTGGAAATATTGCACTTCCTGATTTGAATGCAAATTCAAATTGGGATGCCCTCATAACAGTGCAAAGTGGCGATGACCACTCTCCAACCGTAGAACAATTACTCCAATCACCAATTGGCGAGCGAATAACAACAAAGTCATACTCCGGCAGAGGCGTTACTAAACTTCGTAACCAGGTAATCAAAAACGCAACCGGTAAATATCTAGTCTTCGCAGATGACGACATCACATTCAAAGAACAGGGCTTAACTGAAGCACTTGCCTACCTAGAAGGCAATCCAGAAATCGCACTCCTGCTGGGTCAAGCCGTTGACGAGACCGGAAAGTTGCGCAAGAACTATCCAAAAGCGATTACAAAACTTACCAAACTCAACAGCGCTCGAGCTGCCACCTACGAAATGATTATTCGGCTAGATGCAATTAAAACGGCCGAAATATTCTTCGATGAGAACTTCGGAGCCGGTACAGAGAGCACTTACCTTGGCGACGAATACATTTTTATTGCAGACCTCCTTTCAGCTAACTTGCGCTGTGAGTATGCACCGATAGTGCTAGCCGTTCACCCAACTCAGAGCTCTGGAAGTGGCTGGGGCACAGATCCGGATCGAAAAGCCCGTGCGCTAATTTTTGACAGGGTATTCAAAGGAAACAGAACCCTGCCATATTTAGCCCGAATCGCCTTTGGAATGCGCAAACTGGGGCGGGAGCTTCCCCCGCTCCAATTCGTCAAGTTCGTCTTCAAGCGCTAACCCTTCTGGAAACAGCCAATCCCAAGTTAGACTTTTGATTAATACAAGCGTTTTGTGCGAAATGCTGGCTCTGAAAGGTTTCACATGCTTCGCACCCGCCTCACTGCTCTAGCAATCACTTTTGCCCTGGCCGCAACTGTCCTAGTTGGCGGGTCAGCTGAAGCCGTAATCAAGAAAAACCTGAGCACACCAAAACTTCCTTCTATGGTTGGTGTTGGTGAGACCATCGCTGTCACACCTGGTCGTTGGAACCAGAGCGTCAAAATCACCTACCAATGGTTAGCTGATGGAAAACCGATCAGGAGTGCGACAAAAGCAACATATAAAATCCCTGTCACAGCAATGGGCAAATTGCTCAGCATCGCTGAGACTGCAAAGTTCAAAGATGGGAAATCTCTCACTTCTAAATCCTCCTCAAAGAGAGTTGGGCAACTTGCAGTCTCAGGCCAGTTGCAAATCAACTTTAAGGATGCACAAAAATCCGCACTTACTTTAACCTCCCCAAACATTTCTAAAGTTGGAGCAGTAAAGAAAATCACTTGGTATGCCGGAGAGTCTCTAGTCGAAGGAGAAAACGAAGCAGAACTTCCAGTTGATAAGCGCTTTGAGAGTCTTAATGTAACGGCGAAGGTCAAATATTCACTGGTTGGCTACGACCCAGTGGTGTTAGCAGCAAACACTATTAGTTTTGACGCACCGTCGGTAACCGCAAACAGTTTGATTTGGTCTGATGAATTCAACGGTGACACTGGAGCAGGACCTAACCTAACTGACTGGAACGATGTCACCGGTAATGGCCGCAACGCAAGCGATCCGAATACACCGGTTGCCAACGGCTGGGGTAACTCTGAGCGTCAGTACTACCTGCCTGGCTCTAGTTTGATTTCTGAAATTCCAGATGCTGACGGAGGCAAGGGATTGCTCATAACTGCAACTAAGCAAGCTGACAATCCTGCTGTAGCCGATCGACTTTACTGCTTCTACTCCAAGAATTGGCGGGGATTGGACACCGGTAAGTATTGCGAGTGGACCAGTGGAAAGCTAACCACCGAGGACAAGATCGGTTTCCTCTACGGACACCTTGAAGCTCGAATTCGAACAACAGGAACAACCGGAACTTGGCCTGCATTCTGGATGCTTGGCCAAGACTTCCAGAAGAACGGCTGGCCTGGTTGTGGTGAGATTGACATTCACGAGGGCAATGGCGCTCTGCCAAATAATAACTGGGGAACATTACACGGCTACATGTATTGGCCAGGTGGCAAGATCACCAAACCCACGAGCATGATCGCAGAATGGCATGTTTATGGCATTGACTGGAAGCCAAACTACATTAAATTCACAGTCGATGGCGAAACATTAGCAACAATTACAGCCGAAGACCTTAAGAGTGAATGGGGTCTAGACCTTGCTACAAATGGTTGGGAATTCAACAAGCCACAGTTTGCAATATTGAATCTTGCTATCGGTGGAAAAATAATTGGTAACAACAATCAAGTAGAAGACACCAAGCTAATAACTAACGACACTAAAACCATGCAGGTCGACTACATTCGCTACTCCAGCCTCGATGGCTACGGCACTCTAATCCGCTACTAGTTAGGCACTCATTGAAATATCGCTTTGCAAGCTTTTTTGTCATAACCTCCCTGCTACTAGGAGTTGCCGGCGCTGATGCTGTAACTACCCTGCCAACTGCAACAAGAGTTAGCGCATACACCACAAGCGCTACAGCAAAGATTTCGTGGCTTGCTTTTCCAACAAACAAAATCACTAGCATCAAAGTTGTTGCAACCACTGGTAGCACTAAGACTGTCAAAATCATTGCTAAGACAGCGACAACATACACTTTCACAAAACTAAAATCCTCTACCCTTTACACCTTTGCAATCACAGCGCTAGCTGGCTCACGTTCAGGAGCAACAGTTTCATTCAAAGCAAAAACCAAAGCAAAAGCTGCTCGCTATTACAATTCAATTCTGTTCGGGACACCAGCTGACATGATTGTTGGCGACGACGATCAGCAACTATTTGCCTTAGCAAGCGGTGGGAATACAGTTTTCAGTTCAACAACGCCAACCAGGTGTTCAATTCGAAACTCCAACATGCTCCATGCCATTTCACTTGGCGAATGCATTGTGGTTGCTAAAAGTAATGGGGATAAATACTACCTACCGGCAGATCCAGTGCAACAGTCACTCAACATCAGCGCATCCATCATTGGCTTAGAGAAGGCCCTGCTCTGGGCAGACGAATTTGATGGTGCTGGAAATTCGGGCCCAAGTGCCGCTAACTGGGGAATCACCACGGGAGATGGCTGCAACAGTTCCGCTGGTTGCGGCTGGGGTAATGGCGAAGCTGAATCGTATGCTGCCTGTGCAAACAAACATGATGGCAACGGTTTGATGGTTATCACCGCTTCAACTCCATCGGGAGATGCCAACTGCACGAGCAACAAACCCTGGACCAGCGGTAAGTTCACAACACTTGGTAAGCAGCACTTTACCTACGGCTATTTTGAGGCAAAGCTAAAGATGCCTGCCGGTGGTGGAACCTGGCCTGCGTTTTGGACTCTAGGCACAAACATCAACTCGATAGGTTGGCCTAGATGTGGCGAGATAGACATCATGGAATATGCGGGTAACACCCCGACCAGAACAACATCAGCTGCCCACTATGAGAATTCCAGTGGTAACCATGAATACGAGAGTGGCGCGCTATCGAATAACCCCAACCTGTCTGAAGCTTTTCACACCTACGGACTGCTCTGGCTACCTGGTGAACTAACATTCCTTTTCGACGGTCGTCCAGTACTCACCTTGAAGAAAGCGGACACTGGGCTAACCCGTTGGCCTTTCGGTCCAACCGCAGCTGGTGTTGATCCAAAGATGTATCTCATCTTCAACCTAGCAATGGGTGGAAACTATGGTGGCGGAATACAATCCGGACTGACTAAGTCAACATTTAGCATCGACTATGTGCGTTATTACAGCGTCAACGGATACGGCTCTCTATCCACTAACTAGGGTTGATGTGCTCACCTGAACCGGAGCGAGCATCCTCATCTAGTAGCTAAGAATCATTCTCCAAATATTAGTTTTGTGGGAAACCTAAATTGATGCCGCCGTGGCTTGGGTCTAACCAGCGGCTAGTAACAGTCTTTTCCCGAGTGAAGAAGTGGACACCTTGTAACCCGTGCGCCTTGGTGTCACCAAATAACGAACTCTTGAAACCACCAAATGAGTAATAAGAAACAGGCACTGGAATAGGAACGTTGATACCTATCATCCCAACCTCAACTTCATTCTGGAATCTTCTAGCTGCTCCACCATCGTTAGTAAAGATTGCAGTGCCATTGCCGTAAACACCATCGTTGATAATCTTCAACCCTGAAGCATAACTGTCGACCCGAACAACAGAAAGAACAGGACCAAAGATCTCATCCTGGTAAACCTTAGAAGAAGTCGACACGTTATCAATAAGAGTTGGCCCCAGCCAGAAACCATTACTGTCACCGTCGACTGAGATGTCTCTGCCATCAACAACAACGGTTGCCTTATCCGCTATAGCTATGTCGATATAACCTGAGACCTTATCTCTGTGCTCTTTGGTGATCAGCGGACCCATGTCGCAGTTTCTGCGACCATCCCCAACCTTTAGCTCTTTCATCCGCGAGGCAATCTTGGCAACTAACTCATCGGCTATCGGTTCAACTGCAACTACAACTGAAATTGCCATGCAACGTTCACCTGCAGAACCAAACCCTGCATTAATTGCAGAGTCGGCTACCAGGTCAAGATCAGCATCAGGAAGAACTAGCATGTGGTTCTTAGCTCCTCCTAGCGCTTGCACTCTTTTGCCGTGAGCGGTTCCTGTCTCATAAACATATTTGGCAATCGGAGTAGAGCCAACAAAACTAATTGCTTGGACTTCAGGACTAGTCAGCAGTGCATCAACCGCTACCTTGTCTCCCTGCAAAACATTGAATACTCCGTCTGGCAACCCAGCAGCCTTTAGCTGCTCGGCAACCCAGATCGCAGCAGAAGGATTCTTCTCTGATGGCTTTAGTACGACAGTGTTTCCAGCTGCAATGGCTATTGGGAAAAACCACATCGGAACCATGGCTGGGAAATTGAATGGGCTGATTATTCCAACAACACCTAGAGGCTGCTTGATTGAATAAACATCGATTGATGTTGAAACAGATTCGCTGTATGAGCCTTTGAGCAGGTTGGCCATACCGGTAGCAAATTCAACTACCTCGAGTCCTCGGGTAACTTCACCTAAGGCATCTGGCAAAGTCTTACCGTGTTCTTCAGTGACAATCGCTGCGAGTTCTTCTTTCTTAGCATTGAGAATCTCGCGGAAGTTAAACATGATCTGCTGACGCTTAGTCAAAGAGGTGCCACGCCAGGCAGGGAAAGCAATACTCGCTGCGGTTATAGCCGACTGTGCGTCAGATATCTCTGCGAGCGATACTTCACGAATAACTTTGCCAAGAGCGGGATCAAAGACAGTTCCTGACCGATTACTTGAGTTAGCGGTAAGTTTCCCGTTGATGAAGTGCATGACCTTTGTCATGTGGATTCCTTAGTTTGAAATTGTACGACCCAAAGCTAACACTTTGAATCCTGCTTGTTGCCATTGAGCAACATCTAATACGTTGCGGCCATCGATAATAAATTTATTTCCAGGATTAACCGTCTTTGGATCTAACTCTCGATACTCTTTCCATTCGGTTGCAAGAACCACTGCATCCGCTCCAACGAATGCCTTTGCCAGATCCTGTTCCAACTCCAGTTCAGGATGTTTCAGCGCAACACCGTGTAGAGCAATAGGATCGTGAACTACAACTTCAGCTCCTGCTGCCTTTGCCAGCAAAGCAATCCCTAGCGCAGGTGAATCTCTAACATCATCACTATCAGGCTTAAACGCTGCACCCAGAATCAAAACTCTCTTCCCTTGCAGGGAGACTAGCTCTTGAGTAAGGAGAGCAATGACTCGATCCCTGCGACGAAGGTTTATCTTGTCAATCTCATTCAGGTAAGAAACTGATTCACCAACACCAAGCTCTTCGGCTCTAGCAATTAGCGCACGGATGTCTTTCGGTAGACAGCCCCCACCAAAACCAACCCCGTTACGAAGGAACTTATTACCAATCCGCTCGTCGTAGCCAATCGCTTTAGCCAGTTGTGTCGCGTCCGCACCGGAAACTTCTGCAATCTCCGCCATCGCATTGATGAAAGAAATTTTTGTGGCTAGAAAAGCGTTAGCAGCAGCTTTAACCAATTCAGCAGTAGCTAGATCTGTGACCAGAAAAGGAACCCCTGCTTTAATCATCGGATCAAAGACTGCTCTGAGCAGCGCTTCGGAACGAGAGTTAGTAACACCAACAACCAACCGATCTGGGTTCAAAGAATCCTCTAGCGCTGTGCCTTCTCGAAGAAATTCTGGATTCCAAGCCAAGTTAGGTGAAGTGAAGCCCATTGCTGTGGATAACTGTGCGGTGAGTTTGGCTGCTGTGCCTACCGGCACGGTTGATTTTCCAACTACCAATGCATCTTCTCGAAGAAATGGTGCGAGGTCTCTGATTGCCGATTCCAAATAAGAGGTATCGGCTGCCATAGACCCTGCGGTCTGAGGTGTGCCAACGCAGATGAAGTGAATGTCTGCTTCTCTCGAGGATTCATCATGTGCTTGCCTAAAACGTAGGCGGCCAGTAGCTAGCTGGGCCTTTAGCTCTTGGTCTAGGCCAGGCTCGAAGAACCCAGCTTTACCTTGAACCAGCGAGTCAATCCTGCTTTGGTTAGGTTCAATTCCGATTACCTGATGACCAACCTTGGCCATAGCAACTGCATGGGTCGTACCCAGATAACCCAACCCGATAACAGTGATTTTCATAGCCATGTGGCAAGTCTATCTAGGAGCGTATTCGGAACTCAGTTTGTAACTTGAACAACTAATTCGTTGCTAGTAACAATCCCGCTGGGCGTTTGGATTTCAGCACGATAGATGACATCTCCTGCCACAGCTGGATGAACCTTGAAAACGACTGTGCTGTTGTCTGGGTTCTTAGCAGTGTATTTCTTGACTACCTGCCATGCCCCATCAACTCTGCCCTCAAGTTGAATTGCGTAGGTCTTACCTGTTTTATCGTTCAGGTTCAGAACAAGTCCAACCGGAACCCGATCATCGACTTTCCAAGTTGTCTGAGTTGTGCCATAGAGCTTTAGGAATGCTTCGTATTTCTTTGGCTGACTTGCCACCCAAGTACCAAACATGATTGAGGCAATCAAGAGAATGAACGCAGCAAAAGCAGCGACTACCCAGGTGCCAACTTTGACTCGGCTTAGAAACTTCACAGGTTATTTTCTGCTCTAAAAACATGGACTAGCGCATTAGCGTGGCCCTGACCAATTTCATGATTCTCTTGAAGGAACTTAACTTGCTCCATGTGTTTCTTGTCCTTAACTTTTTTGAGCTCTTTCATCCAAAATGATATTGGCTTGCCATACTTTGCTTCAATGGATGGGAAATAACTCTTAGGACCCTTTACTTTTTCTTCCATTACTCCACTCTAACTTGCGCCCTTGCATTTCTAAAAGCGGAAACGCAAGTTTTGATTTCCTCCGTTGAATGGGCGGCTGAAAGCTGAACTCTGATTCTAGCTTTGTCTTTTGGCACGACTGGAAAGCTAAAAGCGGTGACATATATCCCCTCAATAAACATTCGGTTAGCCACTTCAGTTGCCAATCCGGCATCACCAAACATAACTGGAATAATCGGATGTTCTCCAGGTAGTAGATCAAAACCTTCTGCCAACATCAGCTCTCTAAATAGCTTGGCATTTTCTTGTAATTTACTTCGTAATAATGGGCCTTCAGTTAGATCCGAAGCAATGCGGATGGCTTCTAGTGACCCAGCAGCGATTACCGGAGCTAGTGAGTTTGAAAAAAGGTAAGGCCTAGCCTTTTGTCTAAGCAGTTCAACTATCGAAGCCCTGCCACTGACATAGCCACCGGCTGCTCCACCTAAGGCTTTACCAAAAGTGCCTGTATATATGTCGACTCGTTCACCGACACCTAAGAGCTCTGGAGTTCCTTTACCACCAGCACCAATCAGACCAACTGCGTGTGAATCATCGACCATCACAACTGCGTTGTATTTCTCAGCTAGATCACAAATCTCTCTAAGCGGAGCAATATACCCATCCATGCTAAAGACACCATCAGTGACAATGACCCTTGATTTAGCGCCAGCAGATTCCACCAAGGCACGTTCCAGATCTGGCATGTCGCGGTTCTTGTATCTCAAGCGTGCTGCTTTAGATAAACGGATTCCATCAATGATGCTGGCGTGGTTGAGTTCATCACTGATGATGGCATCTTCTTCTCCGAAGAGAGCTTCAAATACCCCGCCATTGGCATCGAAACAGGAACTAAACAAAATGGTGTCATCGGTGCCTAAAAACTTAGACACTGCCGCCTCAAGTTCAAGATGGATATCCTGTGTCCCACATATAAATCGAACGCTGGCAACGCCAAAGCCCAATTCCTGGAGAGCTTTACCCGCAGCTACCTTGATTCGTTGATCATCAGCAAGCCCCAAATAGTTATTGGCACAAAAGTTCAACAGGGCTTTATCGCCCGATCTAATCTTTGACCCTTGCGCAGACCCCAGGGACCTTTCATTCTTGTATAGCCCGGAACTAGTTATTTCTTCTAAGCGCTTTGCAATTACTGTTTCTAAACTTCCAAACATTAGATTTGAGTCCAATCCAAGACAACTTTTCCTCCAGTACCAGATCTCGCTATCGCAAATCCCTCTTCCCAAGAACTTGCTGGTAAGCGATCTGTAATTACGGAAGCAATTCGCTTTCGCAATGTTTCACTTGATTTCAACATCGAACTCATCGCGGTCCAGGTCTCAAACATTTCCCTACCGTAAATGCCTTTCAGAGTAATCATGTGTGTCACCACTTTTGACCAGTCAATATCGATTGACTCACTAGGCAGCCCCAACATCGCAACTCGGCCACCGTGGTTTAGGTTTTCGATTATTTCTGGGAGCGCGCCCTTATGCCCAGACATCTCAAAGGCAACATCAAAACCTTCACGCATACCCAGCTCTTTTTGTGTTTCAACAATTCGGTGTTTAGAGACATTGAGGGCTATGTCAACTCCCATGCTTCTAGCTAATGCCAACCGGGGTTCACTAATGTCAGTTGCGACAATGTATCTCGCTCCGACATGTCTTGCAACAGCAATAGACATCAGACCTATCGGACCTACCCCTGAAATCAAAACATCCTCGCCGACCAAGCTATAAGCGAGAGCAGTGTGAACTGCATTACCAAATGGGTCAAAGATTGCGCCAAGGTCTGGATCTATCGCATCGTGATGAACCCAAACATTTGATTCTGGAATAACAATGTATTCAGCAAAAGCTCCATCGCGGTTTACTCCGACACCAAGGGTTCTAATACACATCTGCCTTCTGCCAGCTCGGCAGTTTCGACAGATGCCACAAACAATATGTCCTTCCCCGGAAACCATTGCCCCGACTTCAACTTCATGAACTCGACTACCTATTTCAACTACCTCACCAAAGAACTCATGGCCTGGAATTATTGGTGTCTTTATGGTTTCTGATGCCCAGTGATCCCAGCTCTCAATGTGGAGATCTGTTCCACAGATTCCAGTTCGTAAAACTCGAATCTTGACATCGTTTTCGCCAACCTGTGGCTCTGGAACTTCTACCAGTTCTAAACCTGGCCCTGAAACTGCTTTAACTAGTGCGCGCATCATTGATCTTTCGTCGCCGTTGACGTGGGCTAACTTGTGGTCGCCACACAAACAGCCTAGGAGGAAATCATTCCAACTTGGTCTCAGTAAAGGAGTGTTGGTGAGAACGAGTCATAACATTTACCTATGACTGAAAATAGAAACTACATTTACCTGCGTAAGGTCCTAGCCTCTGGAGCAACAGTCTTTGGCCTCAGTGCACTTTTGTTACTCCTAGCACCAGCTCTTTTCAACGAGCTGCTTGGCTTAACAACCACCCCAGATCTTGAATGGTCAATGCGCATGATTGCGATAACTCTAGTTGCGCTATGCGGAAACATGCTTTCTGTCTCCCTCAAGGGAACATCTGAATCAGTGTTTTTCTCAGCAAGGGTGATGTCTATTTCAGCCGCAGCATTGGGTGCGTTAACTATCCTGATTCCGGTTCAGAATCTAACCTGGTTTGATTACGCATATGCCTCAATCGGATTTGGCTTTAGCTTTGCCTATGTCATCGGATTGGCAAGGCTGCCCAGAACAGATATGCAGAACCCTAATCGCTAGGTTTTACTTTTCCGGATGGACTATGAGCTGAAAGTGTTCATAACACTTTTGTATCGTGGCCTGAACCTTAGAGTGGTTTTCTGGACGAACTGGTTAGGCTTTCCAAATGGCCCCTAAAAACCTTCCTGGAATCATCTCTATTCGCATAGTCCTAGCCTTATCGCTCTTCATTGCTGTCTACTGGCAAGTAAGCGATCGGTTATTGCATAATCTGTTCAGACCAGCGGAATACTTCGCGTATTTCAGCATTACTTCATCTCTTATTGCAGCTGCTGTCCTTACGCTTTCCAGCATCCAGTTGATCAGAGGGCAAAGTGAAACCAAGCTTCTAAGTCTTTCTCGCCTAACCATGGCTGTCTCTATGGTGATTGTTGGTGTTATCTATAACGCTCTGCTTAGAGGAGGGGACCCTGATGTTAGAGATATTGGATATGAGTGGCCAGTACTACCGAATGAAATAATCCACACTTACGTTCCAGTTCTAATTTTCTTAGAGTGGCTATTAGTCAGAACAACTTTCACTTTGAAAATCAACCAAGCATTCTGGGTTCTCATCTATCCGCTTGGCTGGCTAGCATTCTCGATTACCAGAGGAGTCATCCAAGGTTGGTGGCCTTATTGGTTCATTGACCCTCAGTATGGAATCGAGACACAGATTATGTGGATATTCGCTATCGCTGCGCTGTTCAGCATCTTTGCCCTTGGTTTTATTCCAGCCCAGAAGGCTCTAGCCAAACGCTAACTCGCTCTGGCTTAGCCTTAACTAATGATTGATTTCTCAGCACCTGATTTTGTTAGAGACCCTTACCCAGGCTTAGCTCTCCTTCGTAAAGAAGGCAGACCGGTTTGGCATGATGACCTAGGCATTTGGTTGGCCGCCAACCATCAAGATGCGAATGCGGTGCTCAGAACAAAAACTTTAGGCAGAATTTTTACCCCAAGAGATCCTGAAATCCAGTGGAATGAGTTCAACTGGCTGCACTCAGACAGCATCCTCGACTCCGAACCTCCTAAGCACACTCGATTACGATCTCTAGTTGGCAAAGCTTTCTCAAGATCAAGAATTGACTCACTAAAACCGGAGATAGAACGACTTGCAGGGATGCTGCTAGATGAAGCGGAAGTAAAACTAAACACCACTGGCACATTCGATTTGATTGCGGACTATGCCGAGCCACTTCCTGTAAAGGTTATTGCCGCACTTCTTGGTTTTCCTGATGAGGATGAACGCCTACTCAGACCATGGTCACAGTCGATAGTAAAGATGTATGAAGTGGACCCCCCAGAACAAGCCCAAGCTGAAGCTAGAGAAGCAGCTCATGAATTCGCAGAGTATGTCCGCAGACTAATGATGGAAAGAAAGACAAGCCCAGGTGAAGATCTGATTAGTGAACTGGCTTCAGTTGAAGAAGCAGGAGAGAAACTTAACACTCAAGAACTAATCGCAACCTGTGTGCTGTTACTTAACGCAGGACACGAAGCCAGCGTCAATGGTTTTGGCAATGGCATTGTCGCAGCCTTACAAAGACCAGATCAGGCTCAACTGCTTCGAACAAATCCAAGAGCAGTAACAGACACTGCGATCGAAGAGTTCTTGAGATTCGATGCGCCGTTGCAGCTCTTTGAAAGAACTGCGACCCAAGACACCCAAGTCGGGGGAATAACAGTTCTTGAAGGACAAAAGATTGCATCTTTACTAGGTTCGGCTAATCGCGATGAAGATGTCTTTGATCTACCTGAACAAATGGACGTTACTCGAGCTAATAATCCACAGATTGGCTTTGGCGCAGGCATTCACTTCTGTTTAGGCGCACCGCTTGCAAGACTTGAGCTCAGCGCATCGCTTCCTATGCTTTTTGAACGTTTCCCCAACATCCAACTCGCCGAAGAGCCTTTACGCAGAGACACTTTTGTTTTACGTGGATACGAGAAAATAATCGTCAAAACTGGCTGATTTTATGCAGTTTTAGTCATTAACGGCCGTGTAACGAATTGGTAACTGCTATTTTTATAGCCGTTTTGTTTCCGTTCTAGATAAGTAGGCTTAAACATGCAGTCCCCAAAGTCGGGTGTTCCATTGGTTTGCCCGACCTAACTAATTAGGAAAGGCTACACAAAATGGATCAAATTGGAGTGCTATCTTTCGCTCTAACTGGATACGAATTCAGTGCTGTTTACAACATGTTGTCACTTGGTATTGCCAGCATGCTTTTCACCTCATTCTTCTTGTGGATCGCAAGAGACCGAGTGCTGCCTAAGTACCGCCTTGCAGTAATGGTTTCAGCAACAGTTACATCAATTGCTGCTTACCACTACTTCCGTATGTTCGACTCATTCAGCCACGCATACGGCACTAGCGCAGAAACTCAGGCAGGCATTGGCAGATTTGCCTCGGTTGGTAAAACTGCTCTTGACTACGGTTTCGCTAACTACAACGTTGGCTACCGTTACATCGACTGGCTACTAACTGTTCCACTACTTCTAGTTGAGCTAGTTGCAGTTCTAGGCCTAGTAAAGGCTATCCAGTCTTCATTGCTAAAGCGCCTAGTTCCAGCAGCAGCAGCGATGATCATCCTTGGTTACCCTGGCGACATCCACGTACAGTTGTTCGGTCTATCGAACTCTATGTGGGGTCTACTATCAACCATCCCATTCCTATACATCATGTATGTACTATGGGTTGAGTTGTCAAAGAGCCTTTCAAGCCAGTCAGAGAAAGTACGCAAGATCTTCCAAGGTCTACGTCTTCTTCTTATTGCTACTTGGGGTGTCTACCCAATCACATTCATCATGGCTATGAACAGCACTGGCTCTCCAACCGGCTCTGAAGTTCTAGCACGTGAAGTCGGATACAGCATTGCCGACATCTTGGCTAAGTGTCTCTTCGGTCTAATCATCTTCAGCATTGCACGTATCAAGTCAGCTGAAGACGACAAGGCATTTGCAGCAGCAGAAGGCCACTAGTCAATAGCTAAGTATTAAACGAGTGAGGCCACTGGAAACAGTGGCCTCATTTGTTTTAACAACTAATAGCTGATAGCTATCGCATCTCCAACTGCAGCCCTAACCATAGGGATTACCTTGGTGGCATAGAGGTCAATTGATTTCATCAGGAGGCTATGCGGCATAGGTCCATTGGAATACTTCAGGTCAAACCGGTTTGCTCCAGTTGACTCAATTGCGTGAATAATCTTCCCCGCTACAGTCTCAACCGATCCCACATACAAAGAACCATGCTTCACTTCATTATCGAAGTGCTCATAGGTAATAGAACCCCAGCCACGTTCTTTACCAATGCGTCCAAACGCAGTTTGGTAGTGCGGCCACAACTCTGCTGCGGCCTGTTCATCGGTATCGGAGATGTGCCCTGGTGAATGGATTCCGACAGCTAGTTGCGGTTGTTCAAATCTCTTTAGTGACTCTCTGTATAGCCCCACGAAAGGCTTGAAGCGTTCAGGGTCTCCACCAATGATTGCAAGAGCTAAGGTTGCTCCGTGCTTAGCTGCCCTGATCACGGAATGCGGAGAACCGCCAACACCAACACGTAATGGAATGGTTCCTCGTTCGGTTTTTGGGTAAACCTGTTGGTTTGTGAGAGCAGCTCTAGTTTCTCCCTGCCAGGTAACTGGACCTTCTTTTAGGAGTTCAACCAATAGGTCTAGTCTCTCTTCAAAGAGTTGCTCGTAGTCGCTTAGTTCAAAGCCAAACAGTGGGAAGCTCTCTGTAAAAGATCCTCTCCCAGCTGTGATTTCAGCTCTTCCATTACTCAGAGCATCGATGGTCGCAAAGCGCTGGTAAACCCTGACTGGGTCTTCACTGGATAGCACTGTGACACCGGTACCAAGAGTTATTTGCTTGGTGACAGTAGCGATTCCGGCAAGGATTGTGTCTGGAGCTGAGACTGCGTAGTCGTCTCTGTGGTGCTCCCCAATGTTGAAGTGATTTAGCCCTAGTTGATCGGCCAATACAGCTTGCTCAACTACGTTTCTAATTGCCTGACCTGCCGATTGGTTTTGACCGTTATCGTCAACAGTTAAATCACCAAAGGTATCTAAACCAAATTCAAGGGGTAGCTTCTCAGTCATAAGACAAGAATAGGCTGAACTGCTATTTTAGTCAAGGGGGGCTTTACTGATTATATACCAGTGCCCGGTTCTGTATAAAGAACTGAATCCAACCAAGGGAAAGCAAAATAATACAAACCAGCTAAAACTATTGCACTGACCAAAACTACTTGCACAAGTTTGATCGGCTTTTTACCTGGAAGAACTCTCCATAACCACGAATACATTAGCCCACCTTCCCTAGCTCAGTCGGTGTGCCATCAGTGATTGGTGTCTTCTTCTCCAACTCCAACCAAACAATAATTCGCTGAGTGTTTACAAAGATCGGTGTGCAAGAAGTCATAGTCATGTATTTGCCACCATCATGCGATCCATCAAGTTCTGCCGGGACTGCATCAATAACACTAATGTCCTCTGGTTCAACAATCTTGGTTTGTAAATACTTATAGATATACCAATAACCGTTGGTCTCAACATAGACCCTGTCCCCTTCAACCAGTCGATGGATGTTCTTGAACGCTCCACCAAAACCACCACGATGAGCCGCTACCGCAAAGTTACCAACTTCACCAGGCATCACTGAGTTGTTGTAATGACCTATGCCAATCTCATTGAGAACCGGGTGCCATCTAGTTCCCTCAGCTACCAATCTGGTCCACTCAGAACCGAACCTAGGCACATACATCCTGCCAAATATATCTCCTAGCTTTTTTGCCTTAGAGGGGTAAACAAACTTATGTTTCTCGGCCTTTTGCCCAAACTCTTTAGCCAAGTTGGTTTGTGATGCCGCTACTACTTCATCTTGGATAAATACTTCATAAACCGCAAAGAGCCCAACAAGAATCCCAAGCGTTACAAGTAGCTCACCGAAGATTAAAAGTAGCGATGGTTTTTTACGAGGGGGAACGGTTGCCCAATGGATTACTGTGCCATCCGGCAATTTAGTATTTGTCATTGACTAAGAGCGTTTGGTCTTTCGAATGACAATGAGACCACCAACGACAAGAAGTAATGAAAATAGACCAATCGGGAGTGGAGCCGATCCTGTTTCTGCCAAAGTCCTCTTAACTTGGTCTTCGATTATGATCGACCAAAGTGCATGCAATGTAACAGGTGCATCAGGAGTATAGGTTTCAGTATCGATAATCAAACCTTCGACTGAGTCCTTAGCCCAACCAGTGAAAACGTAACCATCTCTAGTTGGAGTTGGAAGCACCAGCCCAGCGTCACCATTGTTATAAGTAACTGTGCTGATTTCTTCACCACCCTCAGTATCGAATGCGACATCTATGGTTTTAGGCACAGAGACAGTCTTAAAGAAATCTGTAGGGACTGTGATCCAATTAGTGTCGCGTTCTTGAAGCATGTATTGCAGAGTCGCGCTACCAGCTCCACCACCCTCGAAGTACCAAGCGTCAAACGCATATTCCTGGCCACCTACAATTGCTATATTCTGGTATGGATTACCGCCGCGTCCCTTGCCATACCAGTCATCGGTGATGACAGCGTTGCCGTCAAGGGCCATCCAGAAGCCGTCATCGGCTAGGGCAAGAAACGAATATGAACCTGAATCTGGAAATGTTATAAAACCTGTGTAATGAACAAGGACGCCGTCAGGCTGACAGCCAGCCACGGAGCCTAAAACATCGAAGTCAGAATCGATGTTATCCGCGTGAGTCCACGCGTTCGGACATAAAGCATGTGTCGCTGTGCGGTCGTATGAACCATCGTCGGTGTAGACAGCAACATTAAGACCTGAATTATCGGTGGCGGATGCGGGTAGTACCGGCAAAGTAATTCCAATTATTGAGACAGCTGCCAGTAAGGAAAATAGACGAGTTTTATACATGGGTAAATATTACTCTGCTGCAGCTAGTTGGCCGCAGGCTCCATCTATCTCTTTTCCACGGGTATCCCGAAGGGTTGTTGGGATACCCGATTTCTCAAGGGTGGAGACAAATAATCTGGTGGCTTCAGGTGTTGAAGCAGTCCAAATAGAGCCTGGGGTTGGGTTTAGCGGAATTGGATTGACGTGAACCCAACCCTTACCTCTAGCGTTTAGTTTTTGACCTAGGAGCTCTGCTCTCCACTGATGATCATTCATGTCTCTGATCAAGGCATACTCGATGGAAACTCTTCTACCGGTGGCCTCAAAGTAAGTTCTAGCAGCATCGAGAGCTTCGTCGACTTTCCATCTTGAGTTAACAGGAATTAGCTCATCTCTCAACTCGTCATCCGGAGCATGAAGTGAGAGAGCGAAGGTGACCGGTATTTTCTCTTCAGAAAGCTTAATGATTGCCGGAACCAATCCAACTGTTGAAACTGTGATGTTCCTAGCTGACATGCCCAAGCCGTTTGGTTGTGTTCCAACCATGGTTCTAACCGCAACCATCAGTCGGTTGTAGTTAGCCAGTGGCTCACCCATCCCCATAAACACAATGTTAGAAACACGTTCTTCATGCTCAGTATCTTTTCTGCCGCCTAAACCACCAGACTCAATAACAGCATTGGCTTGAACAATCTGATCAACAATTTCCCCAGCAGTCATGTTTCTTGTCAGTCCTGCCTGACCCGTTGCACAAAAAGGACAGTTCATTCCGCAACCTGCTTGTGAACTAACACAGAGCGTAATTCGACCTGGATAACGCATCAAAACTGATTCAACTAATGCGCCATCAAATAATCTCCAGAGAAACTTTATGGTGTCACCATTATCTGTTTGCAATCTCTTCACTTCTGTTAGCAAAGGTGGCAAGAATGCCTTCACTAATTCAGCTCTGCCTTCCTGCGGAAGGTCAGTCATTATTTCTGGGTTCGAAGTGTAATGAGTAAAGTAGTGCTTCTCGATTTGTTTGACTCTGAAACCAGCAACGCCTAGCTCTTTTGCTTTAGCTTCTTTTTCTTCTTTAGTCATATCGACTAGATGGACCGGTGGGGTTTGTCTCCTAGGTTTAGCTTCAAACTCAAGTAGCGGTCTACCGGAAGCATCTTTCTTTTGTTGCCACCCCTCGGTAGCAGGCTTTACCTGACGTGAGTCGGTCATGCAAAGCTCCTAAGAAATAACTAAATCAGTTTGAGATTAAGGTGACGGTCTTCCGGCGTATCTGAATAGATCACCGTAACGAAGCGGAACGATACGAACAGTTCGAAGCGGGTTAGGTGCTTCGAGGATCATGCCCTGACCTAAATACATCACCACGTGATATTTATCACCATTGAAGTCATCAGTGTACGAGTACCACATCAGATCTCCAGCAACAGCGTCTTTCACTGGAATTAACCTGCGCTTTGAAGCCATGTTATAGAACTGGTTGGTTGCAGAATGCGTTCCAATATAGATGCCTGCGGCCTGGTAACTTGCTTTGGTAATTCCACTACAGTCCCAAACGTTTGGACCCATGCCGCCTAGAACGTATCTTTCACCAAGCTGTGCTCTACCAAAGTTGAAAGCGATGTTCACCTTGTCGGTATCAGGCGGACCGACTTCATACAAACTTGGTGCATCGATTGGACCAGTTGCATTTGGATCATTCTGTCTGGCCTCATCAATAAGACCTTGGATACGTTGCTGTTCTAATGAAGCTGAAAGATTTTCTAGCAAGGCAAGCTGAGCAGTAAAAGTCCTATTTAGTTTCTTCTGCTCATCCACTTTTTCCTGCAGAGCACTGGCTGCTGCACGAGCCTCCTGAAGAGCTGTCTTAGCAGCCGCAGTTTTAACCGCAAGCTCAGCCTTGGCATCTTTAAGTTGGCTCTCTAGCGAACTTGCGTATTGCTGACGCTGGATAGCTTCTTGATAAATCTGATCACTAGATTGGGCAATCTTCTCTTGTGCGCCGAGCTGATATAAAAGGTTCCCAGCTTTTTCAGAATTTAGGAAAAGGTTTAGGGAGGTTCCAGCTGCACCATCGCGCCACATCTGGCTTGCAATCTGAGCTAACTGGGTTTGAGCCTGCTCGGCTTCGGCTGCCGCAGCCTCTACTTTGGTCTGCAAGTCAGCCACTTTGGTAGCCATAGCCGCTTCTTCGTCTTTAGCCTGGTTGTATTTCTCAGCCTTGATCATGGCTGTCTTTTCCAAGGCGGTCTGCTCATTGGTGAGGTCAGCAATAATGCCCTGAAGCCTGGTAATCATGGCCTTCTTGGTCGCTACATTCTTTCTAGCGTCTAATACCTCCTGCTGAGAGGGGTAAGGCTTCTTAGCGAAGGCAATCTGAACGGTCGCACCGGTAAAAACAAGCCCAACCACGACAAATACGGCCAGAAGGCGTGAACGAAAAGACCTCATAACCTTCCACCTCCTGTCTTTATCAAGCCTTTATCTAAACTAACACCGCCCAAGGAGAATGTGAGGTTGCATTAACCCCTAAATAACAAGTAACCTTGACCCTTGGTGCTCTAAAAGCTCCATCGCTTTGACGGCCCCATCGTTTAGTGGCCTAGGACGCTGCCCTTTCACGGCAGTAGCACGGGTTCGAATCCCGTTGGGGTCACCAAGCGAAGGTGTTTGAAAAGTACTTCTGGTCCTGTAGCGCAGTTGGTTAGCGCGCCGCCCTGTCACGGCGGAGGTCGCGAGTTCAAGTCTCGTCAGGATCGCTGCGATATAAACATCGCTCAGCCTGAACTAGGTTGAGGCTGGATAGCTCAGTTGGTAGAGCGAACGACTGAAAATCGTTAGGTCCGCGGTTCAATCCCGCGTCCAGCCACCACTTCTTCAATCGCTTCAACTCTTGAAGTTTCCCCCGCAATAAAAATCAATTCCTTATTCAGTCGTTCACCGACTGCACCCACCTTGGCACCTGACTTGTTATAGATACCAATCTGTGAACCGATGTATCGCTTGTAATCAAATTCCAAAAGAGCAACGCTCTCGTGCCCTGCTTGAAGCATTGCTTCAGCGATATCTATTGGTTCCACCCAAGACTCATTGTTATAAGAGACAACTAAAGTCTTAGCCTTCGCGTTAGCAATTACATCTTTGAATGCCCCAGGCATTTTCCTTCTTTTGTTAAAAACAGAATGGTTTACGGAAGACCTAGAATCCAGTCTTTTCATAGCAACACCATAGACAGGTGGTTTATCCCACCTCACCAGTGTTTCCCAAATGTGATAGTTGGTGAAGTAACGGTGTTGGTTATAAGGAGGATCCATGTAGAAGAGGTCAACCTCCGGTAAATCTTTAACCACATTCTCTGCCAACCCCAGAATGCTCTTCCCTGTCCCAGGAATCAAATCAGGAATCTTGAGCTCTAGATCATTGCCAGCTCGATGAGACCAGTTTTTTAGATATGCCATGTGCTGCCCAGTAGTGCTATCAACCCGATCCGCTGCCAACATCAAAGAAGTTAGCAATATATAAAAATCGCTATCATTTTGAAAATTCTTTTCCAACTCATCTCTTATAGCGTCAATCCGGATACCGTTCTTAGGTTGAAAAAACCTTGCGTCCTCACAAAAGTGTTCTGTGAAATACCCACGAACACCAGGGAGCCCCGACAGGTAGTCAATCTTTTCTTGCAGGGCAGCCATGTCAACCTGACTGGCATCAGTTTCTAGGTAGCACTTGGCTAAAACATCGCTATAGGTAGCGCTATCGGAAGCTATGACTGATAGACCATTGCGCTTGAATTCAGATGCCACTCTGGTGGTCCCAGTAAAGAGATCAACGGCAGTCTTAGCCTCTGAGGCTTGGGCTATTGCCCCTAAAACTCCGACAAGCGTGCGCTTAGAGCCCAGATATTTGATCATGGTCTGCCTTTGCTCATTTTCACAGGGTATCAGGCGGATAACACTAGGCTTGACTAGGGTTTTAACCCACCTGCACAGTCGCAGAAACAGACAGAAAGAGCATTTAGCTATGGCACCTCTCGCCCGCTTCCGTTGGATCGGTCTCATCTTTATCTCGATGGCCATCTCGATTGTGATTATCGATGGAACCATCGTGAACACCATCACCCCTAAAGTCATCGAGGCTCTAAACCTCTCCAGCAATGAAGTGCAGTGGGTTCAGGAAAGCTACATTCTCGTCTTTGCCGCTCTTCTGTTGGTCTGGGGTTCAATCGCAGATGCAATCGGCAGAAAGCGCTTGCTGGTTATCGGTATTTTGCTTTTCGTGGCAGCCTCTGTCTGGGCCGGTTATTCCAACGATGCATCCCAAATGATAATCGCCAGAACTGTCCAAGGTCTTGGTGGATCCATGGTGCTGCCAACAACCCTTTCACTTGTTAATGCAAACTTCCAAGGCAAAGAACGAGGCATCGCTTTTGCTGTCTGGGGTTCAACCATCGGTGGAATGGTGGCTCTCGGTCCTGTTCTAGGTGGTTGGCTTGCCACCAGTTTTGGTGACGAAGGTTGGCGTCTAGCTTTCAGCATTAACTTACCTATTGGAATTCTTATCGTTGCCGGTCTCCTATTATTCGTAAATGAATCCAAGGTTGAACGCCGCGCAGGCGCACCAGATTTCCTTGGCGCATTTCTTTCTGCAGCACTCTTCCTAACTTTGGTATTCGGTCTTATCGAAGGCCGTAACTACGGCTGGTGGAATGTAAACAAAGAGTTCACTGTTGGTTCTTGGTCTTGGGGTGACCCTGGCTACTCAGTAATTCCTATAGTGCTAGCTCTATCAGTTGTCTTCGGTGTTTTGTTTGTTCTTTGGGAAAAAGCGAGAGAAAAAGCACACAAGCCAGTGCTACTTGATTTGCAGCTGTTTAGCATTACCTCTTTCCGCAATGGTTCAATCGCAGCGCTAATAATCTCGATGGGCGAATTTGGAATTCTCTTCGCTATCCCGCTCTGGTTACAGAACGTAATCGGGTTATCACCAGTCGATTCGGGTCTAGTTCTCCTGTGGTTAGCTGGTGGTGCTTTCTTTGCTTCAGGTGTCGGTGGTGCACTAAGCGGAAAACTAGCACCAGCGCTTGCAGTTCGCATTGGTGTTGGTCTTGAACTACTAGGTGTTATCGGTGTTGCTGTTCTTTCAAACGATCAAACCGGTTGGGGGCCAATTGCTCCTTGCCTATTCATCTATGGCCTTGGCATTGGTTTAGCAACCGCTCAACTTACCGGAGTAATCATGGTTGATGTTCCAATGAATCAGATTGGTCAGGCATCAGGCTCACAGAGCACTGTTCGCCAGATTGGTTCTGCGTTGGGGATCGCTGTGCTTGGAACAGTACTATTCACCCAGGTGCAGAGCGCTCTGATCAGCAAATTAGCTGCAGTCGGTTTCACTGGAGGTGGCGCTGAAACATTCACCGACCAGGTTGTTCAGTCTGCCGGTGGAGTGATTCCAGTGTTTGCGCAGACACAGCAGTATCCAGCAGAGTATGTTCAAGCTGCCAAAGACGCATTTACTGAAGGAGCGCGCTGGGCAGCTGTTTCAGCGGCACTATTCTTAGCTCTTGGTTTCTTAGCGACATTTAGATTGTCACAGCACCACCACGGTGAGAAAGCGAAACACTAATGCCAGATAGGCACGAGCACGACAAAACAGCAGTAAATAAGATTCACCCAATAAGAACCTTGCTTCTAGGTAAAGCACTTAGAAACGAAAAGCTAGACGGCGAATTACTTCCTAAGCGAATCGCGCTACCTATCTTTGCTAGCGACCCGCTTTCATCTGTTGCTTACGGTCCTCAAGAGCTACTCATGATCTTGACTCTGGGCGGGATCTCTTTCCTTACCTTTGCCCCAGGCATTGCTCTTATGGTTGCACTGCTACTAACAGTGATTGTGCTTTCATACCGCAAAGTAATCCAGGCATACCCTTCAGGTGGTGGTGACTACGAAGTCGCTAAGACCAACCTAGGTCGCGGTGCGTCACTAATAGTTGCTTCTGCTCTTTTGCTTGACTACGTCATGACAGTTGCGGTGTCTATCGCATCTGGAACAGACAACTTAATCTCTGCCTTCCCTGAGATAGCCCCCTACCGAGTTGAAATTGCTATCGGTTTCCTTGTGCTTATTTTTGGTATCAACCTTCGTGGTATCCGTGAATCAGGTGTTTCCTTTGCCATTCCTACCTATGTATTCATCAGCACAGTATTTGTAATGATGGGTACCGGTCTATATAAGGTATTCGTTCTAGGCCAAACACTTGTCACAACTTCATCGGGTTACGAAGTCCACGCAGCAGCAGAATTTCTAGATAACCCAGCTCAGGTCGCGGTAGTGCTGCTACTCCTAAGAGCATTCGCATCTGGTTGTTCAGCGCTTACCGGTATCGAAGCTATCGCTAACGGTGTGCCGGCCTTCCGTGTTCCTAAAATCAAGAACGCAAACATCACCATGTCAGTCATGGGTGGAACTGCTGTGATTATGTTCCTCGGAACAACCTGGCTAGCGCTAACAGCCGGAGTCAAATACATCGAGAACCCCGCTGAACAGCTTGGTAATGCAGGCTTCTTCTCCACCGATCCTCAATTGTCGCTGATGGCCCAGATTGGTATTGCTGTCTTTGGTGATAACTCATTGCTGTTTTATGTTTTGCAGGCTGCTACCGCAGCAGTTCTCTTGCTAGCTGCTAACACAGCGTTCAACGGCTTTCCATTGTTGTCTTCAGTGCTCAGCCGAGATGGCTTTGCCCCAAAGATGTTGCAAACAAGAGGAGATCGATTGGTTTACTCCAACGGCATGCTTTCTCTAGCTGCTGCTGCCGGCGCACTGATCCTTGTTTATCAAGCATCGGTCTCTAGTCTGATTCAGCTATACATCATCGGTGTATTCACCTCCTTCACGGTCGGTCAAATCGGAATGATTAGACATTGGCGAAGAGGTGTGCGAGAAGACACGATTAGTAAAAAAGAAGCTTTCAGTGGTTTAGCAATCAATGGCTTTGGTGCACTATTAACTTCATCTGTTTTGATAATTGTTACCATCACTAAGTTCACTCATGGTGCATGGTTAGTTTTCATCATCATGCCTGCTCTTTGGGTTTTGATGTATCAAACCAAGAAGTATTACGCCGAAGTTGACAAAGAAATCCAGCTAAAGCCTGAGATTCAATTTGGTAGCAAGGGTGACTACGCAATCGTTTTGATGGATAAGCTAACTGCTCCTCAGTTAAAGGCTTTGGACTATGCGCTATCAAGTAAGCATGACAAGTTAGAAGTAGTTCACATTGCAGTTGATCCTGAACGAGCAGAGCAATTCGAAAAGGAATGGACAGAATACGGTATCCAGGTCCCACTAAGGATTATTCCTTCACCATTTAGAGACTTCGGTGCACCACTAAGCGAATACCTAACTGAGTACCGAGCTATGCATGAAGAACAACGTATGGCTATTTATCTTCCTAAATATGTTGTGGGTCACTGGTGGGAGCACATCTTCCACAACCACCGCGCCAACAGAATCCGTAAGCAGTTGATGTATGTGCGCGGAGCGATGATTGTGCTTGTGCCTTGGCGACTAGAGTCAGCAGACAAGATTGACCTATTCTCTAGAGCACCGATGCCAGGAGACGTTAGACGTGGTGAAAAAATGCGTTCTAGAAGTTCAATGCGCAGGCATGAAGGTGGAAAAAATACTGTCATCAGAATGGTTGCTAAAGAAGATGCCACCCCTGATGACATCTTGGACCCCAACGATGAGAAATAAGGATTACTCTTTAGTATTTATCGGCGGAGCAATAGGTGCACTACTTAGATACCTAATCGGTGGGACACTAGAACTAACTGTTGGTTTGAGCTTTGCTGGATCACTTTCACTTCTTATAGTGAATGTCCTGGGAGCAATGTTCCTAGGAATAGTTAACTTCCACCCAAGTTTTGCAACTGAATCTAAGAAGTCTTTCTGGGCTGCGGGTTTCTGTGGTGGGTTCACCACCATGTCTGGAATCGCAATCTTCCTCTATCAATACCCACCACTACTAGCCATGCCCGCAGCAGCCGTTATGTTTGGTTTTGGTTTTGTAGGGTACGCAGCTGGAGCAAACATCGGCAGAGCGAGCAGGGAAGCAAAATGACCCCTGCCGAAGTTTTCAACCCAATCATCCTGATCGGTATAGCATTAGCCGGTGGCCTAGGCTCCATCATCAGGTTTGCCATGAGCAAGTGGCAAGGCTTCTTACCTTGGGGAATTCTTTCAGCCAACATGGCAGCGTCCTGCTTCGCTGGCTGGGCTGTTGTCCACTTCACCCACGACAACACCTGGGTCGCCATCACAGTAGTCGGTCTTGCCGGAGGCTTATCTACCTTTAGCTCTTGGGCAGGAGCAGCCGTGCAGATGGCTGCTTCAGGTAGGCGCTTCGCTCCAGCCCTCTACACAGTGCTAACAGTCGTACTTTCCTCCACAGCAGCATATTTAGGCCTGCTACTGGGTTAACGCCTGATAAACTCATAGCCAGATTTATTGATTCCTGAGCATCGGATGCCCAGCCAACTACAAAAAGGGGGCTCGCCATGGGGCGTGGCCGTCAGAAAGCTAAAAACACTAAGGTCGCACGCGATCTCAAGTACTTTAGCCCTAACACAGACCTAACTGCACTGCAGGCAGAACTTGCCACGAGCAGCACCGAGCCTGACTACGAAGACAAGTGGGCTGATCTTTACCCTGATGAACAAGAAGAAACCACTACCGATAACACCGATAGTGGTTCCAGTTCTTCTGACTAAGCCTCTTTAGGCTTACGCTCTGGTGCGAGCACCAAGAGCAATACTCCAACAGCAAGCCAGGCACCTAAGGTTGCCCACTGGGTGATAGTGCTCGCTTCAGGAAAGTAGCTAATACGACGAAGTAGATTCACTTCAGCTCCTAATGGTAAGTACTGACCTAATGTTCCAAACCAGGTTGGGCTGTATAGCTCCTGTGGTAACGCGACACCACCGAGTGGGTTGCCAATAATGAAGAACAAACCAATTACGGATAACAAACCAACTCGTCCAGCTAGTGCAGCGGCACCCATAATGGTCAATGCAACTGCAGCAATACCTAATGCGACAACAGCTACCTCTAAGAAGTAATTGCCCTGCAGTGAACCTAACCAGAGATTCAAGATGGCAACGATTGAGAATGCTGCCAAGGTTCCTGCTAGACCTGCTACCAAGAACTTCTGACTAGTTCTGCGAAGTCGCATTGAACCAAGAAGCCCAACAACAATCCCAGCAATAATCAGTGGAAGCGAACCAGCACTCAAACCCAAACCTCTAGGGTCTTTAGTGCCAAGTGGAGCTAAATCTTCAATCGCGAAGGTAATAGCGCTAACACCGTTCGCGGCACTGATTTGAGCACCAAGCTCAATACTGATACTTGTAAGTAGTTGCGCCATGGCAGGTGATGCTCCAGTTGCAATAAGCATCTGTGGCTTATCAGTCAGAACTAAAGCTCCATATACTTCACGATGAGATATAGCTGCCTTGGCAGCAGCTAAGTCTTTGTATTCAATGAATTTGAATGCTCCTGGCTGTTGCTGATCAAACTGGGTTTGTACACCTTGAGCAAGGTTAGGAACAGTTGAGGTAATGCCAACAGGAATGTTCTTAGGAGTTGCTGTGGCCAACGGCCAAGCAAAAATAGTCAGGATAGTGCTGACAATGACTGTCACCATAACCGCGATCTGAATTACTGGTTTTAGGAAGTCTGACTTCCCCGGGGTTGAAACTACTACTTGTTCTTCAGACACGGCTGAACTCCTCTGTTTGGGTACTTGTAAAGTTTGGCAGTGAGACTACATATTGCACTGCTAATAACTGGTTTAGTTTGAGTAATGCCCAACTAGTCGAACAGCTCCACCATCAACACCTTTAGCACCTTGGATGTATCCTTCTAGGCGGCAGTCATTAGATTCGACTATGCCCAGTGGCCAGGTGTATACGCCAGCTTGGTTTAGGTGCTGTTGTATATCTGTTGCTTTATCTGCTTTTACAATCACCGCAAAACCTAAACCTAGGTTCCAGGTTGATTCAACTTGGTTAAGAGTGAAGTTCCCCCAACGGGTGAGTACTTGGAAGACATCTGCTGGAGTCCAAGAACTTCTTTCAACATCAAGTGTTGTGTTTTTAGGTAATACCCTGGCTAGGTTTGCTGCAATGCCACCACCGGTGATATGGCTCATTGCCTTGACAGAAGAGCCAAGATCGCTTTCTAGAAGTCTGTTGAGGATGCCTGTGTATAGGCGAGTTGGCTCTAGCAATACTTCACCCAGGGATCTGTCACCAAATTCTTGAACTGACTTGGTGTAATCAAGTTTGCTGTTAGCAACGATTTTTCTGACCAGTGAGTAACCATTTGAATGTAATCCTGAGGACTCAAGACCTAGAACAACATCACCAACCTGAACCCTGTTTGGTCCAAGTAGTTTGCTGTATTCAACAGCACCAACAGCAGCCCCAGCTACGTCATACTCATCTGGCTTTAGAAGACCTGGGTGCTCCGCTGTTTCTCCGCCGATTAAAGCAACACCAACTTCAGAACATGCTTTGGCGATACCTGAAACAATCTCTGCAATTCTTGAAGGAACTACTTTGCCGGTGGCGATGTAGTCAGTCATAAACATGCTCTTAGCTCCGACTACAACGATGTCATCGACAACCATGCCAACTAGATCTTGCCCAATGGTGTCGTGCTTATCGATAGCTTGAGCAATGGCAACCTTGGTACCAACACCATCGGTTGAAGTAGCAAGTAGTGGTCTATCGAAGCTCTTTAGAAAAGACACGTCAAACATTCCAGCGAAACCACCAAATCCACCAACTACGTTTTCGTTAAGTGTGCCCTTGATGGATTTTTTCATTAGCTCAACAGCTAAATCTCCCGCGTGAGTGTCAACACCAGATTTGGCGTAGGCATCACTCATTGCTTGCCTCAAGAATCTGGTTCAGCTCACTGTCAGGTCCTGGGTTGCAGGCTGCAGATTCTTTTTCTAAGAGGTTCTTACCGAGTCTGTCTTCGGCTGGTAATTCAATTGGGTATTTACCGGTGAAGCAAGCGGTACAGAGTTCTTTCTCTTCCTGGTTAGTAGCAGCAACCATGCCGTCTTTAGATAGATAACCAAGTGAGTCAGCACCAATAGATTGTCTAACCTCTTCAACACCTAGGCCTGTCGCAATCAGTTCTGCACGGGTAGCAAAGTCAATGCCATAGAAGCAAGGCCAGGTAATAGGAGGGGAAGAAATCCTTACGTGGATCTCTAGGGCTCCTGCTTCTCTAAGCATCGCTACCAGCGCTCGCTGAGTATTACCTCTCACGATTGAGTCATCCACAACGATGATTCGCTTCCCTCTGATTTGTTCCTTCAAGGGATTTAGCTTTAGTCGAATACCGCGCTGACGAATCGTCTGTGATGGCTGGATAAAGGTTCGACCAACGTAAGCGTTCTTCACTAATCCATGGCCAAAAGGAATGCCTGACTCTTGGCTATAGCCAATCGCTGCCGGTGTTCCTGATTCAGGCGTTGGAATTACTAGATCTGCATCAACTGGATATTCCTTAGCTAAAGTCTTACCCATCTGAACTCTGGAGTCATAAACAACTCTTCCGTTGATGGTGGTATCAGGTCTTGCTAGATACACATATTCAAAAACACAACCGGCTCTTTTAGTTTCAGCAAATCTAGTTGAACGCAAACCATGCTCATCAATAGCAATTAGTTCACCGGGTTCAACTTCTCGGACATAGCTTGCACCAACAATATCCAGCGCTGCAGTTTCAGAAGCAACAACCCAACCGCGGTCTAGTCTTCCTAGAACTAAAGGCCTAACACCTTGGGGGTCTCTTGCCGCATACAAGGTCGTCTCATCCATGAAGACGAGACAGTATGCACCTTTGACTTTAGGTAGTAGCTCTAACGCAGTTGCCTCTAGAGTGTGATCCAAATCCCCTGCAAGTAATGCTGTTAGCACTGCAGTATCGGTGGTGTTACCACCGGTAATTTCATTCTGAGCCTGATCTGGATACTTCTCCGCCAACATGTCCATTAGGTCTCTGGTGTTTGTCAGGTTTCCGTTGTGACCTAAGGCAACTGTCCCAGAAGAAGTTCTACCAAGAGTTGGTTGAGCATTACGCCAAGAAGAAGATCCGGTAGTTGAGTATCGAGTGTGACCAACAGCAATGTGCCCAACCAGAGCTTCAAGCGATGACTCACTAAATACCTGGGATACCAAACCCATGTCTTTATAGACCAAGATCTTCTTGCCATCAGAAGTTGCAATACCGGCAGATTCTTGACCACGGT
>Ga0209084_1000547_pt1 | contig 35446 bp, 53 predicted proteins | sample C_130820_MF_Meta_FD_187309 | JGI IMG/M metagenome (GOLD analysis project Ga0209084, IMG submission 187309) | Freshwater microbial communities from Lake Croche, Canada to study carbon cycling - C_130820_MF_MetaG (SPAdes) (version 2) | ecosystem: Environmental > Aquatic > Freshwater > Lake... | reverse complement strand
TGTACGAGTTAAGGGTTGCCATAGTCCCGCCATTCTACACCCTCAAGAGACCGTTCCCCCCGCCCCTGCTTTCTTGACGGGCAGGGGTACTACGCCTACCGCAGAGGGCTTGCGGTCCTGCGCGGCCGACCTAGATATTTTGAACCTAGCCAGCCTTTCAAGAGCTTGTTCAACGTCCGTAGAATCTTTGGTAAAGTTCAAACGGACCAAATATGGCAACTTGTTCTCGTCACCGTACCCAAAAATGTGTTCAGCAACCGCTACCGGAACTTGAACAGGAACATTTATTGGGAACTTGTAGTCAACACCGGCGAAGCGATCAACTAAGCCGGTGTCTGTACAATTTGTGACAAATACATCCATTAAAAACTAACAACTTCACCGTAAACTCGAATGTCAACCAAAGCAGATGCTGCGTTGGAGACATTGACATACAGAACCGACGTATTAGCGCCGTTAACGGTGGTGGTCAATGCGTAAGGGCTGGCAACCGTCAAGTCTTGAAACCTGTTCACAGCCGACAAGTTTGCCAACGAAGCAGTCGAAACAACTGCATTGCTAGCATTGCCATCATTGCTAGTCGTGATGCTCACGTTAGCAAAGACAGCACTTGCGTTGGGGTTCTGAACAGTAACCCGACGAACGATCACTTCCCCAGATCCAGCAAGCGCACCTGAGTTTGTCAGACCGCCCTGGAGAAGAGGAATTGCCGCCACAGCATTTCCAACCGTCGCCAACGAAACCCCAGTTACCCGACCGACAGCATAGTTACCGAAAAAGTCTGGGGTGTTTGAGCTGACTGCATTTGGATTTGCCATGCCTACTCCTTAGCTGGTGTAAGTCGAGCTTACAGCCACGCCACCGTTAACCGTCAACAACGTAACCGTGTTGGCAGCAACAGCAGAGTTAGCAAACACGTTAACACCGTCAGAGACGATGAAACCACCAGTGTTGTTAGCCAACAGGAGCGACAGAGCAGTACCGTTGTTGGCATACACCGTCGTACCCGCAACCGGGAACATCAGGTATGCACCAGCAGGGATGACGTTACCGGCCACAGTGGCCGGAGCAATCATCGTCGTCGTGGTGAAGTACGCACCAGCCGTGTTGGTGTTAGCACCGGCAATAAGGATTTTGTTAAGGGCTAATGCCATGACTTACTCCTTACAGCGACAGAGAGTTGTAGGAACCAACCCGAGTCATAGACTTGGGCTTGGTATTGACCAACTCGGCAATCATCAGCACTGCGCCGACATAACCGATCTGCCAGTTAGGAAGGGTTGACTCAAACCCGGTAAACACGAACGAACCCTGATCGTGGATGTACAACGACAGGTAGTTGGTGTTAATGAAGTAGAGCGTGCCTTCTGGGCAGTAAGGATCTGGGTAGATCGGCACACCAGCAACCATCAGAGCGCGGAACGCTGCCTGAGGGCCGTTGTTGTCGCCATCGAATCCCGATCCCGGGGTGATCACATACTGCTCTTGACCGACGAAGTCTTGAGCCAGCAGCGTCCAAGTACCAAAGCCGCAAACGCCAAACGAAGGCACTTCAGCGCCGTTCTTCACAGTACCAGAGATGTACTGCAAGACGTTTTGACGGGTTGGGTTGACGTTACCTGCGTTGTAGACTTTGGACTTCCACCAGGTGTAAGTCGTACGGTTGATGTTGCCGTAGGTCTGGGCATTCGTACCGTCGTCAATTGCAGCAGGCAGTCCGATAAACTGCTGGGTGTTCGTGGTATTGTTGTACAAGGCAGTTGCCATTGCATCCAACATCACGTTCGTCGTGTCATTCATCCGCGCTTCGATCAGCGGGATGATGGCAGCGTCTTGCTGAACCGCACCTTCCATCCCGAGGAACGGAACAGGCGAGATCATCAGCTTGAGGTTGAACTCAGCGTTGTACGCACCCTGCTGGACAGACGGCTGCGCGAACGAGCCGCTGTAGTCCGACCACTGAGCGTTAACAAACTGAGCGCCCTGAACAGGCACGGTTACCGAGGAAACACCGCCGCTGGCTTGCTGACTGTTGGCAATCAACGCGGCCATGAGAGGAGTCGAGTTGTAAAGTTGTACAACTAATTTTGGAATAAACGCCCTACGAGTCACATAGGTTAACTCTGTATATTGAGTTGACCCAGTGGCTGGCAGGATCCCACCGCCTATAGGCATAACGCCTCCTTAATGAAAAAGATGGGGCAGCGCCCCGTTAAGAGCACCGCTCACAAAGACACTAGAACAATCAGATACAACGTATCCGTGTTGCTCTAACAATTCCTTTGCAGCAACCAATTTGTCTTCCAATCTTTGACCCTTGGGTTGTTTATGATTCCACAACTCAAGGTTTTCAATTCGATTGTCAGACTTTACACCGTTTACATGATGTACGTTTTCCCCGTCCGCAAGTTTTCGTCCAAGGAATTTTTCCATCACGACCCGGTGCTGAAGCACCTTGCCGCCATTTTCAGTCATAAATACATATCCATCAACACCAACTTTCCAGCCCTGACCAGTTCCAGTTCTGTTGGATATTGACGCACATGATTGACTACAAAATGCACGTTCTTTGTCCTTGCGTTTGCTAGGCGCAAGAAAAAATTTTGTGCTGCAATTCGCGCAAGTTAGTTCAATGGCCTTCTTTGCAGAGCGGTATTTGCCACCACACTCAACAGAGCAAGTCATCACCCGATCTTGGTAAGACCGTTTCGTCAAGAAATCCTGAGCACACACGGCACAAGATTTCCAGACTTGGGTGATGGTTTTGCTGTAAGGCATTACAAACCAATAGGACGATTCGGTCTACGCAGATCGTTTAATGCGGAGACAGCTTCGTTTCTTGCTGCGTTGATTGGGTTCTTCCAGTATTTACCCAGATCAAATTTCTGAATAATTTGTGGATTGTACCCAGAAGGAGTGGGCGTAGCAGACTGCTTCATCCACTGGTGATACTCAGCGGCGGTCTCATGGTTAGTGATCCCGCGCTCAAGCATAATCTTTTCTACCTCTTTGACCTCGTCGTCCGACCCTGCAAGACCTTTTTGCTTGAGTCGTTCGCGGCGCTTGGTCAGCTCTTCAACAGCCTCTTTTTCACGGAGTTTGTTTTCCAGAGCCTGCACGCGCTGCTCGGCGGCAGTCAGAACTTGGGTAGTGCGATCTTCAATTTCCAATTCTGGAATAGGAAGATCAGGCTTGACCTTCTTCGTCATCCGCAGGAAATCCTTGCGGGTAGACGGGTTCTCGGCCAATTGTTGTGCAAGCGCGGCGAGTTCGTCGCGTGCGTCAGAAGAAAGATTTTCCAAAGACATGGTTGCCCTCTACCTTGTCCTTAGATTACTTTCTTGCCGTCAGCAGGCTTTTGAACCTGCATACGATTCTTGCTCATCACGCTAGGACCCTTGAGGCCACCGAGGTGAGCGAAACGAGGCTGATTGACAATCGGCCCATGCTCTTGTTTGTCCGTCGTCGGACTACGGGGAGACGCAGCACCCCTTGGTTTAAAAAGATCCATGTCTTATCCCATTTGAGGAGGTTTAGGCGCGCCAGCGCCAGGTGGCGTCATTCCCGGCGGCGGGGCTGACTGAATAGCTTTCGACTCCGGCGTCATTCCACCGGCCTTAGGAAGCGTCTGCAACATTTGCAGAATTTCTGATTGCTGCAACTCTCCAGTCTGGTTGCGCTTGCCACCTAGCAATCCGCCCAGCTTACGAGATGCCTCAAGAATTGCTTTCCCCTCTTCCGACTCTGCTCCCAAAGCGGGAAGCGATTGGTCAAGAAGGTCTAGCGCAATTGATACGTTGATCATTGCAGCTTCGCGCGTACCCTGTTGTTTTTCAGGCGTAGACATTGGCGAAGCCATTGGCGGGGACTCCGGAGTGGAAGGCCCGACAGGAGTTGGCGCAGGCGCACCGGCACTGCGGTCGCCCTTCATCAACTCCATTAATTTCTCTGACGGTACGCTCATGTGCGACCTTGTATCTTCAAACGTAAAAAAAGTCAAGTGGGAGGCTCATCGCCCACCTCCCGCAGGCCGGTTCAGAAACCTGTTACGGTCGGATTACTTCCGACGAGCTTTACGACCACGGCGCATGGCATACTCCAAGTAAAGAGGGCCACTTGTAAGGGCAAGCAGCCATACCCATCAAACTCAATTAGCGGCGGGTTTTACGACCGCGTTTGCTGGTGCGATACATTGAAACCTCACTTTCGGGAATAGTCCCGAGTCATGCGGGATGAATTTCCTGCATTGCCCATCCTATTCGTCTGTGTGCGATACGTCAAGGATGGAGTTGTAGGTTTGTCCAATGTCTTTGTCGTAATTCTTGGCTGATCACCCGTGCGGGTGGTGTTTTGCATTGCCATTACTTCTCCTTAAGAGGCTGCATAGCGGCTTGCTGGGCTTGAGCGGCCTCCATCTTCTTGAGACGCTCTTTCAACTGCTGCTTCATTGGCGGTTCCAGCAAGTCTAGCAAGGATTCCTTGTCAATTGCACCTGCTTTGAGGAGATTGAACGCCAATTGCCTCGTATCCTCCATAAAGATTGGAGAATTGGAGTGTGCGTCCACTTTTACGGCGTAATTCTTAGGCAATTGCTCTGCAATGAACCGATTGCCCTTGATGTCGGTGTAATGCGTGTCGGAATAGCACTGCATCAGCTTGAGATACAGCGTAGCCATCTTTTCCAGCGCATCTTCGATCACTAACGCCCGTTTCTTGGCTCTGGATGACCCCAGACGGGCAAGTTGCGAGGCGTGACCGCTAGATCTTACCCCTGCTTCACCCCGGCCTTGCAAGACAGAGACGATGCCAGATGCTTCTTCAAACATTCCATCGATCTCTTGGATCTCACGGAACAAGTCGGGCGGGACTTGAGGTGCAAGTTTCTCAACCTTCGCATTTGGCATATCGGTAGAGAGAATTCCTCCAGCGCGGTTAAGAGCGAAGTTCTTCTCATCTAGGATCCCCGTAAAGCCAATGAGGGCAGACGGTGGGTTCACCTGCTTGGATAGCAGGTCAAGAATCTCCGTCATGCGTTTGTTACGCATCTGCTGGAGATAGATCAGACGCGACACTTCTGACTGACCCCAGAAGTAGTCGTACAAGGGTAAGGGGCAAACCTGCACAAAAGGCAGCTCCCCTTTTAGGAAAACTGTTTCACCCGGCCTGTCGTAGATGATGATATCAGGGTCTGCCTTGGTGACAACCTGATAGTCGTTGGTGTCGTCGTTCCACAGCCAGAGTTCCGTCATCTGCACGGTTGGCTCAGAGACTTGGGCTTTGTAGCGATTGCCGCCAGACAGATCAAGGTTGACGTTGCCATACAGAGTCGGGTCCGTCTGGCTCATAATGATGCGCTGCACGCCGTTAGCAACTTCCGTGCGGTCGTGCTGGGCATAGGTCACGCGGTTGACCAGCTCTTCCCGTCTAGGGTGGCTGTAGAGCCGGTTGTACAACTCAGACTTGGTGATGTAGTACGTCTGGATCAGCGCCTCTTGGCGGTCCGTGTACGGCACATCTTCGCGCAACACGCCGATCGTGCTTGGCTCGACTAGGTACGGGTTGATTCCGTTGCGGTAGACGAGTTTGACAAACGTCGTGTTGTAGGCCAGCGCCCACGACACGGCGGAGGAAAACACTTGGTCAGCGTTGCTGTTGAGCCACTCGTCGTTTAGTGCGCGGGTTAGAACCGGCAGCTTGGCTTGTTCTTCCTCTGCTACGTCTGCACCGAGATCGATAGAGAACCGCGTGGTCTCGGCAGAGTAGAGAAAAGAAGATAGCTGATCTATGTGCGGAAAGATTTTGTTATAGAGAGCCGGCGCTTCGTCCGGCCCGTTACCAAAGAGATACCAAGAGCGTAGCCCACCGTAGTCAGTGCGCCGGTCTGCCATGGAGACGGAACACTTCTCAATGACGTCGAGAAAGAATAGTTCTCGATCTAGAGGTGAGCTAGGAATTCTCATGTGGGTATGCTTAGGTTTTCGTGGTCAGACATATAGCTTGCCGCTTTCGGGCCAACCAGACGGCCTGTCTCGTGCGGGTTCATCGAGACTGGCTCGTCACGCACAGGCTTGGCAACTCGTCCGGCCATAGCGGTTTCTAGGTTGATGTTCTGGAACCCGCCGCCCCAGATTGCAGCGTCGCCTGGGCGGGGTTCTTTCTTCTGCTCCACCGGGATCTGGTGGTGGTGCATCCCGGATTGAGACTCGCCCTCACGGACCGACTTGATATCGGTCATGTTGAAGTCTTGCGCGAGGTTACGCAGGGTATTGTCGGCGTGCTTAGTCTTGTCAGACTTGAGAGACACCGGCTTTAGGAAAACCATGTTGAGTTCTGCGGTGCAGAATTTGATAGGGCAGACGGGTTCGTAGGATTCAAACAAGCCGTGTGAGGAGCAAAGATAGTCGTGTAGAACGCTCATAAGATGTCATCCAGAGTGGAATAAGAATAGTCGTGACGATTGCGTGGCCCAATAGATAATTTAAATCCGTCTGGTGTGTGAGTAATCCCCATGTGTGGAATGATAACGGGTTGCGGTGTCTTACGATAGTCAACGTATTGAGTCTTGTCAGGACGCTTCATGATCCTGACGTTGCCGTCGCGCCAGTGCTGGTAGGCGGAGGATACGCGACGCTGAACCTGCTCTGTGAGTTTAGTGTTCTCGTATACGAAAACGTCTGCAAATGTTCTCTTTTTCATGCCGCACAGTTCGGCAAACTTTTCCAGCGAGATGCCACGAGACTGGTCGTTGATGAACCTTCTCATCAACATTTTCAGTTCGTGTTTAGGAATTACGGTGTTCAATTCTGTATCCGATGCGGCTCAGGAACATAAAGAACTCTATCTCGCCGTAGACCTTCTGGACAAGCTCAGGTGAAAGAGTGCATGAAATGTGCTTGTGGCCCACCAGCTTTCTGGACGTAGCGTGATGCCCGACAAGGGTATCAAACTCTAGGTCATCGTGGAAACCCGGCCCCAGGTACTCCACCGAGAATTGTTTGGCAATGTGGTTAGGGGCATATCTCACGCCCACGTTCTCCAACTGGGGACGCAGCAGCCCTGAGAGCTGTACATCCTCGTTGATATACGGCTGGACGTTAAAGAGTTTGTGCAAGATGCCGTGCTTGCTGGGAGCCTGCAAGAACTTGCGGCTACGCAGAGAGAACCCGCCGTTCTGCACAACGGTCACATCTGTCTCTGTCTGCCAGGTGAAGTTGAAGAACGCTTGCTCGCCTTTTATACCCATGTGGGTAGGAGCGCCCACATAGTCGTACTCGTAGTAGACATCCGTGAAGTTCTCACCGTTGAGAACCCAGCCATCGTCTTGGACAACCAAGCAGTATTCAGTCTCGATGTAGTGCTGCAGGGCGTACATACAGAAGATGGAATACTGGTAGTAGTCCAGCGGTGCAGTCTGCTTCCACGCTATGTGGTCTGGCAGGGTCGCAGGGCGATCCGGCGAGATCAGCAGACCTTTGCTACCGGGTAGTTCCCGCAGGCTGTGTACGAGGCTGGGAATCGCGCTAGAGCCGTCGTTATGCCCGTAGATGGCAACGATGGTGAGGTCAGTGTGTCGTGCCGGGGTCGCCATATAGCCCAATCCGTTTTAGGTAGGTTGAGACGTTGCGACCACCTGCGAGTTGCTCAGGAGTAGAGACTTCCTCGTCGTGGGAAACTTTTCTGGTATGTCGCATCGCAATGAGTCGGGGCTGTACTTGCTCTGCCCACGCGACGGTTGCCAGCGCTGCCGCAATAACACGGTCATCCTTGCCTCGACCGGGCGCACCAATAAACCCACCTTCTCGGACGATGCCCTTCATCTCGTCAAGAAGGTCCATAGATTTGATGTCCATGAGACCACGCTCGAAGTAGTCTTTCATGTAGGTGAGCATCCTCTCCTTTGTCTGGCTAGTCGTCAAGAAGCCTATGGAGTTAGAAAGCCCACCCATCGTATCGTTGCGACGCCAGATGTAGTTGGACATAGAACCCAATACGTCTAGCAGGTTCTTGCCAGCCCCACCAGACTGAGCAGACGCCATCCTCTTGAGGTTACGCAACTCGTTGATGACTGCCTGACCAGGCCCGTTCACCTCTAGGTTAAGCGTAGAGTTCTTGTACGCACCGGCAAGGTGGGCAATAACCCACGCAAACTGGTAAGTGTTCATCTCGCTAGTGGCAAACTCTGCCACCTGCTCTAGACCATCTGCGTAAACACGGAAGACTTGGATAGAGAAACGGTCTGCCCAATCGGATGACCCATAAGCAGGGTCTGCACCGATGACGTAGTAGGCAGAATCTACCGGCTGCTCCCAAACCTTGAGCGTGCCAAGTTTCTCAGTAGAGCGCAGAACGTCCGTGTCTTGGAACAACGCCCCAAAAGCATAACGGAAACACTCCGGCGTTAAAGACTTAGAAGCCTTGGCAGCATCAGTACACCGGGCATTTGAGAAGAAGCTCGTACCAGTCATCACGAATGCGTAGTCTTCCGTAGGAGGAAACTCCTGGTACATCAGCGCATCGTCCTTGATCCCCTCGTGCAGCTTCCATCTCCACCACGCCATTTGCCTGCTGTTGATCTCCACACCGTACAACTTCTTGATGTCCTTCACCCACTCTTTTTCTTCCCCAGTTAATTTGCCATCCCAATAAACTTTATAGACCGCAGAGTCTGCAGGCACGGAATATAGTTCATTTCTCCACCAGCCACAGAAGATAGCCCTCTGAGTTCTAGCCTTCTTAGCCGTCACATACATATCGTGGAACATATTGAACCCACGAGCAGTGCTCTCGAACAAGTACAACCGCTGCGGGTTGGTCTCGGCAAGAGAAGCCAAGAGAGACGCTAGGCCCTCCTCATCACCCCAACTGGATGTCTCAGTACCATGCAGGTACGTTATGGCCTTACCGCGCCCCAGAGACCCCTTAGAGCGCAACCCAGCAACCTGGTAAAACAGTCTTGACCTGTTCTTGAGAGATAGATGATTCCTATTATGAGCAATCATAGGAATTTTATATTCTCTTGGGAGACCATCTATGTACATAGACAAGGTACTCCTAAACATATCCCTGTTCTCTTCTGTGTCTGTCGTCAATGTACCCTGTAATCCAGGATGTACAAAATGCCAATACAGATCCAATGCCAAAGAGATAGTAGTAATACCTAACTGTCTACCCTTCAATATCACAAAGAAATGGATGTCATCCTGTAAACCTTTAGATATCTCATCCATAATATATGTCTGAGTACCTAATAGTTTATCCATTTTCTTAAGACCATGTTCCTTGGTCTCAATCTTTAACTCACTACAGAATTTATAGAACTGCGCTAGATTAAACATAGATCCAACCCGTTTTTTCTTGGGGGGGAGAAGCGTTGGGTGCACGCCTACACGGGGGTCATGACCCATCGCCTGGGCCTACTGCTGTGCTCGGATGGTAGCACGGTTGTCGGTGGTACTGCCCAGACCGATCCTGATCAGTGCTCAGTGCTCAGACAGGTCTACAGATCAAGCAGTGATGCGGTTAGAGCAGAGCAGGAACGGCCAGTGTCCCGTGTAAGAAGAATCGACCAAAACGTATGAAAGGGAGGATTGTGGTGATCACCCGCTCACTTCCTCATCCGTCGGGTCTGCAGTACAGGTAGGAACATCCTTACCTATACTATATATACAGTAGGTACAGGTAGGACAGTGTAGAGAGGTTGACAGGTGGTACAGGTAGGACAGGTTGACAGGTAGGATCGGTGATGCTGTAGTACTGTATAGATAACCATTAGGGAAAGTACCTAGTAAAAAAAAAGTATTATCGGTTGACAGGAGATAATCAGATTGATATTATGTTCTCACTGTCTTAGATCAAGACAGATTATCTTATAGGGGAACATCATGCAGTATCAACAAGCACTCAACATCTTCAGTACTACAGAAGACAAGCTCAACAAGTTGCAACCAGGTCAGTGGGTGTATGCGGGTAGCAGGTCTTCCATGGGTAGGTTCTGCCGTATCAAGGCTAATGGTGTTGTTGTGGTGTCATGGGCCGGGAACATGAAACATTTCCAGACACTCAACCAGTACTCTAAACGCTGATCTGCTGACAACGCGAAACCCTCTTCGGAGGGTCTACCGGTAGTGCCGGCACTGATGAGCGTAGAACACCCTACAACCGATCTTGAACCCGTGCAGGTAGGGTAGCCTTGCCTGCACATTTCCCGGCCCGTGTTGGGCCTCTTATCGCCCCTTTCGGGGCATCTTTGGAGTGTTGACCATGTTGTACGAAGAACTACAGGCAAAAGCCGCTGAGATTCTGCGTCAAGCAGAGGAAGTCAAGCAGGAAGAGAAGCGGCAAGCTATCGAGGCTTGCAAGGCCATGATCGCCAGTTACAGCATCACCGCTGCCGATCTGAAGCTACAGCCCGGTAAAGGATCGTTGCCGAGCAAGGGAGAACGCAGGACCGTCCCGCCTAAGTACCGTGATCCGGTATCAGGGGCAACCTGGTCCGGGCGTGGCAAGTCCCCGCGCTGGATCAACGGGCACGACAAGTCCGCTTACGTTATCTAATCTTATCGGGGCGGCTAACCACCGCCCCATCATCGAGGACCCATCGTGTTATCAATCATATTCTTAATTTCGTTTTGTACCGGCATTGCCGGGGCCATGATAGGCGACCTAGAGGTTGCGTTCGTTGGCCTGATCATTGCCATCGTGTCAGGCATTGCGGGGATAGACTCGTGAACGGCGAGTGGATGGTCAAAGATGTTTATTATGAGGATGGTATCCCTAAGATCATTCAAGACCCCGTTAATAAACAGTGGGAGGAACTAACCTCGGGAGATATTGAAGCAGCGTTCTACCATGTAGAGTTCGACAAGGCATATATATTCTATAAAGACCCTAGCAAGTGGACAGTGGCATTCGCTAGGATGATAGAAAAGATATTGAGGGAAAAGAATGGATAACGAACAGGCGATCTTTAACTATTTGAGTGATAAAGGAGAGATGTTCGTTACTGACATGAGCATCTCTGGAATGCCCCGATCGTCCCTGAACGCCAGGCTTTCCATCATGGCGAAGTCGGGGAAGATAGAACGCAGACTAGAGTGGAACGAGGTCATCTGTAAGCAGTGTTGGTTGTACATCCCTCCCAAGGCGGAGAGGGTTTACAAGACATCCAACCCATTTCGAGGAGAACCCGAGTATGCGTACATCCTGCGGAACTTCTCACGACTACCACTACAGGAAGAAAGACATGAAACCCGATGACATCATCCGCATGGCGGAAGAGGCTGGCTTTCCTATTTGCGTAGGGTTTTTTGGGGAGATGATGGGAACTTTCGCCAACCTTGTCGCCGCGCATGAGCGGGGGCGCCCGTGGGTCGGTCTGACGGATGAGGAGGTGCAATACATTGCTGATAGCGAGTATGAAGAGACGTTTGTTCGTTTAATTGAAGCCAAACTCAAGGAGAAGAACGGTGGATGAACAATTGAACCGTGTCCTGCAACGCGCTCTGTCGGCCATGGAGAGCGCCTATTACGTCCTGATGATCCAGCCCCACACGCCCCGAGAGGAGGCGGAAGAGCTGCGCCGAGCAATGCTAGAGATCGAGGATGTGCTAGAGTGAACCTTTCTCGCGTGCTGTCTCCTAGATGTCCCACTCGGGACTTGACCCCGGTCTTGCATCGGGGTTTTTTTTGTGTTAGTGTTGACCCCGTTACCGTGGAACGTAACGAAGAGGACTTACTCATGCATCGGACCCCAACGGGGTGTTCCACCCGGTGCAGCAGTAAGTCCTTTTTTTTCGCCCGCACTCCTCGCGTTAGCAGTGGGCCTAGATGGGCCGCAGGGAAGAGTACATCGGCCAGGGTATGCCACCCCCTGCGAGCCGCGCAGCGTTCCAGAGCGACTGCACAAGTGTCGAACCTCCTGGGTGGTCTCAGGCTCGGCATGAATGAATCTGGCCTCAAGGGAGCACTGGCAGGAACCATCTTAGATGAGTGACCCTGCGGGTGAGGCTGGCTGCCATGCCACCTTGGAGGTTCTTTTGTCCTGATGTTCTGTGAACGAACGGACAGTTGACAGTTCTTTTTTTTTCTGTTCTAGTGATGTTTCTCGTATCTATCTTATCTTATCTTATAGGTGTTACATGAAGTTATGTATCGATTGCCGTCACCTACTACCCAAGCCTGGTGACGATGACTACGCACTAGCTAAGTGCGCTGCCTTCTACAACATCCACCCGGTATCGGGTCGCAAGTTGTATTCCTACGCCTACAACCAGAGAACCTTCGAAGCAGGTAAGTGCGGCGAGGGAGCGATCTTCTGGGAGCGTAAACAAGAGGAGACTCAAGATGAGTGATTTCAGCCCAGAGGTCCGCAACAGCGGGTGGTGGTCTGGCGATAGCCGCATGGCCGCCAACGGTCAAGCAGCAACTGCCATTCTCATCAAACAGGGGAAGATGGAACGTGAAGAGATCTCTGATCTTGAACACGTCAAGATGGGTCACGTCATGCAGCCGGTCATCGGCAGGCTGGCCCAGGAGAGGCTCGGCATAGAACTCAAAGATGCCGCTTACCCTCTTACTCATCCCAAAGAAAGTTGGCTGCGTTCTCACTTCGACTTCATCTCAGCGGACAACAAGGTGCTGGTGGAAGCCAAGAACTACAGCTCTTTCATGAGGAGCAAGTTCGATCCTGAAATTTGCCTCATGCCAGACGCAGACAGGATCCAGTGTATCCACGAGGCCACCGTTCACGGTGCAGAGATCGTCTACCTGGCAGTACTACTTGGAGGATCTGAGTTCATTGTGGTGCGACAGGAAGTCACACCAGAAATGAAGGAGGAGCATATCAAGTGGTGCGCCAGGTGGTGGGGCCACGTTGTTGCCAACACCTTGCCAGAACCTCAGACGGTGGAGGAGTGCAAGATCTCTTTCCCGGTGTCGGAAGAAGGCACGGTGATCGCCAGCAAGGAGCTGGAGACTGCTGCTCGTAACTACTCTTACTACTCCAAACTTCGTAAAGAAGCAGAAGATCAGGAAGAGAACTGTAAGCAGGCTCTCATGAAGGCGATGGGCAGCAAGTCTGTGTTGAGCACTATTGATGGTACGGTGCTGGCTACTTGGAAGTCTGCCAAGGCGTCTGCCAAGTTCAACACGACTGCTTTCAGAGCAGCGTACCCACAGATGTATGACCAGTTCGTCCAGGAAGTACCTGGATCACGGAGATTTCTAATTAAATGAGCGAAGAAGAATACGAAGACATTTGGCATCTATATCGTGCACTTGCGATGGCTGCTTTCATTATCAAGAGGGAGAACCCCTACCACGGTGGAAGCAAGCAACTGATCATGGAATCAGCATCTGAGTACGCAAATCTTATGTGTAAAGATCTACGAGGTTTCAATGAGTAATCTTATCCCTGTGAATGACGTCCAGACTATGGCCGTCGCTATCGCCAAGTCCGGTCTCTTTGGTATGAAGACCCCTGACCAGGCACTTGCCCTGATGCTCATCGCACAAGCAGAGGGTATGCACCCTGCTCTGGCTGCTCGTGACTATCACATCATCCAAGGACGTCCTGCTCTTAAAGCAGACGCAATGCTTGCACGCTTCCAAGCACAAGGTGGCAAGGTCAACTGGGATGTGTTAACTGATAAGGAGGTAACTGCAACATTCAGTCATCCGCAAGGTGGAAGTGCCAAGATCACCTGGACTTGGGATATGGCGGTCAAAGCCAAGTTAACCGGCAAGGACAACTGGACTAACTATCCTCGTGCGATGTTGCGAGCAAGGGTAGTGAGCGAAGGAATCCGCACCGTGTTTCCGGGCGTTGTAGTGGGCGTCTACACGCCAGAAGAACTGTCGGACATACCTACCCATGCACCCGTGAAAGATATGGGCGCAGCGGACGTTCTAGAGCCCGTGCAGCCCCCTCCTAGGGAGGTGGAGGATCATCCCTTTTCACTCTTTCTTGCAGACGGTTCCGTCTACGAGTCCTACCCCGATTTCTCAGGCTACCTGGAAGGGGTTAGGTCGATGGTTGAAAAGATTATGAGGTCGCAGAAGTTCACGCCGGAGGTCAAGAAGGAGAAGATCGCCAGCGTACTCAATGCCAACGCCAAGGGTATCGAAGAGCTGCCAGCGCTGTTCAAGTTCCAGTTGAAGGCAGCGCTTATCGGGGAGGGATCCGATCTCCCAAAGGTGTTAGAGGACCAGTTAGACCAGGAGACATCAATGGATCTGTAGGAGGATTCCATCGTATCGGCAATATAACTATCAAGGGATATCATGAGCTACAAAGAAAACGCATTTCAACCGACCCCAGGCAAGGTAAATCTTTTCTCGAAAGATCCAGCACAGAAAAAGAATCCTAACGGCCCTGACTGGGATGGTGATCTGTTGCTCACCAGATCGTACGCAGTAGGTGAGACGATCAAACTATCGATCTGGCAGAACACCACCAAGAACGGTGGAACCTACTTCACCATTAAAGAAAACACTTACTTCAAAGACAAGAAGGAAGAGCATAAAGAAGTACCGCCTAATTACAAACCTCACACAACAGGGTTTGGATCTAAGCGGGATGACATGGACGAAGACGTACCTTTTAATTAGAACTGGTCTATAATGGTCGTACCACCAGCACAGAGGTACGGCATGATCAGTTCTAAAGAGTGTTTCAAGTGCAAGACCGTCAAGCCATTGGAAGAGTTTTACAAACACCGGATGATGGCTGACGGTCATCTCAACAAATGCAAAGCCTGCACCAAGTCAGATGTTGCGAAACATCGAGTAGAAAACATCGAAAGGATTAGAGAATATGACAAAGAGCGATCCAAAAGACCCGAGAGAAAAGCTGTCAATATCGCTGTCAATCGAGCCTGGAGATCCGAGGATCTTAGACGCCAAAGAGCGCACAACATGGTTTCACGAGCAATTAAGAAAGCATTGCTTGTACGCTCCCCATGCTGTCGCTGCGGCTCTGAACGATCTCTCGCTCATCACGAGGACTATGACAAACCACTCGAAGTGATGTGGCTCTGCCAGCCCTGCCACAAGCAGCGCCATAAAGAGCTGAAAGAAGAGTTCTGATGACTCCTACCCAGAGATCACTGGAGTATCTGCGTGAGCAGGGCTATCTCTGCGCTGTAGTTGAGAAGTGGAATCCACACGCACGAATACGGCAGGATCTCTGGGGATGGTGCGACATCCTTGCAATACGTCGTAATGAGGTACTTGCCGTGCAGGTAACGGCATCTGGGGTGGCAGAACGGATCAAGAAGATCCTTGCGTCTGACACAGTGGGTGCAGTACGGGAGGCTGGTATCAGGATAGAAGTACATGGGTGGCGGAAGAACTCCGCTGGTAAATATGTAATGAGAATAGAGGATATATCTTGACTAAAGTATTTGTAGCTACACCTATGTATGGTGGAATGTGCACAGGGTTTTATTTGCAATCTATGCTGGCGTTGGTGTCAGTAGCAAAGGAGAAAATAGAACTTAATTGTTCTTTCATGTTCAACGAGTCTCTCATCCAGCGTGCTCGCAACGGACTAGCACATCAGTTCCTACAGACAGACTGCACGCATCTGATGTTCATAGACGCTGACATCCGGTTTAACCCACACGATGTCATGTCAATGCTGGCAGCAGACAAGGATGTCATTTGCGGACTCTATCCCAAGAAAGAGATCAACTGGCAGCAAGTTGCTATCTCCGCAGGCAACGGAGTGCCGTGGGATCAGCTCAAGAACCACACAGGAGCGATGGTGGTTAACCTGGTAGGAGAGCAAGGCCAGGTTGTAGTGCCGCAGAATGAGCCGCTGGAGATCGTCAACGGAGGCACGGGCTTCATGCTCATCAAGCGTGAAGTGTTTGAAGCTATGCGACCATTTGTCGCCGTGTATACCAATGATGTACTAGACACGGCAGGCACGATGAAGGCTGACGAGATCTACGAATACTTCCCGGTGATGGTGGAAGGCGGACGTCTTCTCTCCGAGGACTTTGCTTTTTGCACAATTGTAAGAAAGCAGGGGTATAAGATCTATGCTGCCCCGTGGGTGAAGCTCGGACACTACGGGTCTTACCTATTCGAAGGCAGTCTTATCCCTGCACCTTAACCGGAGTCTCTTGTGAAAGATCAGATCCTTGCCGCTATTGACGGGAATGACGCTATGGATGCCCTGTCAGCGCTCTTCTCTGCTGCCGTCACCGTTGCTCAAACCATGAGCATCGAAAAGTATGCCCTGAAAGATTTCTTCCAAGGCTTTGCTGACACGGCCTACTCTATCGAGTCTACCGACGAAGACGATGGTCTTGACGAGGATGACGGCGTCGAGGAAGACGAAGGAACCGAAGAGTAATTACTTCTTCGCAGTTCTTGCGGATCTACGGAAAGCCTCGGCAGTGGGAAACCCCCGCTGCCCAGGCTTTTTAGCTGGTAGGCCCAGCTTTCTACGTCTGTTGATGTTGTAGTACAGACCCTTCTTTGCTTTCATCTTGGAACCTCAGTACATCTGGATTGACGGGCGCATCCTTGCCCTTCACCAGACGGTTTCCCAGCCACGGCTCTCCCTTCTCTAGGATCACCATAGAGTGCCGGAACTCCAGGCGCTGAACGTTGTGCTGGATCTTGCACTTGTCGTTCACAGCCTGGATGAAACCTGCAAAGAACTGTATGGCGTGTGAGCCATAACCCGGAATCCACTGCGTGTGGAAGTCTTCCACAACGTAGATGCCATCGTTAGCTAACTTGGGCCACCAGCGGTTGAAGTTGGCAATGATGTCTTGGGCAGTGTGAGATCCGTCATCAATGATGATGTCGAACTCACCCTCTAACTCTACTTCCTTGGAGTCTCCAACGATCACTTTGATGCGACCGTCCTCGAATTCCAGCTCTCCGCACTTGGGATCCGTGTCGATCCCAATGATCTCGGTAGCATCCCAAAAGTAATCTGCCCACGTTTCCAGTGAGCCACCGTTCTGTACCCCTATCTCTAGGAGTCTGATTTCATCATCTCTGTAGAGAGAAAAGATTTGATCGTAAGCATATAGATAAGATTCCCACTTGTCAGAAACAAGACCATCCTTCCTGACATGAATTCCTAAGACCGACATCCCCAACGCCTCCTGGCTGCTTTCCCGCGCTCCCCCGTCCAACCCTTGGAACGGGCACAGAAACTCTTATGGCGAGGATTCTTAGGGTCTTTCGTGGGTGCTTTTAGGTTGCTACCCGCTGCCCTAGCTTTCCTCCGCCCCTTCTCCGTCAGGCCAGCACCTCTTGATGCGGGGAGTTTCTCGCCTCTACCAACTGACAGATTGGGGAACTTGCTCATAATTCACTCACATCTATAAGGTCACCACGGAAGTCAATCACTCCATCATCGTGTTTACTGACCAGCTCAGGCCACAGCATCTTGCCATCCCTGAACGTCAACACGGCAAACCCAGACCTCCAGTTTACAGGATTGTCTTCCAAGTAATCTAAGAATTGTGGTCCGTTCGTTTCCGCCAGCGTACCCGTGTCTACGCCCCACCGCGTGCCGTTGTAGTCGCTGTAGGGCGTTACCTTCAAACTATGAAGATGCCCTGTCACAATCGACACGCCAGACCCCACCGTGTTGTTGTGCGTGGCGTGGACACCATTCTTGTACCGATGCTTGACCACCACCTCTGGAGTCAGCCAGCAACTCCAACATGGAGTCCAAGCCATAAAGTGATCCTTTAAAGCCGTGCCGTACACGCCTTCAAACTCTGGTCCTACCTGCGCCAGACGAGTCTCAAACCTCGCGTCGTGGTTGCCCAGGGACCAGATCAACTGCGTGTGATGCCTAGCCTTCTTGGTGGCCTTCTCGATCTCTCCTAGAGCCTCCTGGCAGGCTTCTAGTTCCTGCTTGACGTTAGGCATATGCGTCCAGCCTATGCGTGGGAATCGGGAGATTGCAGCGCCGTCAAAGGCATCGCCGTTGTTGACGATCACATGAGGCTTTAAAGTCTTTATAGCCCAGAGCAAGCCCTTGAAAGCCGTGCTGCGTATACCAGGCCAGAAGTGTGCGTCTGAGAAGACTATCGCAGTTCCTGTCGTGATCCCTGCGTGGTGTCTTGCCTTCTCTAGGTGTGTGGTGCTTGGTCCTTTTGTCTCTCTTACGCTGAGACTTATCTTATGGTTGGCTTCTATTCTAGTTCTTATTGCGTAGACTGCTCTTTCTGATATGCCGGTAGCGTTAGATATCTTTCTGGGAGATCTATGCTTTTCCCAGAGCTGTATGAAATCTTGATCAGATATTAGTAGCTCACGTCCCATGTGCGCCTCCGTGATGGCAGGCGCTTGATACCATACTATTGTTACAACAACAAGGCTTCTGCTTGTCTACGTTTCAACAATCCTGGCAAGACTTTTCCACCTGCCTTGCTCCACTTGAGCAACTCTTCTTTTGCTCCTACCCAATCCTGTTCGTTGATCTTGCGCTTGAGGGTAGACGTCTGGAGTCTGCCAACGCCAAGGTTGTAGGTGAAGTCAACGATCGCGTTTAATCTTCGGTTGTCTGCCACTAGCCCAGGACAGTGGCGCAGAGTACCCGGTAAATATGTGTGCCTCAGTTCTGATTCCAACAGAGCCTGAGCCTCCGCCCGTGTGATGTGAGAGTCCTGCAGAGTCACTCTCCTTCCGTCCGCGTACATCGTTGAACCGAAACCAATTGTCGGTACGTTGGCCGGACAAAGGTACGGAGCCTCTCGAAAACCTTCGAAACGCTGGCATAACTCTATAGCGATAGACAGGTCATAAGCCACGCTTGGCAAGAGTCCTGTCCAAAAACCAGAAGTTCAACGTGCCTGCCACCAGCGCAGAGAAGTCTGGTGACATCATTACCTTGAACACTTCTATAGGGTTGTTGTTGTCTTCCCAGGCGCAGAAGGCAAACCACAGATGAGCAAACGACCAGATCAGTAAGACCCAGTAGGTGACAACAGGGCGTACAGAAGCAGATAAAGAAGCGGCCCAACCGCCAGCAGATTTAACCATTTCCGTCTGAGATTGTATCGCTGCACCGAAAGCGTCCATAACGCCAACATCAATCGCCGCATCCCTCTGCGCTCCTATTTCGTTGAGCTTGATCTGACCACGCAACTGCTCAAGGTCACACTGCCGCTGGAACATCAGCAGCTCGTGAGCGCGCTCATCCTTCTTGTCCAGCCATTTCAAAACCTCTGGCGCAAGACGGAACAACCCGCCTATGAGCGACCCAAAGATCCCGCCGGACAAGACTTCAAACATCAGCCCATACCCTCGCCAGGAGTGACGTAGACGGTCGGAGTTGAAGACGAAGAAATATAAGATATGAACACATTCGCGCCGCTAGAACACTGAGGCCCACTCAGCACAATTGATTCTTGTGGCCTGATAGGTACTCCATACCCAGGAGTGACAGACGTTGGTACGGCAGCATTAGCACCAGCAGTAGCCGAGATCCTGACGTACAACGGTTGACTGCCTGACGTCTCATGGTTGACAAACAGATACTGGCTGCAAGGACTGTCTGCGAAGACGTTGGATGTTGCGAGAGTAGAACTTCCCGACAAAACAAACGTCTTCCCCATGGGGTAAAAAGCCTGGTTGTAAGCCATCAGTAGACCTTTGATCCGCCGCCGCGAGTAGGACTCTGCTTGGTGTCGTACGGACCCTCACAGAAGGGCAGAACAGGGCGGAAGCCACCCTTTGGTAGTTCACCCGGCTGCCAACGTACCATGTCCCTACTACCGTCTCGCGGTAGCTGAGGACGGGTGGACTTGGCTATCTGCTGGTTGACGTCATGGTCCCGTTGCTGGACTCGATTCTTCATTCCTATGCTCCTTGGCATTGATCGTAAGGTAACAGAAGATCACATAGATGCCGAGTGTTCCCACCCGCTCCCACGTTGGATCCCACATCGTCCAGCACCCAAGACCAAACGAAGTCAGCAGGGCCAGAATGGTGATAAGCCTGTCTGTCACCACAGACAAGGCTAGTTTGATCAGTTGAATAGCTTCCATAAGATTACTCGTCATCATCATTCATAAAGCCAGTACCCCAGTCAGAACCCTCGTCCTTGAGGCGCAAGGCTTCCAACTTGAGCGCACGGTCGATGACCTTCATCTTAGCATCAAGACTAGCCTCGGGGTCGGAGATCGTCACCCGCAGCATATCCGAAATAGCCCTCTCCAAGTCTGTGCTGATGCCACGTTTTTTGCTCATTGTTCTGGTTTCTGTTGGGTGTATTGAGTTGCTGGGGCCATTGTTTGAGCGGCAGCAGCAGCAGAGCTTCCTCGTTTTGCAACACTAGGTTGGAACACTCCACCCAACGCTCTAGCAAGAGGACTTTCAGTAATTGTTCTATATGCTGCTTGTGCAATGTTTGGAGCGGCAACAGTTTTTGCCGAAAGTATATTTCCAAACTCAGCTAAATTATCATACAAAGGATTGATTACTGGATTGCCACCAGTTCTTGATTCAACCAAAGATTTTAACTTTGCTGGATCAATTTGTTTTGCACCAGTGATGCCTGTTCCTCTTTGAACCAAGTCTTTTATTGTTGCAAACGAATGGTAATTGCTTTTCCAGTCGTTGTAATCTTTAACAAACTGAGGTTGGTTGAGAGATTTAAAGTTGTCTTCAACAAGTTTCTCTAAAGAATCTTTTAACTTGTAAAGCACCTTTTTTTGGTTGGCAGGAGCTTCACCCATTAATCTTTCATTGACATCAACAATTGCAGATCTAAGATCCTCTGCTTTGAATTTTGGTTGGGTAAATGCACCGCCCGGACGATATCCTTGGATGTTTTTTTCCAACAAGTTTGATACTGCGTTGCCTTGTTCTCCAAAAATCCCAGCAGCTTCCCTTTCAATGTTAACAATGTCATTGGAAAATTGAGGAGTTGTAGCAAACGATTTACCAGAAAAAATTCTGTTAGCTTCGTTTGATAGTTTTTTTGAAGTATCAGCAATCCAAGATCCGTCTATTCCTTTTCCTGCTTGCAATGGATTTCCTGCTCTTTGAGCAGCATCTTTAGTAAACTTATCCAAATTTCGTATTGCAGATTCTTCTGTTGGACCTGCGCCATACATCATCCCGCGTTCTGCTCTAGATGATGGACCAAGCTCATATCCAGCCTTTGCGGCTTTTTTAGAAGACTCTACAAGTGCTGGTTGAGTGTATCCAAGAGTTCTTCCTGCAACGCCTCTTACACCAGGACCAAGACCACCGCCAATCATTTCAGCAACTGGTTGATAAGACTCTGGTACACCAATTTCTTCAGCAGCTTGGCCTAATGCAGTGCTTCCCATCAATCCTAATGCAGCACCTGCTGGTGTAACAAATGGAGATGCAGCCAAAGCATATGGCAAGTTTCTAGCAGCTCTACGAGTAAGACGTTCAGCAAAATTTGACGGCTGAGGCAATCCCGCCTCTTCAGCTTTTTTTTCCCCAACAAAAGGTACTGATTCGTAAAGACCTCGGCCAGCAGCTTTTAAAGCACCTGTCAACCCACCTTCAGAAACCCTTGTTGGTTCTGCGTCTTCAAGAAAAGGATTCTTTTCAGCCATTACTTAGATCCTAAAATTCTGTTGGCAGCACCTTCTCCATACGCCTCATCAAAAAATTTTTTCATTTTTGGAGATGGATCACTTCTAAGTCTTTCAATGTGATCTTGACGAGGAGCCGGAGACCTTTCTTGAATATACCTGTTAAAATCGTTTTGCGTTTCGGACAAAGTTAACGGAAACAATTCTGGGTTTTCGTGCCTTTCAACGCCAAGCCTATAAATCTTAAGGTTTCTATTGTTTTCCCCAGACCTTTCTTTAATGACTTTTAATAAAGTGTCAGGACGAGATGCTTGGTCATAAAGGTTTTGAAACTGTCTATCAAGATACACAGAACCTCTTTGACCAGAACCTTGAACGTCCGCAAGAGCAAGACCAAACAATCTTTTTTCAAGAATTTTTGCCGCTTCAGCTTCGTCTTTGGTAACTATTCCTTTATTGGCAGCAGCATCAATTTGTGATTCAAGAATTGCCGATTTTCCAGCAACCGTTTGAGTTTCATCGTCGCTTTTTAAACTTTGGATAGCATCAACTTTAATGACGTTACGAAGTTTTGCCAAAGCACCAACAGCCTTGGGGTTTTTTGCAATAAAGTCTGCTGTTTCTTCTGATTCTTGAAGTGCTCTAAACGCACCCTGAATTTTCTTTTTGTCATCCGCAGACGCACCAACCAGATTGTTTGCAGTGCCGTCTGGATAATTAACAGCAATATTTCTTAGTGCAGGACCAATGTCTTGCAATGCTTTAATATCTCTTCTTGTATTAGCTTCACTAAGCCTTAATTGTGCAAGTTGCAATTGAATTGCCCTTCCTTGAGCTTGGCTTGAAAGTTGTCCTTGGGCAATACTTGCTCTAAGAGCGCGATCAGAGGCCGCTTGCCTTTCTCTGCTTTCTAATAGCTGACTTTGCAAGAACTCTCTTTCTGAATTTCTTAACTGATCTTGATACGCTTTAAATTTTTGATCAGACAGTTTTGCAACCGCATCGGCTTTTTTGGTTGTTACCAACTTTGCCCAAGTTTCATTTTGTTTGATCTGGGTTTCAAGTTTGGAAATGGTGTCTTGCAGACCAAACTTGTCTTTGTTCTGCTTTAAAAAGTCAGCACCGGCTTCTGCAAACGCTGCGTTAGCTTCAAGATCGGCTGCTTCAGCGTCATACTTCATTTTCTCTCTGGCAACATCAAGTTTTGCCTTTAAGATGCCCATGCGCTGATTCATTGCCTTGACGTTGGTGTCAAACGTCTGTCGCTCTTGCTTGTACAAATCTTCCTTGCCCTTGGTAAATCCTTCTGCCATGCCGTTCATAGCCGCCAGAGCCGACTTAGCATTGCCCTTGCTCAAGCCACCCAACAACATTCCGGTTGCACCAATAGTTGCAAACACAATGCCTAGCAAAGGCGCTGTGGTTTCACTAGGGACAAACACCATCTTATCTGCTGACTCATCAGCAAATTTTTTAAACTCTTGCATATCAGGAGAGTTGTAGAATTTCTCTCCCAACTCATCTCTAATACGCTTTCTTTCCCTGTCGTGTTTTGCCTGTAACTCTTTTTCTCTTATTGCAAGAAGATTCTTTCCTTCAGCATCTTTTAGAAGAGCGTCACCAAGTTGCTTGGTTAAATCAATGTTTTGGTTAAGACGCCTAGTTTCTTCCGCTCCAAAATCAGTAATCTCTTTCTCAAGCAAGTTCCCAGATTGAGGTGGTTTTGCCTCTGCTTCAAACGTCTTAGTTGGCTTTGTACCTTCCCGCAAAGCAGGAATAGGTTTGTTTAAAGCCTCAGTAAAAAAAAGATCAGAACTAGCCATGATCACCCCTTGGCAGGTTGGTTAGACTGAATGATCGTTGGTGCAGCCAGTCGAGTCAGGTTGCTGAAGTAGTTCCCGTACATGGCCGAGATCTCTGCGTCAGCACGGATGCCTTCTTGGATGGCCTTGGCAGTGTACTGATCGCCAATACCGGACAACTTTAACCCAAAGTCCTGCTGCGCTGCCAGCAGACGTTGGCGCAGGTCTTCCTCTGCCCTCTGCTGCTGTGCCACCCCTACGCCACCACGGGCAACGCCTGCCTGGGCAGCACGAGCACGTTGTGCCTCTAACTGCTGCTGGCCGACAGCGTTGAGTTCTCCGCGAGAAGCAGCAGCTTGTTCTGCCAGACCTTTCTGTTGATAAGGCGCACCAATTTCACGGATCTGTTGAGCGTATTTCTGTGCCCCTTCACGAGCTTTACGAGCTGTCAGAGCCGTCTGCACCCCTCCGGCAAGACCAAGACCAAGCCTTAGCTTGTCGCCACCGCTGAGGCTGTCTAGGATCCCTTTCTCAGGTTTTTCTGTGGCTTCAGGAACGCCTGCTTTGGCTAAAGAATAGTCTCGACCACTTAGTTGATAAGAGCTGCCAACGTCAGGGGCAACGCGAGATACGTCAAATGCTGGAGCGCCAGTTTGCGTAGACAAACGACCGGCAGGAAGTCTGAAATCTTCTGTAGAAATAAATTCACTTGGTTGGCTAGTCAAATCAATCCCAGAAACAGCAGGTGGTCCAGACACTGTTTCAGGAAGAGTAACGCCTTCATATCCTTGTGTGTCAAACGCAGGAGTTTGTGGTGCGCTCAATTCTAATGGATTGCCGTAATCGTCTTCGTAAAACTCCATCAGGCCCGTCTCTGGGTTGGTAGTGCCAGACCCACCGTGTTCACGCAGGAGAGCAGCCTCACGGGGATTGATATGCGCCAGGATAGTGTCACCCTTCCTGCCCTTGTCTTGCAACAGACGGGCAATCTTGCGAAGGTCGCCACCCATGCGGGTCAAACTTTTAAGTTCATTCATTTAAATCCCCAATGCGTTTCGCAGTGATTCTGTGTTCCAGACAGGCTCTCTTTCCTTGCCGGATTCTACCCCTTCTACAGCACCCGCTGGTCTATAAGCAGACAAAGCGTCTGCTAGCAATCGAGCAGGACTCGGTCCCGTGATCGTCGTAGGAACTGGTTTTCTAGGACGAGGAACTTGGGTAACAGTAGGGTATATAGGTGTTGTAGGTTCTTGGACGGTTGTGTTTTTAGTGTCGTCATCTCCGCCTACGTCGCCATCTCCGCCTACGTCGCCATCTCCGCCTACGTCGCCATCTCCGCCTACGTCGCCATCTCCGCCTACGTCGCCATCTCCGCCTACGTCGCCATCTCCGCCCGTTCCTCCACCTGTTCCTCCACCTGTTCCTCCACCTGTTCCTCCGCCTGTTCCTCCACCTGTTCCTCCGCCTGTTCCTCCACCTGTTCCGCTACCGTCACCTCCACCTCCCGTTCCTCCACCATCTCCAATTACGACGCCAGTATCCGCGCCATCTCCGCCCGTTTTATTACCTGCGCCACCGTCTCCGGTACCAGCGCCTCCTGCGCCACCAAATCCAAGATTTCCAGTCCCAGCTCCAGTGCCGTTACCGCCAACCGTTCCTGTTCCGCCCCTTAATCCGGTTCCTAAATCAGCTCCTAAACCAAATTTTCCGCCTGTTCCTATGCTTGTTAAATATTGATCTCCAGCGCCGCCTGCTCCGGCTCCCGTTCCTGCTCCAACCAATCCTTCACCAGAAAGTGCTATATCATTTCCAATGTCAATGGCCCCCGAAGCATTTGCACCTCCGCCGGACGCTCCTCCACCTCCGCCGGACGCTCCTCCACCTCCGCCGGACGCTCCTCCACCTCCACCGGACGCTCCTCCACCTCCGCCACTTTCGCTTGCCTCACTACCCGACAATGCAACAAAAACATTTGAAGGTTTTACACTAGAGTTTTGAATGTCATTTATTTGTTTTTGAATTTGTGTTTTTTGATCTGGAGAAGCGGTTTTAAGCTCGTTCATCCAAACAGTTAAATATGATTCTTTTTGAGCTGGATTATCAAAAACAGCGCTTGTAAAAAAATTAAGAGGTACGTCTTTGATGTCGCCAGTTGTAGATCCAAACAATGATGCCAATTTTGCGTCAGGAGAACTGCTGTTTGCCAAAGCAGTTCCTTCTGGGTTCAATCCCGCTACCGCAATAAGTCGCTTGAAAGAAGCGTCTCCGGTTTCTCCACCGGAACTTGCAGACCCTCCAACGTCAATTCTCATTACTGTTTCATTTCCAAATTTATCTCTAACAATGCCATTGTCATCGAGATAAACTCCAGTAGCATCTAAATCTTGTTTTTGATCTTCTGTCAAATTTGATCTAACTAATTGTTCTTGTACCGAGTCACTTACAGTGCCAGTATCGGCTGCGGCAACCTGAGTTCCAGCGCCGATGTTTTGACCAACTTTTTCAGATTCAGAAAGAATTTGGTTTGTAATTTGGTCTGCTGTTCTTGACTCTATAGGCGCAGGAGTTGTTCGTTTGTCATCAAGCGTCCCAACAGCAGTTGCAGCAGTGTTCAACAGCGTTTGATCAAGGTTGCCGCCAGAAGATATGTACGTCCTAGCAGCAGTCCCAATGATCTTGCCTGCGTCAGGGTTGTCAGGCATTACACCCTGCACGCCTGCACCAACACCAGCAGCAAATGCGTTGGTAACAATCTGACTAGCGTCACCACCTTTGATAGCAGTGCCAGCAACAGAACCAGAAACAGCACCAGTAACCCCACCGCCTGCGGCAATGTTGATTCCAGAAGAAGCACCCGCACTGGCAGCAGCCGTAAGAACATCTTCAACGCTGCCACCTTGCGCGGCAGTAACGCCAGCGGCAATAGTCGCAGAACCAACTGCTGAAGCAACAGCAGTAGACGCTCCAACAACTCCTACTGCCTCAAGAACCGCAGTTCCAATAAGAGAACCAATACCAGGAACAGCTACAGAAGCAACTGCAATCACGACAGGAAGAATTTGGCTGAAAAAATTGCCGCTTTTTTGCGCTCTAAATTCTGGTGCAAAGTTAATATTTCCTGACGAATCAGATGTAATATTAAAATATAAATCTCCCCCGGAAACTCCGGCATTGCCGCTTCCAATGACCGCAAATTTGCTTGGGTTAATTGTTTGGTTTGTTGTTTTGTTATAGTATTCCGGCTTGGTTCCAACTTGTTCGGTAAATGCAAAACCAAAGTCGTCGTAACGAGTTAAAATATCCGGTACTTGTTTTACACCAATATTTTTAAGGCTTGAAATTCCATTGTTTACCAAACCTTCGGCAATAGCTCTGTTTTGAGGGGATTCACCGCCCAATTCACTTATTATAGATTCAACACTTGTTGCCATCACGCACCTCCTGCTATAGCGCCCATAGCGGCTAACGCAGCCAAGGTCATGTAATTGGTCTGCTCAGGCAATTCCTTCTCCGTGAGGATGCCAGCACCTATCAACTGCTCTCTAAGCATTGCGTACAGGCTAGGATCTTGGATAGCTTGCTGGGCCATCTGACCAACAGCGGACATAGTGCGTACGTCAATGCCGTACTGCTGCATAAACTGCTGTGTAGCAGTCTGAGCCTGTTGCATCTGTTCGTTCACAGTCCTAACGCCTTTACAATCTGTTGGTGAATGCTCAAATGTACGCCGATCCAATCATAAAAGTCATCTTCTACGTTCCAATCTGCGTCTATCAACTGAAACGGATTGTCTAAATTAAGTATGCTTGCTAACCGCTCATGCTCCTGGTTGTGTACAAACAACCAGTCATCAAGATTGTCAGGATTGGCATCTATCAAAGGATACTTTTGTACCAATATCCCCTTGTCAGCCAGAATTTCGTAGAACAACTGGTGCTGGACACCGTTTTCAAACAAGAACCTACCTAATCCTTCTACGTCTCCAAACTCAACGTAAGAAAGATCATCCAAATTCACTTGTCTACCTTGCTATCCAGCTTGTCAAAGATCTTGTTCACCATCGTTTCTATACGCTTGATGGCATCTACAAAGTCATCCCTGCGTACAAAGTCGTGGTGAGAGTCTTGCTTAAAATCATGCACATCTTTTTTGACTTCATTGATCGTATCCCACAATACTTTAAGGATCCACGCAGCCATAGCACCAATTACCGATACAACAATGTTAAATAGCTGCTGTGTTTCCATTTAAACCTCACGGGTTAACGTCCGGTATTACAGTCCAAGACAAAGTTTCTTCGTTCCAAACATACTGTTGGCCGTCTGTAGGCATAGTCACTGGCGTTTCCCACAAACAAGTGTTTTCGTTTAACACCCAAGACGAGTATGGTTTGGGCGGAATGAACGCATCACGTTGAGGGTCATATGTATAGCCAATTCCTGCGTAATTTTTACGGATTTTTCCGTTGTAACTGGTTTGTTTCCAATTTGTATACCCGCCAGACCAGTCTATAAGAAACTGAATTCCTTTAGATTCAGATTCAATTCCGTTTTGCAATAATTCATTGTTGTGAACAACAATGACCTCTAGCACAACGTTGTTGTCGTCTATTTTTGCAAAATGCGCCATGTTTATCCTTAGAACGTAATGGAACCGCTGCCAGTCCATTTGTAAACTCGATACCCTCCTGCGACAGTTATAGTCGGGCTTCCAGTCGTTGATGTTGCTGCTGGGAAACTATCAGCGTATCTAATAATTACAATACCGCTGCCACCCGCACCCGAAGGGTATGATGTTGATGGCCCATATCCAGCCTGACCGCCACCACCACCACCAGTATTGGGGGTTCCATCTATTCCAGCAGTCCACGGTCCTCCAGAAGCGCCATTTCCTCCAGCTCCGCCGCCGCCAGCACCTCCTGTTCCACCAGTACCACCTGAACCGCTACCACCGCCTCCAGCGTAAGTTACAGACGAACCTGAAATAGACGAAGACAGTCCTGCTCCGCCATTACCTGCTGGCCTACCACTAGATCCAGCTGCGCCAGCACCACCTCCACCAGCACCACCGATTGTATTTGACAACGCAGTAGCACCGGCGTTTCCTTGACCAGACGGTGAAGCTGCGCCGCCCGCTCCTGGAGTCCCGCTATCACAACCTCCGCCTCCGCCGCCAGAGCCTCCAGACAATCCATCAAGAGCAGACCCGCCATTTGGCGGCACTCCATGGCCGCCGCCACCACCGCCGGCTGATGTAATACTCCCAAAAGCAGAACTGCTGCCGCTATTTCCAGTAATACCCGTTGTTACTGCTGCTCCACCACCGCCAACAGTTACTGTAATTGGCGTTCCAGAAGTGACTGCAAACCCAGTTGCAGTTCTATAACCACCAGCACCCCCGCCGCCTCCAACGTTTAATCCACCACCGCTGCCGCCACCTGCAACGACTAAGTATTCAACAGTACTAGGCGCTGTTGACGGAGTGACGCTATTACTAGCAGCGCTAGGCGATCCTGTTCCAACGCTATTAGTAGCGGTGACCGTAAACGTGTAGGCCGTCCCGTTGGTCAAGCCGGTGACAGTGAGAGGCGACGCGGAACCGCTTGCAGTAAACCCGCCTGGGCTTGATGTAGCTGTGTAGCTTGTAATAGACGGGCCACCAGTAGAACCGGGTGCAGTAAACGTAACAGTAGCTTGAGTATTTCCGGCAGTAGCCGTGCCAATCGTGGGAGCCCCAGGAACCGTGCCTGCAATAGTTGCGGTAGATGCTGACGTAGCGTTAGCACTTCCAGCCGAGTTGGTTGCAGTAACAGTGCATTTGACTGTAGTGTTGTAATCCGCATCAACCAGCGTATAAGACGATGATGTCGCACCACCAATGTTGGTTGATGATCCTCGAACCCACTGGTAAGTGTAAGTTGGGGTTGGGTATCCGCTCCAAGTGCCGTTTGTTGTTGTAAGAGTTTGTCCAACAGTTGTTGTGCCAGAAACAACCGGCAACGTGTTGTTTGTTGGCGCACTTGGCGTCAATGTTGGAGTTGCCCAAGAAAGAACGCCAGCGCCATTTGTAATTAAAACTTGACCGGCAGTGCCATCTGTATTTGGCAAAGTCCAAGTTACATTAGCAGAAATAAGAGTCGGCGCTTTAAAACCAACGTAGTTGGTAACGCCGTTAGATAGCTTGAGTATTCCACTAGATCCTACTTGTACGTTAGAACCGTCCCAAGTAAGGTTAGCAGATCCACCAAAAGATCCAGAGCTGTTGAACTGAACCTGAGTGTTAGCGCCCCCAGGAGTGCCGCCGCCTCCACCGCTAATCCCAAGAGTAGAAACAGTCTTTAAAGCCATGTTAGACCCCGTCTCCCGGCGTGATGTATATCACAGCATTACCAGTGCTAGTTATACCAGCAAAGTAAGCGTTAGGAGTGAACGTCAGAATCTCGTCTGTGCCTGACAACAGCGGGATAGACGCCTGCGTGCTAGTCACAATCACTGCGTTAGCCACCGCACTGGCGTTAGCCTGCCCGTACCCCATGAACACCGTCACGTTGCCGCTGTTGATGATGCGATACTGATTGCCGCCAAGGGTCGTAGACACGGCCTGCACGGACGTTGTAGGAGAACTGCTAGTGGCCGTGAAGACCACCGTGTTCCCCATAGGAGTAAAGGCTTGAATTCCCATGTTTAACCTTTAGGATACTTTGCTTTTACGGCAAGACAAGCATCAATGTAGGCTTGTACTTGAGCTTGATCACCTTTGACAATCCCGTCAAGGTAATCACGGAAATCAGGGTACTCAGTGGACCTCTTAGCTTTGTATGCAACTGCATTGTCTGCCGTAACCTTGGCATTCCACGCGGCATCTAGTTGCTCTTGCGTAGGCTGTGCGCCCAGTTTGTCCGTATTCCACACCAACACTTGGTCTGGCTGACCTTCTGGCTGCCCTGTTTCGTAGTCATGCGGCCCACAAACAATATTGTTTTGGGACAAATAGGCTTGAATTTGGTCGTTGAGTGCCATCATTTGCCTTTATGAGGATATTCCGTAAAGAGATGCAGAACCAGAATTTATATTAAAAGAAGTAAAGCTAATCAATATTGCTGTTTTTGCAGAAGTGTTAGTAGCGTGACACCCACTGCCAATAATTGTATTATTTGTTAAATAATAAGCATGGGAATTTACCGATGTTATGCTTCCAGACAACATAGATTCAATATAACAATATCCACTTACACCGTCGGTTCCGCTTCCAATAGGAGTTGTGTAAAGTTCAATACAGGAATTTAAATTTGTTCCACTTGCAGTTATTGTTGAATTATTAAAGCTGGCAGAATTCCAATAATAATTAGAAGTAAGATAAGTTGGACCAGATCCGGTGCCAAATTGCAATATCAATCCACCGCTTCCAATATCAGGAACCAAATTTTGGAATATAAGTAAATATTTACTATATCCGCTTAATCCTGTCCAAGACAAATTGGCACTAACACTAGCAGTTTTTGTGCTAATTAAAGTCATCGAGCCGCCGCCACCAGCAGGGGCCGAAGAAATCCAAGTGCTGCCATTGGACGTAAGCACGTTGCCGTTTGTTCCGGGAGCAACAACTTGAAGTGCGGAGGTTCCGTTGCCAAGAAGCACATTGTTGGCAGCCAGAGTAGTAGCGCCTGTTCCCCCGTTCGCCACAGGTAAAGTCCCCGCCACGTTGGACGCAAGGTTTACAAAAGTGGTTGACGCAGTCCCTGTACCGCCGTTGGCTATTGGCAAAGTTCCGCTGACTTGGCTGGTCAGGCTAACACCAGAAAGTGTCCCACCTAGTGTGAGGTTTCCGCTACTAGTAACAGTACCAGACAGAGAAATTCCGTTTACCGTTCCGGTTCCACTTACGGAAGTTACCGTACCGCCCCCACCTCCTGCTGACGAAATAGTAATTCCGCCAGCAGTGTTTGTAATCGTTACGTTAGCACCAGCAGTAAGCGTAGTACGGGTAAAACCACTGCCGTTACCAATATCAATCTGACCGTTTGCTGGAGTTGAAGTTAACCCCGTTCCCCCGGATGACACAGCCAACGTAGTTGACAGCCCCGCTGCCGTACCAGTTGTGTTTTGATTAAGGGTTGGAAATGTACAGTTAGCTAGGTTTCCGCTAGACGGAGTGCCAAGCGCAGGCGTTACAAGTGTTGGGCTGTTAGATAAAACTACAGACCCTGAACCCGTGGAGGTTGTAACCCCAGTCCCTCCGCTGGTTACCGCAAGGGTGGAAGAAAGACCTGCTGCAGTGCCAGTTGTATTCTGATTGAGCGTAGGAATGTCTGCAGCAACAATTGCACGGAATGTTGGTACGCCCGATGATCCATTAGGAGAAGCCAAAACATAATTTGCTGTTTTGCTGGCGTATGGGTTTTGAGTATCTCCGTAATTAGCACTAAGGCTAATAGCTGGAGTTATTCCTCCGCTAGAAGAAACAGGAGCCGTAGCTGTAACCGAAGTGACCCCGCTAGAAGCATCAATAGTAACTGCATTACCAGGGCCGCTGTCTGTGATTGTTGCGTTAGCGCCAGCAGTAAGTATTCTTCCAGAAGTCAAATTTGCAACAGAAAACATTAAAACGTATGGCGCACCAACAGGCGCTCCGTTGCCAGTTCCCGGAATTGCTCTGCTAATCCAAACATTGCCAACACTGGTAAGAACATTACCAAAAAGACCAGCAGATGTAACACCAGTGCCGCCGCTGTTTGCAGGAATAGGCGAAAAAGGATTAGCAGTAATGGTTACGTTTGACAGCGCAATATTGCTTAGAGTTGTGACTGAGTTTCCAAGCTGGATTGCCGTGTTTCCAATAACAATTGGAGTATTAAAATTAGAATCTAGTTGAGACAACGGTATGGCAACCGATGCGTTGGCAAAAGCATAGGGAACCGGCATCTTAGAACCTCACTCTCAATTCGTGTTCGAACTCGAATGCGTTTATTGTAAACGCTGCGTTGTTACTAGTCACCGTCAAACCAAGATACTTGCCATACTGCTGTGCGTCTGTCTTGTACAGAGCGTACCCGGTCGTGTTAACCCAAGTGACCGTGGCATTAGATGCGTTTGTCCAAGGAATGGCAACAGAAGATTGATTTGTCCAAATGACTTGGTTGGTTAGAGCATATGGAGGGCTAGAGTTTGCCTCAGAATCAATCGTTACGTTCAGCACTGCGCCCAGTTGGAGGGTGGCCTCGATCCCAAGTTTCAACGCTTGCTTGGTGCGTATGGCATCGCCCATAGGCATCAGCGCAGTCTGGATTGTGCTGGCAATGTTTGCCGTCAAATTGCCGTACAACTGGTACAAATTCTTGTTTCCCACCCCGTACAAGTTGATCAGGCCGGAAACAGGAACAGATGTAACGTAGTCAAGCGTGCCTTGAGAAGTTAGGAACCACTTCTTCTCAAAAAACACCGCTTGAATCTGCCGCGATCCTTTTACTGGATCTTTGTAGGTAAACGAGAACGCAGCACACAAGATGTTGTTGAGCAGAACTTGTCCACCAGACACAGGCTTGGTGAAGTCAATCAACGGAAAGATGCCGTCTAGCGGGTCTGACAGCTTGCTGGTGGTAGAACCAACCAAAGAGTAGATCCCGTAATCGTTCATGAAAAGAACGGCCCGGAAAAACGGGAAAATGGCGTAGATTCTCTTGCTGCCGACGCTCGCAGAGACGTTGGTGTTCGTAAAAAGCGTGTTACCGTTGGTGTCAACCCTAACGTCACTAAAGACGTTGATAGAGTCGTCCCCAAAAATGTACAAAAAGTTGTTCGCAGAGAACAACGCACGGATGTTGTTGTGCAGCGTCGAGTCTGTGATGGTGAAAGACCCCGCAGACACGCTTGTAAAGTCGCTGTACGAGTCCGCAGCAGAGTAGTAGACCGTCCTGCCTGCCGCTACCCACACACGCCCTGAAAACGTGGCAACGTCAACGATCTGTTCTGTGTTGACCACCACAGTAGCAATAGCGTTGGTGGTTGCCCCACCACCGGAAATCACCACGTTGGCCGTGCTGTAGCCAGCTCCAGGATTTGTCATCACAATTGATGACACTGTGTTTCCCAAAACCACCGCTGTGGCCGTCGCAGGCGTCGTATTTGCCCCGTTGATATTCACGGTAGGAGCAGAGGTATAACCAGATCCTCCGCTGCTCACCAGCACGGATACAGTGCCTGTTTTGAACGTAGCAATCTGCGCTACAGCGTTGGCTCCAGAGCCTCCTCCGCCCGAGAACGTGACAGTAGGAGGGCTTGTGTAGCCAGTGCCGGCGTTGGTGAGCGTCACACTATTGACGCCACCCGTAGAAATGACAGCATTTGCGGTAGCAGAGCCGCTAGAAAAGGTAACGCTAGGTGTTGTAGTGTATCCAGAACCGGATTCAACAACAGTGATCGATACAACCGCCCCGCCACTAATGCTGGCAACCGCAGTTGCCTGCGTGCCGCCTGGTAAATTAGGCGCTCCGATCGTGACATTAGGCACTGCGCCATACCCAGAGCCTCCAGACGTAACGTAGATAGATCTGATCCCACCAGATCCCGTCACGATCGTGGCCGTAGCTGTGGCCTGCACCCCGTTAGCGTCGTTAGGGGCGCTGATCACTACGTTTGGGGCAGATGTGTATCCGCTGCCGGGGTCTGTGACGGTCAAAACACCCACAGATCCTATCGACACAACGCTGTTGCCGTCCCAACTAAACAATCCTTTGTCAGGATCGCCAATAATTAGGCGTTCGTTCTTCCACTGCGCGGCAGAAACGCTGGCGTTACTGAACGTAGCGCTAGTTGCTACATTTGCTACCGTTGCATTGCCGAAATTGTAGTATTGCGCCCTACCGTCGTCCTCAAAACCTACAATGTAGTCGGTTTGACCAAGGTTGGTAGAGGTCAAATAGGTCACATTGTTGGAAAACGTGACCGCAGTGTTAGAGCTAGTGAGGACAGAAGACGGAGCAGGGGTGATCTTGATGTTTGCATTGCCGATAGGCATAGCATTCTCAAGCCATGAAAACTCGTCTTCCTCAATAGCAGTCCTTTGGGCTTTGGTGTTTATGCCCTTAAACCTCTTGAGAACAGCGTATGACTTTTTCTGTTCTTGTGAGGCCATCTTAGTACGGACTACTGTAGGGGTCTGGAATCCTGCGTGTGAACGTGGAGGCTAGTACAGCCTGGGTGTGACGCAAGTATTCTTGGCGGAAGATCTCTGCTTCCCCGTAAGACTGCTCCTTGTACTTGGCTTTGTAGCAAGCGTAGAACGCCACAGGGGTTGTATAGGGGTCAATGATTGTGTCTGCAACCCCTGCCGTTGCCAACAAAAGCGGCAAAGGCAAGATTACAGTGTCAACTTCCATGCTGTACGATTGATCCGGTACAGGAGAAATGTACAACTGCTGCTGACCATACGTTGAGAAACACACCGGCCTACCAACGTAGTTCTGCCAGTATCTCAATTGAGAATTGAAGTTAGTCCATGGCAGGTAACGTAACGGAATACGGGAGTTACCCCAGTAAATCGTTACGTTAAGCACATCCAGAGTCTGCGTGCCGTTAGGCAGCGCCGCAAACGGTATAACTTCAGCGTTCTGAGCATACTGCAACGTCGCTGTGCCGTTGGTAAACGGCGTGGACGGCGGGAAATTTGTACCAGATGCGGGGTAGGGCGGGGCAGTTGTGTCGAGAATTCCGCCTGACGTTACCTGGTAGATAAAGATGTTTGAGAAGATGTACTGACCAGTCGAGACAGCAAGGCCAGCAGACCAGATGGTTGCCGCCGTTCCGTCTGGAGCCAGTGGTGTAGCGGAAATCTGGAGGGTTCGCAAGCACCCAGTATCTCGTACCACTCGTTCACGGGCATCGTTGATGTAGTCCGTGAGTTCGTCGTTAGACCAGAAGTTTCCATTTGCGTCATGGAGAAGCCTTCTGCATTCGGTGATGTACGAGTTAAGGGTTGCCATAGTCCCGCCATTCTACACCCTCAAGAGACCGTTCCCCCCGCCCCTGCTTTCTTGACGGGCAGGGGTACTACGCCTACCGCAGAGGGCTTGCGGTCCTGCGCGGCTGACCTAGA